>Ga0070668_100002728_pt1 | contig 12992 bp, 10 predicted proteins | sample KBSS43metaG_FD_64661 | JGI IMG/M metagenome (GOLD analysis project Ga0070668, IMG submission 64661) | Switchgrass rhizosphere microbial communities from Kellogg Biological Station, Michigan, USA - KBS S4-3 metaG | ecosystem: Host-associated > Plants > Roots > Rhizosphere > Soil ... | reverse complement strand
GTGTAGATCTTCACGGGAGGAAGTATAGCCGTCCGTGGGGAGGGGCGCGTCGCACGAGTGTGAGACAACGCACACCCGCCTTGAGGATCGCACGGTGACCGGCGAAGCTTCAGCCATGAATCACGAGATGAAGGACATCACGATCATCGGCGGAGGGCCAGCGGGGCTCTTCGCGCTCTTCTATGCGGGCATGCGCGGCGCTTCAGCGCAGATCGTCGACGCGTTACCGGAGCTGGGCGGCCAGCTCGCCGCTCTCTATCCCGAGAAATACATCTTCGACGTCGCAGGCTACCCGAAGGTGCTGGCGAAGGATCTCGTCCGATCGCTCGCCGATCAGGCGGCGCAGTTCCGCCAGCCGACGCATCTCGGCCAGCGCGTGATCGGCCTGCACGAGGTGGACGGTCACTTCGAGCTCGAGACGGAAGACGATCGCTTCCCGACGAAGGCGATCATCATCGCGGCGGGAATCGGCGCCTTCTCGCCGCGGCGGTTGCCACACCCGAGCACGGAGCCCTGGTATGGTCGGGGCATCTACGACACGGTGACCGATCCGAAGGACTTTCAGGATCAGCGCGTCGTGATCATCGGCGGCGGCGACTCCGCATTCGATTGGGCCACGCAGCTCGCGGGCATCGCAACCCACGTGTCGCTCGTACATCGCACCGACCGTTTCCGCGCGCATGGCGCGACGGTCTCACAGTTCACCGCCGACGTCGAGGCAGGGCGCGCGTCGCTGTTCACCTTTCACGAGATCGTGGACGTCATCGAGCACGCCGAGGGCGAGCGGTTCTCGCACATCGTGCTGAAGGACATCAAGGCGAAGACGACGCGCGAGCTCGAGGCCGACGTCGTGTTGCCGATGCTCGGGTTCGTGAGCGACATCGGCCCGATCGCCGAGTGGGGACTGACGCTCGAGAAAGACGAGATCGTCGTCAACCAGGTGATGGAGACCGGACGCCCCGGCGTCTGGGCCGCGGGCGACGTGACGACCTATCCCGGAAAGCTGAAGCTGATCGCCTGCGGCTTCGGCGAGGCGGCGACCGCCGTCAATCAGGCGGTCCACTGGATCTACCCCGAGAAGAAGGTCACGCCGGGGCACTCCAGCAACATGGCGATCTTCGGCCAGAAGGACGACTGAACTGCGAGGAGCGATGAGTGGAGCAGGGGGGCGCTAGTTCGCCCCCTTGCTGTACAGCAATACGATCACGGGCCCCCCGTTGGCGTTCAGGCCGAACCGCGCCTGCGCCTGCTCTTCGTTGAGGTAGCGCACCTCGAACATGCCCTGTGTCGTCATCTTGCTGAGCTCCTTGAGGTCCTGCAACGGACCGTAGTCGCTCGAGATGTGAATCGTGCCGGTGGTCGACTGCACGAAGCTGTTCGGCCCGTGATACGTGAAGAATCTCGGGCGCAGGTGCCGAATCGCCGTGTACGCGTCGCGGCTGTAGATGGACGGGTCCTGGAGCTCCTCCGCCGAGATGACGTAGGGCTGCCGCTCGAGGCGCGACGGGGCGGGAGCGCCACCCGGAGTATCCGGGTAGCGGCTCCCGCCGCACGATGCCGTGATGGCCACGAGGGCCGCGATCGAGAATCGTGATACGCTGTTGAACATTGCCATCCAAACCTCTCGTGCGCCGGCACGGCGCGCACGACACAGTGGTTACTGGTTCTTGTTGTGGAGCAGCACGATCACTGGCGCGCCGTTCGCGTTCAGGCCGAAGCGCAGCGCTGCTTCTTCAGCCTTGAGGTAGCGCACCTCGACGAGTCCCATCGTGTTCATCCCCTTGAGCATCTGCACGCTCTGGAGCGGCCCGTAGTCCATGGAAACCATGATGTCATTCCCGTAGGTCTCGGAGCCGGTGGATCCATGGTAGGCGAAGAAGTTCGGGCGCAGCGAGCGGATCGCCGACAGGGCGTCCTTGCTGATGACGGCCGGATCCTGCAGCTCCGCCTGGCTGATCACGTTCGAGTTGCGATTCGCCTTCTCCCGTGACGGCGACGGCGCGCCACCGGGCGTGGAGCTGGACGAGCCGCCGCAGGAGACAGCGAGGACGAGCAGAGCAGCGACGCAGAGACGATTGGTCATGAGGGGCATCCTCGGAGGAATGGCGCGAGAGGGTACGCGCGCGGTTCTACTGCGTTGAGGTGAGCAGCACGAGTACAGGGCCCCCGTTCGCATTGATGCCAAACCTTGCTTGTGCGTCGGTGGCGTTGAGATAGCGGACCTCGACCAGGCTCCGCGTATCGATGGTGCTGAGCGCGCTCGACTTCTGAAGCGGCCCGAAATCCTGCGAGATCTGAAGCTGTCCGGCGGTGGTGTTCTTGATGCTGAGCGGACCTCTCGTCATGAAGAACGCCGGTCGGAGCTGGCGGATCGTCGTCATCGCGTCGTTGGCCGCGACGGCGGGATCCTGGAGCTCCTCGCGAGAGATGACGGTCGAGTTACGCGCGTGACGCGCAACGCGGGCGCCATTCTTCGGAGCGGTCTTGGTCGCGCACGCGAGCGTGATCGCGAGTAGGGCAGCCATGCGAATGGTAGTGGGGAGCATGGACACACCTTCCGAAGACGAGAGGGTGATCGCGGCGAGATCGCCGCCCTTCTTACTGGGTGGATGTCAACAGCACGATGACCGGGCCGCCGTTGGCGTTGATGCCGAAGCGATTCTGCGCTTCGACGGCGTTGAGGAAGCGCACCTCGACCAGGCTGCGCGCGTCGATGCCCTTCAGGTTGTCGACCGGCTGAAGCGGCCCGAAGTCCTGCGAGATCTGGGTGAGTCCCGCCTTCGCGTTGGAGAAGCTCTGCGGGCCACGCGTGCGGAAGAACGCGGGGCGGAGCTGGCGGATCGCCGTCATCGCATCCGTGCCGGCGATGGTGGGATCCTGGAGCTCCTGGCGGCTGATCACGTCCGGGTTACGCGCCTCACGCGACGCGGAGGGCCGCGGAGCGGCAGTGGCCGTGGACGAAGGTGACTTCGCGCACGAGGCTGCGAGCACGAGGACGAGGGCGAGAGTACGACGAGCAGCCATGACAGACCTCGACAAGAGAGGAATGATTCGAAGCGATGCCTGACGAACGGTCAAGGCGGATGACGCGTGCGCAACTTCTCCACGTTGCGGCGCGCGACGGCCTCGAGCGAGATCCCCAGTGTATCTGCCGTGATCGCTACGCACCAGAGTGCGTCGCCCAGCTCGAGTGTCAGAGATTCCCTGTCGAGCGGGCGCCCTTGCAGGAGGTGCTTCCGAACGTGGGCGAGCACCTCGCCCGCCTCCTCGGCCAGTCCCGCGGCGGCGTCGAGCAGCCGCTGATCATCCGTCAGCTCCCGTCGGATCGTCCGGCGCGCTTCTGCTTGATACTCGGACAGTGTCGTGACGCTCGCGGTTGGAACGGTCATGCGTAGGTCACCCGCGGATCAGCCTTCGCGTACGCGAGGTCGGTGAGAAGATTCACGAGCACGAACACGGCGGAGAGGAAGAGCACCGATCCCTGGATCGCGGGCAGGTCGCGTCGCGTGATGGCGTTGACGACGTAGCGACCGAGGCCAGGCCAGGAGAAGATCGTCTCGGTGAGGATGCTGCCGGTGAGATAGGCGCCGAAGTCGAGGCCGAGCACCGTGATGATCGGGATGAGCGCATTGCGCAGCGCGTGACGCGACACGACGACGCGCTCGCGCAGCCCCTTCGCGCGCGCTGTGCGCACGTAGTCAGCGCCGAGCGCGTCGAGCATGGCCGAGCGCGTCATGCGCGCGAGAAAGGCGACGGAGCGCATCCCGAGCGCGAGCGCGGGAAGGATCAGATAGCGGAACCCGCCGAAGCCGGAGGGCGGAAGCCAGTGCAGCGTGACGGCGAAGAGGAGGATGAGGAGAAGTCCCACCCAATAGACGGGAAAGCTGATGCCAAGGTAGGCGAGCGCGAGTCCGAACCGGTCTATGGGGCCACCGGGGTTACGTGCGCTCAACACTCCGAGCGTGACACCGCAGATGGTAGCGAAGAGCATCGCGGCGCCGGCGAGCTCCAGCGTCTTGGGAAAGCGCTCGAGGATGTCCTTGAGGATCGGCCGGTTGGTGATGTAGGAGCGACCGAGGTCCCCCTTGGCGATGCCGGCGACGTAGTGGCCGAACTGGACGGGGAGCGGATCGTCCAGCCGAAGCTCGGCGCGAAGGCGCGCGATCGTCTGCTCGTCGGCGCGCTCACCCACCATCGCCATCACCGGATCCCCCGGCGCGACGTAGAGGAGCAGGAACGCGATGACGAGGACGCCGAACAGTGTCGGGATCGCGAGAAGGAGCCGGCGGAAGATGAAGGCACTCATTTATTGGCGTCCGCGACAGGCTTCGGCGTGGCGGCAGTGGTCGTCACCGTCGTCCATGGCTGGCCGTTGAAGATGACCGGAGGCTCGAAGCCTCTGATCCAGGGCTGCACGGCGTACAGCTCGCTGTAGAACCAGAGGAAGATCATCGGGGCCTCGCGAAAGGCGATCTGATCGGCCTCCCTGTACAGCGCAACGCGCTTCGCTTCGTCCTGCTCGCGGCGCGCCGCGGTCACGATCGAGTCGTACTGTGCGTTCTGAAAGAAGGAGACGTTTCCGCCAACTCCTTTATTCGCGCTGTGCAGCAGCGGATAGAGGAAGTTCTCCGCATCCGGATAGTCGGCGTACCAGTCCTTGAGGAAGAGATCGGTGGCTCCTTTCCGGGCTGCCTCGCGCGCCGCGGCGCTCTCGCGCTGCACGATCTTGACGCGGATGCCGGACAACTTGAGGTAGGCCTGGAGCGTCTCGGCGATGCGGACGTAGAGCGGGTTCGTCGACGTCCACAGCTCGAGATCGATGCCATTCGGATAGCCGGCCTCACGGAGGAGGCTTCGTGCTTTCGTGGTGTCGAACTGGTAGCCGACACGTGTCGTGTCCGCGCCGGGCAGCGACGGCGGAATCACACCGGCCGCGAGCTGGCCGCGGCCGGCGATCAGGTTGCGAACGATGCGTGAGCGATCGACGGCGTAGTTGAGCGCCTGGCGGACGCGGGGGTCACGCAGCGGCCCGCGGGTCGTGTTGATCGCGGCGTAGACGAGCTCGAGCGACGGTGTGGACATGAGGAGCTTCCGGCGGTCGGCGTCCTCCTCCCAGTCGGCGATCTCCCCCTGCGGGATCTGAAGCACGTCGACGGTGCCACTCTGGAACTCGGCGACGGCCGTGCTCGGCTCGGTGATGATGCGCGCCTGGAGGGAGTCGGCGCGCGGCGGGCCGCCCCAGTAATTCTTGTTGGGGGCGAAGAGGAGGTAGTCGTCGTGCTTCCACTCGATGAGGCGCCACGGCCCCGTCCCCACGGGATGCTCACCGAAGTTCGCGGGAACGTTCTCCGGCGCGATCGAGGCGACGGGCATGGCGAGCAGCTTGGGGAAGATCGCGAACGGCTCCTTGAGCACCGCGACGACGGTGGAGTCGTTGGGGGCGGAGAGTCCATCGATCCGCATGACCTTGCCGGCGGCGTAGTCCTGCGCGCCGTGGATGGGATAGAGGGGCCAGCCGCGGCCGCCACGCACCCTCGGGTCTAGCACACGCTGCCAACTGGCGAGCACCTGGCGCGCGACGAACGGCGTGCCGTCGGTGAAGGTGACGCCGCGCCGCAGGTGGAAGGTCCAGGTGAGCCCGTCAGGGGACGTTTCCCAGCTCGTGGCCAGCCCGGGAATGACGCGGGCTTCGGGGGTGAATCTCGTCAGCCCGTCGAAGAGGTAGCCGACGGCCCGGCCGGTGGGGACGTCGGTCGAGAGGGCGGGGTCGAGCGAGCGGGGATCGTAGTTGTCCCGCGAGTCGACCAGGGTGCGCCGATCGGTGCCCCCGCCACCCCCGCCGCAGGCCATGAGGAGAAGGGGGGCGAGCAGGGCGATGGAACGACGCATGACGTTCTGGCGTAAGCAGTTGACAGCCGGGACCAGGCGCGAGAACTTACCCCTGACGCAGAGCAGCGTCAAACGTCTACGCGCCCGCCGGAAGCGACACCGCGCGGGCGCGTGGTGCGTATGACCCGCGCTTTCCGGGCCCTGCTGCAATTTGCGTCCCTACCTCGTTTCTGATCGCTCCTCCCTGCGGCGCTTCGCACCTTCGGTCGGAGTTCCGCAGGTCCAGCATCTTTGATCGCTCCTCCCTGCGGCGCTTCGCTCCTTCGGTCGGAGTTCCGCATCTCTGGCTGCTTCCGCCCTCCCTCCCGCTGGCCGGCTCGCATGACTCGCACCGCCGACGCCCGTTCGCGTACGCCTCAACACACGGAGCGCCTTCAGGGCTACGTCTATCGCCGGCCGCTGAGCGGTTCGGAGCTGCTGCCGGCCGTCGGTGTCGGTGTCGCTGCCGGACTCGTCGCGTTCTACGTGACGCGGCTTTTCCTGGAGCGCACACCGCTCCTTCCTGAGGAGCGGCGCACGGGCAAGCACCACGCGTCGGGGCCGAGGCAGGCGTGACGACTGGCAGTCGCCGGCGCCGGTGGTGGCGCGGCGCGGCGACCGCTGCGCTCCTGCTGCTTCCCGCGAGCCTTCGTGCGCAGAGCTCTGCCTGCGACGAGGGCGCGCGCGAGGTGCGCGCGCTCGATTTCCGCGGCAACAAGGCGTTCCGCGACAACGAGCTCGCGCTCCGCATCGAGACCACGGCGTCGAGCGTGATGCGCCGGACGCTGCGCGCGCTGGGCACGCGCCGCTGCCTCGACAGCGACGCGCTGCGACTCGATGTCGGCCGCCTGCGGTTGTTCTACCGCCGGCACGGCTACTACAACGCGACAGTAGACACGACGGTCACGCCGTACGAGGACGGCGGTGTGAAGGTGGCCTTCGACATCGTCGAGGGGCCGCCGGTGCTCGTCGACTCGCTCGGCATCGGCGGACTCGACTCGGCCACCGCGCCGATCGCTTCAACGGCGAACCTCGACCTTCACGAGGGCGAGATCTTCGACATCACGAAGACGCAGGCGGCGATCGACTCGATCAAGTCGCGCCTGCGTGACCGCGGCTATCCGCGCGCCGACGTGGCGGCGGGATACACGGTGTACGACACGATCGCCCATCGCGCGCGCATCACGCTCGACGTGATCGCCGGGGTGCGCGCGCGCATCGGAAGGATCCGCGTGTTCAACGAGCCGATGCCGGAAGCCCCGCGACGGCTCAGCGACGCGACCGTGCTCCGCCTGCTCGACATCCAGGTCGGGGACGAGTACAGCGAACACGCACTGGCCGACGCGCAGCGCGACCTGTATCAGAGCGACCTGTTCCGGCACGTCGAGGTGCGGCTGGCGCCGGACAGCGTGCAGGGCAAGGTGGACTCGCTCGTGACGGTCGACGTCGTGACCAGCGAGAACTTTGTCCGCCAGGTGGACACGGAGGTCGGCTGGGCGGTGCTCGACTGCTTCAAGGCCCGCGCGCTGCTCGTGGACAAGAACTTCCTCGGCGAGGCGCGGCGGCTCGAGCTCACGGCACAGGTCTCCAAGATCGGCCACGCGGACAACACGCGCTTTGCCGGCGGGAAGTTCTGCGCCTCCGACATGAGCCAGGACCCGTTCAGCAGTCAGGTGAACTACTTCGTCGGCAGCACGTTCAGGTTGCCGACGCTGTTCGGGCTGCACGGATCGCCGGCGATCTCGGTGTACAGCGAGCGACGCGGCGAGTATCAGGCATTTCTGCGCACCACCGTGGTCGGCGGCGAAGCGTCGCTGACGCGCGAGCTGCGGCACGAGCTGCCGCTCCGACTGGCGTACTCGCTCGAGTTCGGCCGCACCGATGCGCAGCCCGCGCTGCTCTGCGCCGTGTTCAACCGCTGCGACAGTGAGTCGCGCGCGCTGCTCACCGGGCGCAACCGTCCTCTCGCCGTGGCCAGCGCGCACCTCGACCGGCTGCGCGCCGACAATCCATTGAATCCACGCACGGGCACGATGCTGCGGCTCGACCTGCGCGGCGCGGCCAAGGAGATCGGCTCCGACAACGATCTCCAGTTCATCAAGGGACTGGCCGACGGATCGTTCTACCGGCCCGTGTCGCGCGGCGTGACATTCGCGGCGCGGCTCCGCGTGGGCAGTGTGCTCGGCCGATCGTTCTCGTTCAGCGACTCGGTCGGCTTCGTTCCTCCCGAGGAGCGGCTGTATGCGGGTGGCGCGGCGAGCGTGCGCGGATACCAGCAGAACGAGCTGGGGGATCTGATCTACATCGCCGAGGACGCGCCGGTCGTCGTCGACTCGGTGGCGAGCGGGGACACGGTTTACTACGGACTGGGCTCCGATCGACTCCGGCGCGTCGTGCCGGTGGGCGGCAACTCGCTCATCGTGGCGAACCTGGAGATGCGGCTGCGCAGCCCGTTCTACCCGGAGCTCATCCAGTACACCGCCTTCCTCGACGGGGGCAACGTGTGGCAACGTGCGCGTCAACTTCCCGGCACGGGCCCGTCGATCTCCAATCTCTTTCTGAAAGGGCTCCGCTGGACGCCAGGAATCGGGGTGCGCGTCTTCACTCCGGTCGGCCCCTTCCAGGCGAACGTGGGGTACAACCCGTACCAGCGACCGGCTGGCGCGATCTTCTATGACAAGGCGCCCAACGCTCAGGGGTTCGCACCACTCTACTGTGTGAGCCCGGGCAACAGGATTCCCGCCGTGAAGCTGGCGAATGGCGAGTACGAGCAGCTGTCGGGCAGCAGCTGTCCTGCCACGTACCTGCCGCCCGAGTCGCGCACGTTCCTCAGTCGGCTGACGTTCACCTTCTCCATCGGCCCCGATTTCTGACGCGCCCAAACCCCGGATGAGTCGACGGCGCTTCATCGCGCTCGTCAGCCTGTGCGTGCTCGTCATGCTCGGGCTCATCGTCGTGGGTACGGGCTACTTCGTCTCCCAGTCGTCGTACGGCCAGGAGCAGCTCCGCCGGTGGGTGCAGACCACGGTGGCGACGCAGGTGCACGGCAAGGTTCACGTGGGACGCATCAGCGGCGGTTTCCTCACCGGCGTGACGATCGATTCGGTCGAGCTGCGCGACGACGAAGATTCGCTCTTTGCCGCGACGGGGAAGATCCGCGTCGAGTACGACCCGCGCGATCTCGCCGACCGACGGATCCACCTCACGCGGGTCGATGTCGAGCACCCCAACGTGGTGCTCCGGCAGCACGGCGACTTCACCTGGAACTTCAAGCGCATGTTCAAGCGCACCGGTCCCGACAAGCCGAAGGGACCGGAGCGCGGGTTCGGCGATTTCGTCGTGATGGACTCGGTGCACCTGCGCGGGGCAGAGCTGCGCCTCACGATGCCGTGGCATCCGGACGACACGCTGCACGGCGCCAAGCGCGACAGCGCGGTCAGGTTCAACCTTGCGCGAAAGGATCACGAGGTCGTTCGCGCGCGTGAGGGCTTCACGCAGAACTACCGCTGGACGAGGGCGTACATCGCGGTCTCACACGCGCGGCTCGCCGATCCCGACAGCATCGGGCGACTCTTCCTCGTCGATACGCTGCACACGGTGGAGACGGTGCCGACGTTCAACTGGCGCAACGTGTCGGCGACGGTGCGCGTGCTCGGCGAATCGGTGTGGGTCAAGGCTCCGCACTGGGATCTCCCCGCGTCCACCGGCCACGCCGAAGGGAAGATCGTGTGGGGAAGCGACCTGCCCGTGCGTTACGCGATCCGCATATGGGGCGACACGGTCTCGCTGAACGACGTGAGCTGGGTGTATCCGACGCTGCCGCGCACGGGCGGCGGGTCGATGGTGCTCGACATCAAGAACGAGAAGAACCTGCAGCGCCTCGACTACGCGATCACGAAGATGGACGTCCGCACGGTCAAGTCGCGGCTCTTCGGCGACATGACGTTCGAGACCGGCGGTCCGGTGCTCGCCGTGCACGACGTGAAGCTGCGCGCGGATCCGGTGGACTTCGATCTGCTGCGCACGCTGAACGGGAAACCGTTCCCGGCCGACTGGCAGGGGAAGATCACGGGCGACGTGACGGCGCGCGGCGGCCCGCTCACCCACTTCTTCGTCGACGACGCCAACGTCGTCTTCCGCGACGCGCACGTGCCGGGCGCGGAGTCGCACGTGAAGGGACGCGGCGAGCTGGACATCCTCTTCCCCGCGTTCACGGCGTTCCATCGGTTCAACGCGCAGACGGACCGGCTCGACCTCCGCACGCTGGTGGCGATCTATCCCGCCTTCCCGCGCGTGACGGGGATCGTGACGGGAAGCGCGGTGCTCGACTCCTCGTGGCTCGACGTCCGCGTCTCGAACGCGAACCTGACGCACACCGACGGGCCGGCCGAGCCGACGCACGTGACCGGCGGCGGCCGGATCACGTACGGCGAGCAGTTCATGACGTACGATCTCGCGCTGCACGCCGATCCGCTTTCGCTGACGACGCTGGCGCGCTCGTATCCGCTGCTGCCGTTGCGCGGCACCTTCGCCGGACCGATCACCGTGAAGGGCCAGGCGCCGGCGCTCGAGGTGACGGGCGACCTCACCGGTTCGGCGGGCCACGTGACTTACGTCGGCGCGGCCGACGCGGACTCGATCGGCGGCTATGGCGCGCGCGGCAGCGGCACCTTCGAGGCGCTCGACGCCACCGCGCTGCTCGGGCGCACCACGCCGCCGTCGCGGCTGTCGGGGACGTATCAGGTCGATCTCACCGGCGATCTGCTGTCCAATCTCACCGGCTCGCTCGGCGTGCAGCTCGGCCGGTCGGAGGTGGATGGCCAGCAGTTCGCGAGCGGCATCGCACGCGCGAAGTTCGACGCGGGCGTGCTGCACGTCGACACGCTGAAGCTCGTTGGACAGGCGGGCACGCTCGACGCGTTCGGTGCGTTCGGTCTCACGCGGCCGGCGACGAACGATTCGCTCGTCGTCACCATGAAGGTGGATTCGCTCGGCGGCTTGCGGCGCTATCTCGGGCGCACGATTCCCGCCGACGCCGACGGCGCGACGCGCGCACTTCCCGATTCGCTCCTCGGGTCGGCGTTCACGCGACTCGTCGTGCGCGGCTGGCTCGACTCGCTGAGCGTCCAGGGGACGCTCGAGGGACGCGAGCTGCTGGCGCGTGCGCAGCGCGCGCGCGGACTGCGCGGCACGGTGGACGTGCAGCAGATCCGCGGACACACCACGGGCACCGTCGCGCTCGCGGCCGATACAGCCGTAGCGGGGGGACTCAAGGTCGAGGCTGCGTCCATCGTGGCGCAGCTACTCGATAAGGGACGCGCCGCGTTTCGCGCAACGGCCAGAGCGTTGAACGGGACGGCGATCCGCGCCGCGGGCGAATACGCAACGGTCGGCGACAGCACCGACGTGCGACTCGACACCCTCGGCGTGACGATCGGCACGACGCGCTGGGCGCTGCTGCATCCGATGTTCGTACGCAACACGCGTACGGCATTGACGATCGACACGCTGCTGCTCGGCAGCGGCGCGGCGCGGATCGCCGGTTCGGCGAACATGCCGACGGGCGCTCCGGTGCGTGGCCATCTGCAGGTGATCGGGATGCCGCTCGCCGACGTCGGCGTCCTCGCGCAGCTCTCCACGCCGATCGCGGGCCGGCTCGGTATGGACATCAACGTCGCCGGTACGCGCGCCGCCCCGCTGCTCACGCTCACCGGCGCGGCGGACTCCCTGCGTGTGGGTGGACTGACGGCGGAGGCGATGCGGCTGACCGGACGCTACGCAATGAATCGCGCCGCGGTGGATGCGACGCTCGTGCGCGGTGGCCGGTCGATCCTCGACGCGAGCATCGACTATCCGATCGCGCTGACGTTGTTCACCGTCAAGCCGCTGGGCGACTCGCTCCGCGGCCGGATCCACGCCGACAGCGTGGACCTCGCGCTGGTCGAGGCGCTCTCGCCGAAGCTGCACAACACGAGCGGCCGTCTCGCGCTCGATCTCGCGGTCAGCGGCGACCCGAAGCACCCGCACATCGGTGGCGAGGCGACGATCCGCAACGGTACGATCGAGGTGCCGAGCGTCGGCGTGCGATTCACCGGCATGGACATGCGGCTCACCGTGGACCCGGCGCGTGACTCGCTCACGATCGAGCGGCTGCGGTGGACCAGCCCGGCCAGCGGAGGCAACGCCTCGATGCTCGGATCGGTCGTGTTCCGCGACGTCCACAACCCGAAGTTCGACGTCCGCCTCGATGCCCGCGCGTTGCGCGCGATCGACAAGGGCGGGCTGGCGCGCCTCGACGTCTCGACCGGCACATCCGGACTGACGCTGAGCGGCACGGAGGACGATGCGCGCCTGAGCGGTTCGATCAACGTCGACCGCGGGACGATCTACATCCCGGAGCTGGTCAACAAGAAGCTCGAGGATTTCTCGCAGGAGGAGTTCGCCGAGCTGTTCGATACGACCGACGTGCGCAACCGCTCGCTGATGCCGCAGGCGCCGACGAAGCTGGTGGAGCACCTCCGGCTCGAGGGCGTGTCGGTGAACGTGGGCGACGAGGTCTGGCTGCGCTCCGCCGAAGCGAACATCAAGCTCGGCGGCTCGCTCGACGTCACGCGCGCGCGCGATGAGCGCGAGACGCGCCGCTCGTCACTCGGACGCGGAGGGGCCAACGATCCGCTCTACCGCCTGGCGCTGAGCGGCGCCCTGAGCGCCGACCGCGGCACGTACACGCTCGACGTCGGCGTCGTGCAGCGTGAGTTCCAGGTCCAGTCGGGGCGCATCACCTTCTTCGGAACAGCGGACTTCAACCCGGAGATCGATGTCAGCGCGCTGTACCGGGTGAAGCAGTCGCGCCGCGCGGACATCGGGGTGAAGGCGCGGATCGTCGGCCCGTTCTATCCGCAGCCGGCGCTCGAGCTGTCGAGCGACGACGCGACGATCTCGCAGACGGACCTCGTCGCGTACCTCGTGACGGGACGGCCGAGCTTCGAGCTCAACGGAACGAACGCGCAGGCGACGCAACGCGCCGCCGAGGTGCTGCTCCCGACGGGCGGCGCGCTGCTGAGTCGCGCGCTGCGCGAGCAGTTCGGCAGCTGGGTGGACCTGTTCCAGATCCAGGCCGGCAC
>Ga0070668_100002726_pt1 | contig 12994 bp, 10 predicted proteins | sample KBSS43metaG_FD_64661 | JGI IMG/M metagenome (GOLD analysis project Ga0070668, IMG submission 64661) | Switchgrass rhizosphere microbial communities from Kellogg Biological Station, Michigan, USA - KBS S4-3 metaG | ecosystem: Host-associated > Plants > Roots > Rhizosphere > Soil ... | reverse complement strand
CCCTTGCCACCGTTGAGGCTGACGCCGCCGATGACGGTCGCGGCGAAGACCTGGAAGATCCAGCCGCTGCCCTGGGTGGCGGAGATCGAGCCGTAGTGGCCGCTGTAGAGGATCCCGGCGAACGCGGCGAGCAGGCCGCCGAGGATCAGGACGATCCACACGATGCGGTCGACGCGGATGCCGGCGGTGCGGGCGGCCTCCGGGTTGCCGCCGATGGCGTACAGCGCCCGGCCGTGCCGGAGCCACGCCAGCGCGCTGCCGCCCACCGCGAACAACACGGCGCAGATCCAGACGGCGGCCGGGACGCCGAGCCACGCGGCCTTCCCCAGATAGGCGAACGAGGGCGGCAGGTCCACGATGGACTGGCCTTGGGCAAGGGCCACCTGGAGTCCGCGCAGCATGGTCAGCGCGCCGAGGGTGACGATGAACCCGTTGAGGCGCAACTTGAGGATGAGAAATCCGTTGAGAGCGCCGATCGCCACGCCGGCCAGCAGGCAGAGCGGGACCGCCATCCATTCCGGGAACAGCCCGAGACCCGTGAACCGCGCGCCGCTGGAGGGCAGCACGAGCCAGACGGCGATGACCGGTGCCACGCCGATGGTGGACTCCATCGACAGGTCCATCCGCCCGCAGATCAGAATCAGCGCGGTGGCCAGCACGAGCAGGCTCAGCTCGGTGGACTGCTGCAGCACGCCGATGAGGTTGTCGGCGGTGAGGAAGGCCGGCGAGACGATGAACCCGATCAGCATCAGCACGAGGATGGCCGGGATCAGCGACAGCTCACGGAAGCGGCCGAGGTCGAACCAGCGGGCGGCAGCGGGATCGGCCGCGCTCGCGGCGGTCTCGGTGAGGGCTGTGGTGGCGGGCATGAACTACCTTCCGTGCTCGTCGGTGCCGGCTGCGGTGGATACGGCGGCGGTGCCGACGCCCTCCATGGCGGCGACGACGTGTTCGTCCGTCCAGCCGTGGTCGAACTCGGCGACCGTCCGGCCGTGGAACATGACCACGACCCGGTCGCACATCCGCAGGTCGTCGAGTTCGTCGGAGACGACCAGGGCGGCCTTGCCGGCGTCGGCGACCTGCCGGATCCGGCCGAGGAGGAATTCCTTGGACTTGATGTCCACCCCGTTGGTGGGCCGGATGGCCACCAGCACCTGCGGGTCGGTGGCCAGAGCGCGGGCGACGACGACCTTCTGCTGGTTGCCGCCGGAGAGGGCAGAGACCGCGGTGGCGGCGCCCGGGGTCTTGATGTCGAGGTCCCGGATCATGCGCCGGGCGAAGGCCCGGGTCCGGGCAGGCAGCACGGTGCCGAACGGGCCGAGCTGGTCGGTGACGGTCAGCGTCGCGTTCTCGGCCACGCTGCGGTTGTTCACCAGCCCTTGGAGGTGGCGGTCCTCGGGGATGAAGCCGACCCCGGCGGCGAGGGCAGACGGCACGCTGCCGGGACGTACGGTCCGGCCGTTGACGGAGATCGTGCCGTCCGCGGTGTGATGCAGGCCGGCGACGGCCTCGCCCACCTGGACGTTGCCGCTGGCCGTCGCTCCGGCGAGCCCGACCACCTCACCCGAGCGGACGGAAAGGGACAGGTGCTCGCAGGCGCCGGGAAGGCTCAGGTCCTCGACGGTCAGCAGGCTGGGGGCCCCGGACCGGTCGGCCGCAAGCGGGCTCGGCGTGGCGACGCCCGCGCCGGCAGCGGCCTCGCCGGTCATGGCCTCCACCAGCGCGTGGTGATCGAGCTCGGCCACGGACGCGGTCAGGATGTGGGCGGCGTCGCGGTAGACCGTGACCGTGCCGCACAGGTCGTACACCTCTTGCAGGTGGTGGGAGATGAACAGGAACGCGATTCCCTGCCGGGACCGCAGGTCGCGCAGCTTGTCGAAGAGGCGGCCGATGCCGCGGGCGTCGAGCTTGGCGGTCGGCTCGTCGAGGATGATGAAGCGGGCACCGAAGGACAGCGCCCTCGCTATCTCGATGAACTGCCGTTGTTCGACGGTCAGGTCCTTCGCGCGCGCGGCGGGGTTGACGCTCACGCCGTACTCGCCGAGGAACTCCTCGGCCCGCCGCCGCAGTTGCTTCCAGCGGATCGGCTGGAAACTGTCGGCACTCTGCCGGTTGAGGAAGAGGTTCTCGGCGACGGTCAGTTCGCCGATGATCGTGGAGCGCTGGTAGACGCAGGCGACGCGGGAACGCCACGCGTCGATGTCGCCGAACGGCGGGGCGGGTTCTCCCGAGAAGCGCAGGGAACCGGTGTCCGGCGGCTGCAGGCCGGTGAGGATGGACACGAGCGTCGACTTGCCGGCGCCGTTGCGTCCCACCAGGGCGTGCGCCTCGCCCTCGGCGATGCTGATGCGGGCGTCGCGCAGCGCGATGGTCGCGCCGAATCGTTTGCTGATGCCGGTCGCCTCGGCCACCGGGGCCGGGTTGCCGGTCGCCGGTGCGGTCGCGGTGTCCGCCATGGTGGATGCCGTCCTTCGCTTTACGGATGCGGGGGCCGGGGGCAACGAAACCCGGGCAGGTGAGGCGGGTGCGGTGTCGAGGGGCGGGAGTTGTCCGCCCCTCGACACAACGGACGGCGGTCAGCCGACGTTGTTGCCCCACAGCGCCTTGTCGTCCACGTTGTCCTTGGTCACCAGCGGCGCGGGCAGCTGGTCCTCCAGGCCGTTCGGGATCTGGATGATGGTGGAGCCGTGGTCGGTCGCGCCGGGTTGGAAGGTCTTGCCCTCCGCCGCGGCCTGGGCGTAGGAGACGGCGTACTTGGCGTAGAGGTCGGCGGGCTGGGAGACCGTGGCGTCGATCGTGCCCTTGCGGATGGCGTCGAACTCCTGCGGGATGCCGTCGTTCGAGATGATCGCGATGTGGCCGGGCTGGCCCGCCGGCTTGAGCAGCTTCTTCTGCTCCAGCAACGCCAGGGTCGGCTGCAGGAAGACGCCGCCGGCCTGCATGTAGATGCCGTTCAGGTCGGGATGCTGGGCGAGCAGGCTCTGCAGCTTGGCCGAGGCCACGTCGCCCTTCCAGTCGGTGGGCAGCTCGAAGACCTGAATGTTCGGGAACTTCTCCTTCATGCAGGCGGCGAAGGCCTCGGAGCGGTCGCGCCCGTTGATGGAGTCCAGGGCGCCCTGGAACTCGGCCACCTTGCCCTTCCCACCCAGTTGCTTGCCGAGGAACTCGCAGGCCTTGGTGCCGTACGCCCGGTTGTCGGCACGCACCACCATGTAGACCGCGCCCTTGTCGGGCCGGGTGTCGACGCTGACCACGGGGATCTTCTTGGACGCCAGGGTATCGAGGGTGGAGGCGATGGCGCCGGTGTCCTGCGGGGCCATGACGATCGCCTTGGCGCCGGTGTTCTGGAACACCTGAACGTTGGCGACCAGCTTCGTGACGTCGTTCTGCGAGTTGCTCAGGGGCAGCGCGTTGATGCCGCTGGACTCGATGTCCTTCTTCAGGTAGGTGGCGTAGGAGTTCCAGAAGTCGGAGTCGGAACGCGGCAGGTCGATGCCGATCGCCGGCTTGCCGCTGCCGGAACCCGTGGACCCGGGGCTGTCGCGGTTGCACGCGGCGGTCAGCGACATCACCGCGAGGGCGGTGGCGACCGTGGCGGCGGTGAATCTCGTACGAGCGAGCTTCATGGCCGTGTTCTCCTTCAGACAGGGCGGGAGCCGGCGGGTGGCGGAGAGTGGCGTACTCGCCTGGGCTGAGGAGGCCCGTCCGGCGTGGTGTGCGAGCCGCAGCTGCACGGCTCTAACGAATATTCCTCCGATGTTTCTCGGGCGACGAGAACGTTACGGCGGCGTTGCCAGCCTTGACAAGGGTCATTTCCGCCGCGATGCCGGCAACCCGCGCCGGCGCGTCAACACCGTCACCGGGAGTCCTCGTTCACTCCTCGTAATATGCTCTCTGAACTGGTATTTCCCTGCACATTACGGCTCCTGGACACCGGGCGCCGGCACTCTACCGGTTCGGTCCGAGGCCGACCCGGGCCCGATGCCTCCGTTGTCAGGTGGCCTGCCCTACGCCTAGAGTCACCTTGCCGCATACCTCCGATGACTGGAGAGTGCGGGTGAAGCCCGCAATCGGCTCGGCGGCCGGCGCCAGACCTTCGGCCACGCGTGAAAGGCACTCCTTTGACGGCAACATCCCCCCGGATCACCGCGGTCGACACCCTCGACATCCGATTCCCCACCTCCCGCAAGTTGGACGGATCCGATGCGATGAACCCGGACCCCGACTACTCCGCTGCCTACGTGGTGCTGCGCACGGACGCCGGCGACGGGCTGGACGGCCACGGCTTCGCGTTCACCATCGGCCGCGGCAACGACGTCCAGGTCGCCGCGATCGGGGCACTGCGACGCCACGTTCTCGGCCGTTCCGTTCCGGAGCTCTGCGCCGACCCGGGCTCACTCAGCCGCGACCTGATCGGGGACAGCCAGTTGCGCTGGCTCGGCCCCGAGAAGGGCGTGATGCACATGGCCATCGGCGCCGTCGTCAACGCCGTGTGGGACCTGGCCGCCAAGCGGGCGGGCACGCCGCTGTGGCAGCTGCTCGGCCACGCCGACCCCGAGTGGCTGGTCTCCCAGGTCGACTTCCGGTACATCGCCGACGTACTGAGCCCGCAGGACGCCCTCACGCTCCTGTGGGAAGGCCGCTCGGGTCTCGCCGAGCGCGAGGCGGTTCTGCTTGAGCGGGGCTACCCCGCGTACACCACCTCGCCCGGCTGGCTCGGCTACAACGACGACAAGCTGACCCGGCTGGCCAAGCAGGCCGTCGCCGACGGCTTCACCCAGATCAAGCTCAAGGTCGGCGCCGACCTGGACGCCGACATCCGCCGGATGCGGACCGCCCGCGCGGCCGTCGGCGACGGGATCCGGATCGCCATCGACGCCAACCAGCGATGGAACGTCGACGAGGCGATCGACTGGACGAACGCGCTCGCCGCCTTCGACCCGTACTGGATCGAGGAGCCGACCAGCCCCGATGACATCCTCGGCCACGCCGCGATCCGGCGGGCGGTCGCCCCGGTGCGCGTCGCCACGGGTGAGCACGTGCAGAACCGCGTCGTCTTCAAGCAGTTGCTGCAGGCCGGTGCCATCGACGTCCTGCAGATCGACGCGGCCCGGGTCGGCGGGGTCAACGAGAACCTCGGGATCCTGCTGCTCGCCGCGAAGTTCGGGGTGCCGGTGTGCCCGCACGCCGGCGGGGTGGGGCTGTGCGAACTGGTGCAGCACCTGTCGATGTTCGACTACCTGGCGCTGTCCGGCACCACCGAGAACCGGGTCATCGAGTACGTCGACCACCTGCACCAGCACTTCACCGCGCCCGTGGTGATCCGCGACGGGCACTACACCGCGCCGCTCACCCCCGGCTTCTCCGCGACCATCCGGCCGGAGTCCCTCACCGAATACCGCTACCCGGACGGGACCTTCTGGGTTGCCGACCGCGCCGCGCAGGAGGGCACCGCATGACCGGCCTGTCCGGGCTCACGGCGGTGGTCACCGGAGGGGCCTCCGGCATCGGGCTCGCCACGGCCCGCGCGCTGGCCGCGCAGGGCGCGGCGGTGGCCGTGCTGGACCGGGAACCCGCCGGCGTGCCCGATCCGCTGCTCGGCCTCAAGGCCGACGTCAGCGACGACGCCTCGGTTCGCGCCGCGATGGACACCGTGGCCACCCGGCTCGGCGGCATCGACATTCTCGTCAACAACGCCGGCATCGGCGCGGTGGGCACCGTCGAGGACAACCCCGACGAGCAGTGGCACCGGGTGCTGGACGTCAACGTGCTGGGCCTGGTCCGCGTCACCCGCGCCGCCCTGCCCCACCTACGGCGTTCGGCGCATGCCTCCGTCGTGAACACGTGCTCGATCGCGGCCACCGCGGGACTGCCGCAGCGTGCCCTGTACTCGGCCAGCAAGGGCGCCGTGCTGTCGCTGACCCTGGCCATGGCCGCCGACCACGTGCGCGAGGGAATCCGGGTCAATTGCGTCAACCCCGGCACCGCCGACACACCCTGGGTGGCCCGGCTGCTGGACGCCGCCGGCGACCCCGCGGCCGAACGCGCCGCCCTCAACGCCCGCCAGCCCATGGGCCGGCTGGTGACCGCGGACGAGGTGGCCGCCGCCATCGTCTACCTCGCCGGCCCCGCGGCGGCCAGCGTCACCGGCACCGCGCTCGCGGTGGACGGCGGCCTCCAGGGACTGCGGCTGCGCCCGGCCGGCCGGCCATGAGAACCGCCCGGCTGCCACACAGCACGGTCGGGTCACCCCGCTTCGCGCCGGACGGCTGCCGGCGCCGGGCGTCCCCGTCCCGCCGACCGTGCAGACGCCGCGGCGAAGCAGATCCTCGGCCGCTGCCCCAGTCGCAACCAACCGCCCGCCAACACGGCGGTCAACCCGGGCTCAGGACCCGTGGCCCGCGCGGTCCTCCGCCACCGCCGGGGCCGCCCTGGGCCTGTCCGCGGGGCCGGCGGTCGGATCGGGCTCCGGCACGGGGGCGCGCAGGCGGTTGAGGGACGGCGTGCCCAGCGCCACCGCCGAAATGGCCAGGGCCACTCCGCCGCAGACGGCAAACATGGCGCCGATCGAGAGGTCCGCGAGCGCGCCGGTCATCACATTCGACAGCGGGTTGACGCCGTACCCGCTCACCGAGTACCAGCTCATCACCCGGCCCATGTACGCCGGATCGGTCTCGGCCTGGATGACGCTGAGCGCCACCACGTTGAACGCGGCGCCGGCCGCGCCCATCGGCACCACCGCGAGCGCGGCCCACAGCGGCGTGCCGGCGAAGGCGAGCAGCAGCACCGAGCCGCCGAAGGCCGCCCCCAGCAGAACCAGCCAGATCCCGGTACGACGGATCCGGTCGCCCAGCACACCCGGCAGCAGGCTCCCGGCGATGCTGCCGGCGCCGTACGCCGCGAACAGCACACCGATCGCGGTGGCGCTGCTGAACCGCAGCTCCCCCAGGGCCGGCAACCCGACGTTCAGCGGGCCCGCGACGAAGAGCGTGAGGGCCGCCGTGAGCAGCAGGACAGCCCGGGACGTGCGCCCGCTCCACAGGTAGCGCGCGCCGTCGGCGGTCGACCGCAGGATGCCGGTCTTCGCCCCGGCCGCCTTGGCGATCGGGGCCACCGAGACGGTCGCCAGGTTGACGGCCGCCGCCACGAACGCCACCGCGATGATGAACATGGACTGGGTGGTGCCGGCGACGGCGATCAGCACACCGGCCGCCGCGTTGCCGACCACCACGCCGGCGCCGAGCACCGTGCGGTGCAACGAGTTGGCGGCGGCGAGCTGTTCCTTGGGCACCACCCGCGGGATCATCGCCGACACCGAGGGCGCGAAGACCGCGTCAGCGATGCCGTAGAGGAACCGGGCCGCGTACAGATGCCAGAGCTCAAGCTCGCCGGTGACCGCGACCGCGCCGAGCGCCGCCAGGATCACCGCCCGGGCGGCGTAGGACACCAGCATCACCGCGCGTGGGCTGAGCCGGTCGCCCAGCGAGCCGCCGAGCAGCGTGAACACCGTCCGGGGCAGGCCACCGAGCAGCAGGGTGAGACCGAGCGCCAGGCCGGAGCCGGACAGCCTCAGCACCAATACCGCGGTGAGCACCGTCTGGAAGGTGGCGCCCAGCGTGGCCACCAACTCGCCGAACCAGACGCGCCGGAAGTCTTTCAGCCGCAGGGGCCGCAGCAGCGCCGTCCGCATCAGAACTCCGTTCCGAAACGCGAGGTCGGACCACCCGGGCTCCGCCACCAACCGGTGATGCCCGCTATCCGAGTGATCTCGCCGTCGGCCGCCGTTGGTGCGGCCGTCAGACCGCGCCAGGGGTCCGACCGCTCACACACCGCCTAAAGCATCCTAGGAACCTGGTCTGCCGGGGTTGCGGGAGCCGGTGCCGGTCCGGCTGGTCGCGTTGCTGGCCTACAGCTTGCGGACGTACGCGCTGCCGGTGCCGGCCGCCGTGCGATTCGGCAGCACGGTACGCGTCTGACCGGATGGTCCCGGTGTGCCGGCGCGGGCGAGGTTCGACATCACCGACCAGACCCCGAAACTCCTCGAGTACGAGACCGCCCAGGACTCCGACGTCATCATCACCATGGGCTGCGGCGACGCCTGCCCGGTCTTCCCCGGCAAACGCTACGAGGACTGGAAACTCGACGACCCCGCCGGCCAGGGCGTCGACGCCGTCCGCCCGATCCGCGACGACATCAAGAACCGGGTCGAGGCGCTGCTCGCCGACCTGATCCCGGCGGCCTGACCTGGACCGGTTCATCCTCGTAGGTCGCGCCGCCGGTATCCGTATCCGCCTACCACGGTGAGCGCGACCGCGAGGCCGGCCATCGCGAGCGTTGCGGACCAGTTCGCCTCCGCCAGCGGGACCGGTGCGAGGTGCGCGAACGGCGACAGGTCGATGACCCAGGCCGGGGCGCCGATGCTTTGGCCGATCGTCTGGAGCAGGAAGCCACCGGCGGCGGGCAGCGCGCCGATCGCGCCGGTCGCCCGGGGTGCACAGCCGAGGGCGAGGACGGCGGCGCCGAGGCACAGCGCGGCGATCGGCAGGACGTTCCAGGTGCCGGCCAGCGCCGCCGCCGGACCAAGGCCGCCGCCGGTGATGGTGACGCCGAGCCAGGTGGCGAACCCGGCAACCGTGGCCAGGGCGACGGCGCCGCCCGCCGTGGCAGTGATTTCCGCGCCGAGGAGCCGGTTGCGAGGGACCGGTTGGGCGGCGAGCAGGGTGAGCCGCCGGTTCGTTTCCAGGGCGGCGAACTCGGCCAGGCGTACGGCGGCGAAGACACCGACCGGTATCGCGAGCAGAGCGAACAGGGTGGCGGTGTAGCCCTCGGTGGTGTTCAAGGCGGCGAATCCGGCTTGCGCGGCGAGGTCGGCGAAGGCCGGGTTGTCGCCGAGGAACCCGGTCAGTGACTCGGCGATGAGGCCGATGAGCAGGAAGTAGGCGGCGACGGCGGTCGCCCATCCGGCCACCGGCCGGAGCGCCCGGCGTACGGCGAAGGTCTCGACGGAGCCGAGCAGCCGCAGCCGGGGCGGGCGGCCGGAGGTCGAGGTGACCAGGCCACCACCGACGTCGCGCCGGCCGGCGGCCATCCGCGCCGCGACCAGCAACGCCGCCGCCGCGGCGGCGAGGACGAGCAGGGGCAGCAACCGGTTCTGCGCGTACGGCCTGGTCAGTTCGAGCAGGCCGAACGGTGACGTCCAGCGCAGCCAGCCCAGGGCGGTCACGCCGTCGCCGACCATCCGGGCCAGCAAGCCGACACCGAGCAGGGCCATCGCGGCGCCGGTGGCTCCCGGCCGGGCCGCGAACACCTGGGCGGTGAGCGCCGCGGCGTCGATGCAGAAGAGGCCGAGGACGGCGATGCCCGCGCCGTGGACGACCGCGCCGGCCGGGTGGGTGCCGGCCAGGACAAGCGCGACGGTGATCGCCGTTCCGGTCAGGACCGGAACGGCGAACAGGACACCGAGGTGCCGGGCCAGGACCGCGGGCAGCGGGGTGCGGCCGGCGAGCAGGACGTCCCACCGGCCCGCGTCTTCCTCACCTCGGGTGATCCTGGTGGTGGCGAGAATGCACCAGACTCCGACAATCACGGCGACGACGGTGCCGGTACGCCACACCGTGAACCCGCCCGGATCGTCGAGGGCGACCGGCTCACCGAACAAGGTCCGGATGGCCGGGTTCGCGGCGAGCGCGTCGAGCGCCCCGGCGGTGGCGGCGTCGGCGAGCACGCTGTCGAACGTGGTCGCGACCAGCGCCGACATCCCGGCCGCGACGGCGACGACGATGACCGCGCCGCGCCGGATCTGCCGGGCGGCGAGCCTGGTCAGTGCTCTGCCCGGCCGGGAGTTGAGTGCCGGCGTGCCGGTGGCCGCGCCCGCGCGCAGTGTCTCGGTGCTCATCGCGTGGCCTCACCGTAGTAGTCGAGGAAGATCTCCTCCAGGCTCGGTTCGCGGATCGCGAGCGTGCTGACGTCGGCGGCGGCGAGCAGGTTCAGGACCGGACCGGGCGGCCCGGTCAAGGCGAACCGCAACTGCCCCTTGCCGGTCGTCTCGACGTTGTCCACGCCGGGCACGGCGGCCAGGTCAGGGGCCGGGCCGGTGTAGGTGACGGTGACGTCGGCGCGGTGCAGACGGCGCAGGCCGGCGACCGTGGCGACCTCGACGAGGCGCCCGGCGCGCAGGATGCCGATGCGGTCGCAGACGGCCTCGACCTCGGCGAGTTGGTGCGAGGACAGGAAAACCGTCTGGCCCCGGTCGCGGGCCTGCCCGACCGCGTGGCGGAACTCGCGTTCCATCAGCGGGTCCAGGCCGCTGGTCGGCTCGTCCAGCACCAGCAGCGGGGCCCGGGTGGCGAACGCGGCGACCAACGCGACCTTCTGCCGGTTGCCGGTCGAATAGGCACGGGCCGGTTTGGTCCGGTCCAGGGCGAACCGGTCGGCGAGTTCACGCTGGTAGGCGCGGTCGGTACCGGGCCCGGTCCGGGCCAGCAGTTCGAGGATCTCCGCGCCGGTCAGCTGCGGCCACAACGCCACGTCGGCCGGCACATAGGCCACCGACCGGTGCGCGCGGGCCACGTCGGCGGCGTCGACACCGAAGATCCACGCCCGGCCGGCGGTGGGTCTGGCCAGGCCGAGCAGCAGGCGGATGGTGGTGGACTTCCCGGCGCCGTTCGGGCCGAGGAACCCGAACACCTGTCCGGCGCCGACCTCCAGGTTCAGGTCGTCGAGGGCCGGCACCCGGCCGTAGTGTTTGGTGAGATGTGCGGTACGCAGCGCGGGCTCGCTCATTTGAGGCCTCCGTCGGCAACGGCAACATGACCGCCGACCAGGCTTCCCGGCACACCTGCGGTCACCGTACTCCCGCGTACCGCATCGAGGGAAGCCTTCCCGGATCGCCCCGCAAGCGAACGGTTTCATCCCGGGTGGGGTACGTTCCGGGCCTCCCCCACGTTGAGGACGACCAGCATCGCGGCCGGCGCCGCCGTCGCGCCGAACGCCGGGACCTGCCCGGCCTGTGGCAGCAGGGCCAGGCTCAGCGCGGTGGCGGTGAGCCTGGTAGTGGAGACGGTGTGGAACATCTGCCATCGGGTGTAGCCGAAGGTGGCCAGGTAGAGCGCGGTGCCGCCGAACAGCAGGGCCGCGACGTCGGTGTGCAGGTGTTCGAGCGGGTGCAGGATCACCTCGCCGGTGGCGGCGGCGATCGCGATGATGCCGGCGATGAACGCCAGGTGCCCGTACGGCAGGACCGGCCGGATCACCTCGATGGCGACCTCGGCGGTGCGCACCGCGTGGCGGATGGCCTCGGCGGCGAACGCGAAATACACCCACCACAGCGCACACGCCAGCGCGAAGGCCACCGCGACCGCGGCGAGCCGGGCCGGGGTCGCCGGGTGCTCCCCGGCGACCACGCCGGTCTCGGCGACCGCGAACACCCCGAGCCGGGCCCGGGTCCGGTCGACGTCGTGCAGGTTGGCATGCATCGTCATGCCCACCCACGCCCAGTAGATGGGGATGAACACCACCAGCGCCCGCGCCGCCCCGGCCAGGAGTGGTCGGCGTGCAGCAGCCCGGACACCTGGGTGACCGCGACGACGAACACCAGGTCGAAGAACAGCTCGACCCAACTGACGCGGCACCTGAGCTCGTGACAACCCGGTACCGGGGTGGGGCGGCTAGCCCCAGAACGCGAGGGCCTGCCGGCCGAGGGCGGCCTGGCCGGCGGTGTTGGCGTGGCAGCCGTCGGCGACCTCCCCGTTGTGCAGGTGGAACTCGCCGGGGTAGCGCACGTTCTGGGTCGGGTCGGCCGCTGCCTGCCGGGCGAGGCTGTCGGTCAGTTGCGGGCCGTTGGCGCCGGCCAGCGAGCAGGTCCGGCCGGGGTCGTAGAGCGGCTGGCCGGTGAGGTAGATCGTGGCGCCGGTGGCGGCATGCCGGCGGGCGTTGGCGATGAGTCGCTTGACCTCGTCGTACGTGGCGCCGCTGAAGGCGAAGATGCAGATCTGCACCCAGACGGCAGCGGGCCGGCCGAAGCGGCTCGCCTGCTGGTCGAATTTCTGCCAGGCGCTGGAGTTGGGATCGGTCCAGGACTGCACGACCAGGCCGCCGGTGCCGTACGGGCCCCACATGCGCTTGCCCCCGTCGGCCACGTAGCCCTGGGCGACGTTCTCGGCCATCGAGCAGCCGATGAACCCCATCGAGTTCGCCGGCTGCGGACCGCCGGTGGTGGCCGTCGTGGCCGGCGGGGTGGTGGCCGCGGCGGGTGCGGTCACTGCGGCCATGCCGATCGTGGCGGCCAGCGTCGCGGGCACGGCGACGGCGGCGAGCAGACGGATTCGGGACAGGCGCATTCGAGCCTCCTCGAGGTAGGCACGGAGTCGCCGCCGCCACGGATACGGGCAACGTATTGACGACTGTCGTTGTCTGTGACGGTATGACACTTTCCTGACGGCGGTCAATGCCGACGTCGATCGAGGGTCAGGTGGTGCGCCCGGTGTCGATCTCCGCGGCGTCGTGGGCGTTGGCGTCGAGGCGGGCGGCGATGCCTTCCGCGGCCAGCCGGATGAGCGGGGCGAGCTTGCCCGGGTCGACGCGGACGCTGTGCACGACGGCACCTACCGCGGCGACGGGCCGGCCGGTGCGGTCGAGGATGGGGGCGGCCACCGAGCAGGTGCCGAGGGTCATCTCCTCGGTGGTGACGGCGTAGCCCCGTTTCACCGTGTGTTCCAGGTCGGCGACCAGACGGCCGGGCTCGACGACGGTGTACGGAGTCGGCCTCTTCAGGGGCCGGCTGAGATAGTCCCGCCGGAACTCCGGGGTTTCGTGGGCGAGCAATGCCTTGCCGACGCCGGTGGCGTGCAGCGGCAGCCGGCCCCCGTTGCGCGAGATGATCGGCACCGATCGGTGACCGGCGAGCTTCTCGACATACAGGACCTCGTTGCCGTCGCGGATCGCGAGGTGCACGTTCTCGCGGGTGGCCTCGTACAGGTCCTGCATGAACGGCAGC
>Ga0070668_100002721_pt1 | contig 13003 bp, 12 predicted proteins | sample KBSS43metaG_FD_64661 | JGI IMG/M metagenome (GOLD analysis project Ga0070668, IMG submission 64661) | Switchgrass rhizosphere microbial communities from Kellogg Biological Station, Michigan, USA - KBS S4-3 metaG | ecosystem: Host-associated > Plants > Roots > Rhizosphere > Soil ... | reverse complement strand
CCCGACCAGCGTGCGCAGCAGACCGTCGAGCGTGACGATGCCGACCAGCATACCGCTCCGGGTCACAACGGGCGCGCGGCGTACGCCGCGCCGGCGCATCAGTCCCAACGCGTCCTTCATGTCGTCCTCATCGCGCACCGCAACGACGTCCGTCGCCATGACTTCGGAGACAGGGATCGTGCGCGCGTCCAGGTCCCTTGCAAACAACCGCAATGACGATATGCGATCGGTCAGGAGGCCGATGGGCATCTTCCCCGAATCGCGCTCCTCGATGACGATCAGGCTTACCACGTGATGCTCGTGCATGAGCCGCCGGCTCGCTCACGGCCATGCCGCGATAAGCCACGCCAACTGCAGGGACGCAGAGATCTCGGATATCCACGGGGCTATTGTGCGGGCAGTAGACGTGCTCGTGGTTGACGTCGGTCACGCCGCGCATTGTCTTAGTCAGCCAGGCGGGCGGCGGACGCAGGCTTCGTGCTCGATGCTGCGACACCCGCCGCGCGCAACTTGCGCGCCGCACGATAGGTTTCATGCACGAGGAGAACCGGTACCAGCGCCTGGCGGACCACTTCTTCGGCATCGCTGCCCATGAGCATGCGCTTCAAGCCGCGGCGCCCGTGGGTGCCGAGCACGATGACGTCGGCCTTGTGCTTGCGCGCTAGCGCAACGATGGCGCCGGCGACGGTCTTCAATCTCGAGCGCACGATGAGGGGCGTGACCTTGACGCCGCGGCGCCCCGCCATCGTTGTCGCGCGGTCGAGGACTTTGCGCCCGTTCTTTTCGGCCGCGACGTAATACGCATCGACGACGGCTGGCGGATACACGGCCCCTTCGAAGTTGATCGGCAAATTCCCGTCGTCGATGATATGCACGGCCAGGAGTGTTGCCTTCTGGTCGTTCGTGACGTCAAGCGCCGAACGAAGGCCGGCGATGGACGCCGGGCTGCCGTCCACGGCCACGAGAATGCGCTTGAACATCGGACGAGCTCTCTGCGATGGTGTAATCCCTATTCGACCCCCCGCAAGCCTCGACGGGATTGACGTGGGTCAATGCTGGCTTCTTTGTGTGTTTCTCATGCGGTTCGCGTGTGGAGCTCGAAGCTACGCTCGCGATTGGCGAGATCGCCAACGGCGACGAGCGGGGCCACGAGATCGAGCAAGACGTCGTCGAGCGCGACGATTCCCGCGAGCGTGCCGTCGGCGTTCACCACTGGCAACCGGCGCACGCCCTGGATCGACATCTCGCGCACCACCTGCGAGCAGGTCGCTTCCGACGTGATCGTGACAAGCGGTCGTTGCACGATCTCGCCGACGGCGAGCGCGCTGGCGTCAAGGCCGGCCGCGACAACTTCGACGACGATATCGCGGTCGGTCACGATGCCAGTGGGTACCTGCGCGCCAGCCTGGTCCTCGACGATGACGACCGTCCCGACGTGATGCTTGCGCATGAGCGCTGCCGCCTCAGCGACGCTCGTCCCGGGCGCGACCGTCACGACATTACGACCGCATACGTTGCCGACTCGCTGGTTCATACGATGTGCCTTCGATTGATTACTTTGGTTGCTTGGCATGCTGCGTCTCTGTTTCATGCGGCGCAAGCGACATGATGTAGCGCGCCATCGTGCGCGCCTCTTCGGGTGATACCTCGGGGTGCGGCGGCATGTGCCATGGGCCTCCGCCTCGAATGCCAGCGCGGATGTCGTTGGCGATCCGCGTCACGGCGTCGCGCCGGCCGCGGTACGCCGCGGCGACGGCCGCAAACGCCGGCCCACCAGGGTCTCTTGGTTCGAATGGCAGATGTAGCAGCGGTAGTGGTTCAGCGAGGGTGGGGGCTCTGCGCCCAACGCAGCCTGTGTGGTCAGGAGCAAAAGGCCATTGGAATCACACCTTTATGAACCGATGATAGAACTTGTCGAGGCCATGACCTTGATGTTCGTCAAGGCGAGCGACTTCACGGGCATTCAACGTCCCAAAATGGAGCCTCGGCAAGTGCCTTCTCCTTGCGGGCTAACTCGCGCTCGAGCAGGCGAATACGCTTGCTCGTCGGTTCAAGTCGACCGACGCGACAACATCTTGGCACGGGGGGAAGTTTCGAAGTGCCACCGATTGTTCGGGCGCGCGGACGGGTCTATCCGCATGGACGCGAGCGGGCCGCTGTGGCTCGCCCGCGCTGTTACCGCCGTGTCTGCATCAGCGACCGCCTGGTCGACCAGTCGGTCCACTCCAGATTCCCGCGTAAAGCTTCCACATCGCCGCCGTGTCGAGCTTGCCCAATCCTTGCGCACGCGCCGCTTCGTTGAGGAACTCGATGCTGCGGGCGAGGATCGGCGGCGCGCCCTGCGCTCTTGCCATCTCCGTAGCAAGGCGCACGTCCTTGGCGAGAAGGTCGATCGAAAATGTCGGACTGTCGTAGTCCTCGGCAGCGATGCGAGACCCGAGCTCGCGGAACAGGTTGCTTACCGTGGCCGCGTTGCTGCTGGTGATCGTTTGGTAGAGCAGCGCGGGCGGGAGGCCGATATGCTCCGCAATCGCCATCATCTCGGCGGTCATCGCGTTGATGGCACCGAACATGAGCTGGTTCAGGAGCTTGACCTGATTGCCGCACCCGGCGGGGCCGATGTGGAAGATGTTCGCCGCCAGATGCTGCAGGACCGGCCGGCATCGGTCGACATCGGTGTCGCGACCGCCGACGACGAGGGTCCATTTGCCGATGCTCGCAGGGCGCCCGAGTATGGGCGCATCGAGATAGCCGATGGACTTTGCCGCCGCGAGCTCGGACATGCGCTTGGAGGTGTCCGGATCGACCGTGCTGTGGTCGACGAGGATTGCGTTGGCGCGCGCGTGCGCGAGGAGGGCTGGCACGCACGCGGCGACTTCCTGCGGTCCGGGCAGGTACATGAGGACAACGTCCGCGCTGCGGCCGACATCCTCCAGCGATGCGACGACAGCGATGCCTGCGACCGATTGCAGTGCGGTACGTGCGCTCGGTGAGGGGTCGTATACGGAAACACGATGACCTGCCGCAGCGATAGTCTGCGCCGCGCGGCTTCCCATCACGCCGGCACCGACGATGCCGACGTTCGTAAGTTCAGGCGGCATGGCGCATTCCCGGCTTGCGATGCAGGTGGACGGCGGCGCCTCCCGAGAAGCACTCGGGCGTGCACAGGATGCGCGGGTTGCGGCCGATACGTGTAACGGTTGGAGTACTGCCAACGATACTCGTAGTTGGCGACGATGGCCGCCGCGTCCTCGATCACTCGCTTGGCCACGCGGTAGGCGCAAGGACGATGAAGTCCCCACTTTTCCCTGCGGAGGAACGAAGCAGGCTTGATTGCGCGCCAGGCTACGTGAGCGCACGTTCACGCGCCATCCATCGGGGATCCTGCCACTAGCGGCCAAGCACGTCGCAAGTCGCAAGTCTTCGTCCCTATTTGGGTTTGTCGCGCAACTCGCGCCGCAGAATCTTGCCGATCGGCGACTTGGGCAAGGCGTCGCGGAACTCGATGTGGCGCGGCAGCTTGTAGGCCGTGAGGCCGGTCCTGCAATGCGCAATGACGGCCTCTGCAGTGAGGCTGGGATCCTTCTTCACAATCACCGCCTTCACCGCCTCTCCGGTCTTCTTATCCGGTACTCCCACTACCCCGCATTCCAGCACACCGGGGTGGGACGCCACGACACCTTCGACTTCGTTCGGGAAGACCTTGAAGCCCGACACCACAATCAGGTCCTTCTTGCGATCGGTGATGGTGAAGTAGCCCTCGGCATCCTGATGGCCGATGTCTCCCGTCATCAGCCAGCCATTCTCGAACACCTTGGCGGTTTCGTCCGGCATGTTCCAATAGCCCTTCATCACCTGCGGGCCGCGGACGCAAATCTCGCCGGCGTGCTTGTCGATGTCGCCTTCGCCGGCCCACACCGGAAGCTCGTTGAAGTCGTCATCGCGGATCGAGACATCCGTCGAAGGGAAAGGCAGGCCGATCGTGCCTCGCCACGGCGCTTCGAGTGGATTGGCGCATACACCCGGCGACGTTTCGGTCAGGCCATAGGCTTCGGTGATGGAGATTCCTGTCAACTGCTTCCAGCGTTCGGCGACCGGCCGTAGCACAGCCGCGCCACCCCCGACGACCACCTTCACCGCCGAAAAGTCCAGCCGGTCGAATCCGGGCACGTTCAACAGACCATTGAACAGCGTGTTGACGCCGGTCATGACGCTCCACTTCCACTTTCCCAATTCCTTGACGAAGCCCGGCAGGTCGCGCGGATTGGCGATGAGCACGATCAGGCTGCCCCACTTCATGAACGACATGGTCGAGGTGAGGCAGAAGATGTGGTACATCGGCAACGGCGCGATGACGATCTCGGCGCCTTCCTTGAAGCTGCCCGAGACCCAGACACCGGTCTGCTCCAAGTTGGCGAGCATGTTGCGATGGGTCAGCATCGCGCCCTTGGCCACGCCCGTGGTGCCACCCGTGTATTGCAGGAAGGCGATGTCCTCGCGCGTGAGCAGGGCCTGCGCAAGCGTGGCCTTCGCTCCTTGCGCCAGCGCCTCGCGGAACGTGATGGCTCCGTCGATGTGCCAGCGGGGCACCAGCTTCTTCACTGTCTTGACGACGAAATTGAGGAGCCAGCGCTTGGGCGCAGGCAACAGGTCGCCGATCTGCGTGCTGATCACGTGCTGCACCGACGTCTTCCCGAGCACCTCCTCGAGAGTGTGGGCAAAGTTCTCGACGATGACGATCGCCTTGGCGCCCGAGTCCTTCAGCTGGTGCTCGAGCTCGCGCGGCGTGTACAGCGGATTGACGTTGACCACCGTCATGCCTGCCCGAAGGACCCCGAACAAAGCCACGGGATACTGCAGGAGATTCGGCGACATGATGGCGACGCGCTCGCCCTTGCCGAGTCCCGGAAGTCCCTGCAGGAAGGCCGCGAAGTCGCGCGACAGACGGTCGAGCTCGGCGTAGCTCAGTGTGTGGCCGAAGCTGTGGTACGCCGGCCGACCGGTGAACCTGGCGACGGTCTGGTCGAAAAAATCCGCGACGGACGCGAACCGATCGGGATCGATTTCGTGCGGGATGCCGGCCGGATAGTTCTTTAGCCAGATCTTGCCACTCACGACGCTCTCTCCTCGAACTACGGTCCTAGATAGCAGTGACGTTCCAACGTTTCGCTCGGCCCGGGAATGAGCGGTATCAAGCTTCGCGGTTCAAGTCCCCGCCGCAAGCAAATGACCGGCTTCTGTTTGACGACAGCGCCGATCGCCATGTCGACGCGATCTCGAGTGCGAACGTCTGGCGCTGATCGTCCGCGGTTACTTCGTCTTCGTGGCGTTCCCGCCGGTTCGTTTCGCCACCGGCTTGGTGGTCGCCGCCTTCCTGGCGCCGCTCTTCACCGTCATCTTCCGACTCGGCTGCGGGCCGGAAACCTGCTTGACCGCTCGTTTCGCCACGCGCTGCACTGCGGCGGCCGCGCCGCGCACCGAGCTTTTGACCGACTTGACGGCATCGCTCGCTGCTTTCCTGATTTTCTTCTCGATCGGGCCCTGCGCTGCCTCCTTCTCGGCCTTCGACTTGTGGCGCATATCGGCGGAGTGAGCGCGCTTGTAGGTCTGGATGTCCTTGAACTTGCCGCTCTTGTCACGGACGGCATAGAGCTTGGTGCCGGTTTGGCTTCTCATCGTGGTGCGACGTACTGCCATGGCGGATCCTTTCCGGATTGCTGGAGGTGCGCAGGAGCGCGCGAGACGCATACCATATACGCAAAGAACCTCCGTACGCCGTTGATCAGAATCAACCTCATCGCAGGGAATTTGGCGGGTGCATCCTGCCCGTGAATCCGAAGTATTCGTGGTGACGGCTGTTGCCCCGCGCGACGCTGGTGACCACCGCGTCAAGATGCGCTGAGCCGGTCTATAAGAATTCCCGGATCAAGCAGGCCGCCGAAAGATGCTCCCGATGCCCTAGGCGTTGATCCAACGCAAGCGGCGGAACGGTGCCGTGCGTCATCCTACGGACGGGCCCAGTTCGTCCGTCGGGGAGTCGATTCATGTCCGCGAAACTACTTAGATTCCACCGGGAGGCGCGCGAAAAGATCTGCGCCGGTCTCAACCTGTTGGCCAGCGCCGTCAAGGTAACGCTTGGTCCTAAAGGTCGCCTGGTCATGCTGGAGCGCAGCTTTGGGCCGCCCACCGTGATCAACTCCGGCGTGATTGTGGCGAAAGAGATCGAGCTCGAGGACAGATTCGAAAACCTCGGGGCGCAGATGGCGCGGGAAGTCGCGGCGAAGACATCGGAGACCGCCGGCGACGGAACCACCACGGCCACTGTCCTGGCGCAGGCAATTGTGAACGAAGGGATGAAGTACGTCGCCGCAGGCCTGGATCCGCTGGAGTTGAAACGCGGAATCGATATCGCAGTCGACGCCGTCGTCGCCGAGCTCAAGCGGAACTCGCGCCCTTGCAGCTCAGGACAGGAGATTGCTCAAGTCGGAACGATATCGGCCAACGGCGACGCTTCGATCGGCGAGATGATCGCCAAGGCGATGGCCAAGGTCGGTGATAACGGAGTCATCAAGACCGAAGACGGGCGCGGAATGACCAACGAGCTCGAAGTCGTCGAAGGAATGCAATTCGACCGCGGCTTCCTGTCGCCGTACTTCATCACGGACACCGAGAAGCAACGCATCGTATTGGAGGATGCCTATGTCCTCGTGCACGACAGGTCAATTGCAACGATCCGCGATTTGCTGCCGCTGCTCGAACAGGTCTCGAAGGATGCCAAGCCGTTGCTGCTGATCGCCGAAGACGTTACCGGGGAAGCGCTGGCAACCCTGGTGATCAATGCGATCCGTGGAGTGCTGAAGACCTGCGCCGTCAAGGCGCCGGGCTTTGGTGATCGTCGCAAGGCGATGCTTCAGGACATTGCCACATTGACAGGTGCCACGGTGATCTCCGAGGAGACAGGTCTCAAGCTGGAAAACGCCAAGTTGACTGATCTTGGCCGCGCCCGCCGGATCGAGATCGACAAGGACGATACGACCCTGATCGGCAGCGCAGGCGCATCGGAGCAGATCAAAGCGCGTGTTGCACAGATTAGCCAGGCGATGGAAGAGACAACCAGCGACTACGATCGCAAGCAGCTCGAAGAACGTCTCGCAAGACTTGCGGGCGGGGTCGCGCTGATCAAGGTCGGCGCGTCGACGGAGACCGAGATGAAGGAAAAGAAGTCTCGTGTCGAGGATGCGTTGCATGCGACGCGCGCAGCCGTCGCCGAAGGCATCGGAGTCGGCGGCGGCGTTGCACTGTTGCGAGCCCGCCATGTTCTCGATGAATTTTCCGAAACGCCCCTTGGACAGGCCGCGGGCATCAAGATCGTGCGCCGTGCTCTTGAAGAGCCGCTGCGCCAGATCGTCACCAATGCCGGGCAGGAGCCGTCCGTTGTGCTGCAGCGCGTGCTCGCCGGAGGAGGGGACTTTGGTTACAACGTCGCGACCGATGAATACGGTGACCTGGTCGCGATGGGCGTGATCGACCCCACGAAAGTCACCCGATTGGGCCTGCAGAATGCGGCATCGATCGCGAGCCTGATCTTGACGACCGACTGCATCATCGTCGAAGCGCCCAAGCGAGAGATGCCATCTTCGAACGAGAGGCATGGCCAGGACTGGTCATGACATGCCGTGTCGCTCGATAGGCGGAGACCACGTGAACGCCTGTTGCGGGACCAAACTTCGTTCACTCTTGAAGGTCGTGTGGTTGATCGGCGGCGCTTTGCCGCTGGCAGCCTGCCTCGATGGCAGCGATGGCGCACCCGCCGTGAAGCACGCGATATTTCTCACTCTCGGCGCCCTCCCTGGATACACATCGAGCCTGGCCAGCGCCGTATCATCCGATGGGAGCATCGTCGTGGGAACGGCCACTACGGCGGCTGGCAGTCGACAGGCGTTTCGCTGGAGTGCGCAGAAGGGCCTCGTCGGCCTCGGCTTCATGCCTGGCGGCACCTATAGCGTGGCAACTGCGGCCTCCGCTAACGGCGCGGTGATTGTGGGCAGCGGAGATACGACCGATGACCCACCAGCATCGTCCATGGGCTTCCGCTGGGACGAAGCCACGGGTGCGCAGCGTGTTGAACCGCTGCCAGGCTCCCAACTGTGCCATGCAGCAGGCGTTTCCGGCGACGGGGACGTCATCGTTGGAACATGCCTTCAAAACAACAACACGGCATTTCGCTGGACGGCGAGTAGCGGCTCCGTTGCCTTGGATCGGTTTGGCACTGGCAGCAACCGGCAAAGCACCGCGACTGCGATTTCCAGCGATGGCTCTGTAATTGCGGGAGCAGGACATCCGGTGCTGACGGGGGCCTTAATTTGGGCCGCGAATAGCAGCCCGACCGTTCTCGGCAAGCTTCCAGGCGATGCGGCGGGCGTGGCCACGGCGGTCTCGACCGAAGGATCGGTTGTCGCTGGCTCGTCAACGGACAACGCCGGAACTTCCCGCGGGTTTCGCTGGACGCAGCCGATGGGCATGGTCGATCTCAGCGATGGCATGAATGGATTGCTCGGAAGCTTCGCCACGTCGGTTTCGGGCAGTGGGAGCATCATTGTCGGATATGGTCCCACCGCCACGGGTGACGTCGCGCTGATTTGGGATGCGGACCACGGCATGCGCGCGTTGGAAGCCGCGCTCGCGGCCGATTACCAGACTCAAATCGCGGGCTGGAAACTCCTTCGGGCCACCGCGATTTCCAACGACGGGCACACGATTGCCGGTTACGGAACGAACCCACAGGGACAGACCGAGGCCTGGGTCGTGAAGCTGCCGGACTGATACACCGATCCGGGGTCGCATGTGAAGCCCTCAGCGTTACTTGAATTTCGAGGCAAAGCTCCCCTTGGAGTTGTTGGCCAAGGCATTGATACAGTGGCATGCGAAGGTAGGCGTATCTCGATCCCTTCGTCAGCCCGTGCGACGGTCTGCCCCGCCAATTCGACGAATACATCTGGTTCGACGAGACCAAGGCGATCACTCCCTTGTCGACCGAAAAAGCTCGAAGGCCTTCCGGATACGTATCCGTTCGGACTCTGAGCGCTCCTATAAAGGCCTTCAGGGCGGGCGGCGGAACCGCCAGGATTGGAACGTCGACGGCTCGCAATACCTTCACAGTGGTCGATCCGAGGATCAGGTTGCGAGCCGCGCCCATGCCGCGCGTTCCGAGGCAGACGAGATCGCAGCGCTGTTCGTCGACGGTGGCGCGGATTTCCTCGGCCGGTGGGCCAACCGCCGTATGTTCGATCACTTTGAATGGAATGCTAGCAAGCGCCTTGCTCGCCGGCAGGAGCGCGACCTCGAAGCGCTTTTGCTCGTGGTCTCCCCGCGCCTCCGCACCCATCATGGCCGCGATCTCGACGTCGAGCGGCGTTCCTTCGTAGACGGCGAGCAGGTGCACTTCGGGAGCATCCCGGAACCACGACGCGATACGGAGGACTTCGTTCACCGCTGCCGTGGCGCCCGCGGATCCGTCGACGGGCACCAACACCCTGGGCGCACGATGCGGCGGCCCATATGCAGAGCGGGGCCTTGGCTGCGGAGAAGGAATCACGAGCACCGGCCGGGAGCTGAGGTGGATCACTTTCGTCGTCACCTATCCCGTGACCAAACTTTCGACAGCGCCCGCACCGTGGGAGCCCATCGCGATGATCGAGCAATCGAGCGTCACGGCCTCGCGGGCGATTGAGTTCGCGGCGTCGCCGAACAGCACCGTGCCCGCGCAGCGGGTTGCAACGTCGCGCAGGAGCGTGTCCGCCATCGCCAAAGAGCGTTCTCCCTCCTCCCGCATGCGGTGCGTTCCAGCGACCTGTAAGTAGCTTACGACCGCAACGAATCGAGCGCATTGAAGAAAGTCATATCCCGTCGGTTACTTTGCAACGTGAGCCGAGCCCGAGACCTGCGGCGATCGCATCAGAAATTTCGTCGCGGTCACGCGGGGTACCTGCCTAACCGAGTTGCGTCAGATCAATGTGCACCGATGGCAATGGATTCATGCTGAGAACGCAAGATCGTGCACAGCCTCACGTGGGCGATAGGAGGTCAATTTGATGACGATGGTTCTTTTAGTAGGTAGCGTCGCCGTCACTACAGTTGGGGTGGTGTGGTCGGCGATGCTCATATTTGGGCGCAGGAAGCAGGATAAGGATACGCGCGAGGCCGCAGTGCGTGTCCCAGATGAAAGCACGATGGCGCTCGACGCGCGGGCACGATGGAGCGGACTCTGAAAATACTCGGTCGCGGCCACCTTGGACGACTTACGGGATTGGAACCGCGCGACTTCCGCATCTCGCCGCCGTGTGGTTGAGCGTGAGCGGATCCCGGTCCAATGCCCCTGTCTCCCAAGCTTCTGATCCTGACCGCGCTGCTGGGGGTCGCCTGGGCGCACGACGCTGAAGCCGACCGCAAGACGGTATGCAGCATCACCGTCAATTCGCCCGACGAGCAGGCGGTATTTCGCCGGAGCTTGCCCCCGGAGAAGTTCCAGTTCGTCGAACTGGTCGAGCCCGGTCGCCCCGACTGGTTGGCATCGGCGTGTCGCCGGCAGATTCGCTGCGACGTTCTCGTTATTTCCGGACACTATGACGGGGGAAACGAGTTCTTTTCCGATCGCATAGAAGGAAGCGAGTTTCTACCTGTCGACGAGATGGCGCGCGCCGCGTGCAGTGACTCCTGTCCCGGACTGTTTTCGCATCTGAAGGAGGTTTACCTGTTCGGCTGCAATACGTTGAACCCGAGCGCAAACAGGAGCGCGTCCGCCGAGATCGAACGCAGTCTTGTCCGTTCGGGGTACTCACAGGCGGACGCGGAGCGGCTCGGCCGCGTGCTGGCCATGCGGCACGGTGAGAGCAGTCGCGATCGAATGCGCCTGATCTTCACGAACGTGCCGGCCATCTACGGATTTTCGTCGGTGGCGCCGGTGGGGCCACTGGCTGCCGCCATCCTGAACCGCCACTTTCAAGCGGACGGAACGGACGAGGTCGGCAGCGGCCGCGCAAGTTCCCGGCTGCTCGCCCAGTTTCGGAGCCACGCGATGGTCGTCACCCGGGGTATGTCCGATGTGGATCCCCTGGCGGCCTATCGGCAGGACACTTGCCAATTCGCTGACGACCGATTGTCAGTCGCGCAGAAGCTCGAGTTCGTCCATCGACTCCTCGGTCGAGAGATGGCGGAGACTCGCTTATTCCTCGACAGCATCGAGGAATACGTCGCTTCGCTCTCCGAGAGAGAGCGGCATTCGCCTGCGATTGCCAGCGCGCTCGATGAAATCGCGAGTGATTGGGAGGCGAGGGCACGATACCTGGACTTTGCGCGCGACGCAGACGAACTTTCGATCCGAGTCCGGATGACAAGACTGGCGCACCGCATCGGGTGGCTGTCGGCCGTGGAGCTCCGGGCCGAACTCATGCAGACAATCAAGCAGCAGCTCGCCCGAGACGCGGTCGGAGCAGGCGATTTGGAATTGATATGCTCGCTGAACGACAGCCGGGAGCTGGACCAAGAGCTGCATCGGCTTCAACTATCGCCTGCGGAGGTGACCAGGACCGACCGTGCTGCGGTCCTTGCGTGCCTGGGCAGCGCCGACGGTCACGCGCGGGTGCTTCAGGCGTTGACCAGCGCCGATGACGCCGAAGTCGAAATTGCGCAGATTTATCTGTACCACCGGCCCATCACGGATGTGAACGAGTTGCGCATCGTCAGCAAGGGAATCGCGCGCATGAGCAACTCTCCTGCGCAGATTCGAGCGATCGATACGCTCGCCCACCACCGTCTCTGGGATCGCCAGAGCCTCGACGAACTGATTCGCCTGTTCTCGCAGACCAGGACGATCGGAGTTCAAACAGCCATCGCGGGTGCCCTGATCCGTGCCGACTACCGAGCGCTCGCCAAGCCCGAGCTGACGGAGACGCTGCAGCAAAACCGCCTGAAGACGTCCCCCAGTGAAGATCTGATCGACGTACTCATCCGTCGTCTTCGGGTACCCTAGCCAGGACAAAGCCGAACACCGATGGACCTGGCTGAAACCATCACAGCTCAATGTGACCCGCGGCTCTTCCTCGCCGGTGGCGGGCGCGCTCGCGCCTTCGATTTACGCGTCAATCCAGACGACTGCAAGCGTGAATGACTAGCGCAGGCCTTGATCGCCCGTATTGGAGTCATAGCGCCGCCGCGCTAAGCGCAGCTTTGGAGTCCGGCCCGAGCGGTCTTTCGGTGGAGAGCGCCGCCGCGAAGCTACGCCTGGCCGGCCCCAACAGCGTCGAAGACGCGTCGCACCTGAGCGCGCTGCGGTTGCTTCTGCGGCAATTCGAGAGTCCGCTCATCCTCATCCTCATTTTCGCCGCTGTGGTCTCGCTGGCACTGCAGCAGTGGGTGGATTCGGCCATCATTCTGGCGATCGTGCTCGGAAGCACACTGCTCAGCTTCTTTCAGGAATATCGTGCGTCGGCGGCGGTGGAAGCGCTGAAGCGTCGACTGGCCCTGACTTGCCGTGTCATGCGGGATGGAGTCGAGCGGACCGTGCCGGTCAGCACCATTGTGCCCGGCGATCTCATCTTGCTCGCGGCGGGCAACCTGATCCCTGCGGATGGCCTTGTGATCGAGGCGGAGGACTTCCTGGTCAGCGAAGCGAGCATGACGGGCGAGCCTTTTCCGGTCGAAAAGCGGCCGGGGATCGTGAAGCCCGAGGCAGCTCTTTCCGCGCGAACCAATGCTGTCTTTCTGGGAGCCTCGGTTCGAAGCGGCACGGCGAAAGTGCTCGTTGTCGAAACCGGTCGTCGGACCGAATTCGGAGCGATCGCCGGACGACTGAGGGCACGGCCGCCCGAGACGGACTTCGCGCGTGGCGTCCGCCAATTCGGATACCTGTTGCTCCGCGTGATGATTGCCATGGTCTTGTTCGTCCTGACGGTGAATCTGCTTCTCGAGCGCCCGGGGATCGAGTCCGTCCTGTTTGCCGTTGCGC
>Ga0070668_100002718_pt1 | contig 13012 bp, 11 predicted proteins | sample KBSS43metaG_FD_64661 | JGI IMG/M metagenome (GOLD analysis project Ga0070668, IMG submission 64661) | Switchgrass rhizosphere microbial communities from Kellogg Biological Station, Michigan, USA - KBS S4-3 metaG | ecosystem: Host-associated > Plants > Roots > Rhizosphere > Soil ... | reverse complement strand
AAAACGACGGCCTGCCGCGCGCCTATCCGGCGAGCGTGCGCTAGGCAGCGCCCGCCGGCGCGTCGTCGACCTGTCCGATCGCGATGCGGTTGCGGCCTGCGCGCTTGGCGGCGTACATCGCCTCGTCGGCGCGCGTCACCAACGAAGCCGTCGTGTCGCCGCGCGCGCATTCGGCCAGGCCGATGCTGACGGTCAGCGGCTCCAACATCCCGGCGAGCTTGGCGCAGCGCTGCTCGACGGCGACGCGGATGCGCTCGGCGGCGTCGCGCGCGTGCCGGCGGCCGGCATCGGGCAGTATCAGCAGGAATTCCTCGCCGCCGTAGCGGCCCAGCAGGTCGCCGTAGTGCAGTTCCTCGCCGACCACGCGCACCAGCGCGGTGAGGCAGGCGTCGCCCGCGGCGTGGCCATGGGTATCGTTGATCTGCTTGAAGTGATCCAGGTCCAGGAACAGCACGGACAGGTCGGTGGCGTCCTTGCGCGCGCGCGCGATCGCCCAATCGAGCCGGCGCTCGGTTCCGGCGCGATTGAACACGCCGGTCAGCGCGTCGCGTTCGGCATGATGCTGGAAGGTGTCGCGTTCGCGCCGGAACGCCAGCATGCGATCGGCCAGACCCAGGCCCAGCACCACCGCGGAGAATGCGCACACCGCGGGCAGGCCGTATTCGAGCACGGGCGTCATCTCGGAGCCCGCGCTGAGCTGCGTCGCGCGCGCCGTCGAAACCACCACCAGCGGCACCCAGCCGATCAGCACGAAGCCGGCATGTCGCCCGCCGCGCCACCACGCGACGAACAACGTGACCAACGCCAGCACATTGGCTGCCAGCAGCAGCAGGTTGCCCGTCATCGGGAACCAGCGCTTGTCGGCCGGCCACGGCGACACCAGCAGCACCAGCAGCAACAACGGCAGGTAGGCGCCGATCCATGTCAGGACGCGGCACAGCCGCGGCGCGCGTTCGCGCAACTGTGCGAAATCGAGCAGGAAGTACACGCTCAGCACGGTGGAGGAGGTCGCCACGAACCACACGCCGGCCGCGCCGAATCGGCCCAGCCAGCGCAGACCCGGCAACGCATAGGCCTCGCCGTAAGCGCATAGCAGGTACAGCACCTGCATCAGCATGCTGGCGGCATACAGCAGGTACACCCGCTCCCGCAACATGAGCCAGAACAACGAAGTCAGCAGCGACACGCCGATCAGGATGCCGATCATGATCGCCAGGATGCGCGTGTGGTTGAGGTCGGCAGCGGCATGCAGGCCGGCATCCTCGATCGCGATGCGCAACGGATAACGTGCGCCCTGCACGCCGATGTAGACGGGATCGCCGGTAAGCCGGAAGACCAACGCGCGTCGCGAATAGCGCGCGTCGCCGGCGAGATCGAACACCGTCTGCGTGGTGGCGCGATCGTAAGGCGGCATCAACACGGTCACGCGCGCGCTGTAGGGGTGGTACACGAGCAGCAGGCGCTCGCCCTTCGCCGGGGCCACCTGCACGCGCCACCAGCCATTGCCTTCACGAGATCCGACGAGGCGATGGACGTCGCCGACCGTCGTGAAAGCGCCTGCGGGCAGCTGGCGAATGGCTGCGGGAGTGATCTGCGAGGTCGGCGCATCCAGCAGGCGTTCGAGCCGGACGATGTCGGCTCCTTGTGCCAGCACGGGTAGCCAGGCCAACCACGCCATGGCTCCGAACAGCGCGGTTCCCCGCCACCCCACCCGCATCACCGCTCTCCGAGCGCCCCCAGGATTCTGCGCAAGCCGAGTGTCGGCCTCGGTGGATGACACCGCAAGCCCGCCGGGCATCCGTCGCCAAGGGGTATCCTGCCGGCGGGTCTCGGAAAAAGGGGAAGGGCGATGGAACACATCAACTGGTGGGCGATGATCGCAGCCGCGCTGTCGGCATTCCTGTTGGGCGGCATCTGGTACGGGCCCTTGTTCAAGCATGCGTGGTGCCGCGAGGCGGGCGTCGACCCGGACAAGGCGCCGCGGCATCCGGCGCGCATCTTCGCGATCGCGATCGCCTGCAGCCTGTTCGCCGCGTTCACGTTCGCGTGGTTCCTCGGGCCGCAACCGGCGCTCGCCAAGGCGCTGCACGCCGGCGTCATGATCGGCGTGTCGTGGGTGGCGATGAGCTTCGGCATCAACTATGCCTTCGCGCAGCGCAGCTTGAAGCTGTGGCTGATCGATGCCGGCTACCACGTGCTGCAGTTCACGCTGTACGGCCTGATCCTCGGCCTGTGGCACTGAGGTCATGACGATGCGGTCGCCGCTGCGCTGGTATTTCGACTTCATCTCGCCATTCTCGTACCTGCAGTGGCCGCGCGTGCGCGGCCTGATGGCCGAACGCGACATCGAGCTGGTGCCGATCCTGCTGGGCGCCGTGCTCGATGCGCGAGGCCAGAAGGGTCCGGCCGAAATCGTCGGCAAGCGCGCATTCACGTATCGCCACGTGGTGTGGCAGGCGCGCCAGCAGGGCGTCGCGCTGCGCTTCCCGCCGCGCCACCCCTTCAATCCGCTGCCCGCGTTGCGGTTGTGCATCGCCGCACGGACGTCCCAGCACGTGGTGACGGCGAATGCGGTCACTGCGATCTTCGATTTCATCTGGGCCGACGGCCGCGCCGCCGACAGCCTCGACGCGCTGGCGCCGCTGATCGCGCAATTCGGACTCACGCCCGAGGCGCTCGGCGATGCTGCGGTCAAGGCTGCGCTGCGCGACAACACCCAGCGTGCGCTGGATGCCGGCGTCTTCGGCGTGCCGACATTCGCGATCGGCGATGCGCTGTTCTGGGGCAACGATGCCCACGACTTCGCCGCCGCGGTGCTCGACGATCCCGCTTTGCTGGACGACGACGAGATGCGCCGCGTCCTGGCGCTGCCGATCGGCATCCAGCGCACCTGAGGCACGCGCCGCGCGGGCGCGATCGGGTGCACAATCGGTGCGGGGCCGCTGCCGGCATGCCCCGCCACAGGGGAGCACCACCATCATGCGCATCGGACTTGTCGTCGATTCGGCCTGCGACCTGCCGAACGCGTTCCTCAAGCAGCACGACATCACCATCCTGCCGATCACCGTCAAGATCGACGATGCGGTGCAGGTCGACTACAGGGACGAGGCCGCTACGCTGGCCTTCCTGCATGCGCACGTCGCCGAGCGCGGCGCCAACGCGCAGACCACGCCGTTCACGGTCGAGCAGATTCGCGACCTGTTCCTCGATCGCCTGGTGATCGACTACGACTACGTGTTCTGCATGACGATCACCAAGACCCGCAGCCCGATCTTCGAGAACGCGCAGCAAGCGAGTTTCGCGATCCTCAACGAATACCGCCCCGTGCGCTCCGCGGCCGGCAACCACACGCCGTTCGCGCTGCGCGTGATCGACACGCAGACGCTGTTCTGCGCGCAGGGCATCCTCGCGGTCGAAGCGGTGCGCCTGCGCGACGCCGGCGAAGGTGCGGCGAAGATCCGCGCGCGCCTGGAGCATCTCGCGCTGCATACGCACGGCTACCTGGTCCCGCGCGACCTGTACTACATCCGCAACCGCGCGCGCATGAAGGGCGATCGCAGCGTCAGCCTGTTCAGCGCCGCGATCGGCACCGCGCTGGACATCAAGCCGGTGCTGCACGGCAGCCGCGGCGAAACCGCGCCGGTTGCCAAGATCAAGGGCTTCGAGCCGGCGGTGCAGAAGATGCTCGACTTCGCTGCGCGCCGCGTCGAAGCCGGATTGATGACGCCGACGCTCACCCTGTGCTACGGCGGCGAGCTCGACGAGATGCGCGCCCTCCCCGGCTACGCGCCGTTGCGCGAGGTGTGCGCCGCGCACAACATCGAGGTCTATGAAAGCGTGATGAGCCTCACCGGCATGGTCAACGTCGGCAAAGGTGCGGTCGTGGTCGGCTTCGCGGCGGATCCGCATCGTTTCGACTGACCGCAGACGAACTCCTGCGAACGATCGATTTCAGGCCTTAGCTCCGCAACCCCGATGACGCCGCGCTAACGACCAAAGCGGCAAGCTTTTCGCCGACCTTCCAGCCGAGTCCTTCATGGCCACCCGCTACTACATCAGTCTCCCCGATCCATCGCGCGCGCGCGGCGGCACCGAGTTCTCGTTCAAGTCGCAGGGCGCCGAAGGGTTCGCGCAGGAACTGCAGGACGCACTGCGCGATCCTGCGCTGTTCGAACACTGGCGGGCGGTTCAGGACGATCCGGATGGCGTCGACCCGGCACTGGGCGCGATCGATGCGAACGCCAGCGTCAAGGGCGAGCAGCATGACCTGCACGTCGATCTGGTCGCCACCACGTCGATCTCCGGCAGCGTGTTCAAGCATCGCCTGCGCCTGCTCGCCGGTAGCGCGTGGGAGCTACGCGACGTGTCGGCCGCGTAAATGCGGCCTTGGCGCGACGTGTCGGCCGCATAGCGCGCGTCGGGCGCGACCTTCGACGAAGAGGGTGGTCCGCGACATCATCTCCATGCCGGCCGCGAGCGAATGAGCACGAGAACTCCTGTGTTGCTTTCCTGGAGCGGCGGCAAGGATGCGGCCTGGACATTGCACGTCCTGCGTCAGGACGCTGCGATCGAGGTGGTCGGCCTCGTCACCACGATCACCGAGGGCTACGAACGCGTGGCGATGCAGGGCATCCGCCGCGACGTTTTGCAGGCGCAGGCCGAGGCCGCCGGGCTACCGGTGATCGAGGCGCGCATGCCGCAGCGCGCGAGCAACGGGGTCTACGAGCGGATCTTCGCCGATTCACTCGCCGCAACGCGCAAACTTTGGCCTGGGCTGGCGCATGTCGCGTTCGGAGACTTGTTTCTCGAACAGATCAAGGCGTATCGCGAAACGCTTTGCGCGGGCTTGGGCTGGACGCCACTGTTTCCGTTGTTCGGCGCCGACACCGCCACTTTGGCCCGCGACATGTCCGATGGCGGCCTGCGCGCCAGCCTGTGCTGCGTCGACACCACGCAGCTCGACGCGGCTTTCGCCGGCCGCGACTTCGACCCCGCCTTGTTCGACGATCTGCCTGCCGGCGTCGATCCGTGCGGCGAGAACGGCGAATTCCATACCTGCGTGCGTGACGGGCCGATGTTCTCGCGCGCGATTGCCATCGAACGTGGCGAGACGGTGCTGCGCGACGGGCGATTCGCCTACACCGATTTCACGCTGCCGCCCCTGTAGGAGCGCCTTCAGCCGCGAGCTTCCATCCCGGGCTTGAAGCAAGAGCTCGCGGCTAAGGCCGCTCCCACGAACGCACGCCGATTGGATCGACTCCGCGTCAGGCCTTCAGCGCCTTGGCATGGTGCGCGACATGCTCGCCGATGAAGCTGGCGATGAAGTAATAGCTGTGGTCGTATCCGGCCTGCATCCGCAACTCGATGGGATGGCGTGCCGTGGCGCAGGCCGCCTCCAGCAACTGCGGTTTCAACTGATCGACGAGGAATTCGTCGGCATCGCCCTGGTCGACCAATAGCGGCAGCCGCTCTTGCGCGCCGGCGATCAACGCCGTCGCATCCCATGCCTTCCAGGTGTCGCGATCGTCGCCAAGATACGCCGCGAACGCCTTCTGCCCCCACGGCACCTGCGAAGGCGCAACGATCGGCGAGAACGCCGACACGCTGCGGTAGCGTCCGGGATTCTTCAGCGCGATCACCAGCGCGCCGTGCCCGCCCATCGAATGGCCGCTGATCCCGCGGGCAGCGCTCGCCGGGAATCGCGCCTCGATCAACGCCGGCAATTCGTCGACGACGTAGTCGTGCATGCGGTAATTCCGCGCCCAGGGCGTTTGCGTGGCGTCGAGGTAGAAGCCGGCGCCTTGGCCGAGATCCCAGCCGGCATCGTCGGCGACGTCGCCGCCGCGCGGGCTGGTGTCGGGCGTCACCACGATCACGCCGTGCTCGGCGGCATAGCGTTGCGCGCCGGCCTTGGTGATGAAGTTCTGCTCGTTGCAGGTCAGACCGGACAGCCAGTACAGCACCGGCAACCGCTGCGCCTGCGCCTGCGGCGGCAGGTAGATGCCGAATCGCATCGCGCAATCGAGCGTCGCGGCGCGATGCGACCAGACTTCCTGCCAGCCGCCGAAACAGGCATGCCGTTCGATGCGTTCGAGGCTCATGCGGTACGTTCCGTCATGACGCCAGGACGCCCTTTGCTTTCGCCACATGCGTGGAGATCGCATCCATGAGCGCCGGCGACAGGCAGTCGTAGGGTTCGAGCCCGATCTCGCGCAGGCGCGCGCGCACCGCGGCCATCTGCGAAGGCGGCGTGCCCGTTTCGATGATCGAGGACACGAAGGCGGCGAACGTCGGCGCCGACCAGCCGCTTTCGTCCGACAGCTCGGTATGGACGAAGTCCAAGCCATAGAACGGATGATCCTTGTTCTCGATGCGGCCGAACATGTGCACGCCGCAGTCCTTGCAGGCGTGGCGCCGGATCGCGGCCTTGTCGTCGACGATCGCCAGCTTGTCGCCGTTGGCCGCAACGCCCACCTTGTCGCGCGACACCACGGCGATGACCGCGAACGTCGCGCCCTCGGGTTTCCAGCATTTGGAGCATCCGCAGGCATGGTTGTGCGCGGTCTGCGCGCCCACGTTTACGGTCACTTTGTCCCGCGCGCAGCGGCAGGACAGCGTGCCGCCGGTGAACTGTTCGCTGCCCGCTGCGATGCCATGGTCCACGGCCGGATGAATCGACACTGTGCTCATCGTGACTCTCCCATTCGAACAAGTTCGATCCTGTTCGATTGCCGCGCGGAACGGCCGCGCGCCGCCCCTGTCGCAACGCCCGTCAGAAATGAATGACCGTGCGGATCGATTTGCCTTCATGCATCAGGTCGAAGGCCTCGTTGATGCGCTCCAGCGGCAGCGTATGGGTGATGAAGGGATCCAGATCGATCTCGCCGTGCATCGCCTGTTCCACCATGCCCGGCAACTGCGTACGGCCTTTGACGCCGCCGAAGGCGCTGCCGCGCCAGACGCGGCCGGTCACCAGCTGGAACGGCCGCGTGCTGATCTCCTGTCCCGCGCCGGCCACGCCGATGATGACGCTTTCGCCCCAGCCCTTGTGGCAGCACTCGAGCGCCGAACGCATCACGTTGACGTTGCCGATGCATTCGAAGCTGAACTCGACGCCGCCGTCGGTCATCTCGACGATCACGTCCTGGATGGGTCTGTCGTGGTCTTTTGGATTGATCGTGTCGGTCGCGCCCATCTGCTTGGCGAGCGGAAATTTGCCCGGATTGGTATCGATGGCGAGGATGCGACCGGCTTTCGCCTGCACCGCGCCCTGGATCACCGCCAGGCCGATGCCGCCGAGACCGAACACCGCGACCGTGTCGCCCGGCTTCACCTTCGCGGTGTTGTGCACCGCACCTATCCCGGTGGTCACGCCGCAACCGAGCAGGCAGACCTTCTCCAGCGGCGCTTGCGGATTGATCACCGCCAGCGAAATTTCGAGCACCACCGTGTATTCGCTGAAGGTGCTGCAACCCATGTAGTGATGGATGGGTTTGCCTTCGTACGAGAAGCGCGTGCTGCCGTCGGGCATCAGGCCTTTGCCCTGCGTCGCGCGTACGGCCTGGCACAGGTTGGTCTTGCCCGACAGGCAGAACTTGCACTTGCGGCACTCGGCCGTATACAGCGGGATGACGTGGTCGCCGACCTTGACGCTGGCGACGCCCTCGCCGATCGCTTCCACGATCCCGCCGCCCTCGTGCCCGAGCACCGACGGAAAAATGCCTTCCGGATCGTCGCCGCTCAGCGTGAATGCGTCGGTATGGCAGACCCCGGTGTGAGTGATGCGCACCAGCACCTCGCCGGCGCGTGGCGGCTCGACGTCGATCTCGACGATCCGGAGCGGTTCGCCCGCGGCGAAGGCGACGGCGGCGCGTGATTTCATGGGGGTCTCCTGGCGGGTCGCGTTGTCCCATCATTCTAGCCGCCTCGTAGGAGCGGCTTCAGCCGCGAGCTTTCCCGGCCTTTGCACGGCGAAAGTGCAGAGCTCGCGGCTGAAGCCGCTCCTACAAGAAACGTTAGCCGGTGTTCTGGATGCCCGCCGCGATGCCGTTCACCGTCGCCAGCAAGGCCCGCAAGGTGTCGTCGTCGGGGCGATCGGCCGCGCGCCAGCGCCGCAGCAATTCCACCTGCAGCAGGCTGATCGGATCGACGTAGGGATTGCGCAACCGGATCGACAGCGCCAGGCGCGGATCGTTGCGCAGCAATTCGTCCTCACCCCGGATGGCGAGCACCGCGTCGCGGGTACGCGCGAACTCCGTGGCGATGTCCTCAAACAAGACCTCATGCGCTTGGCCGGCAAGACGCGAATAGCGCTCGAAGATGTCGAGGTCGGACTTGGCCAGCGCCATCTCGACGTCGTCGAGCATCGCGGCGAAAAACGGCCAGTCGCGCGCGACCTCGGCCATCGCCTGCGCGCCATGCTGCTCGACGCCGTGCGCCAGCGCGCTGCCGACGCCGTACCAGGCGGTCAGGCCGGAGCGGTTCTGCGACCACGCGAATACCCACGGAATCGCGCGCAGGCTGGCGACACCGCCGTCGCGACGCCGCGAAGGTCGCGAGCCGATGTGCAGGCGCTCGATCACGTCGATCGGCGTCGCGGCGCGGAAGTAGTCGTTGAAGGCGGGATTGTCGTAGACGAGCGCGCGATAGCGGTCGCGCGCGATCCCGGCGAGCGCGGTCGCCATGTCGCGCCAACGCGATTCGCGCGAGTCGGGCGCGCGCGGGCGCAGGCTCGCGCGCAGCACCGCGCCGGTGGTCTGCTCCAGGTTGCGCAGAGCGAGCGCGCGGATGCCGTACTTGCGGTGGATCACTTCCCCCTGCTCGGTCACGCGCAAGGCGCCGTCCACCGAGCCGCGCGGCGCGGCGATGATCGCGCGCTCGGTCTTGCCGCCACCGCGGCTGACCGATCCGCCGCGGCCATGGAAGAACGCGAGGCGCACGCCCGAATCCCTCGCCAACGCCGCCAGCGCCACCTGCGTGCTTTGCAGCGCCCAGCGCGAAGCGAGCAGGCCGCCGTCCTTGGCGCTGTCGGAATAGCCGAGCATCACCGTCTGCCGGTTGCCGCGCGCGGCGAGATGCGCGCGATAGACCGGATCGCCGAACAGCGCGCGCATCACCTCTGGCGCAGCCTGCAGGTCGGCCACGGTTTCGAACAGCGGCGCGACGTCGAGCGGTATGCGTGTTTCGCCGCCGCCGTCCTCGATGCATCCTGCCACGCGCGCCAGCGCCAGGACCGCCAGCGCATCGGCGGCGCTGCGGCTCATGCTGATGATGTACAGGCCGATCGCGCGCGTGCCGTGGCGGCGGCGCGCATCGAGGACGGCGCGGAACACATCGAGCGTCTCGGTCGCGGCAGCGGCCTGCGGCCGCGCGGGCGCTTCGCCGGCGATGAGCGCGTGCAGGCGCGCGACGCGCTGCGCCGCCGGCGCTGCCGGCCAGCCAGCATCATCGAGCAGCCCCGCCAACGCGTCGTCATGCAAAGCCGAATCCTGGCGCAAATCGAGCGCAGCCAGGTGGAAGCCGAACGTGCGCGCGCGGCGCACGACGCGGCGCAATGCGAAGCGGCCGGCGTGTTCGCCGCGGTGGTGGGCGAGGCTGGCGTCGATCACGGCCAGATCGTCGATGAATGCCTCGACGTCGGCATAACCGGCGCGCGCGCCCCGCTCGTCGCCCGCGGCGGCGTCGCTGGCGCGCAGGCGCCGTTCCATCAGTTCCAGCAATTGCACGTAGGGCATGTCGGCGTGACGCGGGTTCGGCGGTGGCGCGCCAGGCATGCGTGCGCGCGATTGCGCGATGCGCGCGTCGATCGCCGTATCGATCCCGGCGCGATCGCGCGTCTGCGTCAGGATCGATCCCAGGCCACGCACGTCGCGGCGATAGTTCGCGATGATCTGGCTGCGCTGCGCGTCGAGCGCCGCAGTAATCGTGCCGGCACCGACATTAGGATTGCCGTCCATGTCGCCGCCCACCCAGGTGCCGAAGTGCAGGATGGCCGGCAACTCGGCCTGTTGCCCGTAGACCCCGGCGATCGCGTCGGCGAAGACTTCGTAGAACACCGGCACCACGCGGTACAGCACGTCGGCAAGATAGAAGCCGACATGCTCGCGCTCTTCGGCGACTGTCGGTCGCGTGGGCGGCGATTCCGATGTCTGCCATGCGGACGTCAGCGCCAGCCGGATGCGCTCGAGGTCCGAGCGTCGCTCCGATGGCGTGCGCTCGCGATCGATGTCGGCGACCAGGCGCTCGACGATCTCGCGCTCCTTTTCCAGCAGCGCGCGCCGCACCGCCTCGGTGGGGTGCGCGGTGAATACCGGTTCGATGCTCAGCCGCGGCAGTAGCGCGTCGAGGTCCTCGTAACGCACGCCGGCATCGCGCAGCTCGCTCAGCACCGCTTCCAGCCCGCCGGGTTGCGGCGCGCTGCCGGCGCGCTGGTAATCGCGGCGGCGACGGATGCGATGCACCCGTTCGGCGATGTTGGTCGCGCCGAAGTACGCCGCGAAGGCACGCACCAGCGCATCGGCGCCCTGCGGCGACACTTCTGCAAGCCGTTGCGCCAAAGCATCGATGGGGGCATCCGCCTCGCGCCGCGCGATCGCCATGCGCCGCACCGATTCCACGTGTTCGAGCAGCGCCGGCGACGCCTGCTCGGCGAGCATCTCGCCGACCATGGCGCCGAGCCGGCGCACGTCGTCGCGCAGCAGCGCGTCGGTTTCGAGGAACTCGACTTCGCGTAGCGGTGGCCCGCTGTCGTCGAGTCCGCTGTCGCCGGCCTCGCCGTCACGGGGGTCGCGAATGCCGGTCATTTCACCCACTTGCCACGGAGCAGGCACGACTGGAACTGGAAACGCCACCGCACGCTTCGGGGTTTGCGCATCGTTCCGCTCCGCTTGGGGAACGGCAAGCGTACCGCAGCCGGCTCAGTAGGCGAACTCGCGGAAGACGCGGTCGATGTCGCCGTTCCACTCGCCGTGGAACAACGCGAGCTTGCGCTCGGCCGGCGTCTCGTTCGCGTCGACGACCTCGATCAGCGGTGCGAGGAAGATGCTCTCGTCGGCGCCATGGGCATTGCGCGCGTTGCGGCGCTGCAGGCCGGCGACGGAGATCCGCAGCGCCTGCTGGGCGATGTCGCGCAGCGTGCCGTTGCGGAACGGCAGTTTCAGCGCCTGCCTGGCGACGCCATCGCGCAGGGCGTTGCGTTCCTCGAGCGTGAAGTCCTTGACCAGGTCCCACGCGGCGTCGAGCGAAGCATCGTCGTACAACAACCCGACCCAGAACGCCGGCAAGGCGCATATGCGGCCCCAGGGTCCGCTGTCGGCGCCGCGCATCTCCAGGAATTTCTTCATGCGCACTTCCGGGAATGCGGTGGTCATGTGGTCGGACCAATCGACGAGCGTCGGTATCTTGCCCGGAAGCGCCTCGAGCTTGCCTTCCATGAACTTGCGGAACGACTGCCCCGACAGGTCGATGTACTCGCCATTGCGATACGAAAAGTACATCGGCACGTCGAGCAAGTAATCGACGTAGCGCTCGTAGCCGAAGCCGTCGTCGAAGACGAAGTCGAGCATGCCGGTGCGGTCGGGATCGGTGTCGGTCCAGATATGCGAGCGATAGCTGAGATAGCCGTTCGGCTTGCCTTCGCGGAACGGCGAATCGGCGAACAGCGCGGTCGCCACCGGCTGCAGCGCGAGCGACACGCGGAATTTCTTCACCATGTCCGCTTCATCGGCGTAGTCGAGGTTGACCTGCACCGTGCACGTGCGCTTCATCATGTCCAAGCCGAGGCCGCCGACCTTGGGCATGTAGTTGCGCATGATCTGGTAGCGGCCTTTCGGCATCCACGGCATGTCGTCGCGGCTCCACTTCGGCTGGAATCCCATGCCGAGAAAGCCCAGGCCGAGTTCGTCGGCGACGGTCTTGACCTCGCGCAGGTGGCCGTCGACCTCGCCGCAGGTCTGATGGATGGTCTCGAGCGGCGCGCCCGAGAGTTCGAACTGGCCTGCCGGCTCGAGCGTGACCGAGGCATTGCCGCGCAGCAGCGCGATGGTACGGCCGTGCTCCTGCACGCCCTGCCATCCGAAGCGGGTCAGTCCCAGCAACAGCGCTTCGATGCCGCGCTCGCCATCGAACGGCGGCGGGCGCAGGTCGTCGAGGCGGAAACCGAATTTTTCGTGTTCGGTGCCGATCCGCCAGTCCGATTTCGGCTTGCCGCCGGACGCGATGTAGTCGACGAGGTCGCCACGGCTGGTGATCGGGGTGTCACTGGCGTGGCTCGGGCTGGACATGCGGGACCGCTCGCGGGAGTGATGGCGATATGCGGGACCGGCCCGGTGATCGCAAGGCGGCACTATAGCTGCGCGGGGCTGGGTGCGGCGTCGCCTGGGCGGCTCGCCAGTGTTCTGGCGGTGGGGTCTTGGCGTTGTTTGGCGTTTGCGCCATGGCGATCCCCAGGCACATTGCCTTTGCTCATTACCTGGTTGTTCGTCATCCGGCGAAAGCCCGGATCCAGTCTCTGGCTTTCTTGGAGAGCACCGCTTTCGCGCTTTGCGCGAGTCACTTTTCTTTGCCTAGCCCAAAGAAAAGTAACCAAAAGAAAGGGCTTTCCCCCGACACGTCAATCACAGGGTTTCGTTGCTATCTGGATTTTCCGACTCGCCATCCATGGCTCGATCGGAAAACCGCGCGCATCCATGCGCGCGACCCTTCGGGTCTGGTGACAGTGCCGAAATTCACCGTTCGCTTGAAGCGAACACGCGTGGCTCAGTAATGGAAAGGCGCGAAGAAAAGCACGAAATTTTGCATCTCTGCATCTCTGCGCCTCATTTGTCGGCAATGAAGCAGGGGGACAGCCTCCATACCCGAAGGGCGGCGCACATGGATGTGCGCCGTTTTTCGATCGAGCCATGGATGGCGAGTCGAAAAATACCCTCAGCAATGAAGCTCTCTAGATTGCTTCGTCGGGGAAGGCACTTTCTTTTGGTTACTTTTCTTTGTGCCAGCAAAGAAAAGTGACTCG
>Ga0070668_100002715_pt1 | contig 13019 bp, 6 predicted proteins | sample KBSS43metaG_FD_64661 | JGI IMG/M metagenome (GOLD analysis project Ga0070668, IMG submission 64661) | Switchgrass rhizosphere microbial communities from Kellogg Biological Station, Michigan, USA - KBS S4-3 metaG | ecosystem: Host-associated > Plants > Roots > Rhizosphere > Soil ... | reverse complement strand
ACCGTCACCGAATGGCCCGCGCGCGCCAGTTGCTGCGCGGCGGCCATGCCGGCCGGGCCGGAGCCGACCACGGCGACCGACTTGCCGGTCTTCCGGGCCGGAACCTGCGGCTCGATCCAGCCTTCCTTCCAGCCCTTGTCGACGATCGCGCATTCGATCGACTTGATCGTGACCGGCTGGTCCACGATGTTGAGCGTGCAGGCCGCCTCGCACGGGGCGGGGCAAACGCGCCCGGTGAATTCGGGGAAGTTGTTGGTCGAATGCAGGTTGTCCAGCGCCTCGCGCCAGTCGCTTTCATAGACCAGGTGGTTCCAGTCCGGGATCTGGTTGTTCACCGGACAGCCGTTGTGGCAATAGGGAATGCCACAGTTCATGCAGCGCGACGCCTGGCCCTTGAGCGAGCCTTCGTCATGCGGAACGATGAACTCGCGATAGTGCTTCAGGCGCTCGGCCGGAGCGTCATAGCTCCGGTCCTTGCGGTCGAGTTCGAGAAAGCCGGTTGCCTTACCCATCGTAATCTATCCTTATTCCGCAGCGACCGACGCGGCTTCGAGGCGTTCGGCCTCGAGCTGGCGGAGCGCACGCGCATAGTCGCGCGGCATGACCTTGACGAAACGCGACACTTCCTGATCCCAGTTGTCGAGGATCGCACGGGCCCGTTTGGACCCGGTGTGAAGCAGGTGGCGTTCGATCAGCACGCGCAGGCGTTCCGCGTCGTGACGCAGCATGTCGCCCATGCCGAAATCGTTGACGTCCACCCCGCGCTGCTGCGGCCGGCCAGCCCCGTCGTCTTCGTCGCGCTCTGCCGAAACCGGCAGGACATCGACCATGGCGCCGTTCACCAGCGAGGCAAAGTTGCCGTCCATGTCATAGACATAGGCCACCCCGCCCGACATCCCGGCCGCAAAGTTGCGCCCGGTCCTGCCCAGCACGACGACCACGCCGCCGGTCATGTATTCGCAGCCATGATCGCCCGTGCCTTCGACCACCGCGAGGGCACCCGAATTGCGCACGGCAAAGCGTTCGCCGCCCACGCCGTTGAAGAACGCTTCCCCGGCAATCGCGCCGTAAAGCACGGTGTTGCCGACGATGATGTTCTCGGCCGCCTCGCGATCGACATGCGCCGGCTGACGCACGATCACGCGGCCACCCGACAGGCCCTTGCCGACATAGTCGTTGGCATCGCCCACCAGGTCGAGCGTCACGCCGTGGGCAAGGAACGCACCGAACGACTGGCCCGCCACACCCTTGAACGTCACGTTGATCGTGTTGTCGGCAAGGCCGGCATGGCCATAGCGCCGCGCCACTTCGCCCGAGAGCATTGCGCCCACGGTGCGGTTGACGTTGATCACCGCGCGCTCGATGCGCACCGGCTCGCCCGCTTCAAGGGCAGGCGCTGCCGCCGCGATCAGGTCATTGTCGAGCGCGGCATCCAGGCCATGGTCCTGGTGCCCGGTCCAGTTGAGGCTGGTGCCTTCCACCGGTTCGACCTTGTGCAGCAGGCGCGACAGGTCGACGCCTTGCGCCTTCCAGTTGGCCACCACCTTGCGCGTGTCGAGCCGGTCGACCCGGCCGACCATCTCGGCAACGGTGCGGAAGCCCATTTCGGCCATGATCGCGCGCAGTTCTTCGGCAACGAAGAAGAAGTAGTTGATCACGTGCTCGGGCTGGCCGGTAAAGCGCGCGCGCAGCACCGGGTCCTGCGTGGCGACACCCACCGGGCAGGTGTTGAGGTGGCACTTGCGCATCATGATGCACCCGGCCGCGATCAGCGGCGCGGTGGCAAAGCCGAACTCGTCGGCGCCGAGCAGCGCGGCAATCGCCACGTCGCGGCCCGTGCGCAGGCCACCATCGGCCTGCACGCAGATGCGGCTGCGCAAGTTGTTGAGCAGCAAGGTCTGCTGGGTTTCGGCCAGGCCGATTTCCCACGGGCTGCCCGCGTGCGTCAGCGAGGTGAGCGGCGAAGCGCCCGTCCCGCCTTCATAGCCCGAGATCGTGACATGGTCTGCGCGCGCCTTGGAAACGCCCGCAGCAACCGTGCCCACGCCCACTTCCGACACCAGCTTCACCGAGACGCGCGCCTTGGTGTTCACGTTCTTGAGATCGTGAATCAGCTGGGCAAGGTCTTCGATCGAATAGATGTCGTGGTGCGGCGGCGGCGAGATCAGGCCGACACCCGGCGTCGAGTGGCGGGTCTTGCCGATCACCTTGTCGACCTTGTCACCAGGCAACTGGCCGCCTTCGCCGGGCTTGGCGCCCTGGGCCATCTTGATCTGGATGTCGTCGGCATTGACGAGGTATTCGGCCGTGACGCCGAAGCGCCCCGAGGCGACCTGCTTGATCGCCGAGCGCATCGAATCGCCATTGGGCAGCGGCTTGAAGCGATCGGGCTCTTCCCCGCCTTCACCGGTGTTGGACTTGCCGCCGATGCGGTTCATCGCGATCGCCAGCGTGGTGTGCGCTTCGCGGCTGATCGAGCCGAAGCTCATCGCGCCGGTGGCGAACCGCTTGACGATCTCGCTCGCGGGTTCGACGTCATCCAGGCTCAGCGGCTTGTCGGCCAGCTTGAGGTCCATCAGGCCGCGGATGGTGAGCATCCGTTCGGACTGGTCGTTGATCGTCTGGGCAAACTCCTGGTACTTTTCAGGCGTATTGCCGCGCACGGCGTGCTGCAGGCTGGCGATGTTGCCGGCCGTCCAGGCGTGCTCCTCGCCGCGCAGGCGCAGCTGGTACATGCCGCCCACGTCGAGCATCTTCTTGTAGATCGGGTTGTCGCCATAGGCCGTGGCGTGGCGGCGCACGGTTTCCTCGGCCACTTCCTTGAGGCCCACGCCCTCGATCGAGGTGGCGGTGCCGGTGAAGTACTGGTCGATGAACGTGGACGAAAGCCCCACGGCGTCGAAGATCTGCGCACCGCAATAGGACTGGTAGGTCGAAATGCCCATCTTGGACATGACCTTGAGGATGCCCTTGCCGATCGCCTTGATGTAGTTCTTCTGCACATCATAGGGCGTCAGCGGCAGGCCCTTGTCGACGCGGATCGCCTCGAGCGTCTCGAACGCCAGATAGGGGTTCACCGCTTCGGCGCCAAAACCAGCCAGAACGCAGAAGTGATGCACTTCGCGCGCTTCGCCGGTTTCCACGACAAGGCCGGTCTGCATGCGCAGGCCCTGGCGCACGAGGTGATGGTGCACGGCGGCCGTTGCCAGCAGCGCGGGCATGGCGATGCGATCGGCACCCTGCGCGCGGTCCGACAGGATCAGGATGTTCTTGTCGGCCAGCACCGCTTCGGTCGCGGCCCAGCACATTTCCTTGATCGCCATGGCCAGGCCATCGGCGCCATTGGCCGCGTCCCAGGTGGTGTCGATCGTGGCGGTGCGGAACGCGCCATCGAGTGCGGCTTCGACCGAACGGATCTTGGCCACGTCCTCGTTGGTCAGGATCGGCTGGTCAACTTCCAGGCGCTTGTGGCTGCCGGCGTCGTGGCCCAGGAGGTTGGGACGCGGGCCGATCATCGAGACCAGGCTCATCACCAGCTCCTCGCGGATCGGGTCGATCGGCGGGTTGGTGACCTGGGCGAAGTTCTGCTTGAAATAATCGTAGAGCAGGCGCGAACGCTTCGACAGCACCGCAATCGGCGTGTCGGTGCCCATCGAGCCGATCGGATCCTCGCCCACGGCCGCCATCGGCTCGAGGAACTTGGACACGTCTTCCTGGGTATAGCCAAAGGCCTGCTGGCGATCGAGCAGCTTGTCGGTCGCGACGGGCATCGCCACGACTTCGGGATCGACCACTTCGAGATCCTTGAGCTTGTACTGGGCAGCGCCCAGCCATTCCTCATAGGGCTCGGCCGCCGAAAGCTCGGCCTTCAGCTCGTCGTCCTCGACGATGCGGCCCTGCTCCAGGTCGATCAGCAGCATGCGACCGGGCTGGAGGCGCCACTTGCGCACTATGTCTTCCTCGCGGAACGGCAGCACGCCGCTTTCCGAGGCCATGCACACAAGGTCATCGCGTGTGATCGAGAAGCGCGCCGGGCGCAACCCGTTGCGATCGAGCGTGGCGCCGATCTGGCGACCATCGGTAAACGCCACGGCGGCGGGGCCGTCCCACGGCTCCATCAGCGCGGCATGGTATTCATAGAACGCGCGGCGCTTGGGATCCATCAGCGCGTTGCCGGCCCAGGCTTCGGGCATCAGCATCATCATGGCGTGCGCAATGCCATAGCCGCCCGCGACGAGCAGCTCGAGCGCGTTGTCGAGGCTGGCCGTGTCGGACTGGCCATGCGGGATCAGCGGCCACATCTTGTCGAGATCCGGGCCGAGCAGCTCGGATTCCATGGTGCGGCGGCGCGCATTCATCCAGTTGACGTTGCCGCGCACGGTGTTGATTTCACCGTTATGCGCCACGAAGCGGAACGGATGCGCCAGCTTCCAGCTGGGGAACGTGTTGGTCGAAAAGCGCTGGTGCACCAGGCCGAGCGCCGAGACGCAGTCCGGGTTGCGCAGATCGTCATAGAACGACCCGACCTGGCCAGCCAGCAGGAGCCCCTTGTACACGATCGTGCGCGAGGAGAAGCTGGGCATGTACAGCTCGGTCACGCCGGGCAGCCCATGCTTTTCGGCCATCGCCGCGAGCGGATTTTGCGTCTGCTTGCGGATCGCCAGCAGCTTGCGCTCGAACGCGTCTTGGTCGGCGCAGTTCTCGCCGCGCTTGATGAAGCACTGGCGGATCACCGGCATGGAGGCGATCACGGTCTTGCCCAGGCCATCGAGCGTGGTGGGCACATCGCGCCAGCCGATCAGTTCCTGGCCTTCCTTGGCGATGAACTTCTCGAACTTCTCGGTCACGAACGTGCGCGCGGCCTGGTCCTGCGGCAGGAAGCACATGGCCACGGCATAATCGCCGGGCTGGGGCAATTCCTTGCCTTCGCCAACCGCCCACTTGCGGAACAGCTGGTCGGGCAGCTGGATCAGCAGGCCGGCACCATCGCCGAGCAGCGGATCGGCGCCCACGGCGCCACGGTGGTCGAGATTGCGCAGAATCTCCAGGGCTTGGCCAATAATCGCGTGGCTTTTGGCGCCTTTGATATGGGCAATAAAGCCCATGCCACATGCGTCATGCTCGTTACGCGGATCATACAGGCCCTGAACCGGCGGAAATCCCATCGCGTTGATCGTCCCTACACCCAAAGAAAGAAAGCTCGCACGAATCACGGCGCTGGAAAGCGTCGAAAATTGCGCGAGAGTCCCCCATGACTGTTGGAAAGTTATTTTGCAACCGGGGGAGGGCCTCCCTCGCGGCAAACTGAACTGGAAATACGGATGCGATGCGAAAATGTCGCAGTGCAACAGAATGTTGCGATCACAGACTTCAGCGCTGTGCGGTCATCCGCTGCAAGGTGGCCAGGGCATCGCGCAGCGCCTGCTCGGTGCTTTCAGCGTCGGGCGTTGTAGTGGCATCCTGGCCATCAACCGCCTGAAAACGGCTGGGAACGGCGGCCAGATAAGGCCGCTCGAACGGAGCCGAGGCTGACGTGGGCGCGCTGCCCTCGTCGATCCGCAGGGCACGGCCCTGCCCTGGGAAGATCACAACCGGCTGCGGCGATGCAGCATGGCCAGACGAGCGCGAATGGCGCGTGGCATCCGCCCGGCGTACGGCGGCAGCCATGTCGAGCAACGAGGAATAGCGCTCTTCCAGCACGCCCGGCTCGCCGGCAATCTCGGCTGGCTGCGCGGCTTCGGCCGCAGCGCGCGGCAGGCGGGGCATGGCCAGCACGTCACCATGAACGGCCGGACCAGACGCGATTGGGCCAGACAGGGCTGGACCTGACAGGCCAGGCTCGGACGGCGTGTCAGAGAAAGAAGGTTCCCGGTCGGCACGCGCGGTTTCATCCATCGCATTGTCGAGCGCCCGGCGATGATCGGCAATGGCCAGGGCCAGCCGCTCCACCAGTTGGACCAGCCCAAGGCCATCGATATCGGCCTGGGCAACGGGCGAGCGCCCACCCTCGCCCGCCGCATCGCGCGCCATGGCGAATAGCGACGGCGCGGGCGCTGTGGCCTGTTCGATGGCGAGCGGCGCTTCGGGTTCATCGTCGCTCTGGATGTCGTCCAGACTGGCCGCGTCTGACACGGCCTCCATGGCCTCGGCCTCGGGCTCCACGACCGGCTCTGCGGGCAGTTCGGGCTCGACAGCGGCTTCCTGCGCTGGCTCGGCCCGTGTCGCGTTTTCCAGGGCTTCGGCCAGGAACGGCGGGGGCACGAAGGCTTCGTCGTCCGTCTCGGGCGCGTCATAAATGGCAAAGGGATCGAACGCCCGAGGCGCGAACGACATGCCACCGGGCAAGTCGGCTTCTGCCGGAACGAATGCCAGGGACGGTGCAACAGCATCGTCTCGCGAAACCAGCGGGCGGCGGCGCACGGGCGCTGCATCGTCAGCCAGAATCGCGGTTTCGGATTCGTCGATCATGTCCGCGCTCACGGTCAGCGGGCGGCGCGGTGGCGCATCTGGGTGCGCATCGCGCGCACGAACACGCGGCGCCTCTGCCGTCACGGCGTCGTCTTCGACAGAAAGGCGTTCGCGCTGCGGTCGATAGGGCGCGCCAAGCCGCAGGCCAACGATCAGGCCAAGCATGCCACCCGCCCCGGTCAACAGCAGTGCCACCAGGGCACGCGCGGTAAAGCCGAGTGGCGGCGCGGCGGCAGCGACCAGGTGCGGCAACCCGCTCGCCACGACCACTTTCTGGACCAGGCCCACCGGAAGCGCAAAGCTGACCAGCCCGAACAGGGCGGCAAACCACAAGCCGGCAAAGGCGGGAAACAGGCGGTGCGCCGTAATCGGCTTGTGCCGGGTTGCCTTGCGCTTGCTCTTGCTCACCTGTGCATACCCCTGTTGATGCCGCCGCGCGCTGCTGATGCCCGGCGAATCGATTCCTGCGCAAGCCTGTGCCAGGTCCAATCCCCCAACATGTCAAGCAGCCAGCACAGGCTTGTCGAGCCCCTGGGCTATCAGGCCTTGGTAAACGGGAAGATAACGCGCCGCGTTGACGGCCCAATCGTGCGCGCGTTCGACAAACGCGCGGGCGACCTTGCGCTGCGCGTCCCATTGGCTGGATCGGGCAAACAGGTCCACCATCGCGCGTGCCAGTGCGGCCGGATCATCGGGCGCAAACAGCGTGCCGGTCTCGCCATCGCGGATCAACTCACGGTGGCCGCCCACATCGCTCGCCGCCACCAGCTTGCCCTGGGCCATCGCCTCGAGCGGCTTGAGCGGCGTGACCAGGTCGGTAAGCCGCATGCCCTTGCGCGGATAGCACACCACGTCGGCCAGCGCGTAGTAACGGTCCACCTCGTGGTGCGGCACGCGGCCGACGAAGCGGATCGCATGGGCCGCAGTGCTCGCCGCCGCCTGCGCCTGCAAGGCCTCGGCCGCCGGACCGCCGCCCACCAGAAGCAGCCGCGCGCCCGGCACTTTCGCCACGATGGCGGGCATCGCCGCAATCATGTCGTCCAGGCCTTCATAGGGATAGAAACTGCCGAGGAAACCGATCACCGGCCCCTCGCCAAGCCCCAGCTGCGCCGCCAGTGCCGGATCGGGCGCGGGCGGCGTACCGAACAGGTCAAGGTCCACACCGTTGGGCATGATCGTGACCTTGCCCGGCGCCACCCCGCGCTTGACCAGGTCGTCCTTCAGGCCCTGGCAGATCGTGACAACGGCATCGGCGCCCGCCACCACGCGGTTTTCCACCTGCCGCGTGATCCAGTAGCGCGGCGATCCTTCGCGGCCGGTGCCATTGCCGACAGCCGCGTCCTCCCAGAACGCGCGGATTTCATAGACCACCGGCACGCCCAGCCGCTTGCCCGCACGAATCGCCGCCAGTCCGCACAGCGCCGGGCTGTGGGCGTGGAGCACATCGGGCCGCCATTCGCGCGCCACTTCGACAATGCGATCGGCGAGCGCGCCTGCCTCGCGCCATTCGCGCAGAACCGGCGGGCCGCCTCCCTCGCCCGCCGTGCGATAGAACAGCAGGCCATCGTGGGTTTCCGGGCCGCTGCCCTGGTCGGCCGGGTTGTAGCGGAACCCGGTCACGCCGCGCACGTCGAGACCGTGGCCCTGCTGGGCCTTGAGGATCGCGCGGGTGCGAAAGGTGTAGCCGCTGTGCAGCGGCAGGGAGTGATCGAGGACGTGGAGAATCCGGGTCATGCCCGATGCTTGGCACATCAAGCCTTAACGCGCTGCAAATTACGCCCTTAACGCGGCGTCAACCCTGCGGCACTATGGCCACCGCACAGACAGGTGGCGCAGGACGATGATCGACAAGATAACCATCTTCGTGCCGCACATCCTGATGGCGCTGATGATCTGGAAGCTGGTGCACCGGCCAGACCTTGACGACGATCCGGCCCTGCCCAACCGCCGCCAGCCGCTGCTTGGCCACCGCGCCACCCGCTTCGAAGCCGACGATCGCCGGCCCGATGCTTGACCTGTTCTTCACCGCGTTCTGCCTGGCGTTCCTGGGTGCCGGGCTGAAGCGGCCGTTCCTGTTCGTGCTGGCCTATGCCTATATCGACATCGTGGCCCCGCAGAAGGTCAGCTGGGGCTTCCTCACCCACATCCCGATTTCGCTGATCGCGTTTTCCTGCGCGCTACTCGGCTGGATGGTGGCCGAAGACAAGAACGGCATCCGCGTCTCGCCCCGCCAGTTCGTGTTGCTGCTGCTGCTGGTCTATTGCGGCCTGACCACGCGCACGGCCGATTTCCCGGTGGAAGCGGCGGCCAAATGGTCGTGGGTGTGGAAAGCGTTGGTCTTTGCCCTGTTCCTGCCCCTCACCTTGCGCACGCGCCTGCGGATCGAGGCGCTGACGCTGACCATGGTGCTGTCTGTGGGCGTGATCGTCATCGGCGGCGGGATCAAGACGCTCAGTTCCGGCGGCGGCTATGGCGAATTGCGGCTGCTGGTGAACGACAATACCGGGCTTTACGAAGGCTCGATCATTTCCGCCGTGGCCATGGGGATCATCCCCCTTGCCCTGTGGCTGGCCAACCACGGCACGATCTTCAAGCCGGACTGGAAGGCCAAGCTCTTTGCCGCCGGGATCTGCTTTTCCTGCCTGCTGATGCCGGTGGGTACGCAGGCGCGTACCGGGCTGATCTGCGCCGTCGTGCTCGCCGTCATGATGCTGCGCTCCACCAAGCGGCGCATGCTCTATATCGGCGTGCTTTGCGCCGGCGCGCTGGTGGCGGTTCCCTTGCTGCCCTCAAGCTTTACCGAGCGCATGGGCACGATCAAGAATCACCAGGCGGACCAGTCTGCCTCCACCCGCGTGGCCGTGTGGAAATGGACGATCGAATTTGCCAAGACCCACCCGTTCGGTGGCGGCTTCGACGCGTTTCGCCAGAACAGCGTGAGCTATGACACGGTCAAGGCCGACTACGCAGGCGACAACAACGCCGCGATCGAGACCGACCATATCGAGGAAAAGGGCCGCGCCTATCACTCGGCCTATTTCGAGATGCTGGGCGAACAGGGCTACCCCGGCCTCGCGCTATGGCTACTGCTCCACCTGATGGGCGTGTTCCAGATGGAAGTGATCCGGCGACGATATCGCAACAACCCGCCCGAAGGCTTTGCCTGGGTGGCCCCACTCGCCGATGCGCTGCAGCAGGCACAGATGTGCTACCTGGTGGGCTCCACGTTCGTGGGCATTGCGTTCCAGCCGTTCTGCTACATGCTGGTCGGGCTGCAGTGCGGGCTTTCGGCCTATATCGGCCGCGTCCGCCGCGCGGCGCCTGTCCCGTTCGTCCAGCGCCGGCCCGTTCCCGCCCAACAACAGGCGGGAACGGCGGCGATGGAGATCAGTTGACCGCAGCCAGCTTGCCACCACTGCGCGGCTGGCTACCAGCGGCATCGTCGCGCGTGGCAAAGCGGGCCATCCACGCCTCGATCACCGGGGCAATGCTCTTGCGCCAGCGCGAACCATTGAAAATGCCATAGTGCCCCGCTTCGGGCGCCATGTAGTATTGCTTCATGTCGTCAGGCACATTGGGCGTGACCTTGAGCGCCGCGCGCGTCTGGCCGATGCCGGAGATGTCGTCCTTCTCGCCCTCGATGCACAGGATCGCCGTATCGGTGATCGCTGCCAGGTCCACCGGCTGGCCGCGATGGATCAACTCGCCCTGCGGCAGCGCGTGGCGCTGGAACACCACGTCCACCGTCTGAAGGTAGAACTCGGCCGGCAGGTCGCAGACCGAACGATATTCGTCGTAGAAGGTCTTGGTCGCGTCGGCGCTTTCTTCGGCGCCCTGGACCATGTGCTGGAACAGCTTGTAATGGCTCATCATATGGTTGCCCAGGTTCATCGACATGAAGCTGGTGAGCTGGACGAACCCGGGATAGACCTGCCGCCCCGCGCCCGGATAGTTGTCGGGCACGGTGGTGATCACATTGTGCTTGAACCACACATAGGGCTTGGTCACGGCGTGGTCGTTCACCGCCGTAGGGCTTTCCCGCGTGTCGATGGGCCCGCCCATCATGGTCAGCGTCAGCGGGCGGCACGGATGCTTTTGCGCCGCCAGCACGGCGGTGGCGGCAAAGGCCGGCACCGAAGGCTGGCACACCGCCATCAGGTGCGCGCCGGGGCCGACATGCTCGAGAAAGCCGATCACGTAGTCGATGTAGTCATCGAGGTCGAAATGGCCGTCGGCCAGGGGCACATACTTCGCGTCTGCCCAGTCGGTGATATAGACCTCGGCCCGCTCGACGAGCCGTTCGACCGTGCCGCGCAGCAGCGTGGCATAGTGCCCACTCATCGGGGCAACCAGCAGCAGGCGCGGTGCATCGGGCGCCAGGCCCTTGTGGGTGAAGCGCCGCAGGTCGCAGAACGAGCGCTGCAGCACCACGGTTTCCTGGACGGCGTGGGTCTGGCCATCCACTTGCACGGTACGGATGCCGAATGTCGGCTTGCCGCGCGGCGCGGTGGCATGGGCAAACACGTCAAGCGCGGAGGCCATGGTCTGGCTCAGGCCATTGTTGCTGAAGGGCAGACGGGGATCGTTGAGCACGTCGGCCATCATGGAGGCCCAGGCACTGCTCGCATTCATCAGCGACCGCTGAATTTCATAAGCTTTGTAGAGCACGGGGATCTAGCCTTTCTGTCGCCGAGTGCCGCCACCGGCCATGCCACCAGGCTTGGCGCAATGCGGCAATCTTGCGTTCGTTATCCCGATAATGCCTGTAAACCGCCTTGGCTGCAATGCAGCATGAAGGACAGGGCCCAAGGTAATCGATCCACAACAGATGGGAACTTTGCAACAGCGCGCAAGACCTCTTTCGGTGCGGCGCGCCATGGGCTAGGTCCGCGCGATGGAAGAGGTTTCCCAGGAACTGCCGACACCGGCCACCCCCGCCCCCGGCGCACCCGTCACCCCCGGCCCAGGCCGTATTCCGGGCACCGACTCCGCGCGGGCAACCGGTGTGAGCGATGCACCCGCCGCGCCGCCGGCATCGCGCCGCCTTACGCCGCTGCGCATGATCTGGCGCGAAGCGCTCAAGTATCCGGGCCAGCTTGCCGCCGCGCTGCTCGCCCTGCTCACGACCTCCACCGCCACGATTGCCATTCCCGCCCGGTTCAAGGGCATTGTCGACCAGGCATTCGGCCCGCATGCGCAGCCTGGGGTGATCGACCAGGCATTCCACGTCCTGCTGCTGATCGTGATCGTCCTGGGCTTTGCCACGGCGATCCGCTTCTATTACGTGTCGTGGCTGGGCGAACGCGTGGTGGCCGATCTTCGCGCCAACGTGCAGGCGAACCTCTTGCGCCTGCCGCCGGCCTTCTTCGAGACCAACAGCCCCAAGGAAATCTCCTCGCGGATGACGTCGGATACGGCGATCATCGAGCAGGTGGTGGGCACGACCGTATCGATCGCCCTGCGCAACACGATCACCGCGCTGGGCGGGCTGATCTACCTGTTCTTCCTGGCTCCCAAACTCACGGCCGGCCTGGTCATCGGCATTCCCGTGGTGATCTTCCCCATCGCCTGGTTCGGCAGCCGGTTGCGCAAGGTCTCGCGCTCCAGCCAGGACCGCGTGGCCGATATCGGCGCGATGACGGCCGAAGTGCTCGGCGCGATCCGCATCGTCCAGTCGTTCGGCCAGGAAGGCCGCGAGCGCGCGCGCTTTTCGGCGGCGGTGGAACGCACGTTCGACACCGCACGCCGGCGCATCATGATCCGCGCGATCATGACGGCAGTGGTGATCTTCCTTGTCATGGGCGGCATCACCGCGCTGATGTGGCAGGGCGCGATGGGCGTGGCCAATGGTTCGCTCACCGGCGGCACGATCGCCGCCTTCGTGCTGACCGGGGGCATCGTTGCCGGCTCGTGCGGCGCGCTTACCGAAGTCTATGGCGATCTGCTGCGCGGCGCGGGTGCCGCCGGGCGCCTCAACGAACTGCTGCTCGAACAGCCCGACATTGCCCCGCCGGCGCGCCCGATCGCCCTGCCCAGCCCGCCGCGCGGCGCGCTCGCGTTCCAGAACGTGGCGTTTCGCTATCCCAGCCGGCCCGAAGTGTCGGCGCTGTCCGATTTCTCGCTGACCGTGGAACCGGGCGAAACCGTGGCGATCGTCGGCCCATCTGGCGCGGGCAAGTCCACCCTGTTCCTCCTGGCGCAGCGGTTCTACGATCCGCAGGGCGGCGTGGTGCGCATCGATGGCGTGCCCTTGCCCCAGGCCGATCCCGCGCAAATCCGCGCCCGCATGGCCCTGGTGCCCCAAGAAGCCGTGCTCTTTGCCGCCAGTGCGCGCGACAACTTGCGCTATGGCGCATGGGACGCAAGCGACGAGGACATCTGGGCCGCCGCGCGCGCCGCCAATGCCGAGGATTTCCTGCGCGCCCTGCCCGATGGGCTCGACACGTTCCTGGGCGAGGACGGCGGCCGCCTTTCGGGCGGCCAGCGCCAGCGCATGGCCATTGCCCGCGCCGTGCTGCGCAACGCGCCGATCCTGCTGCTCGATGAAGCGA
>Ga0070668_100002709_pt1 | contig 13041 bp, 13 predicted proteins | sample KBSS43metaG_FD_64661 | JGI IMG/M metagenome (GOLD analysis project Ga0070668, IMG submission 64661) | Switchgrass rhizosphere microbial communities from Kellogg Biological Station, Michigan, USA - KBS S4-3 metaG | ecosystem: Host-associated > Plants > Roots > Rhizosphere > Soil ... | reverse complement strand
ACCTCGCGCGGGACCACCGGCCCCGCGTCGACGTCGTCGCGGGCGTCCAGCTCGGCCTCGTCGCCGTAGAACTGGGTCAGGAAGTGGTCGACCAGGGCCGGGACGTCCATCTCCTCGGCCTTGTCGATCACCCAGCCGCGCTGGCCGCGGACCCGCCCGCCGCGCACGTGGAAGACCTGGACCGCGGCTTCGAGGTCGTCGTGGGCGAACGCCACGACGTCGGCGTCCGTGCCGTCGCCGAACACCACGGCCTGCTTCTCCATCGCCCGCCGCAGCGCGCCGAGGTCGTCGCGCAGCCGGGCGGCGCGCTCGAACTCCAGCTCGTCCGACGCCGCGGCCATCTCGTTCTCCAGGCGCCGGATCATCGCGTCGGTCTTGCCCGCCAGGAAGTCGCAGAAGTCGTCGACGATGTCGCGGTGCTCGTCGGCCGAGACGCGGCCCACGCACGGCGCCGAGCACTTGTCGATGTAGCCGAGCAGGCAGGGCCTGCCGATCTGGCCGTGCCGCCGGAACACCCCGGCCGAGCAGGTGCGCGCCGGGAACACCCGCAGCAGCAGGTCGAGCGTCTCGCGGATGGCCCACGCGTGCGCGTACGGGCCGAAGTACCGGACGCCCTTCTTGCGCGCGCCGCGGTAGACGTGCAGGCGCGGGAACTCCTCGCCCAGCGTCACCGCGAGCACCGGGTAGCTCTTGTCGTCCCGGTAGCGGACGTTGAACCGCGGGTCGAACTCCTTGATCCAGTTGTACTCGAGCTGGAGGGCCTCGACCTCGGTGCTCACGACCGTCCACTCGACGCTCGCGGCGGTGGTGACCATCTGCCGGGTGCGCGGGTGCAGGCCCGCGAGGTCGGCGAAGTAGGAGTTCAGCCTGCTGCGCAGGCTTTTCGCCTTGCCGACGTAGATGACCCGCTTCGTCGCGTCGCGGAACTTGTACACGCCAGGGGCATCCGGGATGCTCCCCGGCGAGGGACGGTAGGTGGTCGGGTCAGCCACACCGTCAAGACTATGGGTCGGCACCGACAGTTCTCGCACGCCCCCGGCCGCCCCCGCCGGAAGTAGGGGGTTCGTCCGATTCCGACCTTAGTCGGTGTCCGCGCGGGTGACCTGGTGGTTACTTTCCGACGCGCACGAACTCCCCGTCTCCGGAAGGATCCCGCCGTGAGCCGTACCCGCATCCTCGGCGTAGCAGCCGCTGCCGCTGTCGCCGCCACCGTCGCGGCGGCCGTCCCCGCGTCCGCCCAGACCGACATCGTCGGCGGCACCACCGCCCCCACGGTCTCCTGGGGCGCCCAGGTGTACGTCAACACGCCCGGGCGTGACTACCAGGGCTTCAACTGCTCGGGCACGGTGATCGCCGCACGCTGGGTGCTGACCGCGGTGCACTGCCTCGACCAGGACGGCTCGGGCATGTTCGTCAGGGTGGGCAGCAACACGCTGCTCTCCGGCACGAAGATCGCCGTCGACAGCGAGCACGAGTCCCCGAACGGCGACATCGCGCTGCTGCACCTGGCGTCGGCGACCAGCGCCTCGCCGATTTCGCTGGGCAGTTCCGACCCCGCCACCGGCAGCACCAACCAGATCTACGGCTGGGGCCGCACCACCCCGACCGGCCCGCCGGCGACGGCGCTGAAGACGGCGAACGTCCAGGTGACCGGCCGGTCCACGGACGCCTACGGCGGCCGCGCGATCCAGAGCGTCGGCGTCAACGGCTCGGCGTGGAAGGGCGACTCGGGCGGGCCGCAGGTGGCGGGCGGCGTCCAGGTCGGCGTCGCGTCGACGGTCCAGAACCAGAGCGGCAGCAATACGCGCGGCACGAACAACTACGCGAGCGTGGCGGCCAGCCGGTCCTGGATCCGGACGACCGCCGGGGTCTGAGTGTTTCCGGGGCGGCGCTTCGGCGCCGCCCCGTTCTTGTCGGTGGGGTGTGGGATGCTCGCGGGCATGCGGATCGCCACCTGGAACGTGAACTCCATCGTCCCCCGCCTGCCGCGCGTGCTGGACTTCCTGGAGAAGACCGCACCGGACGTGCTGTGCCTGCAGGAGCTGAAGAACACGACGGAGGCGTTCCCCGCCGACGAGATCCGCGCGCTGGGCTACGAGGTCGCCGCGTACGGGCTCGGGCGCTGGAACGGCGTGGGGATCGTGTCGCGGGTGGGCATGGCCGACGTCGTGCGGGGCCTGCCCGGGGAGCCGCGGTTCGACGGCGCCTCGGAAGCCCGCGCGATCGGAGCCACCTGCGGCGGGGTGCGGGTGTGGTCGGTGTACGTGCCGAACGGGCGCGAGCCCGAAAACCCGCACTACGCGTACAAGCTGGAGTGGCTGGAGGCGCTGCGTTCCCTGGTCTCGGCCGAGCTTTCTTCGGACGGGCCGTTCGCGGTGCTGGGCGACTTCAACGTGGCTCCGACGGACGCGGACGTCTGGGACATCACGCTGTTCGCCGAGTCGACCCACGTGACGAAGCCGGAGCGCGACGCCCTGGCCCGCCTGCGCGACCTGGGCCTGTCGGACGTCTTCCCGCGGCCGCTGAAGTACGACCACCCGTTCACGTACTGGGACTACCGCGCGGGCAACTTCCCGAACAACAAGGGCATGCGGATCGACCTGGTGTACGGCAACGCGGCGTTCACGGGCGCGGTGACGGATTCCTATGTGGACCGTGAGGCCCGGAAGGGCAAGGGCCCGTCGGACCACGCGCCGATCGTGGTCGACCTCGACCTCTGACACCCAGGCCCCATACGCCCCAATGTGGCGTTCGGTGCGTCCAACGCACCCAATGTGGCGTTCGGTGCGCTGGACGCAACCAACGCCACATTGGGGCGCTTGAGAAGCCGCGGGTCAGCCGCCGGTGGCCGCTCGGTGCAGCTTTCGCAGGGCCCGCACCGCTTCCACCGCCCGGTCCCGGTCGACGGCCTGGACCGCCATCACCGCGTGGTACTCGTCGTCGGGCAGCTCCAGCCGCGCCCACGACGCGCCGTCGGGAAAACTCACCGACAGCACGTCGGTCCACGCGAACCGCCGGGTCATCAGCACGTTCCGGACCTCGATGCCGTCGGCGTCGGCCCGGACCCGGGCGATCGCGAACAGCATCACGCCCGCCGCCAGCAGGATCCCGATGCCGACCATCGCCGCCTGGTCGGACCGCTGGAAGCGGACGCCGGTGTCGCCGTTGCGCAGCAGCACCGCCACCACCACGAACACCGCCAGCAGCGCCACCGCCAGCACGCTGCACATGATCAGCGCGCGCCGGGGGCGGATCACCAGGAGAGTCTTCACGGTCACACGAAACCCCGCTCGGTCCACGGCTGGCGCAGGCTCCGCAGCACGTGCGCCGAATCGAGGGCCGCAACCGTCGCTTCGTAGCCCTTGTCCTCCTTCGAGCCCGGCCGGCCCGACCGGTCGATCGCCTGCTCCTGCGTGTCGCACGTCAGGACGCCGTTGCCGACCGGGGTGCTCTCGTCGAGCGCCACCCTGGTCAGGCCCGCCGTCACCGCGTCGCACACGTACTCGAAGTGCGGGGTGCCGCCGCGGACCACCACGCCGAGCGCGACGACCGCGTCGTGGTTGCGGGCCAGCGCCTGCGCCACCACCGGGAGCTCGATCGCGCCGGCCACGCGGACCACGGTCGGCTCGTCCTCCAGCTCCGCCTCCTTGGCCGCGGCCAGGGCGCGCTCCAGCAGGACGTCGGTGATGTCCGCGTTCCACCGGGTGGCGACGATGCCGAGCTTCAGCGTCTTGCAGTCGGAGAGGTCCAGCTTGACGTCCGGCCGGCCTTCGCCGCTCACAGTGCTCCTCCGTCCGCGTGCTCGGGGCCGGCGCCGACCTGGTCGTAGTGCTCCAGCTGGGCCAGGTCGTGGCCCATCCGGTCGCGCTTGGTCCGCAGGTAGCGCAGGTTCTCCGGGTTCGGCGAGATCGGCAGCGGCACCCGCCCGGTGACGCGCAGGCCGTAGCCCTCGAGGCCGATCCGCTTGGCCGGGTTGTTCGACAGCAGCCGCATGGTGCGGACGCCGAGGTCGCAGAGGATCTGCGCGCCGGTGCCGTAGTCGCGGGCGTCGGCCGGGACGCCGAGCGCCAGGTTGGCGTCGACGGTGTCCGCGCCGTCGTCCTGCAGCTGGTAGGCCTGCAGCTTGTGCAGCAGGCCGATGCCGCGGCCCTCGTGGCCGCGGATGTAGAGCACGACGCCGCGGCCCTCGGTGGCCACCGCTTCCAGGGCCGCCTCCAGCTGCGGGCCGCAGTCGCAGCGCAGCGAGCCGAAGACGTCGCCGGTGAGGCACTCGGAGTGGACGCGGACGAGGATGTCCTGGCCGTCGCCGATCTCGCCGTAGACGAACGCGACGTGCTCGATGCCGTCCAGGAGCGAGTCGTAGCCGACCGCGCGGAACGTGCCGGCGGCCAACGGGATGCGCGCCTCGGCGACCCGCTCGACCTGCTTCTCGGTGCGACGGCGGTAGGCGATCAGGTCGGCGATGGTGATGATGGCGAGGTCGTGGTCGGCGGCGAACACCTCGAGCTCGTCGCGGCGCGCCATGTCGCCTTCGTCCTTCTGCGAAACGATCTCGCAGAGCACGCCCGCCGGGCCGAGCCCGGCCATCCGGGCCAGGTCGACCGACGCCTCGGTGTGCCCGGGGCGGCGCAGCACGCCGCCTTCCTTCGCGCGCAGCGGCACGACGTGGCCGGGACGGCGGAAGTCCTTCGCCGTGGACGCGGGATCGGCCAGCAGCCGGATCGTGTGCGCGCGGTCGGCGGCGGAGATGCCGGTGCTGATGCCCTCGGCGGCGTCGACCGTGACGCTGTACGCGGTCCCCCGCGCGTCCTGGTTGGTGTGGTACATCGGCGGCAGGTCCAGCCGGTCCGCTTCGGACTCGGTCAGCGCCACGCAGACGTACCCCGAGGTGTAGCGGACCATGAAGGCCAGCAGCTCCGGCGTCGCCTTCTCGGCGGCGAAGATGAGGTCACCCTCGTTCTCGCGGTCCTCGTCGTCGACCACGACGACCGGGCGGCCCGCCCCGATGTCCGCGATCGCCCGCTCGATGGCGTCGGCGTCGAACACCGCCCCGGTGCCGCACGGGGTCCAGCCCGCTTCGGGCTCTGCCGCGCTCGTCTCACTCATGCGCACGCCTCGCTGACGCTCAGCGCGGCCTGAGCCGAATACGCAGTGTCGGATGATTCGTTCGCAGGCTCACTCATGACCGCTCCTCCGTGCCGCCGTCCCGATTGTGCACCTGGTCGCGGATATGTGCCTCGGCCAGCTTCTCCACGTACTTCGCGACCACGTCGACCTCCAGGTTGACCAGGTCGCCGGCCTCCCGGCCGCCGAGCGTGGTCGCCTCGAGGGTGGTCGGGATCAGCGCGACCTTGAACTGGTCGGCGGTGACCGCCGCGACGGTCAGGGAGATGCCGTCGACCGCGATCGACCCCTTCTCGACCACGTAGCGGGACAGGTGCTCCGGCAGCGCGAACGTCGTGACGCCGTTCTCGTCGCGGCCGAGGAACACGCCGGTCCCGTCGACGTGGCCCTGCATGATGTGCCCGCCGAGCCGGCCGCCGGCCGGGGTGGCGCGTTCCAGGTTGACCCGGTCGCCGGTCGCGACCTTGGCCAGGCTCGAGCGCTGCAACGTCTCGTTCACGACGTCGACGGTGAACTCGCCGCCGGTCACGCCGACGACCGTGAGGCACACCCCGCTGACCGCGATCGAGTCGCCGTGCCCGGCGTCGCTGGTGACCAGCGGTCCGCGGACGCGCAGCCGTGCCGCGTTGGTCAGCTGCTCGACCGCGGTGACCTCGCCGATCTCCTCGACTATGCCGGTGAACACGTCCGCTGCCTCCTTGTGAGCCGGTCCTCCTATCCAACACCCGCCGCGACCCGGTGGCTTCTCCGGTGCCGCTGCGAGGTCAGCCGGCCCGGCCGCGGGCCGCCTGCTCGCGCAGCGCGGCGATCGCCTTGCCCGGGTCTTCGGCGCCGTAGACGGCGGATCCGGCGACGAAACAGTCGACGCCCGCCTCGGCGGCCTGCTCGATGGTCTCGGCGTTGATCCCGCCGTCGATCTCGACGATCAGCTTCAGGTGCCCGGTGTCGACCAGCCGCCGCGCGGCGCGGACCTTCTCCAGGACGTCCGGCATGAACGACTGCCCGCCGAAGCCGGGCTCGACCGACATCACCAGCAGCGTGTCGTAGTGCTTGAGCGCGTCCAGCCACGGCTCGAGCGCGGTGCCCGGCTTGATCGAGAGACCGGCCTTCGCACCCGCGGCGCGCAGGTTCTTCGCCAGCGCGACCGGGTCCTTCGCGGCCTCGGCGTGCACGGTGACGTTGTAGGCACCGGCCTCGGCGTACCCGATCGCCCAGCGGTCCGGGTCGTCGATCATCAGGTGGCAGTCGATCGGCACGTCGGTGGTCTTCAGCAGCGCCTGGACGACGGGCAGGCCGAGGGTCAGGTTGGGCACGAAGTGCGCGTCCATGACGTCGACGTGGACCCAGTCGGCGCGGGTCTCCCCGCCGCCGGCCACCGCGGCGATCTCCTCGCCGAGCCGGGCGAAGTCCGCCGCGAGGATGCTGGGTGCGATCAAAGGTCGGTCTGCCACGTCCCGAGTGTAGGAGGGCGGCACCGACGCCTGCTAACCGGTTGTGACGGTGTTCATGAGCGCGCAGTGAAGTCTCCGGCGGCGCGGCGCGGCCGGATCTGGCTCCGCAGGGGGAAGCACCGGCGGCGTCCGTGCCCATAACCTCGGTGTCATGCCCGGTTTCCCGCGTTCCCTGCTGCGTCCCAGCGGCTACCTCAGCGTGCCCTATGCCCTGCTGGGGACGGCACTGACGCTGCCAGCGTTCCCCTTCGCCCTCGTCGTGGTGCTCATCCCGGGCCCGCCCCAGCTGCACTTCTTCCTCGCGCTGGCCGCGGTCGCCCTCGTGCTGGGGCTCGCCGGGCTGGCCGGGCCCACGCGCCGCTTCGGCGTGGCCGTGGCCAACGCCATGCTCGGCACCGAGCTGCCTGCACCGGGACGCGTCCGGCCCTCCTGGCCGGCCCGGCTGCGCTCGGCCACCTGGCTGGTGCTGCACGCCGGGCTGGGCGGGCTGCTGCTCGCCGTCGAAGGCTTCCTGCTGCTCGGCGTCCTCATCCCGGCGATGTGGCTGAACGGCGACCAGGGGCAGTTCGCGTTCTTCGGCACGACCGTCGCCGCCGGGCCGTGGACGGTGCCGGTCGCCCTCGGCATGCTGGTGGCCGCGCTGCTGGTCACCGCCGCCGCCACCCGCGGCTTCCGGGCCGGCGCGATCGCGCTGCTCGGGCCGTCCGCGGCCGAACGCGCCGAGCTGGCCGAACGCCACGCGGCCGTGCTGGCCCAGCGCAACCGGCTGGCCCGCGAGCTGCACGACTCGATCGGGCACACGCTGACGACGTCGACCATCCAGGCGGCGGCCGCGGCCGACCTGGTCGAAGCGGACCCGGCCCAGGTCCGGCGCGCGCTCGGCACGATCGAAGAAGCCTCGCGCACCGCGCTCGAAGACCTCGACCACGTGCTCGGCCTGCTTCGCGAAGAACCCTCGGCCAAGGCACCGACGCGCACGCTGAGCGAGGTCGACGTCCTCGCCGTGCGCGCCCGCGAAGCCGGGCTCGACGTCCGCCTGGCCGTCACCGGGCCGGTCGCCGCGCTGCCCGCCACGGTGTCGCGCGAGGGCTACCGGATCGTCCAGGAAGGCCTCACCAACGCACTGCGGCACGCCGGCCCCGGCGCGGTGGACGTCCGGGTCGCCGCGGGGCCGGAACGCCTCGAGATCGCCGTCGTCAACGCGCTGGCCGGCGAGCGGCCGCGGACCGGGCGGCGCGGGCTGACCGGGCTCACCGAGCGCGTCGAAGCCCTGCGCGGCGAGCTCGACGCCGGTCCGGACGGCGAGCGGTGGCGGCTGAGCGCGACCATCCCGCTGCGGGCGGGCACGTGATACCGACGGTGCTGCTCGCCGACGACGAGCCGCTGGTCAGGACCGGGCTGCGGGCGCTGCTGGAGCAGCAGGGCCTGCCGGTGGTCGGCGAGGCGGCCGACGGCGCCGAGGTGCTCGCCGAGGTGCGGCGGAGCCGGCCGGACGTCGTGCTGATGGACGTCCGGATGCCCGGCACCGACGGCATCGAGGCCACCCGGCAGCTGGTCGCGGCGCTCGCGGAGCCACCGAAGATCCTCGTCGTCACGACGTTCGACAACGACGACTACGTGCACGAGGCCCTGCTGGCCGGCGCCAGCGGATTCCTGCTGAAGCGGGCGCGCAAGGAGGAGATCGCGCACGCCGTGCGGACCGTCGCGGCCGGGGAGTCGCTGCTGTTCCCGGAAGCGATCCGGCGGCTGGTGACCGCCCGGCCGCCGGGCGGGCAGCACACGCGGGCGGCGAAGACACTCACCCGCCGCGAAGCCGAGGTGCTGCGGCTGATCGCCACCGGACTGTCCAATCAGGACATCGCGGCGGCGCTGGTGATCAGCCTCGAGACGGTGAAGACCCACGTGGGCAACATCTTCGCCAAGCTCGGTGCCGGCAACCGCAGCCAGGCCGTGGTGATCGCGTACGAAGCCGGGGTGGTCCGGCCGGGGCACGTCGCCGGCCGGTGACCGGCGTGGTGGGGTATACCCCAGGAAGATCCGGCGGTCTTCCCCATCCCGCCGGGGTGTCCCGGTCCCCTAGCGTGGAGGGATCGAGACAGCAGGGGGTTCAATCATGCGAAAGTCCTTACGCGGCAGACGGATCGTCGCCGTCGGCACGCTCGTCGCGCTGCTCGCGGCGACCACGGCGGCACCCGTGTTCGCCGCCACCAGCCCGGTCCAGGACAGTCTGGACGTGCTCACCGCCCAGGACGGCGTGCCGGGCGCCGAAGCCGTGATCCAGGACGGCGGCCGGACCCGGGTGGTGCGCAGCGGCACCGGCGACCTGACGACCGGGAAGCCGTTCCCGCGCAACGGTTCCTTCCGGGCGGGCAGCGTCACGAAGACGTTCGTCGCCACGGTCGTCCTGCAGCTCGTCGGCGAGGGCCGGGTGAAACTGGACGCGCCGGTCGAGCGCTACCTGCCGGGCCTCCTCCCGGACACCCGGATCACCGTGCGGCAGCTGCTCCAGCACACCAGCGGGCTGTACAACTACACCGACGACCTGGCACTGAGCGATCCGGAGACGCTGCGCCACCGCGGCGCGGACCCGGCCGAGCTGGTCGCGATGGCGCTGAAGCACCCGGCGCTGTTCCCACCCGGCGCGCGCTGGTCGTACTCCAACACCAACTACATCGTCGCCGGGATGATCGCCGAACGCGTCACCGGGCACCGGCTGAGCGACGAGATCGGCCGCCGGATCGCCCGGCCGCTGGGCCTGCGCGACACCTACCTCCCACGCCGCGGCGACGAGAAGCTGCCCGCTCCGCACGCCGTCGGCTACACGCCGATCGGCGGCGTGCTGGTCGACTTCAGCGACTACGACGCGACGATGGCGTGGGCGGCGGGCGGGCTCGTCTCGACCCCGGCGGACCTCGACCGGTTCTACGGCGCCCTGCTCGGCGGCAAGCTGCTGCACCGGACCGAGCTGGCCGAGATGCGGCGCACGGTCCCGGCCGACGAGCTGGGTATCCCGGGCGCCCGCTATGGCCTCGGGCTGGGCAGCATCCCGGTGTCCTGCGGGCTCTTCTGGGGCCACGAAGGCGGGGTCCCCGGCTTCACGAACCTCGCCGGGGTCGGCCCGGGCGGCCGTCGCGCGACGGTGGTGCTGAACCAGCAGCCGGTGCCGCCCGCGGCTGGCAAGCACCTGCTCGCCGCCACCGACGCGGCGTTGTGCTCAGGGCAGTAGGTCCAGGACGTCGGTCCACGGCCGCCGGATGTCCAGGCGGTGCAGCGTCACCCCGGCGCCCGCGAGGGTGTCGAGATGACGCTGCCACGCCGGGTGGTGCACCCGGGTGTCCTGGATCTGGTAGGCCACGACGATCGTGATGCCGGGCGCGCCGAGGACGTCGCCGAGCACGGTCAGCGCCTGGTTGTCCGCGATGCCGAGCGCGAGCTTGGCGACCGAGTTGGCCGACGCCGGGGCGAAGAGGAACACCTCCGGGTCAGGGTGCGGGCGCGGCTCGCCCGGCAGCCGCGACACACTGCGGACCGGCAGGTCGGTGCACGCGGCGACGTCGTCGAGCCCACCGGTCGCCTCGAGCCAGCGCATCGCCGACGGCGTCAGCGTGATCGCCGGCCGCCAGCCGCGAGCCGCGGCGGGTTTCGCCAGCTCGGCGGCGAACCGGACGTCCAGTCCGCCGCACGAGCTGGCGACCATCCCGAGATCTCTCACGGTTTGCCCGTCACGGTTCACCGATCACGGTTTACGCAGCACGGCGCAGAACATCGCGTCCGTGCCGTGGCGGTGCGGCCAGAGCTGCACGTACGGCCCGTCACCGAGTTCCGGCACCCCCGGGAAGAACTCGCGCGCGTCCACCACTTCGGCCTTCAGCCGCCGCGCCGTCTCGGTCAGCACACCTTCGGTCTCCGCCAGGTGCGGCGAGCAGACGACGTAGGTGAGCGCGCCGCCCGGCCGCAGCAGGCCGTAGGCCGCGGTGATCAGCTCGCCCTGCAGCTTGGTGAGGTCCGCGACGTCGGACGGCTGGCGGCGCCAGCGCGCCTCCGGCCGCCGCCGCAGCGCGCCGAGCCCGCTGCAGGGCGCGTCGACCAGGATCCGGTCGTAGCCCGGCTCCAAGCCACTTTCGCGCCCGTCGGCGACGTGCACCTTCACCGGCAGGCCGGTCGTGGCCTTCTCGACGAGCTTCGCGCGGTGCGGCGCCTTCTCGACGGCGTCGACGGTCGCCCCGCTCAGCGCGGCCAGCGCGCCGAGCATCGTGGCCTTGCCGCCCGGGCCGGCGCACAGGTCGAGCCAGCGCTCGTCGGAGCCGTCCACGGGCACCTTCGTCGCGGCGATCGCGCAGAGCTGGCTGCCCTCGTCCTGCACCGCGGCCAGCCGCTCGCGGACGGGCTCGACGTCGGCCGGGTCGCCGGCGCCGGCGGGCAGCCGGACGCCGTAGGGCGAGTACGGCGCCGGGTCGCCGCCGGTGATCGCGGCGAGCTCGTCGGCGCTGATCTCACCGGGCCGGGCCACCAGGTGCACCTCGGGGCGCGCGTCGTCGGCTTCCAGCGCGGCCTTCAGCTCCGGGCCCTTGTCTCCGAGCGCTTCGGCGAACGACCTGGCGATCCAGCGCGGGTGCGCGGTGCGCAGCGCGTAGGCGCCGATCGGGTCGGTGCCCTCGTCGGGCGCCAGCTCGTCCAGCCAGGCCTGTTCGTCCTTTTCGGACACCTTGCGCAGGATCGCGTTGGCGAACCCGGTGGCCCACGAACCACCTTCCGCCCGGACGAGGTCCACAGTGGACGTGACGGCGGCGTGCTCGGGGATGCGCGTGCGCAGCAGCTGGTAGACGCCGAGGCGCAGCGCGTCGAGCACCGCGGGGTCGGTCTTGGACAGCGGCCGCTCGGCGCACGACTCGATGATGGCGTCGAGCAGGCCCTGCGCCCGCGACGTGCCGTACGTCAGCTCCGTGGCCAGCGCCGCGTCGCGGCCGCTGATCCGCCGTTCGCGCAGCAGGTCCGGCAGGACCAGGTTGGCGTAGGCGTCCTTCGTCCGCACGGCGGCCAGGACGTCGAACGCGGCCTGCCGGGCCGGGTCCACCTCCGGCGGACGGCGCGGGCCTTCCTTGCGCGGCGCCGGCCGGCCTCGCTGCGGCCGTGACGGGCGTCGTTCCCTGTTGTCGTTCACCGGAGGCGCTCTCCCTGGTCGATCCTTGTTCCGCGCGCCCAGTCGGTGGCCGCCATCCGTTTCTTGCCGGGTGCCTGGACCTCGCCGAGCCGCAACGGCTTCGTCGCCGTCCCGACCAGCACCCGTTTGCGTTCGATCACGAGCTCGCCCGGCGGCGGGCCGGGTTCGTCGAGCACCGTGACCGGGCCGAGCTTCAGCCGTTCCCCGCGGAACTCCGCCCACGCGCCCGGCTCCGGGGTGACCGACCGGATCTGCCGGTCGACCGCCGCGGCCGGGTCGGCGAAGGACACCCGCGCGTCCTCGACTGTCACCTTCGGCGCGTAGCTGAGGCCTTCGGCGGGCTGTTCCCGCGCGACCAGGCTACCGTCGGCCAGACCGTCCATGGTGGACACCAGCAGCTTGGCCCCGGACTCCGCGAGCCGCCCGAGCAGCGCACCGGCCGTGTCGGTGCCCCCGATCGTCTCGGTGACGACACCGTAGACCGGGCCCGCGTCCAGTTCCTTGACGATCCGGAAGGTCGACGCGCCGGTGATCTCGTCCCCGGCCCGGATCGCGGCCTGCACCGGCGCGGCGCCCCGCCACGCCGGCAGCAGCGAGAAGTGCAGGTTCACCCAGCCCAGCCGCGGGATGTCGAGGGCGGCCTGCGGCAGCAGCGCCCCGTAGGCGACGACCGGGCAGGCATCCGGGGCGAGCTCGGTGAGCCGGGCGAGGAAGGCCGGGTCACCGGCGCGCGCGGGCGTCAGGACCTCGATGCCGTGCTCGTCGGCAAGGGCGCCGACGGGCGAGCGGACGACCCGCCGGCCGCGCCCGGCCTGCGCGTCCGGACGGGTGACAACGGCGACGACCTCGTGCCGCCCGGAATCGAGCAGGGCACGCAGGGCGGGGACCGCCGGGTCGGGAGTGCCGGCGAAGACGAGCTTCATCGGCCCACCCCCGGCGGGAGCAGGGTTTCAGGTGGCTGGAACATCGGGGCCGAGTCTAGAAGGCCCCGATGTGCCCGGCGCGCCCGCGCCCGGACTCGAGCCGGCGTTGTCCACAGCGGCGCCGTGATGTGGACAACCAGGCCCCGGCTGCGGCTTTCCCGGCTTTTCGCCGGGCGGCCCCGATACGCTGGACAAGGGCACGCCCCCCGGGAGGGTGGGGGCCGGCAAAGTCGCGGTTCCGTCGGCCGACACCCCCGTGCGCCCCACCCGAACGTCGTGAACGAGTCCTTGGGTTTTAACTTGTGGGTGGGGTGGTGGTGGTCTTTTTGCCTCGTCGGCTGTTTTTGCGGTGGGTGGGGTAGCGGGTCCGGGGTGGTCGGGT
>Ga0070668_100002708_pt1 | contig 13042 bp, 13 predicted proteins | sample KBSS43metaG_FD_64661 | JGI IMG/M metagenome (GOLD analysis project Ga0070668, IMG submission 64661) | Switchgrass rhizosphere microbial communities from Kellogg Biological Station, Michigan, USA - KBS S4-3 metaG | ecosystem: Host-associated > Plants > Roots > Rhizosphere > Soil ... | reverse complement strand
GCGGGCAGGCCGAGCTCGGCGGGCGGGACGGCCTCTTCGATCAGCGACACGAGACCGTCGGCCGAGGCGAGCGCGACGCCGTCACGCGGCGGCGGGACGCGCTTCGGCTCGCGGAAGAACGCGGCCGTCGCCACGGTGGCGAGCGCGCCGACGAGCCCGAGGCGCTTGGAGAACCGGCGGGCCAGCAGCGTCGCGGCGACGCCGCCCGCCACGAACGGGCGACCCGCGGGGTGCATCGGCGGCAGCGTCTCGCGGGCGAGCTGGAGAGCGTGCGCGACTGGGTTGCCGGCGGGCTCCGGCCGGGTGCCGCTCATGGTCGGGTCCCCTGGTTTCGTGTCGGAAGGACGGGTCGGCGCCGGGGTCCGGCGGCCGCGTACGGGCGCCATCACGCTACCGCTGCCCCAGGTGAGGGTGTCCGCGTGCCCCTGGTCGGTCCTCCGCGAGGGTGTCACCGCGGCGGGTGGGAATGATCGCTTCCCGGTAACGCAAGGTCGAATTCACCGATAACTCTCGGTAGTTGACGCCGTTCGGGGCGCTGCTCCGCGCACCCGACACCCGACCTGTGAGGACCGATGACCGACCGCCGCGATCCCGCCGGAGCCCGCCTCCGCGAGCTGCTTGGCGCGTGGCGTGACGAGATCGACGAGGTGCCCGTGCCGCCGCTGGTCGATCCGGTGCACGCGGTCGACGTCGTCATCGAGGCGTTGAGGCGAAGCCGGGTGCATGCGCCCCCCGACGGCGCATGCACCCGGCCGCGGGATCCGGGTCTGCGAGACGACCCACTTTAATCGCCTGAGCGGCGTTGATCACGGTTCGTCCGGCAAAAGTTACGAACGGTCACCCGAACGTCGGCCGCGACCGGTCGCGAGCCGCAGGATCGCCAGCAGCACGACGGCGCCGAGGATGGCCACGCCGAAGCTGGGAAAGTCGAAGTCGAACGTCTTCGCCTGGCCGGTCGCGAGCCGGTAGAGCAGCCCGCCGAGCGCCGCGCCGACCACCCCGACCAGCACGCTGACCAGGCAGCCCTGCCGTCGCCGGTCCCGGCCGCCGACGACCAGGTTCGCGGCCCAGCCGACGATCGCGCCGAAGATCACCCATGCGATGAAGCCCATGGCGAGAGCCTACTGGAGCAGTTGCACAAGAGTTATTGCACAAGAACTATTGTGCAACTACTCTTGTGCATCATGGAAGAGAAGAACGTCCGCGAGATCCGGGACTCGAGAGCTCTGGCCGCCATCGCGCACCCGCTGCGCCACCGCCTGCTGGACCTGCTGCACCTCGACGGCCCGGCGACGGCGTCGCTGCTCGCCGAGAAGACGGGCCAAGCGGTGGGCAACGTGAGCCACCACCTCAAAGTGCTGGCGGCCAGCGAATTCATCGAAGAGGCGCCCGAGCTGGCTCGGGACCGCCGGGAGCGGTGGTGGCGCCGCACGTCCAGCGCGATCAAGTGGGGCGCGCAGGACTTCCCCGACGACCCGGTCGCCGAGGCGGCCGAGGTGCTGACCCTCGACCACCAGCACGCCAAGGCCCGCGAGTGGCTGGCCAAGCGCGAGACCTACCCCAAGGAGTGGCGGGGCGCGCTGTTCAGCATCGACGGCTGGGCCCGGCTTTCGATCGCGGAGCTGGACGAGCTGAACGACAAGATCGTCGCCATGCTCGCCGAGTACCGAGACCGCTCCCTCCCGGACGACGGTGTCGAGCGCCGTCCGGTCTTCTTCGCCGCGCGAGCGTCGCTGGGCCAGCCGTGAAGGGGCTCTGGGGGAACAGGGACTTCCGGCTGCTCTGGACCGGCGAGACCACGAGCATGCTCGGCAGCATGGTCGCGAGCACGGCGTTGCCGCTGGTCGCGGTGGTCACGCTGCAGGCGAGCACCTTCCAGGTCGCGCTGCTGACGGCGGTCGCCTGGCTGCCCTGGCTGGTCGTCGGCCTGCCCGCCGGCGCCTGGGTCGACCGGCTGCCGAAGCGGCCGGTGATGCTGGTCTGCAACACGGTCTCGATGGCGGTGTTCGGCAGCGTCCCGCTCGCCGCCGTCTTCGGGGTGCTGTCCATGCCGTACCTGCTGGCCGCGGCCCTGCTCGGCGGGGTCGCGAAGGTCTTCTTCACCCTCGCCTACCGGGCCTACCTCCCGGCGCTGGTGGGCCAGGACGACCTGCTCGAAGCCAACGCGAAGCTCGACGGCAGCGAGTCGGCGACGCAGGTGGCCGGGCCCGGTCTCGCCGGGTTGCTGGCGCAGGCGTTCGGCCCGGTCAGCGGCGTCCTGGCGGACGCGGTGAGCTTCGGGGTCTCGGTGCTGTGCGTGCGGGCGGTCCGGGCGCGGGAGACCGTCGTCCCGCACGCGCGCACGCCGTTGCGCAGTCAGATCGCCGAAGGCCTGCGGTTCGTCGCCGGCGACCGCTACCTGCGCACGCTGATGCTGTTCGGCGCGGTGTCGAACCTCGCGCTCACCGGGTACAGCTCGATCCAGATCGTGTTCCTGTCCCGCACGCTCGGCGCGAGCCCCGGACTGGTCGGCCTGGTCCTGGCGCTGGCCGCGTCCGGCGGAGTGCTCGGCGCGGTGCTGGCCGGGCGGATCGGCGCGCGCTTCGGCACCGCCCGCGCCTTCCTCCTGTGCGAGGTCTTCGCCGCCCCGATGCTGCTGCTCGGGCCGCTGAGCAGCCCCGGCTGGGGGCTGACCCTGTCGGTCCTCGCGGTGTTCGGCCTCTGCGCCGGTGTCGTCTGCTCGAACATCCTGACCACGACGTTCCGGCAGCGGTACTGCCCGCCCGAGTTGTACGGCCGGATCAGCTCGAGCGCGTCGATCGTGAACTACGGCACGATCCCGCTCGCCGGTGTCCTCGGCGGCGTGCTCGGTGAGGTGATCGGGGTCCGCCAGACGCTCTGGGTGGCGGCGGTGCTGTTGATCGCCGCGCTGCCGATCCTCGCCCCCTTCCGGAAGCTGCGGGACTTCCCGGTCAGAGCAGAAGGACGTCCACCTCGTCGCCTTCCGCAGCCGACGTGACGTCCTCCGGCAGCACGATCAGGCAGTTGGCCTGCGTGAACGCCGCGAGCAGGTGCGAGCCGGGGCCGCCGCGCGGCCCGACGATCCCGGTGACCTCCCGGTCGGACGGCGTGAACACGCCCCGGCGGTACTGGCGGCGCCCGGCCGGCGACGACATCGACTCGGTCAGCCGGGCCCGCACGCGGCGGCGCGAGACGTCGGTGTGGCCCAGTGCCGTCAGCAGCGCCGGGCGCAGGAACGCCTCGAACGACACGAGCACGCTGACCGGGTTGCCGGGCAGCGTCACCACCGGGACGCCCTGCCAGTGTCCGCAGCCCTGCGGCCCGCCCGGCTGCATCGCCACCTTCGCGAACTCGACGCCCTGCCCGGTCAGCGCGTCCTTCACCACTTCGTACGCGCCCGCGCTGACCCCGCCGGAGGTGACCAGCAGGTCGGCGTCGGCGAGCTTCGGCTCGATGACCTTGCGGAACTCCTCGACGTCGTCGACGACGCTGCGGACGACGTCGACCTCGCAGCCGAGGTCGCGGATCGCCGCCGCGAGCATCACGCTGTTGGACTCGTAGATCTGGCCGTGGCGCAGCGGCGCGGGCGCGTCGATCAGCTCGGTGCCGGTCGAGGCCACCAGCACCCGCAGCGGCCGGTGCACCCGCACCTCGGCGAGCCCGACCGCGGCCGCCAGGCCCAGCTGCGAATGGCCGAGCACGGTCCCGGCGTGCAGCGCGATGCTGCCGGCGAGGACGTCTTCGCCGGCGCGCCGGATGTGCGCGCCTTCACGCGCCACCGCGGAGATCGTCACCGTCGACGTGCCGCCGTCGGTGTCCTCGACCATCACGACGGCGTCCGCGCCGGGCGGCAGCGGCGCGCCGGTCATGATCCGGTGCGCGGTGCCCGGCTCGAGGGGCCGGACGTCGACCCGGCCCGCCGGGATGTCGTCGGCCACCGGCAGCGTCACCGGCGCCGTGACGTCCGCCGCGCGGACCGCGTAGCCGTCCATCGCGGAGTTGTCGAACGGTGGCAAGGACACCGTCGCCGTCACGTCCTCGGCCAGCACTAGGCCGGCCGCGGCGGCGAGGGGCAGGGCGGTCGGCGGGGAGGTGCCCAGTAGCGCGGCAACCCGGTCACGGTGTTCGTCGACGGAGATCACCGGACCATCCTCCCCGCCGTGGGCGCTCGTGCAAGACTTTGCGTCGTTCGCACGCCACAGGGGAGCACGTATGCAGGTCGGAGTCCGTCAACAGCCCTCGTTCGCCGTCGCCCGGCTGATGCTGGCACCCGGCGAGCCGTGCCAGGTGGAGTCCGGCGCGATGATGGCCACCAGCTACGGCGTCCAGGTCCAGTCGCAGGCACAGGGCGGCATCATGAAGGGCCTCGGCCGCGCGTTCCTCTCCGGCGAGTCCTTCTTCATCTCCACCTTCACCGCGCCGCCGAACGGCGGCTGGGTCGACGTCGCCGCGAACCTGCCCGGCGACATCCAGGTGATCCCCCTCGACGGCCGGACCGGCTGGGCCGTCACCCGCGGCTGCTGGCTCGCGTCTTCGCACGGCGTGCAGACCGAGACCAAGTGGGGTGGGATGAAGAACCTGATGGGTGGCGAAGGCGGGTTCCTGACCCACGCCACCGGCCAGGGCCAGCTGCTGGTCAGCTGTTACGGCGCGGTCGAGACCATCACCCTGCAGCAGGGCGAAATGGTGACCATCGACACCGGGCACGTCGTCGCGTACGCCGACACCGTGCAGTACCAGATCCGGAAGGTCGCGCAGGGCATGATCCAGTCCATGAAGAGCGGCGAAGGCCTCGTGTTCGACTTCGTCGGCCCCGGCCAGATCATGACGCAGACGCGCAACCCGTCCGCGCTGATCAGCTGGATCGTCTCCCACGTCCCGTCCCGCTGATGCGCGTCCAGACCCGGCACACCCCCGGCTTCGGCGTCGCCCGCGTCCTGCTCGACCCGGGCGAGGCCGTGCAGGCCGCACCCGAAACCCTGCTCGCCAGCCGGTTCGGGGTCACCGAGACGGCGGCGGGGCGCGGCGGCGTCCGCACGGGCAAGACCACGACGGCCGTCTACACGGCACCGTCGGACGGCGGCTGGATCGACTTCGCGCCGCTGCGCCCCGGCGACGTCTACCCGCTGGAGCTGGGCGGTGGCACGGGCTGGTCGGTGCGCCGCGAGGCGGTGCTGGTGCGGCCGTCGTCCGCCCGGCACGACGCCGGCTGGGCGCCGCTGCAGCAGCTCTTCGGCGCCGACTCGGGGTTCCTCGAGCACTACAGCGGAACCGGGCCGCTCGTGCTGGCCGCGCCGGGCCCGGTGGACGCCTTCGAACTCGGCCAGGGCGAGCTGGTCACCGTCCGGCCGGACTACCTGCTGGCCTACCCGGACACCGTGCAGTGCCGGCTGCGCGCCCTCGACCCGGGCGGCTCGCAGTCGGTGCGCACGGGCGAAGGACTCGCGGTCGACTTCGCGGGTCCCGGGACGGTGCTCGTGCAGGCGCGCAACCGCCGGCTTTCCGGTACGTGATCTTCGGACGAATTGCCCATTGCCGAGGGGAATAATTCCGGTAGCGTGATTGACACTCGCACCGCTGGCATCCGCTCGGGCCAGCGGATCCTTTGTGCTGAGGGAGGGCGCCGTGGCTGTCGGCACCGTCAAATGGTTCAACTCGGAAAAGGGCTACGGGTTCATCGAATCCACCGAAGGTCCGGACGTGTTCGTGCACTATTCGGCCATTCAGGCTGACGGATTCCGCACTCTGGACGAAGGCGACCGCGTCGAGTTCGAGGTGCAGTCGGGCCGCGACGGTCGTAGCCAGGCAGCCGAGGTGCGGAAGGTTTCGTAACCGCGGCCCATCCTGTTGGGCGAACCCCCGGCAGCCGCCGAACCAGGGACGTTAGGCTGCCGGGCGTGACAGGCGATGTGTCGGGGGACCTCACCGGTCGCCGGCTGGGCAACTACCGCATCGACGGTGTGCTCGGCAAGGGCGGCATGAGTGTGACCTACAAGGCCACGGACGTGCGGCTCGGTCGCAAGGTGGCCCTGAAGGTCATCGGTGACCACCTCGGGACCGACGCCGAGTTCCGCGAGCGGTTCGTCGACGAGGCGCGCAACACCTCCGCGATCGATCACGCCAATGTCGTGCCGCTGTACGATTTCGGCGAGCTCGACGGCATGCTCTACATCGCCATGCGCATGGTCGACGGCGGCGACCTCGCCGGGTTGATCGCGGGCGGTCCCATTGGGCCGGCTCGCACCCTGACGATGCTCGACCAGGTCGCGGACGCCCTCGACACGCTGCACAACCGTGGTCTGGTCCACCTCGACGTCAAGCCGGCCAACGTGCTCGTGACGAAGAAGGAGACCTCGCGCGAGCACGTGTACGTCGCCGACTTCGGGCTGACGCGGCGCGGCGCGACCGGGCACCGGACCCGCGGCGGCGACTTCCTCGGCTCGCCGACCTACGCGGCGCCCGAGCACCTGCGCGGCGAGCCGCTGGACGGGCGCACCGACCAGTACGCGCTGACGTGCGTCCTCTACGCCTGCCTCACCGGCAGCCCGCCGTTCAAGGGCGACGTGCCGACGGTGATCAAGGGCCACCTCAACGGCGAACCGCCCGCGATCTCCCGGGCGGTCGCGCTGCCGCCGTCGATCGACGAGGTCATCCGCAAGGGCATGGCCAAGAACCCGGCGGACCGCTACCCCAGCTGCGTCGAGATGGTCGCGGCCGCGCGTCGCGCGCTCGGCCCCCTGGCGTCGTCGGACACCCCGCCGGGCCCACCCGGGTCCAATTCGGGTGGAGTTCCGGCGCCGCAGCGCCACGGTCAGGTACAACAGGGGCCGCACCAGAACAGCGCACCGCAGGGAGAGGGGGCCCCCGTGCATCCGTACGGAGGACAGCAGCAGCCCGGCTACGGCCAGGGCCCAGGCCCTCAGGGCCCGCAGGGCATGCCGCCGCAGGGCCCGCCGCCGGGCTACGGCTACCCCCAGCAAGGCCCGCAGGGGATGCCGCCGCAGGGGCCGCCCCCGGGTTACGGCTACCCGCAGCAGCAGGGCATGCCCCCGCAGGGCCCGCCGCCCGGCTACGGCCAGCCCGGCGACCCGATGCGGCTGCGCCCGCCGATGCCCGCGAGCGGAGCGGGCGCGTTCCACCAGCCGAAGAGCGGCGGCGGCAAGAAGTGGATCTTCATCGTGCTCGGCCTGGTGGTCGTGGCCGGCCTGGTCGTCGGCGCGATCTTCCTCTTCAGTGACAGCGGCAGCGGTGGCGGAGGCGGCAGCCAGACGACGGCCCCGGAGATCCCGGTCGGCCCGGGCGGCTCCCAGAGCAACGCGCCTTCGACGTCGCTGAACGCGCCCCCGACGTCGATCTCGATCAAGCCGGGCAACTGAGCGGGTTTCGCGGCGAGATCGTGCGGCGCTGAGCAGGTCTTCTTGCACTCTCCCCCCGAGAGTGCTAAACACGGACTTGGCACTCGACGCCGTCGAGTGCCAAAGGTCGGGACGGTGAGGCTGGCCCCCACCCGGGTCCAGTCGTCCGTCGCGGGCACCGAGCCTGGCCGAGGAAAGAGTCCTGCTGCCGCCGCTGCAAGAACCACAGCGCGGCGGCTGCGCCCAATACCGGAGGACCACACCGCAATGGCCAAACTGATCGCGTTCGACGAGGACGCCCGCCGCGGTCTCGAGCGTGGCTTGAACATCCTCGCCGAAGCCGTCAAGGTGACCCTCGGCCCGCGGGGCCGGAACGTCGTGCTCGAAAAGAAGTGGGGCGCGCCGACCATCACCAACGACGGCGTCTCCATCGCCAAGGAGATCGAGCTCGAAGACCCGTGGGAGAAGATCGGGGCCGAGCTCGTCAAGGAAGTTGCCAAGAAGACCGACGACGTCGCGGGTGACGGCACCACCACCGCCACCGTGCTCGCCCAGGCTCTGGTCAAGGAAGGCCTGCGCAACGTCGCGGCCGGAGCGGACCCGATCAGCCTGAAGCGCGGCATCGAGGCGGCCGTCGAGGCCATCACCGAGCAGCTGCACAAGGCCGCCGTCCAGATCGAGACCAAGGAGCAGATCGCTGCTACCGCCTCGATCTCGGCCGCTGACCGCACCATCGGCGAGCTGATCGCCGAGGCGCTGGACAAGGTCGGCAAGGAAGGCGTCGTCACCGTCGAGGAGAGCAACACCTTCGGCCTCGAGCTCGAGCTCACCGAGGGCATGCGCTTCGACAAGGGCTACATCTCGGGTTACTTCGTCACCGACCCGGAGCGTCAGGAAGCCGAGCTGGAGGACCCCTACATCCTCCTCTTCGGCTCGAAGATCTCCACCGTCAAGGACGTCCTGCCGCTGCTGGAGAAGGTCATCCAGTCCGGCAAGCCGCTGCTGATCATCGCCGAGGACGTCGAGGGCGAGGCCCTGGCCACCCTCATCGTCAACAAGATGCGCGGCACCTTCAAGTCCGTCGCCGTCAAGGCGCCGGGCTTCGGTGACCGCCGCAAGGCGATCCTGCAGGACATCGCGATCCTGACCGGTGGCCAGGTCATCTCCGAGGACGTCGGCCTCAAGCTGGAGAACGCGGACCTGTCCCTGCTGGGCAAGGCCCGCAAGGCCGTCATCACCAAGGACGAGACGACCATCGTCGAGGGTGCGGGCGACGCCGACCAGATCCAGGGTCGCGTCAACCAGATCCGCGCCGAGATCGAGAACTCGGACTCGGACTACGACCGCGAGAAGCTCCAGGAGCGTCTGGCGAAGCTGGCCGGCGGCGTGGCCGTCATCAAGGCCGGTGCCGCCACCGAGGTCGAGCTGAAGGAGCGCAAGCACCGCATCGAGGATGCCGTGCGCAACGCCAAGGCCGCCGTTGAAGAGGGCATCGTCGCCGGTGGTGGCGTCGCTCTCATCCAGGCTGCCGAGGCTGCCTTCGCCGGTCTGAAGCTCGAGGGCGACGAGGCCACTGGCGCCAACATCGTCAAGGTGGCCGTCGAGGCCCCGCTCAAGCAGATCGCGATCAACGCCGGCCTCGAAGGCGGCGTCGTGGTGGAGAAGGTCAAGGGCCTGCCCCAGGGTCACGGCCTCAACGCCGCCACGGGTGTCTACGAGGACCTGCTCGCCGCCGGCGTGCCGGACCCGACGAAGGTCACCCGCTCCGCGCTGCAGAACGCCGCGTCCATCGCGGCGCTGTTCCTGACCACCGAGGCCGTCGTGGCGGACAAGCCGGAGAAGGCTTCGGCCGCTCCCGCCGACCCGTCCGGTGGCATGGGTGGCATGGACTTCTGATCCACGCGCTTTTCCGGGAAGCCCGGTCCGCTTCGGCGGGCCGGGCTTTCTTTTGTGGGCGCGGTCTATGGCTATGGCTTGGTGAAGAACCAGATGGCGAACGCCCCCGCGATGACGGCTCCGAGAGCGAGCACGCCGAGGCCGCCGAGCCAGGCGGTACTCGCTTCTTCCGCTTCCAGTGCGACGACGATCGCGCCGATCCCGGTGAGCAGGATCCAGATCGCCGCCCCCGCGGCGATGTAGAGCACGGTCTTCGTGACGGTCGTGCCGCCGGTGTCGGCGGAGGCGAGCGCCAAGAAGGCGGAGTAGGCGGTCAGCCCCAGCCCGGCGATCAGGTACAGCCCGCCCAAGATCCCGATGACGACCTTCGCCGCTGTCCGGCCGGCGGTACTTCCGTGATCCACAGCCGCGAACCCTAACCCCTCGAACGGGATTCGCGGAGAGCATTTCGGCCGGTCAGCGTAGGGGTCTACGCCGAACGGCCCGGACGTCCCCTGGCGTCCGGGCCGTTCGTCAGCACACCCCGCGTCGTCCGGCGGGCACCGGTTCCCCCTGCGAACCGGCGCCCGCCCCGCTCAGGAGTCTTCTTCGGGCGTCAGGATCGCGGCGGCGATGTAGATCGGAATGGCGATCCCGACCGACAGGAAGACGGCGGCGACGAGCCCGATGCGCAGGACATTCGCGTCGATGCCGAGGTAGGTGGCCCAGCCACCGCAGACGCCGGTGAGCATCTTGTCGGTACGGCTGCGGCGGACCTTCTTGGTTTCCGGGGTGTACACGCTGTTCGTCATGGCTCAATGTTCGCCCGGCGCGGGTGCCGCTCACATCGGGAACGGCCCGGACCCCGACCCTGAACTTGCCCTCGGGGAAACCACTCAGGTCAGGGCGCGCACCCTCGCCAGGCGGGCTGCCCACGCCGCCTCGACCTCGGCGGATGCCGGGTACGCCCCCGTGGGTTCCGGGGCCTGGCGCAGGACGGGGAGATAACCGTCCACAGGGGACAGTGGCTCTGCGCAGACATCCCCTTCCAGCAGTGAAATCGTCCCGAGTCCACAGGCGAATTCCAGCTCGGGCAGCGCGCCGGCCAGCGCCAGCCCCGCCGCCAGCCCGACGCTCGTCTCCACCGCCGACGACACCACGCACGGCAGCCCGCACGCTTCGGCGACCTCCAGCGCCCGGCGCACGCCGCCCAGGGGGGCGACCTTCAGCACCGCGATGTCCGCCGCCCCCGCGACCGCCACCTTCAGCGGGTCCTCCGCGCGGCGGATCGACTCGTCCGCCGCGATCCGGACCGGCACGCGACGGCGCACGGCGGCCAGGTCCTCGATCGACGGGCACGGCTGCTCGGCGTACTCCAGGCCGCCCGCCGCCTTGTCGAGGTCCGTGATCGCGCGGACCGCCGTGTCGACGTCCCACGCCATGTTCGCGTCGACGCGCACCGCGCCGGACGGGCCGAGCGCGTCGCGAACCGCCGCCACTCGCTCGCAGTCGTCCGACAAGGACGTTCGCGGGTCCGCCACCTTCACCTTCGCCGTCCGGCAGCCGGCGGCGCGGACCAGCTCGTACGCCTTTTCCGCGCTGACGACCGGCACCGTCGTGTTCACCTCGACCCGGTCGCGGACCGGCGCCGGCCAGCCGGCTTCGCTCGCTTCGAGCGCCGCGTGCAGCCACGGCACGCTCTCGGCGTCCGAGTAGTCGGCGAACGGGCAGAACTCGCCCCAGCCCGCCGGGCCGCGCAGCAGCGCGCCTTCACGGACGGTGATGCCGCGGAAGCGGTTGCGCAGGGGGATCGCGTAGACCTTCATCGCTGCCGATCATGCCACCGTCCGGAGTTCGGTAAACAGGTGCCGAACTGCACGTTTCCGGACAGAATGGGCCCGTGGTCCTCGATTTCCGCGTGCTGGGTCCGGCCGAGGTCACGGCCGACGGCCGCCCGGTACCGCTCGGGGGGAGCCGGCCGCTGATCGTGCTGGCCGGCTTGTTGCTGCGCGCGAACCGGGTCGTGCCGGTCGACGAACTGGCCCGCTGGCTGTGGAACGACGACCGCCGCCGCTCCAAGGGCGCGCTCCAGACGTACGTGCTGCGCCTGCGCCGCGCCCTCGGCGGCCAGATCGCGATCCGCACCGAGAGCGGCGGCTACCTGATCGAAATCGAGGACGACCTGCTCGACCTGTCCCGGTTCCGCGCGCTCGCCGTGCGGGGCAAGGCGGCGATGGACCGCGGCGAGAGCCGCCAGGCGGCCGCGCACTTCGCCGAGGCGCTCGGGCAGTGGCGCGGACCGGCGCTGCTCAACGTCGAATCGGACGCGTTGCACCGTGACGAAGTGGGCCAGCTCGCCGAGGAACGGCTGCGCGTTCGCGAGCAGTGGGCCGACGCGCTGCTCGACGTGGGCGAGTACGGCACCGTCGTCCCCGAGCTCACGCGGCTGACCAGGGAGAACCCGCTGCGCGAGCGGCTGCACGAGCAGCTGATGGTCGCGCTGTACCGGTCGGGCCGCCAGGCCGAGGCGCTCGACGTGTACCGCCGGATCAGCAGTGTGCTGGCCGAGGAGCTCGGGCTCGACCCCGGGCCGTCGCTGCAGCGCACCCGGCAGGCGATCCTCACCGGCGCCGACGACGGCGACCCGGCGGGCGGCGCCCGGCTCGCGCGCTACCGGCTCGGCGTCGAGCCGCAGGTGCCGCACCAGCTGCCCGCCGACCTGCGGATCTTCTCCGGGCGCGAGTGCGACCTCAAGGCGTTGCACGCGTTGCTGCCGGAGGCTCTCGACGCGGACACGTCGACGCCGATCGCGTCCGTCGAAGGCATGGGCGGCATCGGCAAGACGACCCTGGCCGTGCACTTCGCGCACGAGATCGCCGACCGGTTCCCCGGCGGGCAGGTCTACCTCAACCTGCGTGGCTACGGCCCCGGCGAGCCGGTGGAGCCGTCGGCGGCGCTGGAATCGATGCTCACCGCGCTCGGCGTGCCGTGCGAGGCGATCCCGGGCGACCTCGACGGCCGTGCGGCGAGCTGGCGGACGCACAGCGCGGGACGGCGCCTGCTGCTCCTGCTCGACAACGCCAACCGCACCGAGCAGGTGCGCCCGCTGCTGCCCGGGCCCGGCTGCTTCGTCGTGATCACCAGCCGCTGGCAGCTGCGCGCGCTGGTCGCGACGCACGGCGCGCGGCGGATCGCGCTGGAGGAGCTCGGCGACGAAGACGCCGTCGAGCTGCTCGCGTCGACGATCGGCTTCGACCGGGTCGCCCGCGATCCGGCGGCGGCCGAGCGGTTCGTGCGCTACTGCGGCGGGCTGCCGCTGGCGATCCGGATCCTCGCCGTGCGGGCGGCGCAGTTCCCCGACCTGCCGCTCGACGAATTCGTCGATTCCCTCGACAGCGACCTGCTCGGCTCGTTCGACCTCGCCGACGGGGAAGGCACCAACATCCGTTCGGTGCTTTCGTACTCCTACCAGGCGTTGGAGCCGTCGACGGCGCGATTGCTGCGGCTGCTCGGGCTGCTCACCGGCGTCGACTTCGCCGCACCGGCGGCGGCCGCGGTCGCCGGGCAGGACCTCGCGACGACCCGGCCGATGCTGGAAACCCTGGCCGCCGCGCACCTGCTCGCCCAGCCGCGGCCGGGCCGCTACCAGTTCCACGACCTCATCCGGGCTTACGCCGGCGAAGCCGCTTCGCAGCTTGACCCGGCTTCGCAGCGCGAGGCCGCTTTGGATCGGCTGCTGGGCTGGTACTTGGCGTCGGCGCTGAACGCGTCACGCCGGATGCGGCCGGAGCGCTACTACCGGCTGCTGGAGC
>Ga0070668_100002707_pt1 | contig 13043 bp, 15 predicted proteins | sample KBSS43metaG_FD_64661 | JGI IMG/M metagenome (GOLD analysis project Ga0070668, IMG submission 64661) | Switchgrass rhizosphere microbial communities from Kellogg Biological Station, Michigan, USA - KBS S4-3 metaG | ecosystem: Host-associated > Plants > Roots > Rhizosphere > Soil ... | reverse complement strand
CCGAGCTGATCGGCACGGTCTTCCCGCACCCGACGCTCAGCGAGATGATGCACGAGAGCGTCCTCGCCGCCTATGGCCGCACCCTGCACATGTAACGTGCGCTCCCGGCGTCGTTTGACGAAGACCTTGGCTGCGCTGTCCGTGATCCGGGCCGGTAGGGGCGCGGAACCGCTCTTGCCGATCGTCTGCGATTGACGTGAAGTGCATGGGGTGCCGGCGTCTGCCGTCAGAGGCTCGATGCCGGCTCCTCTACCGCGGTGACTGGCACCTCGACCCCGATCAGATCGAAACGCCGTGCCGCTTCCAGATCATCTCCCGGACATCGTGCCAGCGTCGCGCCTCGAGCCAACGTCCCGATCCGATCGCCTCTGAAATCTTGTCGCCGACCAGAATAACGGCGCGGTGCTCGTGCTTGTGCGCGTAAAGCTTTGCCAACCGCTCAACGATCTGCGTCTCGGTCGCCACGTCGCCGTCCTCCAACAGAAACAATAATGCCTGCCGGCAGCGCCCGTTTCACAAGAAGATAGTTAAGACGTCGTAAGGGATCTTTGCGTGCGCGGCCGTTATCGGGGACATCAAGCGGATATCTCGCGATTTTGTCAGATGGCATTGGCGATGTGGATGGAAGTTGCTTCATATCGGTTCAATCGCAGCCGCACCAAACCTTGCGCTCAATGCCGCGTCGCGGAATGAGCGCAACGCTTTCTCGAGTTAAGGGTTGATTCGCCCGATGCGCAGCGCAGCAAACGATCATGACGACCGCTACAATGAACACGTGTCCGAGGCCAACCGCTTGCGGCGGCTCGCCTCGCGGCGCCGGCAATTGGCCACCGCGTTGTCCAACCCTGAGGACGCAGACATCCTGCTCAGCGACGCCGCCGCCATCGAGGCGCAGGTTGCCCGGCTGGAAGCGGCACTGCAGCGGTACTTCCGCCTGGTTGAGGCAAGCGGAACCGAATGAACGGCTGACGGCGTCCTGGAGAAGGAGCTCAGCTCTCGGATTTCGCGGGGGCCGGGTGCATATGGATGCCGCTGACGAAGTCGTAGACCGCGATGCCCGAGGGCTCGGTGGGCCGGGTCAACACCTCGGGATGGTCGAGGGTCAGCCGGGCGTTCTCGTAGCCGGTCCGCCAATGGTCCTCCATCGTCTGCCGCGAGAACTCGTAGTCCTTCGATTCGCCCTCGTAGGTCGGCGAGCGGTAGATGAGCTGGACGATGTTGTAGACCGCCGGGTCGGACGCGGCCTTGAGCAGCACTGCCTCCGGCGTCGCGGCGAGCTCGGGCGGCAGCTCGCGGTAGAGCGCGTCGAAGGCGGCGCGCAGCTTCTGCTTGGCGCGGAAGCTGTCGGTCGCGGCGCGCGTCCGGCTCGAAAACTGGATCTCCTTGGTGCGGACCGCCACCCCCGCCAGGTCGCGGGGCATGTCGCCGGCGGCACTCCACAGGTCGACCTGGAACACCAGCGTGTCGAGGTCCGACGGCGCCGACAGCACCCAGTCGAGCGGCGTGTTGGAGACGAGGCCGCCGTCCCAGTAGAACTCGCCATCGATCTCGACCGGCGCGAAGGCCGGCGGCAGCGCGCCGCTCGCCATGACGTGCGTGGCGCAGATCCGGTCGGTGGCGTTGTCGAAATAGGCGAAGTTGCCGTTGCGGACGTTGACCGCGCCGACACTGAAGCGCGTCTCGCGACTGTTGATCCGGTCGAAATCGACCAGCCGCTCCAGCGTCGTCTTGAGCACGGAGGTGTCGTACCAGCTGATCGCGCCGGGCGTGCCCTTGGGCTGGAACGGCGGCGGCGGGAAACGCGGCGTGAAGAAGCCGGGCACGCCGCCGACCATCACCGCGTTCGCCGCCAGCTGGTTGGCGAAGCCGCGGATGAAGCCGGCATCGGCGAAACCGGGCAACCAGGTCGGCCAGCCGACATGGCCGGCGCTCGCCAGCTCCCAGAACGAACGCAGCCGCGCCACCCGCTCCTGCGGCGGGTTGCCGGCGATGATCGCGCTGTTGATCGCGCCGATCGAGATGCCTGACAGCCAGGTCGGTACGATCCCGCGCTCGGTCAGCGCCTCGTAGACCCCGCCCTGATAGGCGCCCAGCGCGCCGCCGCCCTGCAGCAGCAGCGCCACGCTCTCGAACGGCGTACCGTTGGATTTCGCCGGCTCGGGCGCCGCGCTCGCGCCCCTACTCACGCTCGGGCACCGGGACGTTGAAGGCGTTGAGCGTCGTCGAGACCATGCTGTAGAGCCCGACGAGATAGACCAGCTCATTGGTGCCATGCTGGCCGAAAGTGTCGAGCGCCAGCCGGTAGACCGGCTCGGGCAAGGTGCCCCCGCGGACCAGCGCGTAGGCGAAGTCATAGGCGACGCTCTCGTCGGGGGCGAGGTCGACCGGCTTGATGTCGGCGACCAGCGTCGCCAGCCGCTCCGGCTTCATCCCCTCGCGCTCGGCGACCGCGATATGGGCGTAGATCTCGTAGGCGGCGTCGAAGCGCGCTCCGACGACGAGGATCGCGATCTGGCGGACATTGTCGGGCAGACTCGCCTCGGCGGTGAGCGCAAGGGTCAGGTCCCAGATCGCCTTGCCGATCCTCGGCTCGTGCAGCCACGGGTTCCACGGCCCCATCAGCGCGCCGTCCTCGCGCTCAACCTTGAAGGCATTGAAATTGCTGGCGATACCCCGTCGCATCTCGTCATAGAGCGGCTTCTGGACATCGGTGAGATTGGCGGGGGGGATCAGCGGCAGGCGCATGGACTTCTCCTGGCGGAGCCGACTCCGCCGAGGTCGGCTTATAGCCTCGCTTGAGACCCCCCGCCGCCTTTTCTTCCGCAGTGCAGCATTTTCCCGGCTTCGCCCGACCCGCTTGAGCCCCCAGACGCTAATCCCGCTTCTTCCGGAACGGGATCACCGCCGCGCCCGGCCCCGATCCGGCCATCGCTTCGGCAAGCTGGCGCTGGGTGAAGGGCTTGCGGAGGAGGCGGATGTCGCCCGCGGCCTCGGCGGGCAGGTCGGAGAAGCCGCTGACCAGCAGCACCGGCAGGCCGGGGCGCAGCGCGCGCAGTTCGTCGACCAGCTGCATGCCCGTCATCAGCGGCATCAGCTGGTCGGTGACGACGATGTCCGGCTCCAGCCCCTCGCCGATCCGGGCCAGCGCCTCGCGCGCCGAGCCGGCCTGGACGACGCGGTGGCCGAGATCCTCCAGCTGGGTGGCGGTGTTGGCGAGCACCAGCGGATCGTCGTCGACCACCAGCACCAGCCGTTCCATCACCGGTTTCAGCGGCAAGGCGTCGGCATCGGCGCGCGCGATGCGCGGCGCGGCGGGCTCGGCCGCTGGCAGCCACAATTCGGCGGTGGTGCCCTGCCCCGGGGTGCTCGCCAGCACCAGCCGCCCGCCCGATTGCGCGGCAAGGCCCTGGACCATCGACAGGCCGAGGCCGGTGCCCTTCCCCACCCCCTTGGTGGTGAAGAACGGCTCCATCGCCCGGGCGAGCGTATCGGCGTCCATGCCCTCGCCCTGGTCGGCCAGCGTCAGCTTCAGATAGCGGCCGGGCGCGAGCTCGCCGCCCGCAGGAGCCGCCGTCTCGATGGCGGCAATGGCAAGCGCGCCGCCGTTCGGCATCGCGTCGCGGGCATTGACCGCGAGGTTGAGCAGCGCGAGTTCGAGCTGGTGCGCGTCGACCAGCGCGTGCGGCAGGCCCAACGGAAAGCGCGTCTCGACCAGCACCATAGGCCCGAGCGACCGCTGCAGCAGGTCGGACATGCCGCGGACCAGCGCCGGGACGTCGACCGGCTCGGGCCGCAGGTCCTGCCGCCGGGCGAAGGCAAGCAGCCGCTGGGTCAGTGCCGCGCCGCGCTGCGCGCCCTCCTGCGCGCTGGCGAGCAGCCGGGTGACGCGCGGATCGTCCGGCACCCGCTTCTTCAAGAGCTCCAGATTGCCGATCACCACCGCCAGCAGATTGTTGAAATCATGGGCGATGCCGCCGGTGAGCTGGCCGATCGCCTCGATCTTCTGGGCCTGGCGCAGCGCATCCTCGGCGCGCTTGCGCTCGGTGATGTTGGTGAGGCCGCCCAGCACATGGAGGAACCGGCCTTCGTCGTCGCGCTCCACGGTCGCTGCGGCGACCACGTCGAGGAAGACGCCGTCCTTCGTCACGATGCGGTACTCGCGCGGGTCGAGGGCGTCCCTGGCGATCAGTTCGGGCCAGTCGGTCTGGCGCATTTGTCGCGCCGAGCTCTCGGTCATGAAATTGATCAGCGGGCGGCCGATCACCTCCTCCGCACCATAGCCGAGCAGGCGCAGCCAGGTGTTGCTGACCTGCTCGATCCGCCCGTCGCGGTCGAGTGAGTGGAGCGGCAGCGGAGTGCCGCGGTAGAGCGAGCGGAACCGCTCCTCGCTCTTGCGGAGCGCGACCGCCTCGCGTTCGGCAAGGAGCGCGAAGCGGCGATCGAACATCGCCGCCACCAGCGCGAGAAACAGGATCAGGAACGCCGCCGAGGACACCGACAGCGCGAGCGCCACCTGCCCCACGCTGCGGCCCGCGGCATGCATCTGGCCGGGCCGCGCGATGAAGGTCGCGCCTTGCATCGCGGCATAGTGCATGCCCGAGACGGCGGCGCCCATCACCAGAGCGGCTACCGCGCGCTGGCGCAGTTCGCTGTTGCGCGCGGCGAGCCACAGTGCGGCGGTGGCCGCGCCGACCGCGATCGCCACCGAGGCGGCGACCCAGCGGGGGTCGTAGTGCAGGTCCGCCGGCATCTTCATCGCCGCCATGCCGATATAGTGCATGGCGACGACGCCCAGCCCCATGAACACGCCGGCACCACCCAGTCGCACCGGCGAGCCCGGCGCGTAGTTCATCACCGCAAAGGCGATCCCGGTGACGACGACCGCGACCAGCAGCGAGACGAGGGTGAGCGCGGCGTCGTAGCCGGCGATCATCCCCGGCATGTTGAAGGCGAGCATCGCGACGAAGTGCATCGACCAGATGCCGCCGCCCATCGCCAGCGCCGCGGCCGCCAGCCACACCCGCCGGCTCCACCCTGCCGAGGCGCGCAGCCGCCCGGCCAGATCGAGCGCGGTGAACGACGCCGCGACCGCGATGGCGATCGACAGCGCGACCAGCGCGAAATCGTGATGGCCGGTCATGGTCACGGCACACTCGCTCCCCGCTGCCCATCCAACCCGATGCAGACCGGCCGCCCTTGCGCGGCCGCCGGTTGAACTGTGCACGAATAGGCCGCAAACTTCGCCTAGTGCAAATGCCGGCCGGATCGGGAGCATTGATGGGCGCATACAGGGTCGATCTCGGCGGCACGCGCCATCGCTTCGACGATCTGCGCCAGTTGCTCGCCTGGGCCAGCCCGCGCCGCTCGGGCGACGAGCTCGCCGGCTTGGCCGCTCCCAGCGACGAGCAGCGTGTCGCGGCCCGCTATGCACTCGCCGACCTCCCCCTCGCGACCTTCCTCGAAGATCTCGTCATCCCCTATGAGACGGACGAGGTCAGCCGGCTGATCGTCGACGGCCACGACCACGCCGCTTTCGCCCCGATCGCCCACCTCACCGTCGGCGGCTTGCGCGACTGGCTGCTGGCGGGCGAGACCGACCAGGCCGCGCTGGAGGCGGTCGCCGCCGGCCTCACCCCGGAGATGGTGGCCGCAGTCTCCAAGCTGATGCGCAATCAGGACCTGATCGCGGTCGCGGCGAAGCGACGGGTGGTCACCGCCTTCCGCAACACCATCGGCCTGCGCGGCCGGCTCTCGATCCGCCTCCAGCCCAACCACCCGACCGACGACCCGCGCGGCATCGCCGCCTCGATCGTCGACGGGCTGCTGCTCGGCTGCGGCGACGCGGTGATCGGCATCAACCCCGCCACCGACAGCGTCGCGGCGGCACGCACCCTCCTCTTCCTCATCGACGAGCTGCGTGATCGCTATGCGATCCCGACCCAGAGCTGCGTGCTCACCCATGTCACCAACACCGTCGAGCTGATCGACCGCGGCGCGCCGGTCGACCTCACCTTCCAGTCGATCGCCGGCACCGAGGCCGCCAATCGCAGCTTCGGCATCGACCTTGCCCTCCTCGACGAGGCGCATGACGCCACCCTCTCGCTCGGCCGAGGCACGACCGGCGACAACGTCATGTATTTCGAGACCGGCCAGGGATCGGCCCTGTCGGCCGATGCCCATCACGGCGTCGACCAGCAGACCGTGGAGGTCCGCGCCTATGCCGTCGCCCGCAAATTCCGCCCGCTGCTGGTCAACACCGTGGTTGGCTTCATCGGCCCGGAATATCTCTACGACGGCAAGCAGATCGTCCGCGCCGGGCTGGAGGACCATTGCTGCGGCAAGCTGCTCGGCCTGCCGATGGGGGTCGACGTCTGCTACACCAACCACGCCGAGGCCGATCAGGACGACATGGACAATTTGCTCACCCTCCTCGGGGTCGCCGGCGTCAATTTCGTGATGGGCGTGCCCGGCGCCGACGACATCATGCTCAACTACCAGAGCACCAGTTTCCACGATGGCATCTACGCCCGCGAGGTGCTCGGCCTCAGGCCCGCGCCGGAGTTCGAGGGGTGGTTGCAGGAGATGGACCTCGTCGACGATCGCGGCCGGCCGCGCGCAGTGACGGGTGCGGGCACGCCCCTCCTCGATCATGTCCTTGCCGATGGCTGAGCCACCGGCAAAGGACCCGCTCGCCCCGCTGCGGCGGTTGACGGAGGCGCGGATCGGCCTGCCGCGCGCCGGGATCGCGCTGGCGACGCCGCCGCTGCTCGATTTCCAGCTTGCCCATGCCCGCGCCCGCGACGCTGTTCACGCCGAACTCGATGCCGAACGGATCGCCGCGCAGCTCGGCCTGCCGTCGATCACCGTCGCCAGCGCCGCGCCGGACCGTGCCGCCTATCTCCGCCGCCCCGATCTCGGCCGCCGCCTCGCCGACGACGCCCCCCCATTGCCGGCCGGCGATCACGATCTCGCGATCGTCATCGGCGACGGCCTCTCTGCCACCGCGGTTCACGCCCATGCCGCCGCGGTCGCGACCGCGCTCGTCGCGGCCCTGCCCGGCTGGCGCGTCGCGCCGGTGGTGATCGCGCGCCATGCCCGCGTTGCGCTCGGCGACATCGTCGGCGAGCGGCTCGGCGCCGGGGCGGTGGCGGTGCTGATCGGCGAGCGGCCGGGGCTCAGCTCCGCCGCCAGCCTCGGTGCCTATCTGACCCTGGCGCCGCGCGCCGGCCGCCGCGACAGCGAGCGCAACTGCGTCTCCAACATCCGAACCCCCGGAGGCCTCCCGCCCGATCGTGCGGCGGAGAAGATCGCCTGGCTGCTGCGCGAGGCCCGCCGCATCGGCGCGACCGGCGTGGCGCTGAAGGACCGGCATGGGGAGAAGGCGCTGGAATAGGCGCCCATGCCTGCCCATTTTGCCCCGCGAATGGGGGGCGGCCGATCAGCCGTTCCCTTACCCGCCGAACCTCGTCTACAGCGACTCGCCATGCCGGAAACGCATCCCCCCGGGGACATCGCCACCCTTTCGATCGAGGAGATCGCGCGGATCGCGGCCGACCGGCGGCTGCCGCCGGTCGACGGATGGCAGCCCGAACGATCGGGCGACAGCGGCATGCGGATCGCCCGCGACGGCACCTGGTTTCACGAAGGCGCGCCGATCCAGCGCCCGGCAATGGTCCGGCTGTTCTCGACGATCCTGCGGCGCGAGGCCGATGGCAGCCATGTCCTCGTCACGCCGGTCGAGAAGCTGACCATCGCCGTCGAGGACACGCCCTTCCTGGCGGTCGAGATGACCAGCGAGGGCGAAGGCCGCGACCGCCGCCTCGCCTTCCGCCTCAACACCGACGAGCTGGTCGCCGCCGATGCCGACCATCCGTTGACGATGGTCGCCGCCGATGGTGATCAAGATGGTGCCGACGGGGAGCACCTCCATCTTCGCGTCCGCGGCGGCCTTGCGGCGCGGATCGTCCGGCCGGTCTGGTACACGCTCGCCGGGCTCGCCATCGACGAGGGCGCCGACCCGCCCGGGCTGTGGAGCAGCGGCGTCTTCTTCCCGTTCACGCGGGCGCAATGACCCTGGCCGATCGCCTGCGCGACGCGCTGGCCCGTATCCCGCCGAAGACCGACGAACTGCGCGGCGACGCGATCGACCACGATCCGGCCAGGAAGCTCGCCGCCGCCGCGGTGCTGATCCCGGTGGTCGACCGGCCGATGCCAACCGTCCTCCTGACCCGGCGCCATGACGGCCTGCGCAACCATGCCGGGCAGGTCGCCTTCCCCGGCGGGCGAGTCGATCCCGGCGATGCGGGCGTCGAGGCCGCCGCGCTGCGCGAGGCGTGGGAGGAAGTGGCGCTGGCGCCGGGAGCCGTCGAGATCGTCGGCCGCGGCGACCGCTACGTCACCGCTACCGGCTATTCGATCTCGCCGGTGATCGGCGTTATCGCCCCGGATCTGCCGCTGCGCGCGCATGAGGTCGAGGTCGCCGACATATTCGAGGTGCCGCTGCACCATCTTCTCGATCCGACCATGCACGTCAGCCAGGAGGCGCTCTTCCATGGCCGGCAGCGCCCCTATTACGAGATCACCGTCGACGGCTGGCGGATCTGGGGCGTCACCGCCGGCATTATCGTCGACCTGTCGAAGCGGCTGACCGACTGGTGAGGGGTGAGCGATGACGGCGTGGTGGGCAAAGATCGACCGATTCCTGCTGGCGATGCTGGTGGCGGTGATCGCGGCTTTGGTCTGGCCGGCGCCGGGCGAGGATGGCGGCTTCCTCCATCTCGACCTGGTCACGCCGTTCGGGATCGCACTCGTCTTCTTCCTGCACGGCGTGTTCCTATCCCCCGCCGCGATGAAGGCCGGGGCGGCGAAATGGCGGCTGCACCTTGCGGTCCAGGCGACCACCTTCGTGCTGTTCCCGATCCTCGGCGGCTTCCTCTATTGGGCGACCGCCGGCTTCCTGCCGATCGGCTCGCGCGTCGGGGTCTATTTCCTGTGCGCGGTGCCCTCGACCATCGCCTCCTCGGTGGCGATGACCGCGATGGCGCGCGGCGACGTGCCTTCCGCGGTCGTCAACGCCAGCGCATCGGGGCTGATCGGAATGATCGTGACGCCGCTGCTGATGCAGGCGATCGACGTCGCCGGCGGCCAGCCGATCGCGCTGATGCCGGCGATCACCGGCATTCTGCTGACCCTCGGCCTGCCCTTTGCGCTCGGCCAGGCGCTGCGCTCGCTGATCATCGCCCGCCTCGCCCCACACAAGTCCAAGGTGAGCGCGCTTGACCGCCTGACCATCCTCCTGATCGTCTACAGCGCCTTCTGCGAGACGACCGCCTCGGGCCTGTGGCATCAGGTCTCGCCCTGGCAGCTGCTGGCCACCGGCGCGATCGCCTTCGGCGTGCTGATCGTCATGCTCGGCTTCACCGGCGTGCTGGCGCGGGCGATGGGCCTTACCCGGGCCGAGCGTGCGACCCTGATCTTCTGCGGATCGAAGAAAAGTCTCGCCAGCGGCGCGCCGATGGCCAAGGTGATGTTCGCCGGCGATCCCCATGCCGGCCTGATCCAGCTGCCGCTGATCCTCTACCACCAGATCCAGCTGGTGGTCTGCACGATGCTCGCCTCACGCATGGCGCGCGAGGCGGCGGCGCCGGAGAGGGGCGGCGCGAACCCGTAAAGCCCTCTCCGGAGGTGCTTCGGGCCGTTACGCCGCGATCTTCTCCACGTAATGCGCCTCGGTCAGTTCGCGGACCTGCTCGGCGGTCACGCCCGGCGCCAGCTCGATCAGCTCGAAGGGCTCGGTGCGGCTGGGCCGCTTGAAGATGGCGATGTCTGTGATCAGCATGTCGACCACATTGGCGCCGGTCAGCGGCAGGGTGCAGGACTTCCGGAACTTCGGCGTCCCGTCCTTCGAAGTGTGGTCCATCACCACGATGATCTTCTTGACCCCGGCGACGAGGTCCATCGCGCCGCCCGGTCCCTTGACCATCTTGCCCGGCACCATCCAGTTGGCGAGATCGCCGTTCTCGGCGACTTCCATCGCACCCAGCACCGACAGGTCGATCTTGCCGCCGCGGATCATGCCGAAGCTGTCCGCCGATGAGAAATAGCTGGTCCGGTCGAGCTCGGTGATCGTCTGCTTGCCGGCGTTGATCAGATCGGCATCGACCTCGCTCTCCAGCGGGAACGGGCCGAGGCCGAGCATCCCGTTCTCCGACTGCAGGGTCACATCCATGCCCGCGGGAATATAGTTGGCGACCAGGGTCGGGATGCCGATGCCGAGGTTGACGTAGAAGCCGTCCTCCAGCTCGCGGGCGGCGCGGGCCGCGATCTCGTTGCGCGTCCAAGCCATGTCAGGCGGCCTCCTGCCGGATCGTGCGTTGCTCGATACGCTTCTCGTTCTCGGTGGCGAGGATGAGGCGCGTGACGAAGATGCTCGGGGTGTGGACCGCGTCGCCGTCGATCTCGCCCACGCCGACGATCTCCTCGGCCTCGGCGACGGTGACCCTGCCGCAGGCGGCGACCATCGGATTGAAGTTCCGTGCGGTCTTTCGGTAGACGAGGTTGCCGTAGGGATCGGCCTTCCAAGCCTTCACGATCGCCAGGTCGGCGACGATCCCGCGCTCCAGCACATAGGTCTCGCCGTCGAACTCCTTGGTCTCCTTGCCCTCGGCAAGGCCGGTGCCGACCGCGGTGCGCGTGTAGAAGCCGGGAATGCCGGCGCCGCCGGCGCGCAGCCGCTCGGCGAGCGTGCCCTGCGGATTGAACTCGATTTCCAGTTCGCCGGCCAGGTACTGACGCGCGAACTCCTTGTTCTCGCCGACATAGGAGCTGACCATCTTCGCCACCTGGCGCGTGGTCAGCAGCTTGCCGAGGCCGAAATCGTCGACGCCGGCATTGTTCGAGACGATGGTGAGGCCCTTGACCCCCGAAGACTGAATGGCGGTGATCAGCGTCTCCGGAATGCCGCACAGCCCGAAGCCGCCGGCCGCGATGATCATTCCGTCGAACAGAAAACCTTCCAGCGCGCTCACGGCGTCGTCGAAGACCTTTTTCGCCATTTATCTCCCCCGAAACTAGCTGGCCCGGCTATGCCGCAGCCTCCCGGCGGCGGCAAGCGCGCATCGCCCCGACGCCAGGCGCGTACCCAAAAGAAAAGGGCGGGCGCCCCACGCGCCCGCCCCAGTTCCATCATGCCCCGGAGGCCCGGGAGGGCAGTCAGGCCTTCAACCCGATCAGCGTCGCGATCTGAGATGCCGCGCCGAACTTCGCGCGTTCGACACAGTCGGTCGGATATGCTGACAGGTGCAGGCTGCGCGCCGTTCCGGCGTTGCAGACCTGCTCGGCGGCACGATGAATGCGACGATCGAGGCGGGCGCGGCCCTCCTCGGTCGAAAGGTCGAGGTCGGCGATGGCGACCCGGATGCTGGGGCCGGCGCCCGCATCGACCGCGGCTGCGGCCGCGACCGGTGCCAGCAGCAATGCCAGCGCAGCGAAACACGCGAGCCCCGCCCCGACGGCGGACAGCGCGACATGGCTGACGGACTTGATCACTTCTGTCTCCCAACAGGCCTTTGCTGCGGCACCGCCGCCTGGAGACCGCGCTATTCCGCCACGGTTTCGCGCGCATCGCGACCGCGACCTGGCCGCCCGGCGACGCGATGGACGCACCGGCGGCGCGACGAAGGGCGCAAATCGAGCGACCAATGGCGCGAAGAGGATGCGGTGCCGATGCGACGAGTGGCGCAGCAGACGGCGGGAACTGGACATCGTTCGCCTTCGCGCCGGCGCCGCGGGCGCGTCGCAAGGGCAGTTGAGCGACGCCGCGCAGGGCCCTATCGAAGGCGCATGCTCAAGCTCATCATCGGCAACAAAGCCTATTCGTCCTGGTCGCTGCGCGGCTGGCTGGCGGTGCGTCAGTCCGGCCTCCCCTTCGAGGAGATCGTCGTGCCGCTTTATGACGACGAATGGGACCGCCGCCGCGCCGGGGACGAGTTCGCGCCGTCATCGGGCAAGGTACCGATCCTGTGGGACGAGGATTGCGTGGTGTGGGATTCGCTCGCGATCGTCGACTGGCTCGCCGACCAGGTCGGGCGGGACGCCTTCTGGCCGGAGGACGCCTCGGCGCGCGGCATGGCGCGGTCGATGGCGGCGGAAATGCACGCCGGCTTCGGCAATCTGCGCCGCGAGAAAACGATGAATGTGCGGCAGCGTTACCCTTATGCGCCGCTCTCGACGGAGGTGGCGGTCGAGGTGAATCGCATCCTGACCCTTTGGGCGCAGGCCCGCGCCCGCTTCGGTGGCACCGGCCCCTTCCTGTTCGGCGATTTCGGCGCCGCAGACATCATGTTCGCGCCGGTGGTGACCCGCTTCGTCACCTACTCGATCCCCGTGCCGCCCTTCGCCAGCGACTATATGGACGCGGTCCTCCTCCACCCCTTCATGCAGGACTGGCTCGCCGCTGCGCAGGAGGAGGAATGGGTCATCAAGAAGTTCGAGGCGCCCCCGCCGACTACCTGAAGAGCAGCCTCCGCGAACAAAGAGCGTTAACGCGGTGGCGACCTCGATTTCGTCGCTTGGAACGATCGACTCCGCTTGGTCGCGAGCGTAGAATGTCTCCATGCGCAGGCTGCTTTCCGAGTTGAGCCAGCACCCCGACGATGCCGGGGAACTTCTCGCCTACCTCTTGCAGCAGCCGCCGGAAGCGTCGTTCCAGTCGACCGCGGCGCGGCTGATCATGCGGATGGGCACGCCCGAGGCCCCGCCCCAGTCGGCAAAACCCGCCGGCAAGCGCCGCCTGAACTGACCGGCCGCCGCTGAAAGAATGGGGCCAGCCTGCGAGCCGGCCCCTGAGGTATTGGAGAGGATGCCTGGAAGGCTTGCCCATCCTGCGGGACCGAATCGCCTCTCGCCATGTGTCATTTGACCCATAAGCGCCGAGCCCCCGGCCATTGCGGGCGCGCCCGACCGGCGTATCGTCGATCTCGACGTCTGCCGTGATCCAACCGCCTGATCCGCAGAGCGTCGTGATAAAGCTCAACGTCCCGGAT
>Ga0070668_100002706_pt1 | contig 13045 bp, 10 predicted proteins | sample KBSS43metaG_FD_64661 | JGI IMG/M metagenome (GOLD analysis project Ga0070668, IMG submission 64661) | Switchgrass rhizosphere microbial communities from Kellogg Biological Station, Michigan, USA - KBS S4-3 metaG | ecosystem: Host-associated > Plants > Roots > Rhizosphere > Soil ... | reverse complement strand
GACCTGTTGGTACGGCGTGTCGGCGGCGGCGCGCGTGAATGCGTAGTCGGCGTCGATGGATTGCGGTTCGCGAATGAAGTCGCTCCAGCGGGTCAGGTACGTGCCCTTGGCCAAGTACGGCTCGAGCTCGGTAGCCGCGGTGGCGTGGTCCAGCTGGCCCGCGAACTCGAGGGTCGGCTGGGTTCCTGCGACGGGGACGGAGGTCGGATCCATCCGGTGGTCGGCCAGCACGTAGATGTCGACCGTCTGCGGCACCGTCGCCGACCGTGACAATCGCATCGGGTACACCAGCGCGTCAGACGCGAACGACAGCCGAAGGGGTTGCAGGTCGCCCGTCAGCGCCTCCCCGGCATCCGCGGAGGCCAACTTGATGGCGACCAGTTCCCAATGCTCCGCGACGTATGCCGACAGGTTCTCGTCCAGGCCGTCGGGGTTCGGGAAGCCATTGTCCGCCAACCACTTCGCCAGGGCGGTGGAATCGCCCGCCGACAGCCGGGTCACGTCGAACGGGCCGATCCGTTGCCGGTCGAGCACGGTGACGGCTCCGCCGCCAGGGGCTCCCGCGGTGTCGAGACTGCTATTCGAACCCGACGTGAGCCAGTCGAACGTGGGCCACCAGTCGTCGCGGTATTCGACGCGTGGTGCGGTGAGTCGGCCGAGTTCGGAGAAGACCTTGGCGTCGCCGAGGGACACCTCGGCGGCGGACGGCACCGGCATGACCCATGCGGCCCGCTCCGAGCTGCCGCTCACGTGGAACGACATCAGGATGTCCTCGACGGCACCGTCCCACGCGATCAACGCGCGTTCGGTCGCGATGGAGGGCCCCGAGCGGTCGGGGATGTAGGCCCCGCACCCGCAGGCCCACGCGGGCGATGCGACGCTCGCCGTCAGCCCGGAGCAGACGAGCACCAATACCGCACAGGCCCAACGCAATAGGCGTGCCACGTCGCGACTCCCTCGCCGTGGCGGGCTCTTCTGCGCGGGGGCGCTACGCCACGATGTCGTTCATCGTAGGTCGCCGACCGGCACGGCGGACGGGCCCTTGCGGGCCGCCGCCGCGCGAGTCCTACAGCGGAATCCAGATGCCGAAGAACCAGAAGCCCCAGTTGTTGAAGTCGGGGTTGAAGAGCGGGGTCACCCAGCTGCCGTTGTAGTTGAAGGGCTGGTGGTCGAACCGACCCTGATCGATGCCGCGCCAGCCGAGGTCCGGCGGTGGGGGTGGTGGCGGGCCACCTGGCGGACCCCACGGCGCACCGCCAGGGCCGTCCCAGTGCTGGCCGCCGGGGCCGTCCCAGTGCTGGTCGCCAGGGCCACCAGGGCCACCGGGTCCGTCATGCCGACCAGGGTCGCCGGGTCCGCCCTGGCCTGACGGCGGACCGCCAGGCCCGCCGGGACCACCATCGTGTGGCGACTGACCGCCGGGACCACTGTCGTGAGGCGGCTCGCCGCTAGGTCCACCTGGACCGCCCGCTCCTTGGCAGTTGCCGAACTGGCCGCACGGCGGTCCCGGTTGTGCGGCCGCGACGCCGACCCCCGCGGTCAGCGTGGCGAAACCCAGTCCAACGGCGATCGCGGAGGCACAGGTCAGGCGCTTGAGCTCCATGGCCATCATTTCCTTTCGCCCCATGAGGGGGCCGTGATCATCCCGACTGCCGCACGCTATGGAGCCAAGCTGTGTGCGAGCTTTTTCCTGGTTATGAGTGCCCCCACAGGTTGCTGATGTGACTGGTGTTAACTCGTGTGACGGATGTGACAACGCGCGCGGCCGATCTTGGCGTCCCGACACGCCCGACACGCCGTGACCAGCAGAAATTTCTAATTCTTCGCCTCGGCGGGGCTGGTCGGCGGCGCTTCCAGGCCCGCGCGCCGTCGGGAGCTGCGCCGCCAAGGCGGTCAAAACCCTTGATACGCAGGCACATCGACGGAACGAAGCCGACTGGACGCGGCGCCGTGCCCGGAATATGGGCCTGTCAGGGACGTGGCGCGACGCATTACACGCTGGATTTTCGGCCGTCCAACCAGGGGGTGGGGTTAGCTTTCGTCAGCCAGCGTGGGTACGGTCGTCGTCGCTGGCTGGTTCTCTACCAGTCAAGACACGAGAGACGGAGGAAACCGTGGCCCTTCCCCAGTTGACCGACGAACAGCGCGCGGCAGCGTTGGAGAAGGCTGCTGCCGCACGTCGAGCGCGTGCCGAGCTCAAGGATCGGCTCAAGCGCGGCGGCACCAACCTCAAGCAGGTACTCAAGGACGCCGAGTCCGACGAAGTCCTGGGCAAGATGAAGGTTTCCGCACTGCTGGAAGCCCTGCCCAAGGTCGGCAAGGTCAAGGCACAGGAAATCATGACCGAGCTGGAGATCGCCCCGACCCGCCGCCTGCGCGGCCTCGGTGATCGTCAGCGCAAGGCATTGCTGGAGAAGTTCGACTTCACGGCTGATTAAGCCGGCCTAGGGACCGGACGGCGCATGCGATGAGTCAGGTCGTAGTGCTGTCTGGTCCCTCTGCCGTCGGGAAGTCGACCGTGGTGCGTTGTCTCCGCGAGCGTGTTCCCGACCTGTACTTCAGCGTGTCCGCCACCACCAGGGCGCCCCGACCGGGCGAGGTCGACGGCGTCGACTATTCGTTCGTGACCCCCGAGCGCTTCCAGCAGTTGATCGACGACGGCGAGCTGCTCGAGTGGGCGGAGATCCACGGTGGCCTGCACAAATCCGGTACCCCCGCGGGACCGGTGCGCGAGGCGGCTCGCCTCGGCCGGCCGGTGCTCGTCGAGGTCGATCTGGCCGGCGCGCGGGCGGTGAAACAGGCCATGCCCGAGGCACTCACCGTATTTCTGGCTCCGCCCAGTTGGGCGGCGTTGGAGAGCCGACTCGCAGGCCGGGGCACTGAGAGCCCCGAGGTGATGGCCCGCCGGCTCGCCACCGCAAGGGCAGAACTTGCCGCTCAGGACACGTTCGACACGGTGGTCGTCAACAGCCAATTGGAATCTGCCTGCTCAGAATTGGTATCCTTGCTGGTGGGCCGTTGACCGTTGCTGCACCTCGACGTGGTGCGACCCAGTCCGACAGCCATTTGATACCCAAGCGAAAACGCCAGGAGATTTCTTCGTGAGCAACCCTGTCGAGAGCATCGACTCCGACGCCGCCAACGCCTACGACACCCCGCTGGGCATCACCAACCCGCCCATCGACGAGTTGCTCGACCGCGCGTCGAGCAAGTATGCGCTGGTCATCTATGCCGCGAAGCGCGCGCGTCAGATCAACGACTATTACAACCAACTCGGTGACGGCATCCTCGAGTACGTCGGCCCGCTGGTCGAACCGGGCCTGCAGGAGAAGCCTCTGTCGATCGCGATGCGCGAGATTCACGCCGATCTGCTCGAGCACACCGAGGGCGGCGAGGGCTAGGCCCTCAGGCGCTGGCCACGGCGATGAGTCTCTCGCGCGAAGAGCGGACATGAGCGAGCGTAAGCGCGTCGTCGTTGGCGTGGCGGGAGGCATCGCCGCTTACAAGGCGTGCACCGTCATCCGTCAGCTCGCCGAAGCCGGCCACTCCGTCCGCGTCGTACCCACCGAATCGGCGCTGAAGTTCGTCGGCGCGGCCACGTTCGAGGCGCTATCCGGCCAGCCCGTGCGTACCGGAGTGTTCTCCGACGTCGACGAGGTGCCGCACGTGCGCATCGGCCAGGAGGCCGATCTCGTCGTCATCGCCCCCGCGACCGCCGACCTGCTGGCCCGGGCCGTCGCGGGACGCGCCGACGACCTGCTGACCGCCACGCTGTTGACCGCCCGATGCCCCGTGATGTTCGCCCCCGCGATGCACACCGAGATGTGGTTCCACCCGGCCACCGTCGACAACGTCGCCACGTTGCGCCGTCGTGGGGCCATCGTGCTGGAACCGGCGTCTGGGCGGCTCACCGGGGCCGACACGGGCGCGGGCCGGCTTCCCGAGGCCGAAGAGATCACCACGCTGGCCCATCTGCTGCTCGAGCGGTCCGACGCGCTGCCGCACGACCTGTCCGGGGTGAAGGTGCTCGTCACCGCGGGCGGTACCCGGGAACCCATCGACCCGGTGCGGTTCATCGGCAATCGAAGCTCGGGCAAGCAGGGCTACGCAATGGCCCGCGTGGCCGCGCAGCGAGGCGCCGACGTGACCCTGATCGCGGGCAACACGGCGGGCCTGGTGGATCCCGCGGGCGTCGAGGTCGTGCACATCGGTTCGGCCAGTCAGTTGCAAGATGCGGTGTCCAAACATGCGCCCGACGCGCACGTGCTCGTCATGGCAGCGGCGGTCGCCGACTTCCGCCCGACGCACGTCGCCACCTCCAAGATCAAGAAGTCCCACGAACCTGGGACCTCCACCGACGCTCCCGTGATCGAACTCACCCGCACCGACGACGTGCTCGCTGGCGCGGTCCGGGCCCGACGCGACGGCCAGCTGCCCAACATGCGGGCCATCGTGGGCTTCGCCGCGGAGACCGGCGACGCCAACGGCGACGTGCTGTTCCATGCGCGGGCGAAGCTGCAGCGCAAGGACTGCGATCTGCTCGTCGTCAATGCCGTCGGTGAGGGCAAGGCGTTCGAGGTGGACAACAACGACGGATGGCTTCTGGCGGCCGACGGCACCGAGATCGCACTGGAGCACGGCTCGAAGACTTTGATGGCCAGCCGTATCGTGGACGCGATCGTGGCCTTCCTGCACAACGGTGGCGGCCAATGAGGGTTTGCCCGACGAACATCGATGGGTGATACGAAGCACGCGACACGCTGCGCATAAGGGTTGCGCGTAGCGGGTGCCCACGGTTGGCTGCATCCGGACACGGAGCCGCCAGGGCGGCGACAGGAAACAACGATATGATTCGCTTGACTAACCATTGGAGAGGGACTACACCGTGAGCAAAGGTCGGCTGTTTACCAGTGAGTCGGTAACCGAGGGACATCCCGACAAGATCTGTGATGCCATCAGCGACTCGGTGCTCGACGCGCTGCTCGCGCAGGATCCCAAGTCCCGCGTTGCGGTGGAGACACTGGTCACCACCGGTCAGGTGCACGTCGTGGGCGAGGTCACCACCACGGCCAAGGACGCGTTCGCCGACATTCCGAAGACCGTTCGAGAGCGCATCCTCGAGATCGGCTACGACTCGTCGGAGAAGGGCTTCGACGGCGAGACGTGCGGCGTCAACATCGGCATCGGTGCGCAGTCACCGGACATCGCGCAGGGCGTGGACACCGCGCACGAGGCGCGCGTCGAGGGGGCCGGCGACCCGCTGGACGCCCAGGGCGCGGGTGATCAGGGGTTGATGTTCGGCTATGCGATCAAGGACACCCCCGAACTCATGCCGCTGCCGATCGCGCTGGCCCACCGGCTGGCCCGTCGGCTCACCGAGGTGCGCAAGAGCGGGGTGCTGGACTACCTGCGGCCCGACGGCAAGACCCAGGTCACGGTGCAGTACGAAGGCACCACCCCGGTGCGCCTGGACACGGTGGTGCTCTCCACGCAGCACGCCGCGGGCATCGACCTGGACGCGACGCTGACCCCCGACATCCGGGAGAAGGTCGTCAACACGGTGCTGGCCGATCTGAACCACGACACCATGGACACCTCGGACTTCCGGCTGTTGGTCAACCCGACCGGCAAGTTCGTGCTCGGCGGCCCGATGGGCGACGCCGGCCTGACTGGCCGCAAGATCATCGTCGATACCTACGGCGGCTGGGCTCGCCACGGCGGCGGCGCGTTCTCGGGCAAGGATCCGTCGAAGGTGGACCGTTCGGCCGCGTACGCGATGCGCTGGGTGGCCAAGAACGTGGTCGCAGCCGGGCTCGCGGAGCGCGTCGAGGTGCAGGTGGCCTACGCCATCGGCAAGGCGGCGCCCGTCGGGCTGTTCGTCGAGACGTTCGGTAGTGAGACCGTCGACCCCGCGCGCATCGAGAAGGCCATCACGTCGGTCTTCGACCTGCGGCCCGGCGCGATCGTGCGCGACCTGGACCTGCTGCGCCCGATCTACGCGCCGACCGCCGCGTACGGCCACTTTGGCCGCACCGACGTGGACCTGCCGTGGGAGCGGACCGACAAGGCCGACGACCTGAAGGCCTCGGTCTAGTACCTTCGCCGAGCAGACGTAAAGGGCCCTGAATCCGTGCGTTCAGGGCCCTTTACGTCTGTTCGCGCTAGGACTCGCGCTAGGAACTGAACTCGTAGTCCTCCAGCGGGAAGCGACGGCTGCGCACGTACGCCTCGACGGTGGTGGCGGGTCGTAGCGGCACGTCGCCGTTCTTGTCGAAGTAGTAGCTGTTGGCCAGGCTGCAGCTGTCCTGCCAGAAGATCTGCCGGTGCCGCTTGCGCATCATCTCGGCGAAGTAGCGGTCGTTGGCCTCCGTGGAGACCTCCACCCGGGTCGCCGCCTCGCGGGTGGCGCGTTCGAGACACCTGACGATGTGGTGGGTCTGCGTCTCGATGAGCGCGAAGTACGACGACCCCACGTAACCGTAGGGACCCATCACCGAGAAGAAGTTGGGAAAGCCGGGCACGCTCACGCCCTCGTAGGCCTGCATGCGGTTCTGGTCCCAGAAGTCGGCGAGCCCGCGGCCCCCGCTGCCGGTGACGTCGAACGTCGCCGCGTCGACGTCCATCACCTTGAATCCGGTGGCCAGGATCAACACGTCGACGTCTCGCAGCGCACCATCGGTGGTGGCCACGCCCGACCCGGTGATCTTGTCGATGGGCTCGGTGACGAGTTCGACGTTGCTGCGGTTGTACGTCGACAGGTAGGTGTTGTGGAAGCCGGGCCGCTTGCAGCCGACGGCGTAACGCGGCGTGAGCTTCTCGCGCACCTCCGGATCGCGGACCTGGCGCTTGAGATACGCCCGGCCCAGTCGCTCGCCGCGCTTGGCGAGCGGAAACACCGAGGCGTACTGGGCCGAGATCGGAAACGTCACCTCGACATAGGCCTGGCTGAGCCAGCGCTGAATCGCCTTGCCGCCGGGGATGCGCATGGCCCAGCGCGCCGGCGCGGGCAGCGGGACGTCGAACTTCGGCAAGCACCAGATCGGCGTGCGCTGAAAGACGGTGAGCTGCTTGACGATTGGGGCGAGCTCCGGAATCACCTGCACGGCCGAGGCGCCGGTCCCGATGATGGCCACGCGCTTGCCGGTGAGGTCCTGCGTGTGGTCCCAACGCGCGGTGTGCATCGTGACGCCGGAGAAACTGTCGACACCGTCGATGTCGGGCAGCTTCGGCACGGTCAGCACTCCGCTGGCGTTGATCAGGAACCGCGCGGTCAGCGCGTCACCGTCTTCGAGGTCGAGCCGCCACAGGGCGGTGTCGTCGTCGAACACGGCCCCGGTCACCTTGGTGTTGAACCGGATCTTGCGTCGCAAGCCGTACTTGTCGACGCAGCGTTGGGCGTACGCCTTGAGTTCGTTGCCCGGCGCATAGGTGCGCGACCAGTCGGCGCTCTGCTCGAAGGAGAACTGGTACGAGAACGACGGAATGTCCACCGCGATACCGGGGTAGGTGTTCCAATACCAAGTGCCACCGGGCTCGTCGCCGGCCTCAACGATCAGGTAGTCGCTCAATCCGGCTTTGTCGAGCTCGATGCCCGCGCCGATACCGGAGAACCCGGCGCCGACGATGAGGGTGTGGAAGTCGGGTGAATCCGTCACTAGCTACCTCCGGGATGGCTCGGCTACGTCGACCACGCCTCAAGCTACGCCGCGGCCCGCAAAATCGGTACCGCGGGTACCGGCTAATGCCCCAAGTGAACCCGGACGCCCTGATGCAGTAGCTGGCTGAACGAATAGCTGAAGTCGCCGCGGTGGCCCACCGAGACGACGTACCGCTCCTGCCCCTCCGTCACCGGAAAGGTGAACGGGAAAGTACAGGTCGAGCGGTCGCCGTTGCCAGGACCGAGCGTCGTCGTGGTCAGGATCTCGCCCTTGCCGTTCTTCACGATCACCTGCGTCTGCGGTCCGACGTCGGAGTAGCCGTCGCTTCCGACACACGACGGCCCGTCCGTCGCAATGGATTGGGTGTACTCGTTCGACGCCGAGTCGGTCAGCACGAACGTGCCGGACACCGTAGCCGTCTCCAGGATGTGGAAGCCCTCGGAGAACCGCGGACAGAAGGCGTCGACGGCCAGCTTGTCGGCGGGCAGACCTTGTTGGGGCCCGCCGTCGTCCAGTGCACGGCAGACCTGCCTGCCGTGTGCAACGGCGTTGGCATCGGAGTTGAACTGGTCGGCCAACCCGGCATCCCTCAACGCCGCGAGATAGTGCCCGTCGGGTGGCTCCGGTGCGGGGTCCGACAGCAGCAGTACCCACACCACGCACGCAAGCAGCACGATGACGGCCACCGCGACACCGGTGCCCATCCACGTCGACCGCGAGCTGGTCCTGCTGGATTGGGGAAGAGCGACGAACCGCGGAAGCATCCGACCGCCGTCGGGGTCGGATGCTTCGGTCCTGCCATCGCGGACGCGGTCGGTGGGGCGGCCCGCCGTGTAATAGCGGCCCTCGTGCCGCGCCGTGGGGTCGGGCCGCCACCCCGTCGCGGCCGGGGATGCGCGTGGCGAACCGCACCGGGCGCACTCGACGCCGTCGCCGAGGTCGAGACCGCAGTACGGGCAGAACATTGCCGTCAGCGGGTGGGGTGCAGCGCCGCCTTCAACGCTGCCAGTCCGCGGTCGGTGGCCTCGGCTGCGGCGGGAACCGCGAGCGCCAGGCTGATGAATCCGTGCGCCATCGTGGGCTCGTTGCTCAGCACGACGGAAACACCTCCCGCCGCAAGCAGTTCGGCGTACTTGCCGCCGTCGTCGCGAAGCGGATCGTGTTCGGCGGTGCCGATGTACGCCGGGGGCAGCCCGGCCAGTGACTTCGCGTTGGCCGGCGCCAGGTCCGTGGAAAGTGCGGTGGGGTCGCTCATGTCGACGTCCGGCAAGTACCACGCCAGGAACGCGGCGACGACGTCGGGACTGAGGATCGGTGCGTCGGCCAGGTTGCCGCCCGCCGAATCGCCTGCCACCGCGATGCGAGCGGGATCCCCGCCGAGTTCGGCCGCGTGCTCGCCGACCCACCGCAGCGCGGCCCACGCGTCTTCGACGCCCTCGGGGAACGGATGCTCGGGAGCGAGTCGGTAGTCGACGGACACGACGATGGCCTCGGCGCTGACGGCGTGCGCGCGGGCCACGTGATCGTGGGTGTCCAGATCGCCGATCGACCAGCCTCCGCCGTGGTAGAAGACGACGATCGGAAGGTGGTCGTGGGCGTCGATCGGCGGCCAGTAGATGCGGACCGGGACGTCGGTGAGCTCCCCGAAGTCGACGGTCCGCTCCTCGATCCGCATGTCCGGCAACAGCTCTGCGGGCGGCTTGAGGGCGCGGAGTTTCTCGCGGGCCACGTCGACGCCGTCGTCGATGGTGAACTCCAGCGGAACCGCGTCCAGCAGCATCTTGAGGATCGGGTCGATGTCAGGCCGCGTCGCCGAGGTGTCCGTCATGAACTCAAACTAGCGCGGCACGAAGCGCGGTGAGCCCGCGTTCGACGGCTTCGGTGGCCGCGGGCACGACACCGGCGTAGCCGAGGTAGCCGTGCACCAGGCTGGCGGCGTTGTGGGTCTCGACGGGCACTCCGGCGGCGGCCAGCAGCTCGGCGTAGCGCAGGCCGTCGTCGCGCAGCGGATCGTGGCCCGCGACGGCGATGTAGGCCGGCGCGAGGTCGGCCAGTGATTCGGCCCGAGCGGGTATCAACGTGGCCGGCGCGGTGGCGAGCTCGACGTGGCCTGCGTACCAGCGGGAGAACCCGCCGACCGAGGCCCGGTCGAGCACCGGAGCGTCGGCGTTCTCGGTGAACGACGGCAACGTGGTGTCCCACGTGGTCGCGGGGTACCACAGCAGCTGTAGCCGGATCGGCGGCCCGGCCGCGTTCCGCGCCAGCTGCGCGACCACGGCGGCCAGGTTGCCACCCGCTGAGTCACCCACGACGGCAAGGCGTTTCGGGTCGGCACCGAGCTCGGCAGCGTGCTCGTAGGCCCATTGCGTTGCGGCCCACACGTCGTCGACGGCGGCGGGGTACGGGTGTTCGGGTGCGAGTCGGTAGTCCACCGACACCACCAGCGCGCCGCTGATTGCGGCATGCAGTCGTGCGGTGCCGTCGTAGGTGTCGAGATCGCCGACGACCCATCCGCCGCCGTGAAAGAACATCACCAGCGGTAGCGGCGCGTCCCCGACGCCCGCCGGGCGGTACAACCTCACGGGAATCGGGCCCGCAGGACCGTCGACGGTGCGGTCCTCGACGCGCACTTCGGGGTGCACGGGCCGACGTGGCAGGTCGCGAAACCGTTGCCGGGCCGCCTCGGCACCTCCGATGGTTGTCAATTGGAACGGCACCGCTTCCAGTACCTTCTCCAGGATGGCGTCGAGAGCGGGTTTGTCGTCGGCGACCGGCATGGGCACACCGTACGCACCGCGGCGAACGCGCTCGCTGTGGGTCGCGGCTGCGGTCGTCGGCGCGTGCTACGGAATCTTCCTCATCGTTACCGCGGTACGGCTGCCCGCGGGTTCCGAGCTCACCGGCCAGTTCGCCCTGCAACCGGCCGTCAAGGCGCTCGCCGCAGTACTGCTCGCCGGGGCGGTGGCGAGTCACCCGATCAAGCGGGAACGCCGCTGGCTGGTCCCCGCGCTGGGGTTTTCGGCCGCCGGTGACTTCCTGCTCGCGATGCCGTGGTGGGAGCCGTCGTTCGTGTTGGGGCTCGGCGCGTTCCTGATTGCCCACCTCTGCTTTCTGGCCGCGCTCCTCCCGCTGGTCACCGGCACACCTGCCCGGATGACGGCCGCGGGTGTGCTGATCTGCGTGTGTGTGGCGCTGCTGGTGTGGTTCTGGCCCAGGCTGGCCGCCGAGGGGATGACGGTGCCCGTGACGCTGTACATCGCGGTGCTCGGCGCGATGGCGTGCGCTGCACTGCTGGCCCGGCTTCCGACACCGTGGACGGCCCTCGGTGCCGTGTGCTTCGCCTGCTCGGACGGGATGATCGGGATCGGCAAGTTCGTGCTGGGCTCCGAGGTGCTGGCCGTGCCGATCTGGTGGGCATACGCCGCGTCCTTGCTGTTGATCACCGCCGGTTTCCTGTTCGGCCGCAACGACGTTGCGTCGGACGGCTCTGCTACACCGGCTGCGTGACCACCACCAGACAATCGGCCGAGCTCGAGCCCATCGCTCGGGTGCTCCCGATGCTGTCGGTGCCTCACCTCGATCGCGAGTTCGACTACCTGGTCTCCGCCGAGCAGTCCGACGATGCCCAACCAGGCGTTCGGGTCAGGGTCCGCTTCCATGGCCGGCTAGTCGACGGGTTCGTCCTCGAACGACGTTGGGACACAGACCATGTCGGAAAGCTCGGCTGGCTCGACAGGGTGGTGTCCGCGGAACGGGTGCTGACCCCCGACGTGCGCAGGCTCGCCGACGCCGTCGCCGCACGCTACGCGGGCACCCGGGCCGACGTGCTGCGGCTGGCCATCCCGCCGCGCCACGCAGCAGTCGAGAAGCAGAGCGTCCCCGAACTGCCCCTGCCGGTGACACCAGACGTCGACCGCGCCGGATGGGAGGGCTACGGCAGCGGTGGCGGCTTCCTCGACGCGCTGCGCGAGGGCCGGGCGGCACGTGCGGTGTGGCAGGCGCTGCCGGGGGAGGCCTGGGCCGACCGGCTCGCGGAGGCCGCGGCCACGGTCGTGAGCTCGGGCAGGGCCGCGCTGGCGATCCTCCCCGATCAACGCGACGTGGACGTGCTGGCCGGCGCCGCGGGCCGTCACGTCGACCCGGCGCGGGTGGTCGCCCTGTCGGCGGGCCTTGGCCCTGCCGAGCGGTACCGGCGCTGGCTGGCGACGTTGCGGGGCGACGCTCGGTTCGTGATCGGGACCCGCAGCGCGGTCTTCGCGCCGGTCGCCACGCTTGGGCTGGTGATCGTCTGGGACGACGGCGACGACAGCCTCGCCGAACCACGGTCGCCGTATCCGCACGCGCGCGAGGTCGCGATGCTGCGTGCCCACCAATTGCGATGCGCGGCACTGATCGGCGGCTACGCGCGCACCGCGGAGGCCCACGCCCTGGTGCGCAGCGGATGGGCACACGATCTGGTCGCGACCCGCACGGTGGTGCGCGCCAAGGCCCCGCGGGTCACGGCGCTGGAAGACAGCGGTTTCGCGCAGGAACGCGACGCCGCCGCGTACACCGCGAGACTGCCGTCGATGGCGCTGGCAACGGCGCGCAGCGCGCTCGCGGCGGAGCGGGCGGTGCTCGTCCAAGTGCCACGACGGGGCTACGTGCCTGCACTCGCCTGCGGCAAGTGCAGGACCATCGCCCGCTGTCGCCACTGCACGGGGCCGATGTCGCTGCCCGACCGCGACACCACCGGTGCGGTGTGCCGCTGGTGTGGTCGTGCCGAGCCTGCGCTGCGCTGCGTGCGGTGCGGCTCCGACGCCGTGCGCGCGGTGGTGGTCGGTGCCCGGCGCACGGCGGAGGAACTCGGCCGGGCGTTTCCCGGTACCACCGTGATCACATCGGGCGGTGACGCCGTGCTGACGGAGGTGCCCGCGGAGCCCGCGCTCGTCGTCGCCACCCCTGGGGCCGAACCGCGGGTGCCCGGTGGATACGGTGCTGCCCTCCTGCTCGACGGCTGGGCGCTGCTCGGACGACAGGATCTGCGGGCGTCAGAGGACGCGCTGCGCCGCTGGATGGCGGCGGCGGCGTTGGTCCGCGGAGGGGACGACGGTGGCCTGGTCGCGGTGGTCGCCGAGTCGGCGATCCCGACGGTGCAGGCGTTGATCCGCTGGGATCCGGTGGGGCACGCCGAGTCCGAGCTCGAGGCGAGGGCCGAAGTCGGGCTGCCGCCCGCCGTGCACCTGGCCGCGGTCGACGGCACTCCGGTCGCGGTGACGGCGTTCCTGGAGGTGGCGCAGTTGCCCGATGGGGCGGACGTGCTGGGTCCCGTCGACCTGCCCTCGGGTGCCCGGCGCCCGTCGGCCAACGCCGGCGACGACGTGGTGAGCCGGATGTTGGTGCGGGTG
>Ga0070668_100002705_pt1 | contig 13045 bp, 12 predicted proteins | sample KBSS43metaG_FD_64661 | JGI IMG/M metagenome (GOLD analysis project Ga0070668, IMG submission 64661) | Switchgrass rhizosphere microbial communities from Kellogg Biological Station, Michigan, USA - KBS S4-3 metaG | ecosystem: Host-associated > Plants > Roots > Rhizosphere > Soil ... | reverse complement strand
CCGGGTCCGGAGGGTGCCCGGGCCGAGGGCCGACGCGCCGAGGGCTTCGACGCGCCCGCGGAGTTCGCGGTCGGCCGTGGCCACCATGACCTTGGCTTTTTGCTGCGCGACGACTTCGACGATCTTCGAGTCGCCGTCGGTGTCCGCCGCGACGACCTCCACGCCGGGCACGGCGGTGACGTTCTTCGCCTTGCCCTCGACCACCATGATCACCCGCGGCCACCAGAGGATCGCCGGGTCGCCCGCGTCGGGCAGGCCCGCGCCGGCCAGCCGGGCGAGCTGGTCACGGAGGCGCTCGGCGGCGCCGTGCCGGTCACGCCACCAGCCGTCCGGCCGCGAGCCGACGACGTTCGCGGCGTCCACGACGAGGACCAGCTCCTGCCCGACGCGGTCGCGCAGGTCCGGCCAGGCGGCGGCGAAGTCGCGGTGCAGCCGGTACCCGGGGACGTCGTCGGGGTCCACCCAGCGCACCTCCGCACTTTCGGTGTTCGCGACCCGCGCCTCGGCCCCGTCGGCCAGGGCGAGGACGGTCGTGTAGCTCCAGTCCCCATGGTCCACCACGGACGCCGACACCGCCCGGAAGGCCTCGGCGGGGACGGAGGCCTCTTCGAAGGCTTCGCGTGCGGCCGCTTTGACGGCGGTCTCCCCCGCTTCGATGGCGCCGCCGGGCAGGGCCCAGGTCCGGCCGTGGTGCACCCACCAGGCCCGCCGCTGCAGGAGGACACCGCGGGCGGGGTCGACGAGCAGGAGGCCCGCGGCGCCGTAGCGGCCCCAGTGGAGATGCCCGCAGGAACAGCGGACGAACACGCTCGCGGACGGGTCACTCACCCGGCCAGCCTGGCACAGGTGCGGCCGCGCGGAGCGGCGATCCGCGCGGTGGGCGGGCGCCGGCCGTTCCGAGCAGCCCCCGATTTCCACGCTACCGGGGGCCACCGACGGTTTCGCGCGGCCGGAACGTCATGAACGACTCGTTCATGACGTACCCGCGCCGGTCCCGCCGTGCGCTGAACGTCGCGAATGACTCATTCGGGACGCCAGAGGTCGCGAATGACTCATTCGCGACGTCGGAGGCCGGGTCAGACCGGGGTCTTGGCCGCTTCCAGGGCCAGCGCCGCCGCGCCGACGATCGCCGTGTCGTCGCCCAGGTGGGCCGTGCGGATGCGGGCCAGGGGGCGGTGCCGGGCTCCCGTGATCGTGCCCGCGTAGTGCTCCCGCGCCTCGTCCAGGAACAGCGGTGCCGACTCCGACACCCCTCCCCCGATCACGATGATCTCCGGGTCGAACACGTCCGCCACCAGGGCCAGGCCCTCGCCGAGCCACTTGGCCAGCTCCGCCATCGCCAGCTGGGCGATCGGGTCGCCGTCGCGGGCGGCGCCCGCCACGCGGCGGCCCGTCACCGAGCCCGGGTCGCCCGCCACCTGGGGCGCCAGCACCGTCGAGCGGCCAGGGTGCCGCGCCAGCAGCTCCACCGCCGTCGCCGCCAATGCCGTTCCGCTGCAGTAGCGCTCCCAGCAGCCGTACTTGCCGCACGGGCAGGGCCGCCCGCCCCGGACCACCGTCAGGTGCCCCAGCTCGGGCGCGACGCCGTACGCGCCCCGGAACAGCTTGCCGTCCAGCAGGAGCCCCGCGCCGATCCCGGTGCCCAGCGCGACCAGCGCCGCCACCTGCGCGCCGCGGGCCGCGCCGAAGCGGTGCTCGCCGACGATCGCCGAATTGACGTCGTGCTCCAGCAGCACCGGCAGGCCGACGCGCTTTTCGATCCGGTCGGCGACCGGCGCGCCACGCCACGCGAGGTGCGGCGCGAACATCACCGACCGGCGGTCCCGCGCCACGAACCCCGCCACCGCGAGGCCGACCCCGGCCACCTCGTGCCGGTTGCGCAGGTCCTCGACCACGCCGGCGATGGCGTCCTCGAGGGCGCCTTCCTCACTCGGTGTCGCGACGCGTGCCGTGTCGAGCAGCGAGCCGCGTTCGTCCACCACGCCGGCCCGGATGCTCGTCCCGCCGACGTCCACCCCTATCGTCCGCACTCAGTTCTCCCGATCCGGCCGCCACTCGTCCCGTCTGCGGACGGTGATGTGCTGCACCCGCGGTGCCCCCGCGTCTGCCGGGGGCCGCGGCGTGGGCCGGAACCCGGGCATGTGCACGCCCTCGTCCGGCTCCCAGCGGTCCGCGAGCACCGCACGCAGCAAGGCGACCAACTGCGCCAGCTGCTCGAACAGCCGGGCCACCAGCTCGGGCCGTTCACCTCGCACAACAGCGACGATCGCACACAGCGGGCACCACCCGCACGTCGAGCCGTCGGCCTTCGCCTCGCCCGCGGTCCCGTGCCCGGCCGCCACCACGCCCTCGAGCCACGGCGCCGCCTTCTCCGCGACCAGCTCGGCGAGCAGGCGGATCTCCTCCGCCAGGCGCGGTCCGTGTTCCTCTTCGCTCACCCGCGTCCCCGGTTCCCGGCCAGGCTCACGACCAGGCCGTCGGCGTCGGATTCCGCGCCGGTGATCCGGCACGGCCGCAGCGACTCCGGCAGGGCGATGAGCCTGCGGAAGCCGTCCACGGTGATCGCCAGGTCGTCGTCGACGCGGGCGAGATCGACCTCGGCGTCCCGCCCGAGCGGGATCGCGACGCGCAGCGTGTACCCGTCCGGCGCCGGCCGCACGCGCAGCAGCGGGGTGACCGGGGTGCCGTTGCCGTCCAGGGGATCGTCGCCGCGGTACAGCTCGGCGGCGATCTCCAGCAGCGCGGGCAGCCCGACCGGTTCGACGGCGCGGTGCTCGACACGGGACACGGCCTTGAACCCGGCGCCGGAAAGCTCGGCGAGCACGGCGTCCTGCTGTGTGCGGCGCGTGCGCAGCCACGACGCGGCGCCGCCGCGCCAGATCCCGGGCGCGGGCATCAGCCGGTTGGCGATCAGGCCGTCGACGGCGATGCCGCGCAGGGCCAGCGAGCTGAGCGTGCGCCGCGCTTCGGCGACGACCACCCGCTCCGGTGTCAACACCAGGCGGACCGTGGTCACCGACGGCTCGGTGAGCAGCGCGCGCAGGCCGTCCAGGTGCGCGCCGAGGCGGCGCACCGACTCCGTGACGCGGCCGCGCCGCCCGAACGCGCGGGTCAGGTAGCCGGAGACGGCTTCGGGCAGCGCGAGCAGCCGCAGCGTCTCGGCCGTCGGGCCGCAGTCGACGACGATGGTCTCCCAGGGGCCGTCCTCGGCCAGCCGCCGGACCTCGGTGAGGGCGAGCAGCTCGTCGACGCCGGGCAGGACGGTGAGCTCTTCGGCGTCCAAGGTGTCGAGTCCCGCGCCGGCCAATGCCGTCTGCAGCTCGCCGCGCAGCCGGTGCCAGCTGGTGTCCACCAGCGTCCGCGAATCGATCTGCACGGCGGACAGCAGACTGTCCACTTCGGACGGTTCGGCGCCGAGGGTGTGCCCGAACGCGTCGCCGAGCGAGTGCGCCGGGTCGGTGGACACGACGAGGGTCTTCCTGCCGCGGGCGGCCAGCGCGGCGCCGGTGGCCGCGGCCAGCGTGGTCTTCCCGACACCCCCCTTGCCGGTGAACAGCAGGATCCGCACGCTACCCCTCAGCTCGCTTCTTGAGCTCCTTCAACGCGGTGTCCATGACCATCTTCTCGGCCTTGCGGCGCAGCAGGCCGATCATCGGCAGCGCCAGCTCGACCGACAGCGTGTAGGTGACCCGCGTCCGGCCGCCGAGGTCCTCCAGCGCGTAGCGGCCGTTCTGCGCCTTCTGCATCTGACCCTTGACCAGGTGCCAGCTGACGCCGAGGCCGTCGTCGTCCCAGTCGTACTCGAGGGTGTAGACGTCCTTGATCGGGCCCGCGTCGAGGGTGAGCTTGACCTGCTTGGCGCGCCCGGCACCGTCGGTGTCGAGGACCTCGGTCTGCCGGACGGCCTTGGCCCATTCCGGGTACGCGGGGAAGTCGGCGATCACGGCCATCACCCGGCTGGGCTCGGCGTCGACCTCGATGGACTGTGTGGACTGCTCGGCCATGGGTCGAAGCGTAGCCGCCGCGGTTGGTCACCAGCGCAGCACGTACGGCTGCCCGGTCTCCTTGAAGTGACCCACGTTACGGCACTCGGTCAGGCCGACCCGGGCGCGGGCGGCGAGGGGCTGGTGCACGTGCCCGAACACCGACCAGCGCGGCCGCTGCGCGCGGATCAGCTCCAGCAGCGCCACCGAGCCGAGCTCGCTGCGGCGCGCGACGACGTCGTAGGTCAGCTCCGGCACCGCGGGTGGGGCGTGCGTGCACAGCACGTCGACGTCGGTGAGCGCGGCCACGCCACGCTCGTAGTCCGCGCGATCCCGCAGGTAGGGCCGCCAGGCGGCGCCTTTCCGGCGACGCGGCACGACGCCGTCGGGCAGCAGCGCGCCGCCGACGAACCCGAACCGCAGGCCGCCGATCTCGGTCACCTCGCCGTCCAGGACGCGGATGCCCTCGCCGGCGAACTCGGGCCACAGCGACGGCGTGTCGACGTTGCCGGGGGTGGCGTAGGTGGGCGCGGTCATCGCCGCGAACAGCGTCGCGTACTGGGTGTGAATGGCCTCGTCGACCGCGGCGGCCGGGTCGTCGAGGCTCGCCCAGAGCGTCCGCGAGTAGGCAACGGTTTCGTCACGGGTGCCCTCGCGGCGCAGCCGCGCGAACTCGCCGACCTTCTCGGCGCCGAACAAGGTGCCCATGATGCCCTTGTCGTGCTCCCGGTAGTCGACGAAGTCCAGCAGGTCACCCAGCACGACCAGGGCGTCGGCCCCGTCGCCGGCCCGCTTCAACGCGTCCGCGTTGCCGTGCACGTCCGAGACGACGTGTACCCGCACCAGGCCCCCTCGCTTTTCGAAGTCACTGCTCGCCGCGCGGAGGCACCCCGGGCTCGCGCCCGTCCTCCAGGATCTCCTTGAGCCCGAGTGCGATCCCCTTCGCCGCGCGGGCCCGCCGGTCGAACTCCCGGCGCAGGTCACGCGGCCCCAGCGCACGGGGCGCCCCGGCCGCGTCAGCGGGCGTCGCCCGCAGGAAGTAGTGCAGCAGGGTGCCGTCGAGCACCGGCTCGAGCCAGACCTCCATCGTACCGACGAGCGCGCCCGTCACGGTCCAGCGCAGGCCCTTGTCGCCCCGGTCGGTGTAGACCTCCAGGACCAGGTCGGGCCAGTAGCGCCGCCAGGACGCCGGTTCGGCGAAGACCGCGGCCACGGTGGCCGGCGGAACGGCGAGGAACGTCTCGTCGACGATGTCGAGTGAGGGTGGCGCGTTCACGTGCGAAGAATGTCACGCCCTCGGCGTGCGACGTCGATCAGCATGGTCTTAAGGTGCACACCACGCTAAGTTGACTGACGGGTAACAGCAGTGTCGCCCACCGCACGCGTTGAACACGGAGGTCCACGTGCGCGAATACAGCGCTCCCGCCGGGAAGCCGGTGGCCGACGACGAAAACATGGCCGATGTCGTCTGGGCGAACGCGGAGCGGTTCTCCGACGTGGTCAGCTTCCGGCGCCAGGTCGAGGGTACCTGGCTGGACGTGACCGCCAAGGAGTTCGCCGGCGAGGTACTGGCCGTGGCCAAGGGGATGGCCAAGGCCGGGATCGGCCGCGGCGACCGCGTCGCGATCATGTCGAAGACCCGCTACGAGTGGACCCTGATCGATTTCGCGATCTGGGCCGCCGGGGCGGTGACCGTCCCGATCTACGACACCTCCTCCCCCGAGCAGGTGGCCTGGATCCTGTCCGACTCCGCCGCCAAGGCCGTGTTCGTCGAGACGACGGGTCACGCCGGCGCGGTCGAACAGGTCCGTGACCGGCTCACCGAGCTGAACCACACGTGGCAGATCGAGGGCGACACCCCCGCCGTCGAGACGCTCGCCGCGCTCGGCGCGGAGCTGTCCGACGACGAGCTGCACGACCGGCGCCGCGAGGTGACCGCCGGCGAGCTCGCCACGATCGTCTACACCTCGGGCACCACCGGCCGCCCCAAGGGCGTCGAGCTGACCCACCGCAACCTGCTGGCCGAGATCCGCGCCGACATCGAGGCGTTCCCGCAGCTGATGGAACAGGGCAACTCGCTGCTGTGCTTCCTGCCGCTGGCGCACGTCCTGGCCCGCGCGATCGCCATCACCGCGCTGACCGCCCGCGTCACCCTCGGGCACACCCCCGACATCAAGAACCTGGTCGCCGACCTCGGCACGTTCCGGCCGACGTTCGTCGTCGCGGTGCCGCGCGTGTTCGAGAAGGTCTACAACTCGGCGAAGCAGAAGGCCCACGGCGACGGCAAGGGCAAGATCTTCGACGCCGCCGAAGCCGTCGCGGTCGCCTACAGCGAGGCGCAGGACAAGGGTGGCGCCGGGCTGGTGCTCAAGCTGCAGCACCTGGTGTTCGACAAGCTCGTCTACGGCAAGCTGCGCGCGGCCCTCGGCGGCCGCTGCGTGGCCGCGGTCTCCGGCGGCGCCCCGCTCGGCGCGCGGCTGGCGCACTTCTTCCGCGGCATCGGCGTGCCGGTGTTCGAGGGCTACGGCCTGACCGAGACGTCCGCCGCGGCGAACGTCAACACGCAGACCGCGTTCCGCGTCGGCACCGTCGGCAAGCCGGTCAACGGCACGTCGGTCCGCATCGCCGGCGACGGCGAGGTCATGCTCAAGGGCGACGTCGTGTTCCGGGCCTACTACAACAACCCGCAGGCGACGGCCGAAGCGCTCACCGACGGCTGGTTCCACACCGGCGACCTCGGCGAGCTCGACGCGGACGGCTTCCTCAAGATCACCGGCCGCAAGAAGGAGATCATCGTGACGGCGGGCGGCAAGAACGTCGCCCCGTCCGGCCTCGAGGACACCATCAAGGCGTCCCCGCTGGTGAGCCAGGCGATGGTGGTCGGCGACCAGCGGCCGTTCATCGCGGCGCTCGTCACGGTGGACGAGGAGTACTTCCCCTCGTGGAAGACCCAGCACGGCAAGCCTTCTTCGGCCACGGTCGCGGAGCTGGCGTCGGACCCGGACCTGGTCGCGGAGATCCAGGCCGCGGTCGACGAGGCGAACAAGCAGGTGTCGAAGGCCGAGGCGATCAAGAAGTTCACGGTACTGGCCAACGACTTCACCGAGCAGGGCGGCGAGATCACGCCGAGCCTGAAGCTGAAGCGCAACGTGGTGTCGAAGAACTACGCCGACGCCATCGAGGGCCTCTACAAGAAGTAGCGGGACGACGTGGGCAGGCCAGGCACCCTTCGGTGCCTGGCCTCGCCTCACGGCCGCGTGAACCCGTGGCTGCGCTCGACTTTCGCCACGTGCAGCGTGTAGCTCCGGTACCACTCGGCCCGGCCGCGCTGCTGCGCCGCACGGTGTTCGGCGTTGCTCCGCCACTCCGTGAGGGCGTCGGCGTCGCGGAAGTACCCGACCGTGATGCCCAGCCCACCGGGTGTCTGCGCGTGGTCCATCCCCAGGTACCCGGGGACCTCCTTCACCAGTTCTTCCATGCGTGCGTTGGTCTCGCCGTAGCCGGCCTGCTCCGGAGTCCGCACCGTGGTGAAGACAGCCAGGTAGTACGGCGGTTCGAAGGCCCCGACGGGAGCGGCCGCTTCCGGGTGATCACTCATGGCGTCACCGTAGGGCGAGCCGGCCCGGCGAGCCAACGCCTTTCTCACGGGGTGCGCTGGGCCGCGATGTGGTCGCGGTACCAGTGGTAGCTGGCCCGCGGGGTGCGCCGCTGGGTCGTGTAGTCCACGTGCACCAGCCCGAAGCGGTGCTTGTACCCGTGGGCCCACTCGAAGTTGTCCAGCAGTGACCAGCAGAAGTACCCGCGCAGGTCGACCCCCGCCACCATCGCCGCGCGCGCCGCGTCGAGGTGCGAACCCAGGAACGCGATGCGCTGCTCGTCGGCGAACATGCCCTGCTCGTCGAGGATGTCCGGGTACACGCAGCCGTTTTCGGTGACGTACATCGGGGGCAACCCGGCGTACCGGTTGTGCAGGCCGACCAGGGCTTCGGTGAGGCCCTCCGGCTCGACCGGCCAGCCCATGCCCGTCCGCGGCACGTCCGGCAGCCGCGAAGTGTCGACCCCGATGTCGGCCGCCGTGCGCCGGGCCGGGTCCGGCTCCCGGTGCGGGGCGTCGGCGACGTGCAGCCGGTAGTAGTAGTTCACGCCCAGGTAGTCGAGGGGCGCACCGATCGTCTCCAGGTCGCCGTCGGCCCGGAAGGAGAAGTCCGAGACGCCCTCGAACATCGCCGCGAGCCCCGGCGCGTACCGGCCGCCGAACAGCGGGTCGGTGAACTGGCGGCGCAGCAGCGTGTCCTGCCGGGCCGCCGCGGCGGCGTCCGCGGCCGACGACGTCACCGGCACGACGGGCGACTGGTTGAGCACGATCCCGAACCGGTGGTGCGCAGGAGCCTGTGAACGCATCGCCCGCACCGCCAGGCCGTGGCCGAGCAGCAGGTGGTGGGCGGCGGCGAGGGCGCCGTGCCCCTCCCGCGCGCCCGGCGCGTGCCGGCCTTCGCCGTAGCCCGCGATCGCGCACGGGTACGGCTCGTTCAGCGTCGTCCAGTGGTCGACGACGTCGCCGAGCTCCTCGTGCACCAGCGCCGCGTACTCCGCGAACCGCGCCGCGGTGTCACGCGACCGCCAGCCGCCTTCGTCTTCGAGAGCCTGCGGCAGGTCCCAGTGGTACAGCGTCAGGAACGGCTCGATCTCCCGCTCCCGCAACGCTTCCACGAGCTGCCGGTAGAAGCCGATGCCCTCCCGTGAGACGCCGCCACGCCCGGACGGCTGCACGCGCGGCCAGGACACCGAGAAGCGGTAGGCGTCGACGCCCAGCCCGGCGAGCAGGGTGAGGTCGCGGGGCCAGCGGTGGTAGTGGTCCGCCGCCGGTTCCCCGGTGTCGCCACCGGCGATCGCACCCGGCACCGCCGCGAAGGTGTCCCAAATGGACGGCCCGCGCCCGTGGGATCGGGTGGCGCCCTCGATCTGGAACGCCGAGGTGGCGACGCCCCAGCGGAAGCCGGGCGGGAAGCTGGTGGTCACGTTCACTCCGGGAGGATCAGCCCTTGAGCGCGCCCTGCATGATGCCGCCGACGATCTGGCGGCCGAACAGCAGGAACACGACGAGGACGGGGACGGTGCCGATGGTCGCGGCGGTGAGCACGAGGGTGTAGTCGGTGGTGTAGCCACTGGCCAGGGTGGACAGTGCGGTTTGGACGGTCGGGTTCTCCGGCACCAGCACGACCAGCGGCCAGAAGAAGTCGTTCCACGCCTGCATGAACGTGAACAGCCCGAGCACCGCGGCGGCCGGGCGGGCGGCGGGCAGCGCCACGTGCCAGAACAGCCGCAGCGACCCGCAGCCGTCCATCCGGCCGGCTTCCAGCAGCTCCAGCGGCAGCGCCCGCTCGAAGTACTGGCGCATGAAGAACACGCCGAACGCGGTGACGAGCCCGGGCACGATCACCGCCTGCAGCTGCCCGGCCCACCCGAAGTCGGCCATCATCATGTAGAGCGGCACCACACCCAGCTCGGTGGGGATCGCCTGGGTGGCGACCACCACGAGCAGCAGCGCGGTCCGCCCGCGGAAGCGCAGCTTGGCGAAGGCGAACCCGGCGAGCGTCGAGAACAGCACCACCGACACGGTGATCGTGCCCGCGACGATCATCGAGTTCCCCAGCGCCAGCGCGAAGTCCGTCTCGTCGAAGACGCGGGCGATGTTCTCGAACAGGTGCCCGCCCGGCACGAGGACCGGCGGCACGCTGCCGACGGCCTCCGACGTCTGCGAAGAGACGACGAAGGACCAGTACACCGGGAACGCCGAGCCGGCCAGGACCGCGATCAGCGCGGCGTAGGTCCACGGGCTCGCGACCCGCCGGACGAGCCGCCGCGTCCGGCCGGGCGGCGGGGCCGGTGCGGTCGGCACCGGGGTCAGCACGGTGGTCATGTCCGCTCCTCAGTCCGTTTGGATGCGCCGGGTCACCAGGTACGACACGCCCGCGACGAGCATCGTGGCCACGGCCAGCACCAGCGCGATCGCCGAGCTGTAGCCGAAGTCGTACTTGGTGAAGCCCTGCTCGTAGAGGTAGAGCGCGGCGGTCTGGAACTGCCGGTCGGAGCCGCCGGTGGCGGCCGCGGTGCCGGGGTTGAACAGCAGCGGCTCGGCGAGCAGCCGCATGTTCCCGGTCGTCGCGATCACCGTCGAGAAGATGATCTGCGGCCGCAGCAGCGGCACGGTGATCCGCCAGAACTGCTGCCAGCTCCGGGCGCCGTCGAGGGTGGCGGCCTCGTACATGCTCGACGGGATCGCCTGCATCGACGCCAGGAAGATCAGGGCGTGGTAGCCCGTCCAGCGCCACACCACCATCGCCGCGATGGCGGTGTGCGAGCTGGCGGTGCCGGCCTGCCAGTCGATCTGCCCGGCACCGAACCAGCTCAGCACCCAGTTGACCAGCCCGAAGTCCCGGCCGAACAGCTGCGCGAAGATGATCGTCACCGCCGCCACCGAGGTGATGTTCGGCAGGATCATCCCCATCCGGAACAGCGTCCGGCCGCGCAGCCTGCGGTTGAGCAGGTGCGCGACGCCGAGCGCGAACAGGATCTGCGGGATCGTGGTCAGCAGCCACAGGCTGACCGTGTTCCCCATCGCGTTCCAGAAGTACGGGTCGTGGAACAGCAGCTGCTCGTAGTTGCCGAGCCCGATGAACGTCGCGCCTTCGGCGTCGAGCAGGTTGCGCTTCTGCAGCGACACGAAAGCCGTGTAGAGCAGCGGGAACAACCCGAAGGCCCCGAAGATCAGGAAGTACGGGCTGATGAAGCCGAACGGCGAGAGCTTGACGTCCCAGTGGTGCCGCTTGTCGGCGAAGCTCAGTGTCTTTGCCGCAGCCATCACTTGAGCTTCGCGACGTCACCGACCAGCTGCTGCCACGACGCCGCGCCGTCCTGCTTGCCCTGTTCGACGCGCTGCATCGCGTTGCCGAATTCGGTCTGGACGTCGCCCGCCTTCGGGCCCTGGTACTGCGGGTTCAGCTTCTTCGCCGCGTCGGTGAAGACCTTGCCGACCGGCGCGTTGTTGAAGAACGGGTTGGTGTAGCCGGTGATCTTCGGGTCGTCGTAGAGCGACGGCGTCGAGGGCAGCAGGCCCTTGCTGGTGAAGACCTTCGCCTGCTGCTCGGGCGCGGTCAGCCACGCGGCGAGGTCGGCGGCTTCCTTGGTGTGCTTGCCCTGCTTGGGGATCGTCAGGTACGAGCCGCCCCAGTTGCCGCCGCCACCGGGCACCGACGCGACGTCCCACTTGCCCGCGGTGTCCGGCGCCTGGTCCTTGATCTTCGTCATCATCCAGGCCGGGCAGGTGACGGTGGCGAACTGGCCCTGGGTGAAGCCGGTGTTCCAGGTCGGGGTGCTGTAGAGCAGCCCGGCGCTCAGGTTCGCCTTGACGGCGTCGACGACCTGGTCCCACCCGGTCCGCAGCGCCGGGTTGCTGCCCACGACGATCTGGTCGTTCTGGTCGTAGTAGCCGACCGGGGCCTGCCCGACGATGGCGTTGAGCACGGTCGGGCCGCCGTCCATCCACTTCACGCCGTTCGGCGCCTTGGCCTGGAAGCGCTTGCCCGCGTCGAAGAACGCCTGCCAGGTCGGCCAGAGCGCGGAGACGGCGTCGCGGTCGGCGGGCAGCCCGGCGTCTTGGAGCAGGTCGCGGCGGTAGCAGATGGCCAGGCCGCCGACGTCGGTGCCGTAGCCGATCTGCTGCCCGGCCTTGGCCAGCGACGCCGACCACTTCCAGCCCAGCCAGCGGTCCTTGAGCTTGTCGCCGCCGACGGTGTTCAGGTCGACGAACTTGTCCGGCGTCGCCTTGAACTGGGCGACGTAGCCGGTGTCGATCGCCTCGATGTCCGCCGCCCCGCCGCCGGTGGCCAGGTGTGCGGCGAGGTTCTTGTGGTGGTCGGAGTAGGCCGCGGTCCGTTCGGTGATTTCGATGTCCGGGTGGGCCGCCTGGTACTCCTTGATCAGGTCGGTGTAGCCGAAGTTGCCGAACAGGCCGAGGCTGAGCTTGATCTTGCCGCCACCGGCGCCGCTGTCACCGCAGCCGCTCAGCACGGTGACCGCGGCCAGGGCGGCGCACGCTCCGGCGAGCAGGCGGGTACGGCGGTTCCTCGTTTTCGGGCGCATCAGATCTCCGTTGTTCTACGGGCGCACGGGAGCACCACGACCGGGATCGGCCGGGCGGGAAAACGTGGCTCCTATGAGAGCGCTCTCACAGCCCATCCGTCAAGTAACGAAGCGATAACGCACCTTACTGTTTTCGCAGCAGGGGACCATGTGCTACAGATGTAACCGGTTACAGTGTCATCCGGGGCTTCGCCTCGGGCCGGGGGCTCCGCCACCCGGAACCCCCGAAAGCAGCGGCAGGAGGTCAGCATGGTCACCGCCCGCGAGGTCGCCGAACTCTGCGGGGTCTCCGTCGCCACCGTGTCGCGGGTGTTCAACCGCCCCGCCACGGTCAGCGCGCCGACCCGCGAACGCGTCGAGCGCGTGGCCCGCGAACTCGACTTCTCGCCGAACGAATCGGCGCGGGCGCTCTCCCGGCAGCGGTCGGCGATGATCGGGCTGGTCTGGGACACCGACCACCGCCGCCCCGGCTGGCGGCACCCGTTCCTCCAGGACCTGTTGCTGGGCCTCAAATCCGCGCTGAGCTCGCACGGCTACCACCTGCTCCTGCTGGCCACGAGCGACGACGCCCGCGACCGCACCCCCGGCGTGTCGCTGGCCGACCCGATCGCCTACGTCGGCATGACCCGCCGGCACCACCTGGCGGGGCTGGTGCTGATCGACAGCGGGTCGGACGCCGAGGCGTTCGGCACGTTCGCCCAGTCCGGGCTGCCGTGCGTCGCGCTCGACGTGGCCGTTTCGGGACCGAAGGCCACGTACGTGACGTCGGACAACGCCGCGGGCGCGGCCGAAGCCGTCCGGCACCTCGCCGGGCTGGGGCACCGGCGGATCGCCACGATCACCGGCCCGCGCGGCAACGCGCCCGCCGCCGCCCGCACCGAGGGCTACCTGCGCGGCCTGGCCGCGGCGGGACTGGCGGC
>Ga0070668_100002701_pt1 | contig 13054 bp, 11 predicted proteins | sample KBSS43metaG_FD_64661 | JGI IMG/M metagenome (GOLD analysis project Ga0070668, IMG submission 64661) | Switchgrass rhizosphere microbial communities from Kellogg Biological Station, Michigan, USA - KBS S4-3 metaG | ecosystem: Host-associated > Plants > Roots > Rhizosphere > Soil ... | reverse complement strand
CATCACCTTCTCCAGCGTGATGTCGGGCTGGTGCAGGTGGGCCAGCGGGTTCTTCGCGCCGTTGAGCCGATCCTTGACCGCGACCATCGCACCGATGTGCGTCGGAGCACCGGAGCGGCGGATGTAGGACCGCACGTGCGGGGCGAAGTAGCCACCGGCGCCCGCGCCGACGGGTTTGGTGAACGGCACCGGAATGCTCAACGCCCACATGGCATTCGACTCGGACTGCTTCTCCCAGGCCATCGTCAGCACCCGGCGGTACTTGCCGGATTGCACCAGGCTGGCCGCGACGATCGCGGTCGACCCGCCGACCGACCCCGCGGTGTGCACCCGGATCAGCGGTTTGCCGGTGGCGCCGACCGCGTCGGCCATGAACAGTTCGGGCATCATCACGCCCTCGAAGAAGTCGGGTGCCTTGCCGACCACCACGGCGTCGATGTCGTCGAACGTCGACCCGGAGTCTTCGAGGGCCTTGTCGATGGCCTCGCGCACCAGGCCGTTCATCGAGACGTCCTTGCGCTTGGCGACGTACTTGGTCTGTCCCGTTCCGAGAACGGCGGCCACATTGCCTGCCACGATTACTTCCCCTCCATGACGGCGACCAGATTCTGTTGCAGCGCAGCCCCGCTGGTGGCGTGCGCCAACACCCGGGAAGCGGAACCGTCGAAGATGTGTCGCGCTGCGAAGCCGATGCGCTCCAGGCCCGCCGAGAACATCGGATTGGCTGCCAGCGCACCGCCCGACGGGTTGACCTTCGTCGAGTCGCTCAGCCCGATGGCCTCGGTGAGGATCAGGTGCTGATGGCTGAACGGTGCGTAGAGCTCGGCCACGTCGATCGACCCGGCACCGCCGTTCAAGGCCGCCTTGGCCGACGCCTCGGTCGACGGGGACGTGGTGAGGTCGCGGGCACCCAGCACTGGCGTCTCGATGCGGTGCTCGAAGCCGGTGATCCACGCCGGGCGTTCGCGCAGCTCGCGGGCCTTGTCGCCCGCGGCAAGCACGATCGCCGACGCACCGTCGGTGATGGGTGCGATGTCGTGGCGCCGTAGTGGGTCGGCGAAGAACGGCCGGGCCAACAATTCGTCCACCGAATTCGCGGGTTCGACGGAGTCGGTGCGGCCCGCGGCATTCATGGAATCCAGTGCGACCTGGGCCATCTGCTCGGCGGTCCACTTCCCGGACTCCAGTCCCAAGCGGGCCTGCAAGCCGGCCGTCGACACCGCGTCAGGCACCAACGGCGCGACGGTGTACGGATCGGTCTGCAGTGCAAGCACGCGGCGCAGCACGCCGGCCGAGGACTTGCCGAACCCGTAAACCAGCGCGGTGTCGACAGCGCCGGTGAGGATCTTGATGTACGCCTCATACAGCGCCCACGCGCCGTCCATCTCCACGTGCGACTCGTTGATCGGCGGCACCGCACCGATCGAGTCGATGGCGGACAGGAACGAGAATGCCCGCCCGGCAAGGTAATCCGAGGATCCCGAGCACCAGAAGCCGATGTCAGTCTGCTCGATGCCGAGATCGGCGTACAACTCGGCGAAGCATGGCATCAGCATCTCGACGCCGTTGGTGGTGCCTTCGGTGCGGCGCACGTGCGGAGCATGCGCAAAGCCGACAACAGCTACCTCAGTCATATTCGCCTTTACTGGTGGTGCTTGTAGGTTTCGTAGTCGGCGTCGGGCTCACCCGTCGGCCGGAAGTAGTCGATGTTGTCGATGCCGAGTCCCCACTCTTCGCGAGGCTTCCACACCGCCTCGACACGCATGCCCATCCGTACGTCGGCGGCATCGATCTCGGTGACCAGGTGCAGGAACGGGATGTCCGCGCCGTCGAGCAGCACGTAGGCGGCGACGTAGGGCGGCTTGATGCGCTGCCCCGCAAACGGGATGTTGATGATCGCGAACGTCGTGACCGTGCCCTTGTCCGGCAGCTCGACGTACTCGGTCAGCTGCTGACCCGTTGCCGGATCTGCCTCGCGCGCAGGGAAGTACACCTTCCCGTCCTTGCCCGTGCGGGCGCCGACCAGCTTGCCCTCCTCGAGCGCGCGCAGGAACGTGCTCTCGGGAAGCGAAGCGGTGTGCTGGATTTCGATCGAGGTGGGGACGACGAGCATCGTGACCGGGTCGCGGTCGTCGGCGACGTCGGGCACGTCCTCGGCTTGCTCACCCAATGCGAAGTACGCGATGTCGGTGATGGCACCCACCGGTTCGTCGACCCAGTGCACGTGCACCCGGGCGCCGGTGCTGATGGCATCCGAGGAACCCGCGTCGACCGCGTGTAGCAGTGCGGTGTCGGCGCCGTCGAGCTTGATGAGCGCCCACGCGAACGGACGATCGAGCGGCTGGCCCTCCAACGGCTCCGGCTGCCACGACCACGTCAGCACCGTTCCGACGCTGGCCACCGGGACCACCTCGGTCAGTGGTGCGTAGGTGACCGGGTCATACTCAGCTGGCGGCACGTGTACCCGCCCGTCCGAACCGCGCACTCCGACGACGTGTCGACTGCGTAGTGCGGTGAAGAACTGGCTGAGCACGGAACCCACTGAACGGGTGTAGTCGAACGACAGTTTCAGCGGGGCGGAAAGGGGCGGCTCATGGTCACTCAACTGGGCCGGGCTGCTTTGGCTGGCACTCACGGCATCGAGTAGAACAGGTTCTAACAATCGTGGCAAGAATGGGTCGAGAGAAGGTCGGCGAATGAAACTCGGACTGCAACTCGGATACTGGGGCGCGAACGCGCCGACCGACCACGCGGAACTGGTCGCGGCGGCCGAGGCGGCCGGTTTCGACACGGTGTTCACCGCCGAGGCGTGGGGCTCGGATGCCTTCACGCCGCTCGCTTGGTGGGGTCGCGAGACCACGCGGATGCGGCTCGGCACCTCGGTGATCCAGCTGTCGGCCCGCACCCCGACCGCATGTGCGATGGCAGCGTTGACGCTGGATCACCTGTCCGGCGGGCGCCACATCCTCGGGCTCGGCGTGTCCGGACCGCAGGTCGTGGAGGGTTGGTACGGGCAAAAGTTCCCCAAGCCGCTGGCCCGCACTCGCGAGTACATCGACATCCTGCGGCAGGTGTGGGCACGTGAGGCCCCGGTGCACAGTGACGGCCCCCACTACCCGCTGCCGCTGACCGGCGAGGGCACCACCGGCCTTGGCAAGAACCTCAAGCCGATCACCCATCCGCTGCGCGCCGACATCCCCGTCATGCTCGGTGCCGAGGGGCCGAAGAACGTGGCGCTAGCTGCCGAGATCTGCGACGGCTGGCTGCCCATCTTCTACTCGCCGCGGATCGCCGACATGTACAACGAGTGGCTCGACGAGGGCTTCGCACGCCCCGGTGCGCGCCGCACTCGCGAGACGTTCGAGATCTGTGCGACGGCCCAGGTGGTCGTCACCGACGACCGTCCGGCGATCATGGAACTGATGAAGCCCCACCTGGCGCTCTACATGGGCGGCATGGGTGCCGAGGACACCAACTTCCACGCCGACGTCTACCGCCGGATGGGCTACGCCGAGGTCGTCGACGACGTCACCAAACTCTTCCGCACCGACCGCAAGGACGAGGCTGCCAAGGTCATCCCCGACGAGCTCGTCGACGACTCGGCCATCGTCGGTGACCTCGGCTACGTGCAGGAGCAGATCAAGGCCTGGGAAGCCGCTGGCGTCACGATGATGGTGATCGGCGCGCGGTCGCCGGAGCAGATCCGCGACCTCGCCGCACTGGTCTAGGGGTTACCTTCCCCTGCCGAGCTGCAGCGACTAGACACTTCTTGCCAGGTGTCTAGTCCGAGTTCTAGATTGGCCGTGTGACCCAGCCCATATCGCAGCACACCATCGCCGGCACTGTTCTGACGATGCCGGTGCGCATCCGCAAGGCGAGTCAGCACATGGCGATGTTCTCGGTGGACGCCGATGCCGCCCAGCGGATGATCGACTACAGCGGGCTGACCGTCTGCCGGTATCGACCCAACCGCGCGGTCGTCGTGCTCATGCTCATGCACTACGTCGACGGCGACCTCGGCCAGTATCTGGAGTACGGCACCAACGTCATGGTCAATCCGCCGGGGTCGAACGCCAAGGGGCTGAAGGCGTTGCAGTCGGCCGGCGCCTTCATCCATCATCTGCCCGTCGACCAGGCGTTCACGCTCGAAGCCGGCCGGTCGATCTGGGGCTATCCAAAGGTGATGGCGGACTTCACGGTTCGCGACGGCCACCGGTTCTCCTTCGACGTGACGATCGACGGCCAGTTCGCCGTGGGCATGGACTTCCGGCCAGGGCTGCCCGTGCCGTCGGCGTTCACCTCCAAGACGCAGGTGCACCCCACGTACTCGCACCTCGACGGCGTCACCCGCGAAACCGCAGGGGAGATGAGGCTTTCCGGCGTGCGCTACCGGCCCGGCGGAGCGACCGTGCGGCTTGGCGAACATCCATACGCGAAGGAACTCGCGTCACTAGGCTTCCCGAAGCGCGCGATGATCTCGAGTTCGGCCGACAACGTCGAGATGACGTTCAATGATGCCAAGGAGATTTCATGACAACGGTGCTGTCCGCCCGTTCGAGCACCAGACCCGACGTCGACTTCACCGACGGCACCTTCTACGCCGACGGCGGGGCGCGCGAGGCGTACCGCTGGATGCGCGCCAACGAACCGGTGTTCCGCGATCGCAACGGGCTGGCCGCCGCGACCACGTATCAGGCCGTGCTCGACGCCGAGCGCAATCCGGAGCTGTTCTCCAACACCGGTGGCATCCGGCCCGAGACGCCCGGCATGCCGTACATGATCGACATGGACGATCCATCACATCTGTTGCGGCGCAAGCTCGTCAACGCGGGCTTCACCCGCAAGCGCGTGATGGACAAGGTGCCGTCGATCGGAACCCTGTGCGACACGTTGATCGACGCGGTCTGCGAAAAGGGGGAGTGCGACTTCGTCAGGGACATCGCCGCGCCGCTGCCGATGGCGGTCATCGGCGACATGCTTGGCGTGCTGCCAGAAGACCGTGCGCTGCTGCTGAAGTGGTCCGACGACCTGGTCACCGGGTTGAGCTCGCACATCGACGAGCTCACCGCCCAGGCCGTGATGGAGGCATTCGCCGGCTACACCGCGTTCACCATGGACATCATCGCCAAGCGGCGCACCGAGCCCGCCGACGACCTGTTCTCAATTCTGGTCAATGCAGAGGTCGAGGGTCAGAAGATGTCGGACGACGAGATCGTCATGGAGACCCTGCTGATCCTCATCGGCGGCGACGAGACCACCCGACACACGCTCTCCGGTGGCACCGAACAGCTGCTGCGCCACAGGAATCAGTGGGACGCGTTGGTAGCGGATAAGAGCAACTTGCCAGCGGCGATCGAAGAGATGCTGCGCTGGACGTCGCCGGTGAAGAACATGTGCCGCACGCTCACCGCGGACACCACGTTCCACGGCACCGACATGCGCAAGGACGAGAAGATCATGCTGATGTTCGAGTCGGCGAACTTCGACGAGGCGGTTTTCGAGAACCCTGAGACTTTCAATATCCACCGGAACCCAAACAACCACATGGCCTTCGGATTCGGCTCGCACTTCTGCCTCGGCAACCAGCTGGCCCGGCTCGAGTTGTCGATGATGACCACCCGGGTGCTCGAGCGGCTGCCCGACCTCAGCCTCGCCGACGACGCCTCGGTGCCGTTGCGTCCCGCCAACTTCGTCAGCGGGCCAGAGGCCATGCCCGTGGTGTTCACGCCGACGAAGAAGGTGCTCGGCTAGCGAGGTCAGTGGTGTAGCACGACCGAGTCCAGCCCCGTTTCGAGTGGCCGTGGCTTCAGGATCAGGCTGGCGCCCAGCGAGCAGACGCCGATCGCGGCGCAGATCCACAGCGCGATGTTGAAGCTGCCATGCGTGCCCGAGCCGACGACCGGTCCGGCCCAAGCGAATCCGAGCGACGAGCCAATCCCGAAGGCGGCGTTGCTGATTCCGGGCAGCGAGCCTGGCGCGTCCTCGGGGGCCTGGGTGACGCCCAGCACGCTCATCATCGTCATCGTCATTGCCATGAAGGCGAATCCGTACACCGCCATCAGCACGATGAGCACCGGCTCGTGCTCCGCGAACACCGCGAGCAGTGACGTAACGACGATCGAGGCGAGGATCCCGGCCCGAAAGACTGTCACGAAGCCGATCCGGACCGCGAGCCGTCCCATCAACGGCGCCGTCAGGACCTGGATGAGCGCCCCTGGGGTGAGGAAGAGCAGCGCCGTCGTCGTCCCGTCGAGGCCGAAGCCGGAGTCGGGATCCTCGGCGATCTTCAGCACGATGAAGCCGGCGACCACCATGAACGACGCCATGTTGAGGATCGTGGCGACGATCAGCGGCCAGGCCTGGCGCGAGCGCATCTGGTCGACGTCGACGAGCGGTGTGCTGACCCGCTTTTCGACCACGACGAGCAGCACCAGGGCGACGACGGCCGTGACGATGCAGGCCAGCGCGACGGGGGACGACCAGCCCGAGTTGCCGCCGCTCGAGAAGAACAGGATCAGCCCGGCGACCCCCAAGCCGATCAGGGCGGCGCCCACCCAGTCCATCCGGCCGGACGGTGCGCGGTCCGGATCGTCGGGCGGCACGGCCTTGGCGCCGAACAACAAGCCCGCGACGCCGACGACGAGGATCAGCACGAAGATGGAGCGGTATCCGAACCGGTCGGCCAGGAAACCGCCGAGCAGTGCGTCGACTCCGGCCACCCCGCCGTTGATCGACGAGACCACCCCGCAGCACACGCCGAACGTCGCGCCGCTGAGGCGTTCGCGCATGATCAGGAATGCCAGTCCGAACGTGACGTTGCACGCGCCCTGCATGATTCGGCCCGCCACCACCACCGGAAGCGACGTGCCCAACACGCAGAGCAACGTGCCGACGCACAGCAACACCAGGATGCCGAGCATGACGCGTTTGCGGCCGACGTAGTCGCTCCACCGGATCAGCACGACGTTGGCGACCGCGCCCGCGAGGTAGAAGTAGGTGGACATCGCGGCGAACGAGCCCTTGCCGAGCTCGGACTCGATGTCGTAGAAGGCCGGCCCGAGCATGGTCGCGTTGAGTTGGAACGAGATCACCGCCAAGACAAGCGCTGCGACCATGAAGGCGATCTGCTTCGTCGACAGCGTGTCCGCTTCCGCGGCGGCGCGTGGCTGACTCATGGCGGACAACTGTAGACCTAGCGAGCCAGCACTGGTCCGTCATCGAGTTTTCGGTGACGCCCAACTCGCTCAACCCGAGCTGCGTCAGCAGCGGAATGCCCAAGGCGTTCAACGCGAATCGCTCGTCGTCGCTGGACCCGTCGGCGAACAGCATCGAGCCGATGAGACAGATGACCGCCATCTTGTAGGCATTCAACGCGCGATACCCGGGCCGGTGCTGCGGCGTGATGCCGCTGACTTCGGTGTAGCGCGCAAGAGCTCGTCGATGCCACACGCGCCGGGGTGGCTGGTAAGGCCCACCGGCTGCATCCACAGCAGCTCCAGCCACCCGATGTCGGTCAGCGGGTCGCCGAGTGTGGTCATCTCCCAATCGAATACGGCACTTACGTCGTCGCCGACGAAGGCGAAGTTGCCCGGTTTGGCGTCCCCGTGGACCAGCGTGACGCGCGCCACCCGAGCCATCTCGCCGGCCCAGTGGTCGAGCTCGCGGGTGAGGTGGCCGGCGCCGTCGTCAAGCCCGGCCAGCCCGACGGCGTCTACGTCGACGAGGTGCACGGCCGCAAGTTGTTCAGCCAAGCTCTCACACATGCACCTGGCCCGGTCGGTCGTGACCTCCGGAGCCTCGAGTTCGTACACCGAGCCCGCCACGCGCTCCATGACGAAGAACGGTCGGCCGAGCACGTCGCCCGTCGGCTCTGACCGCGCTGGCCGCCAACGGGTGGACGCTCGACGAAGGCACCGCGCACGATCAGTACCGGTTGTTCTCGACCTACTCCTGGATCGCGGCGGTCTCCACGGCCGCGATGGGGGAGCAGTGGCAGCCCGTCGAGGTGACGCGCCCGGCGCTACTCGCCGAACGACGATTACCGCCACGCTCCGGCGCGGTTTCGCGTAGCGGTAATGGTCGTTCGCGCGTAAGTGGGATTACTTCATCTGGAAGTTGGGGGCGCGCTTCTCCTTGAACGCCAGCGGGCCTTCCTTGGCGTCGTCGGACAGGAACACCGGGATGCCATTGGCGGTGTCGGGCTTGAACGCCTCTTCCTCGTGCATGCCCTCGGCCTCGCGGATGGTCTTGAGGATCGCCTGCACGGCGAGCGGGCCGTTGTTGTTGATGACCTCGGCGATCTCGAGCGCCTTCTCCAGGGCGGTGCCGTCGGGCACGACGTAGCCGATCAGCCCGTACTGCAAGGCCTCGGCGGCGGTGATGTGACGCCCGGTCAACAGCAGATCGCACGCGATCGTGTACGGGATCTGCCGTGGCAGCCGCACCGCCGAGCCGCCCATCGGGTACAGGCTCCACTTGGCTTCGGAGATGCCGAACTTGGCGCTCTCGCCCGCGACGCGGATGTCGGTGCCCTGCAGGATCTCGGTACCGCCCGCGATCGCCGGGCCTTCGACGGCGGCGATCAGCGGCTTCTTCAGGCGGCGGCCCTTGAGCAGGCCGTCGATGCGCGTCGGGTCGAACGCGCCGCTCTTGAACGAGTCGCCGGGGGGTGCCTTGGTCGCGTTCTTGAGGTCCATGCCCGCGCAGAAGTAGCCGCCAGCACCGGTGAGGATGCACGTCCGGATCTCCGGGTCCTCGTCGACGCGGTCCCACGCCTCGACCATTATCGAGAGCATCTCAGTGGAAAGCGCGTTGCGCGCCTCCGGCCGGTTCAGCGTCACGATCAATGTGTGTCCGCGCTGCTCAATGAGGGCGTCGGGGCTGTTATCGGCCTCGCTCACGGATGTCCACCTTCCAGCTTCGTCGCCACAGACTTGTCTCGAAATGTAACACGTTCTAGTTTAGGTTCTGTGGCCCTCAATATCGCCGATCTTGCCGAGCACACCATCGATGCCGTGCCTGACCGTGTCGCCCTCATCTGCGGCGACCAGCAGCTCACCTACGCCGAGTTGGAGGAGAAGGCCAACCGCCTGGCTCACTACCTCATCGACCAAGGCGTCAAGAAGGATGACAAGGTCGGCCTCTACTGCCGCAACCGCATCGAGATCGTCATCGCAATGCTGGGCATCGTCAAGGCGGGCGCGATCCTCGTCAACGTCAACTTCCGCTACGTCGAGGGCGAACTGCGCTACCTGTTCGACAACTCCGACATGGTCGCGTTGGTGCACGAGCGCCGCTACTCCGACCGCGTCGTCAACGTGCTGCCGGAGACGCCCAACGTCAAGACCATCCTGGTGGTCGAGGACGGCAGCGATGACGACTATCAGCGCTACGGCGGCGTGGAGTTCTACTCGGCGCTGGAGCAGGGCTCACCCGAGCGCGACTTCGGCCCGCGCAGCGCCGACGACATCTACCTGCTCTACACCGGAGGCACCACCGGCTTCCCGAAGGGCGTCATGTGGCGCCACGAGGACATCTACCGAGTCTTGTTCGGCGGCACCGACTTTGCGACGGGTGAACCCGTCGCCGACGAGTACGACCTGTCCAAGGCAGCCGCGGAGAACCCGCCGATGATCCGGCTGCCGATCCCGCCGATGATCCACGGTGCCACCCAGTCGGCGACGTGGATGTCGATCTTCTCCGGCCAAACCGTGGTGCTGGCACCGGAGTTCAACGCCGACGAGGTCTGGCGGATGATCCACGAGCACAAGGTCAACCTGTTGTTCTTCACCGGCGACGCGATGGCCCGCCCGCTGCTGGATTCGTTGCTTGCTGCACAGAAAGCAGAGGCGGAGGGTTCCGAAAAAATCGACTTGTCGTCACTGTTCCTGCTCGCCAGCACCGCGGCATTGTTCTCGACCAGCATCAAGGAGAAGTTCCTCGAGCTGCTGCCCAACCGCATCATCACCGATTCAATCGGCTCCTCGGAGACGGGTTTTGGTGGCACCAGCATCGTGGCGAAGGGCGAGTCGCACACCGGTGGGCCGCGCGTCACCATCGACAAGACCACGGTGGTGCTCGACGAGGACGGCAACGAGGTGGTCCCGGGCTCGGGCGTGCGCGGCATCATCGCCAAGAAGGGCCACATCCCTGTCGGCTACTTCAAGGACGAGAAGAAGACGGCCGAGACCTTCCAGACGATCAACGGGGTGCGGTACGCGATTCCTGGCGACTACGCCGAGGTGGAGGCCGACGGCACCGTGACGATGCTGGGCCGCGGGTCCGTGTCGATCAACAGCGGCGGCGAGAAGATCTACCCCGAAGAGGTGGAGGCCGCGCTCAAGGGCCACCCCGACGTGTTCGACGCCCTGGTAGTCGGGGTGCCCGACCCCCGCTTCGGCCAGCACGTCGCCGCCGTCGTGCAGCCGCGTGACGGGGCCCGCCTCACGTTGGCCGAACTCGACGCCTTCGTCCGCAAGGAGATCGCGGGATACAAGGTGCCGCGCAGTCTTTGGCTGGTCGACGAGGTGAAGCGCTCGCCAGCGGGTAAGCCCGACTACCGCTGGGCCAAGGACACCACCGAGGAGCGGCCCGCCGACGACGTGCACGCCAAACACGCTGGGGTGCAAGCATGAAGACCGAACTCTGTGAGCGGTTTGGCATCGAATACCCGATATTCGTCTTCACGCCGTCGGAGAAGGTGGCCGCCGCCGTCAGCCGCGCGGGCGGGCTCGGCATGTTGGGCTGCGTGCGGTTCAACGACGCCGACGACCTCGAAACCGTGCTGGCGTGGATGGACGAGAACACCGACGGCAAGCCGTACGGCGTCGACATCGTCATGCCCGCCAAGGTTCCGACCGAGGGCACGTCAGTTGACATCAACAAGCTGATCCCGCAGGCGCATCGCGACTTCGTGGACAAGACGCTCGCCGACCTCGGCGTACCGCCACTGCCCGAGGACGGGGAGCGCTCCGAAGGCGTGCTCGGCTGGTTGCACTCGGTGGCGCGCAGCCACGTCGAGGTCGCGCTGAAGCACCCGATCAAGTTGATCGCCAACGCACTTGGCTCACCTCCGAAGGACGTCATCGACCAGGTGCACGCCGCGGGTGTTCCGGTGGCCGCGCTGGCCGGTAGCGCCAAGCACGCGCAGCGCCACGTCGACAACGGAGTGGACATCGTCATCGCCCAGGGCCACGAGGCGGGCGGCCACACCGGCGAGATCGCCTCGATGGTGCTGGTGCCCGAAGTGGTCGACGCCCTTGGGGGGAGCGCCGCAGTGCTGGCGGCGGGCGGCATCGGCACCGGGCGTCAGGTGGCGGCGGCGCTTGCCCTTGGCGCGCAAGGCGTCTGGATGGGCTCGGCCTTCCTCACCGCCGCCGAGTACGACCTCGGCGTGCGGACCGAGGGCGGCGCTTCGGTGATCCAGCAGGCGTTGCTCGCGGCCGGTTCCGGTGACACGGTGCGTAGGCGCATCTATACCGGCAAGCCTGCGCGGCTGCTCAAGAGCCGCTGGACCGACGCGTGGGATGCCGAGGGCGCGCCGGAACCGCTGCCCATGCCGCTGCAGAACATTCTGGTCAGCGAGGCTCATCAGCGCATGAGCGAGTCGTCGGATCCCACCACCATCGCGATGCCCGTCGGCCAGATCGTCGGCCGGATGAACGAGATTCGCCCCGTTGCGGACATCATCGCCGAGCTCGTCAGTGGTTTCGAAGAAGCCACCACACGCCTGGACGGCATCCGCGACAACTGAGCCCAAACGGCGAACGCCGCCAAGGTGAATGTCCTTGGCGGCGTTCGGCGTTGGTGGGACTAGAACGTAATCTTGGTCTCGTTGTCGATGGCATCCGTTGCCGCGCCGACGATGTCCCCCTGGTTCTCGAGGCCGTCGACGTTGAGCTGCAGCACGAACAGCCCGTCGGGTCCCGGGATCACCACGGTCTTCTGGGCGACGAGCTTGGTCTGTCCCTCGGACTCCCAAGTTCCACCAAGCACGTAGGCGGGGTAGTCGCCGAGGGTGCTGGTGCCGCCCTCGTTCATCGGCTTGTAGCCGGGCAGGTTGTTCAACTCGCCTGGCGCAAGGTCGATGATCGCCTGCGGGTCCACGTCACCGGTCAGCTTGGACACGATGGCCACGACGCTCGGGGTGTACTCCTCCGCCTCGGGCCCGGTGTAGACGATGGCGCCGTACGCCCAGTCCGGGGTGTCCTCACCGGCTGGCTCCCAGCCTTCCGGAATGGGCAGATCGATGGTCGGCGAGCCGGGGTCACCCATCTTGACGGGCGACTCCTGGATGCCGTTCGTCTCGATGTAGCTCGCGATGGTCTCGTTGGGCCCGGGGGCGTTCTCTTCCGGGGTCTGCTCGACCTTCGGCTTCTTCTTCGTCGTCGAGGTCTTGCTGGACGACTTGGTCGAGCTATCTGCGCTCGAGGTGGTGGACGTAGCTGTCTTGGTGTCCGAACCGCAGCCGGACAGCACGACGGCCAGGGCAGTGATGGCCGCGGCCACACCGGTCAGCGCCGATGCTCTCATTTCGTTTACTCCTTGTAAGTTGGACGACTTTCCCCGGTGGCTGCGGGCAAACTTCACCGTTGGCCATTCCGCAGCGAAGCGTAGCTCAAAATCGGCCCCTTGCTGCGTGAGTAGATCTACTCGCCTTGATTTGCTCAGTCACGTTGCCAGTCAAGACTGCTCACGTGGGGCCGAGGACGTAGTCGCCGGTCTCCGGGTGCGGATACCAGCCCCCGGCCGCGTGCGTGCCACCGTCGACGTGGATCGTCTGTCCGGTGACGTAACTCGATAGCCCTGACGCCAAGAAGACTGCGGCACCCGCCATTTCGTCGACGTGGCCGGCGCGGCCCATCGGGACCATGAGGGCGGCGCTGCGCAAACGATCGGGCGACGACATCCGGGCCAGTCCCTCGGTCACCGTGAAGTCGGGCGCCAATGCGTTGACCCGGATTCCGTGGGGGGCGAGCTCCAAGGCCGCGGTCTGGGTGTAGTTGACGACGCCGGCCTTGGCGGCGGAGTACGCGGCGTATCCCGGTGCGGCGCG
>Ga0070668_100002699_pt1 | contig 13055 bp, 10 predicted proteins | sample KBSS43metaG_FD_64661 | JGI IMG/M metagenome (GOLD analysis project Ga0070668, IMG submission 64661) | Switchgrass rhizosphere microbial communities from Kellogg Biological Station, Michigan, USA - KBS S4-3 metaG | ecosystem: Host-associated > Plants > Roots > Rhizosphere > Soil ... | reverse complement strand
ACTTCTCTCGAGTTACGGCCATGACCCTGACCCTGCGCTATGCCGCTCAGAGCGACCGCGGTCTGATCCGAGACCTGAACCAGGACTCCGTCTACGCCGGGCCGCGGCTGCTTGCTGTCGCGGACGGCATGGGCGGCATGGCCGCCGGTGACGTCGCCTCCAACATTGTCATCGCCGCGATGGCGCCGCTCGATGAGGACGTTCCCGGCGATGCGCTGGTGGACGCCTTGCGGCACGCCGTGGGCACCGCCAACCAACATCTTCGCGACACCGTCGACGCCAACCCGCAGCTGGAGGGCATGGGCACCACGCTCACCGCGGTGCTCTTCACCGGCAGCAAGTTCGGCATGGTGCACATCGGTGACAGCCGCGCCTATCTGCTTCGCAAGGGTGAGTTCGCCCAGATCACCAAGGACGACACGTACGTCCAGATGCTGGTCGACGAGGGCCGGGTCAGCCCGGAGGAGGCGAGCAGCCACCCGCAGCGGTCGTTGCTCACCCGGGCGCTGGACGGCCGGGACATCGACCCGGAGTACTCGGTGCGCCAGGTGCTCAAGGGCGACCGCTACCTGATCTGCAGCGACGGCCTGTCCGGCGTGGTCAGCGCGGACACCATCGCGCAGACCATGCAGGAGATCGCCGACCCGCAGGCGTGTGTCGAGCGGCTGGTGCAGCTCGCGCTGCGCGGCGGCGGCCCCGACAACATCACCGTGGTGATCGCCGACGCGACCGATGCGGACATCATGGAGCAGGCGCCGATCGTCGGCGGTGCGGCCAGCCTCGACCGGGGCAACACCACGGTCGCCGACAGTTCCACTCCGGCCGCCCGCGCCTCCGCGTTGCAGACGCCGCGTCCGCCGCAGCCGCAGCCCGAGCCGGACGGGTTCGACCGCGAGTCGCAGCCCAAGGGCCACCCCGTCCGCACCAGCCTGCTCGTGCTGGTGCTGCTCGGCGTGCTCGGTGGCGGTCTCTGGCTGGGCTACCGCTACACCCAGGACCAGTATTACGTCGGCGCGACGCCGGCCGGCCAGCTCGCGATCTTCCAGGGCGTGCCGGGCGAGATCGCCGGCCTCAACCTGTCCAGTGTCAACGAGACCAGCACGGCCCGCCTGGACGATCTCACCGCGGTCGCGCAGGAGCGGGTCAAGCAGGGCATCCAGGCGGACGATCACGGCGACGCCCAGCGCCGGCTGGCCGAGCTCACCGACGACCAGCCGTCCAACCCCAACCTCAAGCCGCTTTGTTCCACCACCGATACCGCGCCGTCCAGCACCACGACGACGCCGGTCCCGTCCGCGGGGCAGTCCGCACCGACCACGTTTGCCAGCACGCCGCCCGCTCAGGGCAACGAGTCCGCCCCGCCGGTCGTCGACCCGGTCGGGTGCCGGACCGTCAACTGAGCACCGGCTCGACAACGTCTGGGGTAACTTCTTGACCGCGCCCGCCGTACCGGCTCCCACGCCCTCCTCCACGGGCGAGATGTCGCGTATCCCCGGGATGAAGACCCAGCGCAACGCCGAACTCGGCCTGCTCGCGTTCGCGATGGTGCTGGTGGCGGTCTACGGCGCGACCGTCGAGGCCAACCAGTTCGACGAGATCCGGCCCACCTTCTGGATCCCGGCGGCGCTGCTCAGCGTGCTGTTCCTGGGCCTGCACGTGGTGGTGCGCTTCACCGCGCCGTACGCGGACCCGGTTTTGATTCCCGCGGTGGCGCTGATCAACGGCTTGGGCGTGGGTTTCCTGCGCCGCCTCGACCTGGCCCGGGCGATCGCGCAGAAGCAGCCCGAGCCCGGCTTCTTCGCCGGCACCGGCGGCCGGCAACTCGCCTGGACACTGGCCTCGCTGATCCTGGCGGCGGTGCTGCTGCTGGTGATCCGCGACCACAAGGTGGTCTCCCGGTATGCGTACACGCTGGGCCTGGTCGGCATCGTGCTGGTGATGATCCCGGCGGTGCTGCCGGGCAGCCTCTCCGAGGTGAACGGCGCGAAGCTGTGGATCCGGATCGGCGGTTTCTCGATCCAGCCGGGTGAGTTCGCCAAGCTGGCCCTGGTGTCGTTCTTCGCGTACTACCTGGTGCGCAAGCGCGAGGTGCTGTCGCTGGCCAGCAAGCGCTTCCTGGGCATCGACTTCCCGCGCGGCCGCGACCTCGGGCCGGTCGTCACGGTGTGGCTGCTCAGCCTTCTGGTCCTGGTCTTCGAAAAGGACCTGGGTACGGCACTGCTGTACTTCGGGCTCTTCGTGGTCACGCTGTACGTGGCGACCGAGCGGTCCAGTTGGCTGATCATCGGCTTGCTGCTCTTCTTCGGCGGCGTCTACGTGGCCTACCTGCTGGGTGCCTCGGTGGGCGGCCCGTTCGCCAACTTCTACGACCGCGCCCAGGTCTGGCTCAACCCGTTCGACACCGCGAACTACGAGCGGCTCGGCGGCAGCTACCAGCTGGTGCAGGGCCTGCTCGCGCTCGGCACCGGCGGGTTGTTCGGCTCCGGGCCCGGCGCCGGTTCGCCGGGCCTAGTGCCCGAGGTGCGCACCGACTTCATCTTCGCCGGGATGGGCGAGGAGGTCGGCCTGTTCGGGCTGTCCGCGCTGCTGGTGATCTACCTGTTGATCGTCGAGCGTGGGCTGCGGGCCGGCCTGGCGGTGCGTGACTCGTTCGGCAAGCTGGTTGCCGGTGGCCTCGCGTTCACCCTGGGTTTGCAGGTCTTCGTCATCCTTGGTGGCATCACCGGACTTATCCCGCTCACCGGCCAGACCACCCCGTTCCTGTCCGCGGGCGGCTCGTCGCTGATGGCCAACTGGCTGCTCATCGCGATGCTGCTGCGGATCTCGAACGCGGCGCGCGGCCCGGCCGCCAGCGCCGGCGGCAGCGACCGCCCCGGCGGTCCCAAGAAAGCACCCACACAGTTGCACGGCGCCATGACGGAGGTGATCAAGCCGTGAATGCTCCCCTGCGTCGAGCCGGCGTGGTCATCCTCGTCCTGTTCGGGTTGCTGTTCGCCAACCTGAACTGGGTCCAGGCGTACAAGGCGGACGACTACCGCACAAACGAATACAACCGCCGCGTCGTGGTGGCCCAGTACGAGCGGCCGCGCGGCGTGATCGAGGCCGGCGGCAAGGGCCTGGCCGAGAACAAGGTCACCGACGACACACTGAAGTACCTGCGGGTCTACCCCGGCAAGCAGGTGTACGCGCCGGTGCTCGGCTACCGCCCGGTCAGCCTGGGCGCGACCGGCATCGAGAACAGCGAGAACGACTTCCTCTCCGGCGAGAGCGACAAGCTCTTCGCCGACCGGGTCAAGGACATGTTCACCGGCAACAACACCGGCGGCGGGAACGTGCTGCTGACGCTGAACGCCAAGGCGCAGGAGACGGCCTGGAAGCAGCTGACCAACAACGAGCGGGGCGTGAAGCGGGGTGCCGCGGTCGCGCTCGATCCGCGCACCGGCGCTATCCAGGCCATGGCGTCGATGCCCAGTTTCGACCCCAACCCGCTGGTCAGCCACGACGAAAAGGTCGCGGCGGCGGCATACCAGAAGCTGAACAAGGACGAGTCCCAGCCGTTGCTCAACCGGGCCACCTCGGCGACCCTGCCGCCCGGCTCCACCTTCAAGGTGATCATCTCGGCGGCGGCGCTGCAGAGCGGCTACACCCAGCAGACCGAGATCCCGGCCGGCAGCCAGTATCAGGAAGGCGGCGCGACGATCCGCAACTCTGAGGACGAGGTCTGCCCGGGCAGCCAGATCGACCTCAAGGACGCGCTGCGGACCAGCTGCAACACCGGCTTCGCCCAGCTGGGCGTGAAGCTCGGCCGGGACAAGGTGGTCAACACGGCCAAGCAGTGGGGCTTCGAGGACGACAAGCTCACCGTCGGCAACCTCGACGGCGGCGGGCTTCCGGTGGCGGCCAGCCGGACCGGGGACATCACCAACCCGGACGGCAGCCCCGACAAGGCCGCGCTCGCCCAGTCCTCGCTCGGCCAGCGGGACGTACGGATGACCCCGATGCAGGGGGCGCTGATGGCGGCCACCGTCGCCAACGGCGGCAAGCAGATGCGGCCGTACCTGGTGCAGAAGCTGCTCAGCCCCGATCGGCGCACGATCTACACGGCCAACCCGAAGCCCCTGCGCGAGCCGATCAACTCGCAGGTCGCCGGCGACCTGAAGGACATGATGGTCAGCGTCGTCGAGGGCGGCACCGGCAAGAAGGCCCGGATCAGCGGGTTCGAGGTCGGCGGCAAGACCGGTACGGCGCAGAACGCCGAGGGCGCCGACCCGCACGGCTGGTTCATCGGCTTCGCCTTCAATGAGAAAGGTGAGGCGGTTTCCGCGGTCTGCGTCATGCTGGAGAACGTGCCTGGCGGTCACGCCAGCGCCGAGGCGGCCCGGATCGCCGGGCTCATCATGAAGTCGGCGGCCGGTCAGGGAGGGGACTGAGATGATCAGCCCTGGGGTGACCCTCGGTGGCCGATATCGCCTGGACGAGCGGATCGCCGGCGGCGGCATGGGCGACGTCTGGCGCGGCACCGACGAGGTGCTCGGCCGGACGGTCGCGGTAAAGATACTGCTCCCGGCCCTGCTGGACGAGCCGGGCTTCGCCGAGCGGTTCCGCGGCGAGGCGCGGACGATGGCCACGATCAACCACCCGGGCGTCGTCGACGTCTACGACTACGGCAGCGACCAGCAGCTGGCCTTCCTGGTCATGGAGTATGTCGAGGGCGACGCCCTGTCCCGCACGCTGAGCCGGGTCGGCCGGCTCACCCCGGCGCGGACCATGGCGCTGGTCGCGCAGGCAGCGGACGCCCTGCAGGCCGCGCACGAGAACGGCATCGTGCACCGCGACGTCAAGCCCGGCAACCTGCTGGTGCGGCCGAACGGCACGCTGGTCCTCACCGACTTCGGCATCGCCCGCTCGGCGCTGGTCGGCCAGCTCACGGTGGCCGGCTCGGTGCTCGGCACGGCCTCCTACATCTCCCCGGAGCAGGCCTCCGGCGCGGTCGCCACGGCCGCCTCCGACGTGTACGCCCTGGGCGTGGTCGCCTACCAGTGCCTGTCCGGGCATCGCCCGTTCGACGGCGCCACGCCGATCGAGATCGCCATGAAGCACGTACGGGACACGCCGCGGCCGCTGCCCGGTGACATCCCCCCGCCGGTCCGCGCCATCGTGGACCGCGCCCTGGCCAAGGACCCGGCCGCCCGCTGGCCGTCGGCTTCGGCGATGGCCGCCGTGGCCCGTCAGGCGGCGTCCTCGCTCACCGCCTCGCACCAGTCCGCCGGCCAGCCGGTGGCCCGCGCCGCAAGCCCGATCAACCAGCCGACCGGGCGTCCCCAGTCGGCCCCGCCGATGACGAACTCGCCGGCGTCGGGCGGCGCCCGCCCGCCGTACCCGCCGGTGCAGCGACCAGTGTCCGGCGCGCGCGGCGCCGCGTCGGTGCCGCCGGTGAGCTCGGGACCGCCGGCACCGCAGGCCCCGCCGCCCTACCGGCCGCCCTACCAGCCGCAGGCGGCGCCGATGGCCAAGCCGGAGAGCTCCGGCGGCCGGCAGGTGCTGATCGTGTTGGCGGTGGTTCTCGGCCTGCTTGTCCTGCTTTGTGCCGGCGTAATCTCGTTCCTGGTCAACCAGGGCCGGGCCATGGGACCGCCGCACGGCCCGCACGAGCCGGCGATCGCCGTCCAAAAGGGCGTCGCCGACGGTGAACCGTCGGCGGCGTCGTACCGTCTAACCTTGCAGGCGGGCGCCATTCCCGGCTGGTTCCGAGCTAACGAAGGACGACAGACGCTATGACGGCGCAGGCCCGCCTGCTTGGTGGCAGGTATCAGGTCGGCGAGCTTCTCGGCTACGGCGGCATGGCGGAGGTGCACCGGGGACGCGACCTCCGGCTCGGCCGCGACGTGGCCATCAAGATGCTGCGCACCGACCTGGCCCGCGACGCGACCTTTCAGGAGCGGTTCCGGCGCGAGGCGCAAAACTCGGCCGCGCTGAACCACCCGGCGATCGTCGCCGTCTACGACACCGGCGAAGAAATCTCGTCGACCGGCGAGAAGCTCCCGTTCATCGTCATGGAGTTCGTCAACGGCCGGACCCTGAAGGAGGTCCTGGCCCAGGAGCAGCGGATCCAGCCGCGCCGGGCACTGGAGATGATCGCCGACATCTGCGCGGCGCTCGAGTTCAGCCACCGGCACGGGATCATCCACCGGGACATCAAGCCCGGCAACGTCATGATCACGCAAAACGGCCAGGTCAAGGTCATGGACTTCGGTATCGCCCGGGCCCTGGCCAGCGGCGCCACGACGATGACGCAGACCAGCGCGGTGATCGGCACCGCCCAGTACCTTTCGCCCGAGCAGGCCCGCGGCGAGGCGGTCGACGCACGCTCCGATGTGTACGCGGCCGGCTGTGTGCTGTTCGAGCTGCTCGTCGGCCACCCGCCGTTCGTCGGTGACAGCCCGGTGAGCGTCGCCTACCAGCACGTACGGGAAGACCCGAAGGCGCCGAGCGATGTCAACCCCGAGGTTCCGCCCGCGGTCGACGCGATCGTGTTGAAGGCGCTCGCCAAAAACCCGCTGAACCGGTATCAGAGCGCGCAAGAGATGCGCGCCGACGCCCTGCGTGCCGTCGCCGGCCGGCCGGTCATGGCCACTCCGGTGATGACCGAGGCCGAGACGATCGCGATGCAGGGCGGGCCGCAGCGGCAGTGGCATCCCCAGGCCGCCACCACCGTGCAGCGGACGATTCCGGGCGGCCCACCGCCGCGGCAGCCGGAACGCAGGTCGTGGGTGATGGCCAGCCTCGCGGCGCTCGGTGTGCTGGTGGTCGTCGTGCTGACGGTTGCGCTGGTGATGATGCGCAACAACGACAACAAGGGCACCAACAACAACAACGCCGGCGACAACAACAACAAGGTCGTCATGCATCCGATGCCCGACCTCACCGGCAAGACCGAGGAGCAGGCCCGCCAGGCACTCCTGGCGCAAAACCTGCAGAAGATCGACCCGGGTGAGCCGACGACCGGGCCCAAATGCGACGGCCGGGTCATCGCCCAGGACCCGAAGCCCGATTCGCAGGTCGCCGAGACCGACACGGTCACCTACACCCTGTGCCTGGCGCCGGAAAACGTCACGGTACCGACCGATCTGAAGGGCGCCACCAAGGCACAGGCCAAGAACAGGCTGGAAAGTATCGGCCTCCGGGTCGAATTCGACCAGGTCAAGAGCGCGGAACCACTGGACACGGTGGTGAAATGGGACAAGGCAGGCGACGAGGTCCCGCGCGGTACCAAGATCAGGGTGCAGCTCTCGAATGCCCGGGTGGTCGAGATGCCCAGGGTGCTGGGCGAGAAAGCGGACGTCGCCAAGGCGCTTCTCGAGCAGTTCGGCCAGTTCAACGTCGACACTAGGTCGGTCGTCGACCCGACGAAGGAACTCGGCACGGTGGCCAGTCAGCAGCCGAGCCCCGGCTCGAAGGTCGAGAAGGGCAGCAACGTCGTCATCACCATCGTCGTGGAGGACCCGAACCCGGGTCAGAGCGAGCCGACTCCCAATCCGTCCTCGGGCGACGACGGCGGTGGCGGCGGCAACGTGGTCAACAACTCGCTCGCCGACGTGATCCGCCGGAGGGACTGACCCGCCGGCGGATCGGGGTCACGCCGACGCGAACGCCGCTCGCCGCCGGGTCTCCACCTCGGCCGCGAGCGGTGGCGCCTTCTCCAGGGCCGATGGCAGGCCGCAGGCGGCGAGCCAGTTGGCCAGCATGGTGTGGCCGCCCTCGGTGAGGACCGATTCCGGGTGGAACTGCACGCCCTCGATCGGCAGTTCCCGGTGGCGCATCGCCATGACCACGCCGGACTCGGTGCGGCCGGTCACCTCGATCTCGGCCGGCAGGGTTTCGGGCAGCACGGCGAGCGAGTGGTAGCGGGTCGCGGTGAACGGGTCGGGCAGGCCGGCCAGTACGCCCTCGCCCTTGTGGTGGACCTCGGAAGTCTTGCCGTGCAGCAGCTCCGGCGCGCGGGTGACGGTCGCACCGAAGGCCGCGCCGATCGCCTGATGACCGAGGCAGACCCCGAACATGGGCACCTTTCCGGCGTACGCCTTGATCACCTCCAGCATGATGCCGGCGCGTTCCGGCGTACCCGGGCCGGGCGAAAGCAGGATGCCGGCGGCGCCGAAGGTGCCGACGTCGGCCACGCTGATCTCGTCGTTGCGCCGCACCTCGCACTCGGCGCCGAGCTGGCCCAAATATTGCACCAGGTTGAAGACGAACGAGTCGTAGTTGTCGATCACGAGAATGCGCACGTCGGTCACCTGGGAGTCTCGGAGGGATGCGGGGCGTTCGATTCGGTGCTGTACGGGATCTCGTCCGGCGCATTCTCGTCTCCGCGGGACGTACCGGACGCTCCGGGGGCCGGTCCCTGTTCGGTGCCGCTGCCGACCTGCACGTCGTCGAAGGGCAGCAGCGGGGTGGCCCACGGGAAGACCACATACCAGAGCAGGGCGGTAGTGGCCGCGATGAGGGCGAGCGAGCTGGTGAGCTTGCCCCAGAAGCCGAACGGCAGTTTGCGCCAGATCCAGGCGTACATTCGCTAGTTCCCCGTCTTCATCTCGGCCGGCATGCCGGCGTCGGGCAGGGACTGGTCGCGCTTGACCGTGGAGACCAGCTCGGCGTGCACGATGAGCCGCTGGTAGTTGTTGAACTTCGGGTTGCAGGTGGTGAGCGTCAGCAGCGCCTTCGTCGGCTGGGCGGCCGGCTGGTTGGGCACCGGGGCGACCACCTGGATGGTTGTCGGCTTCACCACCTCCTGGCCGTAGACGCGGTAGACGTACCAGTTCTCCCTGGTTTCCACGCCGATCACGTCGCCGGCCTGGAGTTCGTCGATCCGCCAGAAAATCTTCTTGATCCGGTGACCGGCGACCGAGAAGTTGCCGATCTGGCCTGGTTTCGCCGTGTCCGGGTAGTGGCCCGGGGCGTACTTGATGTCCTTCGGCCGCACCCCGTCGACGACGACCCACTTCTTGTCGAGCTTCGGGATGTAGAGGCGGCCGACCAGGTTGGCGCCGGGCGCATCCGGGCTTTTCGGGGCGGCGGCCGAGGCGGTCGGGCCGACGGTCGGGTCGTTCCACACCTGGTCGAGTTCGCTGGCGAGAGCGTCCTGCTCGTCCTGCACTTTTGCCGAGTTGCCGAAGACCTCGTAGCCGGCGAACAGCAGCACGATCAGCCCCAGGGTGATCATCAGCTCGCCGCAGACCCGGACGGTGGCGCGGATCCGCGAGCCGACGGTCGGCCGGGTCGCCTCCGAATAGGCGCTGCGGTAACCATCCTCGGTCTGCTCCGGTCGCAGCCGGACCACCCGTTCGCCGCGTTTTGGCTGCACGTCCTCGATCTCCTCGCGAATGGGTGCCGGGCCGCCGGGCCGGGGTGGTCCGACCGGCGCGGTGCCGAGGGCGGCGTCCGGCTCGGCTTTCGCCGTTGCGGGCTGCGCGGGGAGGGGTGGCGAAAGTCCTGGGGTGCGCGGGGCTGGGGGGAGGAGGCCGGTTGGTGTATCCGAGGTGTTGAGGACGGCTGTCTTGTGCGGGTCGGGCGCGGTTGCGGTGGGAGCGGGTGTCAGATTTGTCGGTTGTGCGCCGCTGATCTGGGGGCCCGGCACGACCGGGAGTGCCGCGTAGGCGGCTCCGGCGGACTGCGCGGGGGGATGGGGCGCGAAGGTGCCGGTGGCGGTTGTGGCGCCAGGGCTCGGCGGTAGGGGGTCCTGGGGGGTTGGGTGGGTTCTGGCCGCCGCGGCGAAGAAGTCGAACTCGCTCGACAACGCCCGGAACTGCGGCTCCGGGGCGCGGCCGGCAGGCGGACCCGCCGCGGCGGCGGCTGCCGCTTCGCGGGCCGCGGCTGCGTTGCGGGCCGCGGTTTCCTGAATGGCGGCCTGCCGGGCGGCTGCTTCGCGGGCGGCGGCTGACTCTCGGGCGGCTGCTTCGCTGGCGGCGGTGATCCGCTGCCGCACGATGGCGTCCGGGTGGAGCACGGCGGTTTCGCCCGCTCCGGGAGCGACCGCCGCGGCCGGCTCGGCAGCCGCCGGCGGGCTGGCCGGAACTGGGGTGCCGGGTGGTGGGCCGGCCGGCACCGGGTTGGCGGGCGGCGGCGGTCCGGCTGGAACCGGGTTGGCGGACGGCGGCGGGCCGGCTGGAACCTGGTTGGCGGGCCTCGGCGGGCCGGCCGGAACCGGGTTGGCGGGCGGCGGTCCGGCCGGAACCGGGGCGCCGGGTGGTGGGCCGGCCGGAACCGGGGCGCCGGGTGGTGGGCCGGCCGGAACCGGGGCGCCGGGTGGCGGGCCGGCCGGAACCGGGGCGCCGGGTGGCGGGCCGCCCGGCCCGGGACCGACCGGCGACACCGGCTGGGCCGGCTGCCCCCCGCCGAGGCCGATCGGCGGGGCGAGCGGCCCGCCGGGCACTCCATCGGGTGACGCGTCGGAAATTCGCGGAATGTACGCCGTCTGGGCGTCACCGTCAGGGGCTCGATGCCGCCCCGAGCCACCTCCCGACGGCGGAGTCTCCGCTGCGGCCATTACTCGCCAACCCGCGCCGATCGGAGGTCACTAGACCCGTCGTACGCCCGCACAGTCACGTTCCTCTCGACGGTTTCCGTGTAGCCGAGGCCGAAGTCAGCGACCGCATCGCGGAACTGCTGAACTCCTTCCGCCGACTCCAACGCGCGATGCATCGCTGGGGGTTCGCCAATCGCCGTGATCTTGAAAGGTGGCGAGAAGACACGGCCGTGAAGTAGCAGCGTGTTGCCCACACAGCGTACTGCGCTGGTCGAGATGACCCGGACATCCATGATCGACATCGCCTCGGCGCCGCCGGCCCAGAGAGCGTTCACCACGGCTTGCACATCGCCCTGGTGAACGACCAGGTCGTCGTTGTCCGGAGCGTTCTTGGCGCCGAACTCGTTGCTGCGCCGGGAGGAGTCGTTGAGCGTGATGGTGAGCCCCGGACCGCGTACCGCGGTGAAGCCGGCCTGGGCCCGCAGCGCGTCGGCTCGCTGGCGGGCCTCCTTGACCGGCTGGTCGACCTCGGCGAGCCGGGCAGTGTCCGCGTCGACATCGGCGCGGAGCTTGGCGGCCGTCTGCTCCCGGGCGTCGAGGCGTACCCGTTTGTCGGCGATCAGCTGGGCGAGTTGCGGACGGCGGTCGTCGCGCAACGCCGTTCCGTCCGCGGTTGTCGCCGAGGTGGTGAAGAGCAGGCCCGCAGCCAGCGCGATCAGCGGGACCACCGCCGACCAGCCGCGGGTCCGGTCGGCCCGCCGGCGCGGCCGGAGGCCGCCGAGCGCACGCCGCAGCACAAGTCGCCACGAGGGCGCGCCGGTGGTGTAATCCACGTAGCTGTCCTCCTCGAAAACCGCAGCGCGGCATTTTCCTCGCCTGGCGGGTAACTGTCTGCGCGCCGTCTTGACTACGCTAGCTGTCGAACAGTATTCGCCACGGGCAGCATTCGGTGACTTCCGGAGCCGCTCAGCGGTGGGTAGTTCACCACTTGTTGCCCTTCAGGAGAGCACCGTGCCGAAGTCTCAGGTTCGTAAGAAGAAGGTCTACACCCCGCCGACGGACATCCGTCCGGCGGTGGCCGCGGCTTCCAAGAAGCCGAGCCCGACGTGGTTGCCGATCAGCGCGGTCGCGTTGATCATCATCGGCATCGCCTGGCTGGTCGTCTACTACCTGTCCGGGCAGGAGTACCCGGTCGCGGACTGGCGGTATTGGAACCTCGCCGTCGGCTTCGGGTGCATGGTGGCCTCGCTGGGCATTCTGTCGCGCTGGCGTTAGCCCACCGTGCCCGCTTCGTGCGGGTAGTGTGAATTTCGTCCGGATTAAGCGCACCCCGCGCCGCACGTGGGGTGCGCTTTTCGCCTGACGGCGTCGACTTGACCCGCGCCGTGCGGCCAACTATTACTCGTGGGTAACATAGGCCGGCGGACAGCCGATCGAGGAGGCACAACGCATGAGGACAGCGCAGATAGTCGCCACCGTCCTGGCCGGCGCCGTCACGATCGTGGCCGTCGTGCTTGCGGTGCGGGCCGTACTGACGATCACGGCGGTGGTCCGGCAGGGCAAGCCCGACCCGGCCCGCTTCACCGACAAGGGCACCCGCACCAAGACCATGCTGACCGAGACGCTCGGTCACACGCGCATGCTCAAGTGGAGTGCGATCGGCGCGGCGCACTGGTTCGTGATGGTCTCCTTCATGATCCTTTTCCTGCTGGTCGTGGAGGCGTACTTCGAGGTCGTCGACCCCGAGGGCGGTCTTCCGATCATCGGGCACTGGGTGGGCTACGGCCTGGTCACCGAGTGGATCGGCATCCTGGGCCTGGTCGGCATCCTCTATCTGATCGGCGTCCGTCAGCGCGCGATCAGGGCGAAGCGCAGCCGCTTCCTCGGCTCGACGATGTGGCAGGCCTACTTCGTCGAGGCGGTCATCCTCGGCGTGCTGACCTGCGGCTTCCTGATCCGCGGCTTCAAGGTCGCGAACGACACCTTCGAGTACCCGGCCTGGGCCACGCCGCTCAGCCACGGCGTCGGCGGCCTGCTGCCGGCCGCGCAGGACGGCCCGACCTGGGTCGCGCTGGTCAAGCTGTTCATCTCGATGGGCTGGCTGATCACCATCGCGCTGAACCCCACCATGGGCGTCGCCTGGCACCGCTTCCTGGCGTTCTTCAACATCTTCTTCAAGCGCAGCCCGGAGAAGCCGGCCGGCTCCGGCCTCGGCCCGCTCAAGCCGATGATGAGCGAGGGCAAGCCGCTCGACTTCGAGGAGGCCGACCCGGAGAAGGACCAGTTCGGCGTCGCCCAGGTCGAGCAGTTCACCTGGAAGGGTCTGCTCGACTTCTCCACCTGCACGGAGTGCGGCCGCTGCCAGTCGCAGTGCCCGGCGTGGAACACGGCCAAGCCGCTCTCGCCCAAGCTGCTCGTCCTGTCGCTGCGCGATCACGCGTACGCCAAGGCGCCCTACCTGCTGGCCGGCGGCGGCAAGGATCTGACCGGCGAGGAGAAGGCGACCCAGGAGCAGCTGGCCGGCGTCGACGTG
>Ga0070668_100002694_pt1 | contig 13064 bp, 15 predicted proteins | sample KBSS43metaG_FD_64661 | JGI IMG/M metagenome (GOLD analysis project Ga0070668, IMG submission 64661) | Switchgrass rhizosphere microbial communities from Kellogg Biological Station, Michigan, USA - KBS S4-3 metaG | ecosystem: Host-associated > Plants > Roots > Rhizosphere > Soil ... | reverse complement strand
CAAACCACACCCGTATCGTGGACAGCTGCGGGAGCAGCACGAAGAGGGCGACAGCCGCAAAGGAGATACGGCGATCCATCCCAAGAGCAGGTAGCAATCGAAGCAGCAGCACGCACGAAACAGCGATGACCGACGTGTTGACCAGGTGATAGCCAAGGGGCTCGAGACCAAATGTCAGGTATAGGAGCCCTGCGTAGAGAGCCTGACCAGGTCGGGGCGCGAAGTGCTCCGAAAGGACCCCAAGCGGGTTGGTGCTGAGTTGCGTGCTGAAGGCCTCCAGAAACGTCCAGTCATCGCTGTAGAACCCTAGGCCGAATAGGTAAGGAAGCGCGGAGATAAGGAGGATCGCAACAATGCCGAGGGAATCCAAAGCGGCCCCCGAGGTCCTGGCTCCGTCGGGCTGCGTGCTCGTGCTCATGGCGTAAACTTATCATCGGGTTTGAAGACCCAAAGGCGCGACGCCACAAAGGTGCAGCCGGGCACCACCGCGATGGCCAACAACAGACTGGCCCAGTTCGGCAGGAAGCCCGAGGCCCGCGCACCGCCGAGCACCAGCGTCGAAAAGAGGAAACTGCCGAACGCGACGACGAAAAACCGGCCGGCGGCCCGTCTGTGGCCTTCGCGTAAGTCGAACGTCCACAAGGCCTGACCCGTGTAGGAAACGCAAAAGGCCGCCAGAAAGCCGATCAGGTTGGCCATGAAGGGCGAGCCCAACCGCGGCAGGCTTACGAAAGCCGTAACCACATGGACGGCAGTGGCGGCCAAGCCGACGACGCCGAATTTCAAGACCCGCGGGGCCTCAGCGCAGAGGGCCGCGCGGCCTCTCAAAACGCTTTCGCCGCGGCGATCATCTCGTCTTCCCGTAGGGAGCCGCTCGAGTAAACGCCATCAACCAGATAGAGCGGCCGGCGCTTGGCCTCAATGAACAGGCGGCCGACATATTCGCCAATAATGCCGATCGAAATCAGCTGCATTGCGCCGAGGAAAAGCACCACCACCATGAGTGAAGCGTAGCCGGGAACGTCGATCCCGAATAGCAGAGTGCGCAGCAGCACGATCCCGGCGTAGACGATGGCTGCGACCGCAACCATCAGGCCAAGATAGGTCCAGACCCGTAATGGCGCCGTGGAAAAGCTGAAGATCCCATCCAGCGCGAAGTTCCAGAGCTTCCAGTAGTTCCACTTCGTCCGCCCCGCTGTTCGCTGGCCCCGGACGTATTCAACGGCGATCGCGGAAAACCCGGTCCATGCGAATAGGCCCTTCATGAACCGATTGCGGTCGCCGAGGCTGCTCAGGGCCTCAACCACGCGGCGATCGATCAGGCGGAAGTCGCCGACGTTGACGGGGATGCGCGGCGAAGAGACGCTATTGAACAGATAGTAAAACCACTGCGCAGACATCCGCTTGCCGACCGTGTCGTTGTCGCGGGACGCGCGCACGGCAAGCACCACATCATAGCCTTCGGCCCACTTTTCGAGCATCCGAGGGATGACCGCTGGAGGATCCTGCAAATCGACGTCCATCGGCACGACGACGTCGCCGCGCGCGTGATCGAGGCCCGCCGTCAGGGCCGCTTCTTTGCCGAAGTTGCGCGACAGATTGACGATCACCAGCCGAGGATCCTGCGCCGCGAGCGCCGCCAAAGCACTCAGCGTGCCGTCGTGGCTGCCGTCGTTGACGAAGACCACTTGCAGGTCGAACGCCTCCTTCGGCATGGCGGCGTCGAGCGCGGCCATGAATGGGGCGATCGCTTCCTCTTCGTTGTAAACCGGCACTACGACGGAGATGCAGGGCGTCGCGATCCGAGGCCTTACAAAGGGTGATGGGACGTTCGTCCCGCCCTCATCACCAGCTAGGCTCATCGGACACGACCTCTTTGCGCCATTACGCAGTCCCTCTTTGCGACCCACGAACAGTGACCGCCGCGGCGCAGAGATCTCGAAATTACCGCTCAAGCATTCAGGATACTTATTCGGCTTTACCTTAATCCAAGAAAAAAAGTTCGAATGTCCCTAACGGCCAGGTTTGCCTAGCATCGGTCGCCCTGTGGGTTGGGATTGGCCGTCGGCGAGGGCTAAAACTGCCGGTTCGAATCCAGCCCAGCCAAAATCAAACGCAATACCTAACCGCCGTGCGCCATGGCGGGCGGTGAATCCGCCGCAAAGCGGACGGTCGCCGGCCGGTCGTCTGTCTCATCATCTTTGCATCAGGCCTAGACGCGCTCTACATACCGCTGATCGGAGGCGCGCTTGACCAACTATGTGCATGACGGCGATCTGCCGGACGACCTTGACCTCGGATCGTCGGTAGCGATCGATTCGGAGACAATGGGGCTTCGGCTCGGACGCGATCCCCTGTGCGTCGTCCAGCTCTCGGCCGGCGACGGCAACGCGCACATCGTCCAGTTGCGGCGGCCCGACTACCATGCGCCGAACCTCAAGCGGCTGCTCCGCGACCGTGACGTGTTGAAGATTTTTCACTTCGGGCGTTTCGACATCGCCATGTTCGCCCTGCATCTCGGCGTCATCACTGCGCCGGTCTACTGCACCAAGATCGCCTCAAAGCTGGCCCGCACCTACACCGACCGGCACGGCCTGAAGGACGTGACCCGCGAGCTTCTCGGCATCGAGCTTTCCAAGGCCCAGCAAAGCAGCGACTGGGGGGCCAAGACCCTCAGCCCCGAGCAGATCGCCTACGCGGCCAGCGACGTCCTCAACCTGCATGCGCTGAAGGACAGGCTCGACGCCATGCTGGTGCGCGAAGAGCGCATGGAGCTGGCGCAGGCCTGTTTCGAGTTTCTGCCGGTGCGGTCCCGCCTGGATGTCGCCGGCTGGGAAGACAACGACATTTTCGCCCACGCCTAAGGAGCAGAGGCCCTGAACCGCGTCGCCTCCCCCGCCGCCCCGGCCTACGATCCGGCCGACGCCGCCCGCAAGGCCGCGGTCCAGAAATGGCGGCGGCGGTCGGCCATCGTACGCTTCTGGCGCAAGGCCCTGCCGGCCTCGATCGTGGCCATCATCGTCTGCATCGCCGGCTGGGGAATCGCCCGGGGCCTTTTGCCGCAAGCGCCGCTCGCGCCCATCGACCTTTCGGCGATCCGCATGAAGGGCCCGCAGTTCTTCGGCCGCGACAACAATGACCGCGCCTTCCTGCTCTACGCCAAGGAGGCCATTCGCGACGCCAAGCAGGAGGGACGGATCACCCTCGCCAACCCGACCTTCAACCTCGGCAGGGGCAAGGTGCGCGCGGACCAGGGCATCTATGTCGACGGCTCCACCGACATCATCCTGCGCGGCAACGTCGTCGTCGAGGACGGCGACGGCGGGCGGATGCAGACGCAGGAAGCCCTGATCGACACGCGCACCGGCGTCGTCACCAATCGCCGCGCGCCCGCCGCAAAGGGGGTGCAGATCGAATCCGACATGGGCAAGATCAGCGCGCAGGACTATTCCGTCGCCAAGGACGGCTCAGTCACCTTCCGTGGCGGGGTGAGGGGAACGATCAATGCCAATTAGCACAGGAACCACCATGACGGTTTGGGCGAAGCTTCTGGCGGCCGGCGCCGCGGCCTTGGTCCTTGGCGGCGTCGCCCAGGTCCCGGCTCAGGCGCAGTCGTCGACGTCGCAGTACCGGCTCGATCCGTCCGCCCCGCTGAATGTCGGCGCCGACGAGAGCAGCACCGATCCCGACAGCTGCACCACCACCTTGCGCGGCAAGGCCGAGGTCACCCAGGATCGCACCCGCCTGCGCGCCCGCACCTTGAAGGCGTTCCAGACCAAGGGCCGTTCGAGCTGCGGCGACATCACCCGCGTCGAGGGCAAGGGCGACGTCTATTACGTCACCCCTGTTCAGACGGTGCGCGCCGACGAGGCGATCTACGACCTGCAAAGGGAGACGGCGACCTTCACTGGCAACGTCATCGCCGTGCAGGGCAAGGACGTGACCGCCACCGATCGCCTGGTCGTCAACATCAAGACCAGCGCCGTGCAGATGAACGGCCGGGTCAAGGCGGTGATCTATCCCCGCCAGAAAGCCGGATCGACGGCGGACGGTCAGCCCAAGTGACCGTCACCGAGGCTGAGGCGAAGACCGCCGCACGGCCGACCGAAGGCCTGGTCGTCGAGCACATCGGCAAGTCGTTTCGCGGCCGCGCCGTCGTCAAGGACGTCAGCCTGACCCTGGCGCGGGGCGAGGTCGCGGGCCTGCTCGGCCCCAACGGCGCCGGCAAGACCACCTGTTTCTACATGATCATCGGCCTTGTTCCCGCCGACCATGGAGCGATCTACCTCGACGGCCTGGAGATCACCCGCCAGCCGATGTTCCAGCGCGCGCGGATGGGCCTTGGCTATCTGCCGCAGGAAACCTCGATCTTCCGCGGCATGAGCGTCGCCGAGAACATCATGGCCGTGGTCGAGATGCGCGAGAAGCATGACCGGGCTGCCAAGGCCAAGGTCAACGAACTCTTGGAAGAACTGCACATCTCCCACCTGCGCGACGCCCCGGCCAATTCCCTGTCCGGCGGGGAGCGGCGGCGCGTCGAGATCGCCCGGGCCCTGGCCAGCGATCCGACCTTCATGCTGCTGGACGAACCCTTCGCCGGCATCGACCCCCTGGCCATCTCCGACATCCGCGAGGTGATCAACTATCTGAAGGGCCGGGGGCTCGGCGTGCTGATCACCGACCACAATGTGCGCGAGACCCTCGGCATCATCGACCGGGCGGCGATCATCAGCAACGGCGAGGTCCTGTTCGAAGGCTCCCCGGAAGAAATCCTGCGCAACCCCGAAGTGCGCCGCGTCTACCTGGGCGACCAGTTCGACTGACTATCGGCCGGCTGGCGGGCTTGGCGATTTAGTAAGTCAGGCGGGGCGGCGGACGGCCCGCACCTTGCCGCTCGGCCCACCGCCACAGAAGAAGCGGTCGACTCCGTCGGACTCAAGCCCAGAGACCATTGTCCCCTGCGGCATCTCCAGCTTCTCCAGCACTGATCCGGTTTGCGGGTCGATACGCCGCACGTCGCTCTCCTCGCCCTCCCAGGTGCCGTGCCAAAGCTCGCCATCAAGCCAGGTGACGCCGGTGACGAAGCGGTCTGACTGGATCGTGCGAACGATCGCGCCGGTCTCTGGATCGATCTGATGGATTTTCCGAGCCCGATACTGGCCGACCCAGAGTGATCCTTCCGCCCACGCGAGTCCCGAGCCACCGCCCTCTGGCGACGGGATCGTGGCGAGCACAACGCCGGTCGCAGGATCGATCTTCTGGATGCGATCTTCGGCTAGTTGGAACAGGTGCCGGCCATCGAAGGCCGTTCCGGCATGAGCCGCCATGTGAAGCTCGCGCACCGTCTTGCCATCAGCCGGGTCGAAAGCGGTCAGCCGGTCTCCGGAGGAGAACCAGACGTGCTCACCGTCGTACGTGACGCCGTGCACCGCCTCGGCGCCTGGAAAGGGGCCGTATTCTTGGATGATCTGAGCGGCGGAGGTTTTCATCAGCGCACCCTAAAGGCCTGGGAGCGGGGCGGGGAGTAACAAGGTTGTCGGGAAACCCGGGACTGACGAGGCCGTCCAGCGCCGCGCCCGCCCGCGGCCGAACGGCTGCGCCTTGCCCGCTGCGGCAAGCGCGTCGAGCGCCCGCTGTACGGTCCGCTGACTGACGCTGAGCGCCAGGGCCAAGGCCGAGCTTGACCAGGCCTCTCCGTCGGCAAGGAGGGCGAGCACCGCCGCGTGCTCATCCTCGACAGGCGGGGCCAACACGACGATTTCGCCGCCACCGCGCGATCTCAGCGCAAATCCGTCCTTGGTCGCCTCCACGTCCACTAGCGCCCTAAGTTCGGCGCGAAGCCGCCCGACCTCGACCCGCAACCGCGCCCGATGCGAGTCATCGGCGTGCTTGGCGCGAAAGGCTCTTGCGAGAAGGGCTTTCCTCGAAGCGTCCGCCGGCCATGCCTCGGCGAGCCCGCGGGCGAGTGAGAACAGGATGGGGCGTGTGGTCAGCGAAACGACCGTATCGCCGTGGCGCACCAAATTACGACATGCGTCGATCACGATCGCATCCGATGTGCGCAAGGCTTCGACGTGTTCCAAGAGGACCAGACGTTCCTCGCCACGGACGATCAGTCGCCCGGCAGGCTTGTCCAGGACGAGGCGCGCACTTTCGACCTCGGCTTCGAGGGCGGCGATTCCGGCCAGATGCGCGGCCTGCGCGGCACGGGCCAGGGCGGTCTTCGCTTGCGCCGTGCGGAGGCGGCGGATCGCGATTCCCGCGACAACCAATTCATATGCGGCTCTCGACGCTGGCGGGAAGGGCGTTGGGTCGAGGAAGGCAAGAGCCCGCTCCGCTTCGTCGAGCCGCCCGAGCAGCAAGAAATGGCGCACCTCCAGGTGGCGCGCATGCGCGGCGTTCACCCAGTCACCTTGTTTTTCAAGCGTCGCGCGCGCGGCGTCGAGCCTTTTCGTCGGCCAACGGAGGTCGCGGGAGACGAGCGCGATCTCGGCCTCGGCGAGCACGCACCGCGCCCGGGCTGTCGATTCTTTTGACCCGAAGGCCGTCGCCGCAGCCTTCAGCAGTTCCTTCGCCCGCCCGAAGTCGCCGAGCCGCGCCATCGCGATCCCGCGAAGCGCCAGCGCCGGAGGATCTTCGCGAAGAGCAACGCGGCTCAAGACGCCCAGGAGATCACCCGCGGCCAGAGCTCGACCTGCCGCGGTGATCAGCGAGTCCATCTGAATCCCGCCACAGTTGTCACTCCCACCGATCGGCGCGCCTCCGCCAATATCATACCACCACCCCACCGAGTGACGGCGATGACACAGCACGAGATTGGAACACGAGAAGATTGGCTAGCGGCGCGGATCGAGCTGCTTGAGGCGGAGAAGGAACTGACGAGGCGCAGCGATGAGCTGGCCAAGCGTCGCCAGGCGCTGCCTTGGGTTCCCGTCACCAAGGACTACCGTTTCAACACCGAAGCGGGAAACCTCTCCTTGGCGGATCTCTTCGCTGGGCGCTCGCAACTCGTCGTCTATCACTTCATGTTCGGGCCCGGTTACCAAGCCGGTTGTCCGTCCTGCTCAGCCGTCGCCGATGGCTTCGACGGCATTGTCCCGCACCTGGTGAACCACGACGTTGCGTTCTGGGCGGTTTCACGGGCGCCCTTGCCGACCCTGCAGGCCTACCGCGCGCGATTGGGATGGACGTTTCCCTGGGCGTCTTCGCAAGACAGCGACTTCAACTTCGACTTCAACGTGTCGTTCACCGAGGCGCAGCAGCGCGAAGGCTTGATCGATTACAATTACCGGCGCGCGGGCCACGCCATGGACGCGGCGCCGGTTCCGGAGCCTGTCGCCCACTTCGCCAGAATGTCGGGAACCGACGCGCCGACCTATAGCCGCGACAGGCCCGGCGTCAGCACCTTCGTCCTGGAGGATGGCGTCGTCTATCACGCCTATTCCACCTTCGCTCGTGGCGTGGATGGCCTATGGAACATGTACCAATGGCTCGATAGGACCCCCAAGGGCCGCAACGAAACGGGCGCCTGGTTCCGCCGCCGCGATGAGTACGGCCTCGGCGAGCTGTTGAACCTGAGCCGTGCGCGGCCCGCATGAAGGCGCCCCCTGACCATACCGCGCACGGCCTTGGCCCAGCCGATTGGCTTTCTCTCGCGGCCGCGCCGACCTTCGCGATGATGGCCCTGCTCACGAGCGGCGTGGACGCGGTCAGGCCGAAAATGCTCTGCGGCTTTGCTCTCGACGCGTCGCCGCTCAGCGCAATGACGCTGATGTACCTGCTGATGACCGCGTTTCATGTGGCGCCTTGGCTGAAGCTGTTTTCCAGCCGCCGGCGACCCTCTGCGCACCTGATTTCACCCACGGCTCGGCGACCTGGCTTTGGCCAACAGCGCTGGGCGATAGAGCTCAATGGAGGCACAGATGAATAAGATCACCGTTACGGGATTCAACGGAGTCCCACCGTTCGCCCAGGGACTCGTTCGCGACCTGCGTGTGCGCTGGGCGTTGGAGGAGGCGGGCCTGCCCTATGACGTCGACCTGATCGCCGTTGGGGAAAGAAAGTCGGACGCCTACCGCCGCAAGCACCCGTTCGGATTGGTGCCGGCGCTGGCCGCGGACGAGATGGCGCTGTTTGAATCCGGCGCCATCCTGTACCTGATCGCCGAGCAGTCCGAGGCGTTGATGCCTTCCGACAAACGTGGCCGCGCTCATACCCTGGTTTGGATGTTCGCCGCGCTCAATACGGTCGAACCGTCGGTCAACAACCTTTCGGTCATGGACCTTCAGCACGGGGAAGAGCCTTGGGCGAAGCTCCGGCGTCCGAGCGTCGTCGAAGCGGTGAAGGTTCGATTGGACGCGCTCGCTGTCTGGCTGGATGGCCGTGACTATCTGCTGGATCGTTTCACCGCGGCGGACATCTTGATGACGACGGTGCTGAGGTTGATCCGGCATACCGACCTGGTGGCGCAGTCCGCCGTGCTCGACGCCTACGTGAAGCGCTGCGAGGCGAGGCCCACGTTCCAGAAGGCATTGCGCGATCAGCTGGCGGACTATGCCAGCCCTGTTCCCGTCCCGGCCTAACCCGTCGGCGGCGAGGCTCCTAGAGCTTCGCCGCCGCAACGCCGAAATCCTTCAACGCGGCCGGCGGAAGGTCGGTGAACAGGGTGTAGTCGCCGATCACGTTGATGTAGCCCGCCAGACGCATCCTGGTGCGGGGGTTGGCGTAGGCGATGGTGCCGGCGGCCCCGCCCCAGCCGTACTGACCCGCGTTAGGGCCGGTAAGGACGACGCTGCCGGCGGCGCCGAAGCCGATCTCTCCGCCGCCGGACATCATGTCCTGGAACACCACACCCTTTGGCAGCAGGTTCGAAGTTCCAAGATCGACGGCCCGGGCGGACATGATCTGGCGCCCCGCGAATGTTCCGCGATTGGCGATCATGGTCAGGAACCTGTCGTAGTCGCGGGCCGAGGAGACGAGGCCGCCGCCGCCCGACGGGTAAGCCGGCGGCTTCAGATAGGCCGAGGTCGCGCCAGGGTCGATCAGGGTCATCTTGTCGTCCTTGCGTTGGTAGTTGGCGGCGAGCCTCGCCGCCTGGCTTTGGGGGACGGTGAAGCCGGTGCTGCTCATACCGAGCGGTTTGAACAGTCGCCGGTCGAGGAAGGTGTCGAAGGCTTCGCCCGAGGCGACCTCGATCACCCGGCCTAGGAGATCGATGCTCAGCGAATAGTTCCAGCGAGTTCCCGGCTCGGTGAGCAGCGGCAAGGTCGCCAGCCGCTCGGCGAACTGCGCTAGGTCAGGCCCGGCCGGATCTGGCGGCGTTGGGCGGGCGCTTAGATTGGCCGCCCTGAAGGCGTCGACCATCTTGGGTGGCATTGCGTTCGGCAAGGCGCCGATCGAGCCAATGCCACCCGTATGGGTCAAGAGATGACGCACGGTGATCGGGCGTTCGGCTGGGCGCGACGCCATGGTTTCCGGATCGGTCAGGACCCGCATCTTGGCGAAGGCGGGGATCAGGTCGGCCACCGGCTGATCAAGCGTCAGCTTGCCTTCGTCGATCAGGATCATCACCGCCATGCCGACGACCGGCTTGGTCATCGAAAAGGCGCGCCACAGGGTGTCTGGACCGACCAGGTCCGTGGAGTCGAACGCTAGCGTGCCGCGGCTGACGAAGACCGGCTCGGCGGCGCCGAGGCCGAAGGCGCCGACCGCGCCGGGGTAGCGCCGGTCAGCGATCCCACGCTCCAGGACGGCGGTGCTCGCGGGGAACAGCGGGGCATTCTGCGCCCGCGACAGGCTCGGCGCGAGGCCACAGGCGGCCGCGGCGGCGAGCAGCCGGCGCCGGTTCAGGACGGGTGATGGGGTAGCCATGAAGCGGTCTCCTCGGTTTTCGATCTGACGTCGAATCCATACCGAGAAGGCTAGCAGGACTTTTCGCCGCAGACGTGCGGAAATCGGCAAACGATCGCCTCCCGCCCCGCGCCGCGACTCCGCTGCTGATAGGGCGTTGATCGCCCCCGATCTTGAGCTAAAGCCGTACGAGCGAGTGCGTCGAGACGCTTGGAGGAGGACGACCGTGAAGGACAGACTGAAGGATCGCCGCATCATCGTATTCGGCGGCGCGACCGGCATCGGCGCGGCTACCGTCAAGCGGCTCGTCGAAGAAGGTGCGCATGTCTGCGTCGCCGACATCGACCTTCCGGGCGCCGAGAAAACGGCCCAGGAGGCGGGTGGCGAGTCCTTCGCCGTGCATGTCGACCTCTCCGACGAAGCGTCCGTAAACGCCGCCGTCGAGGCGGCGGTCAGCCGGTTGGGCGGCCTCGACGGCGCTCACATCAACGCCGCGGACATGCGCGCCATCTTGCAGGATTCCGACGCCCTTGCGATCGACCTGGCGGTCTTCGATCGAACGATCGCCGTTAACTTGCGCGGGCATCTTCTGTGCACACGGGCCGTGTTGCCTCACCTCGTCAAGAACGCGGCGTCGGCCATCGTCTATACGAGCTCTGGGGCATACGTCGCCGGCGAGCACACGCGCCCGGCCTACGCCATCTCGAAGGCGGGAATAAACGCCCTCATGCGCCATGTGGCCGCGCGTTGGGGCAAGGAGGGCGTCACCGCCAACGCGCTGTCGCCAGGCCTGACCCTGACAGGACAGCTGAAGGCGCAGCTTGAGGTGCGCGCGGAAACCTGGGCGGACGACCAGCTGGCCCATCTGCCGCACACCCGCCTTGGTGAACCGGAAGACCAGGCGGCGGTTGTCGCCCTCTTGCTGTCAGACGACGGCCGGTGGATCAACGGCTCGGTCGTCTCCGTGGACGGCGGCTCCATCATGCGAGGATAAGGGGTTCATCGCCGCGTATATTGAGCTAGAGCATACGGACTGGCGCGTTTAGACGCTATTGGAGGAGGACGAACGTGAAGGATAGACTCAAGGACCGCCGCATCATCGTGTTTGGCAGCGCGACCGGCATAGGCGCCGCAACCGTGAAGCGGCTTGTCGAAGAGGGCGCCCGGGTCTGCGCTGCGGATATCAATCTCGAGGGCGCTGAAAATACCGTCCGGGAAGCCGGAGGCGATTCCTTCGCCGTCCATGTCGACATCTCTGACGAAGCCTCGGTGAATGCCGCTGTAGCGGCCGCGGTCGACCGCTTTGGCGGCCTCGACGGGGCCCACATCAACGCTGCGGACCTGCGCGTCATCATGCAGGACTCCGACGCCGTGGCGCTCGATCTGGCGGTTTTCGACCGCACCGTCGCCGTGAACCTGCGGGGGCACCTGCTCTGCACACGCGCTGTCATCCCACATCTGATCAAGAACGAGGCCTCGGCCATCGTCTACACGAGTTCCGGGGCCTCGGTCGGCGCCGAACCCACGCGGCCGTCCTACGCCATGACGAAAGCGGGCATCAACGCCCTGATGCGCCACGTCGCCGCCCGCTGGGGCAAGGAAGGCGTCACCGCCAACGTGCTGCAACCCGGCTTCACCGTGACCGGGGAAATGAAGAAGCAGATGGAAGCGAACGCTCAGGAAGCGAAAAAATGGGCCGACTTCTACATGGCCAAGACGCCGCACACGCGCCTCGGCGAGTCCGAGGACCATGCCGCTGTCGTGGCCATGCTGCTGTCTACCGACGGCCGATGGATCAACGGATCAATCATCGACGTCAACGGCGGCTCCTTGATGCGCGGCTAGTCCCCGCGCGCGACCTGGAAGCCGGCGAAGGACTGGCTCGTCGGCATCAGTTCTATCCGATTGATATTGAGGTGCGGTGGAAGAGCGGCGATCCATAATAGGGTCGCCGCGATATCCTCGCCGCGCATCGGGTTGGCGTCGCCGTAGAAACGGTCGGAGAGGGCCTGGTCGCCTGTCCGGACCACGGTGAACTCGGTCGCCACCATGCCTGGCTCGATCGAGGTGACGCGCACGCCCGTGCCGTGAAGATCCGATCGCAGCCCCAGTGAGAACTGCTCGACGAAGGCCTTGGTGCCGCCGTAGACGTTGCCGCCCGTGTAGGGATAGGTGGCCGCCACCGACGAGACGTTGATGATCGCGCCGCGCCGCGCGATCAGGCCCGGCAAGAGCTTGTGCGTCAGGGACGCCAGGGCGGTGACGTTGGTGTCGATCATCGTGCGCCACTGGTCGAGGTCGGCCTCCTGCGCCTTGGCCGTGCCCAGCGCCAGCCCGGCGTTGTTGATGAGGAGATCGATGTCGGCGAAGGCGGCGGGCAGGGCCGCCAGCGCCGCGTCCCTCGCGGCTTCGTCGCGCACGTCGAAGGCGGCGGGCCAGATCCAGTCCTTGCCCAGGGCCTCGACGAGGGCGTCGAGCCGGTCGGCGCGTCGTCCCGTGGCGACCACCCGCCAGCCGGCCGCCACGAAGGCGCGGGCCGCCGCCTCCCCAATGCCGGAGGTGGCGCCGGTGATGAGAACGGTTCGGGTCATGCGTTAATCCAGGCTCGCGGTGATTGAGGCGATTGAATAGGGCGGCGACCCCTTATTCGTCCAGGCCTGGCGCGCTGTCGGCGCCGGTCTCTTTCGGCCGCAGCAGCTCAGTCAGGGCCTCCACGGCTTGGGTGAGCGCCCAGACTTCCTTTTCGCGCAAGCCATCGATCTTTTCATGGAGAAGCTCGATTTCGAGCTCGGCCTTGATGTTGATCCGATAGTCGTCCGCGGCCTGGATCCGATCGACCTGTTGCTGACGGTTCTGGCTCATCATGATGAAGGGCGCCGCGTAGGCGGCCTGAAACGAGAGGGCCAGGTTGAGAAGGATGAAGGGGTACGGGTCCCAACGGTTGACGAAGGCCGTGACGTTGAGGGTGATCCACCCAACCAGGATCGTGCTCTGGATGATGATGAAGGGCCATGAGCCCATCGTCGCCGCGACCTTGTCGGCGATCATCTGTCCCGGCGTGCGGGGGGCGGAGGACGTCTCCGGTCCGAGATTTCGGCGATTTCGCCGCAAGACCCTCAACTGGCGGAGGAGGTCCGCCTCGTCTTCACGCAGCTTGTGTTTCAATCGTTCGCCCATGGTGCTGGCCCAGGCGCGCGCTCTCCCAACGAGCTGGG
>Ga0070668_100002692_pt1 | contig 13066 bp, 11 predicted proteins | sample KBSS43metaG_FD_64661 | JGI IMG/M metagenome (GOLD analysis project Ga0070668, IMG submission 64661) | Switchgrass rhizosphere microbial communities from Kellogg Biological Station, Michigan, USA - KBS S4-3 metaG | ecosystem: Host-associated > Plants > Roots > Rhizosphere > Soil ... | reverse complement strand
CCGATCAGGGACACGATCTCGCCCTCGTCGACCTGGATGCTCATGCCCTTGAGGGCGGCGATCTTGCCGTAGTGGACGTTGATGTTGTCGACCTCAAGAAGCATCTTCGGACACCCCCAGGTACGCCTCGATGACCTTCTGGTTGGTCTGCACTTCCTGAGGGAGCCCTTCCGCGATCTTCTGCCCGAAGTCGAGCACGGCCAGCCGGTCGCTGATGTGCATGACCAGGCCCATGTCGTGTTCGATGAGCAGCACGGTCCGGCCGTCGTCCCGGATCTTGCGGATCAGCGCCTGCAGGGCGTTCTTCTCCGCCGGGTTCATGCCCGCCGCGGGCTCGTCGAGCAGCAGCAGCTTCGGGTCGGTCGCCAGCGCCCGCGCGATCTCCAGCCGGCGCTGGTCGCCGTAGGAGAGGTTCTTCGCGGTCTCGTGCTCCACCTTGCCGATGCCGACGAAGTCGAGCAGCTCACGCGCCCGCTCGCGGCCGCGCTTCTCCTCCTTGCGGTGCCACGGCAGGCCGAGCACCGCGCCGATCGCGCCGGTCTTGTGGTGCGCGTCCGCGCCGACCATGACGTTCTCGATCGCCGACATGTTGTGGAACAGCCGGATGTTCTGGAACGTCCGGGCGATGCCGCGCTTGGTGACCTGGAAACGCTTCATCCCGTCGATGCGGTCGCCGTCGAAGCGCACCTGGCCTTCGGTCGGCTGGTAGACGCCGGTGACCACGTTGAACACCGTGGTCTTGCCGGCGCCGTTCGGGCCGATCAGCGCGAAGATCTCGCCTTCGTTGATGGAGACGTTCACTTCGCGCAGGGCGGTGACACCGCCGAACCGCATCGTGATGTTGTCGAATTCGAGCAAGGGAGTCACTTGGCCACCTCCGCCGCGGCTTCGGTGTCCGGTCCGGCCACTTCGGCACCGAGCGAGCCCATGCCGCCGGTGCCTTCCCGTAGCTCGGCTTTTCGTTGTCGTGACGGCAGGATGCCTTCGGGCCGCAGTGCCATCATCAGCACCAGGACCGCGCCGAACAGCAGGATCCGGAACTCCGCCGGGTCCTTGTCGCCGAGCAGGTGCTTCAGCCACTCGACGGACCGGAGGCGCTCGGGGATCCACGCCACCAGGAAGGCGCCGAGGATGACGCCCGGCAGGTTGCCCGCCCCGCCCAGCACGACCGCGGCGAGGATCGTCGCGGACAGGATGAACGGGAAGTTGTCCGGAGCGATGAACACGGCCTTGCTGGCGTAGATGCCGCCCGCGAAGCCACCGATCATCGCGCCGATCGCGAAGGCGAGCAGCTTGAACTTGAACGTCGGCACGCCCATCAGCTCGGCGGCGTCCTCGTCCTCGCGGATCGCGGCCCACGCGCGCCCGACGCGGCTCTTCTGCAGCCGCACCGAGAACACGATCACCAGCACGATCGCGACCAGGATCAGGTAGTAGTACGGCGCCGGGTCGAGCAGGAACTCCATGCCGAAGACCGGCGACGGGTGCGGGATGTTGGTGATGCCGCGGGCGCCGCCGATGGCGTCGGTGTTCTGCGCGGTGATCCGGACGATCTCCCCGAACCCGAGGGTCACGATGGCGAGGTAGTCACCGCGCAGCCGCAGGGTCGGGGCGCCGAGGATGACGCCCGACACCGCGGCGAGCACGATCCCGACCAGGATCGTCGGCCACACGTTCCAGCCGAACTTCGTGCCGAAGATCGCCACGGTGTACGCGCCGATCGCGAAGAACGCCACGAACCCGAGGTCCAGCATGCCGGCCAGGCCGACCACGATGTTCAGGCCGATCGCCAGCAGGATGTAGGTCCCGATCGGGAAGATCAGGACGCTCGTCCAGTCCGAGGCGGGCGACATGAACGAGCCGATCCAGGGTGCCGGGAGGATCAGCGCGAACACGATCAACGCGATGTAGACGAGGTAACGCTGCCACATCGGCGCGTGCTGCCACCAGTCCCGCGCGCCGTTCACCGGCTGGAACGAGCGGCGAGTGTTGTCCTGGGTAGTCACACCGTCGCCTTTCATGCGCGAGCTCGCTGGAGGGATTCACCGAGAATGCCGGTGGGGCGGAACATGAGCACGAGCACGAGGACCACGAACGCCGTGACGTCCTTCCACTCGGAACCGAGGAAGATCGCGCTCCAGTTCTCGACCAGGCCGAGCACGATGCCGCCGAGAAGCGCGCCACGCAGGTTGCCGATACCGCCGAGCACCGCCGCGGTGAACGCCTTGATACCGAGCACGAAACCGACGCGGTAACCGGTGTTCTCGAGTTCCATCAGGTACAGCGCGGAGGCCACACCGGCCATCGCGCCGCCCAGCAGGAAGGTGATCCGCACGATGCGGTCGATCGAGACGCCCATCAGCACGGCGGCCTCGGGGTCCTGGGCGGTCGCCCGGATGCCGCGGCCGATGCGGGTGCGTCGCACCAGCTGGTCCAGCACCACCATGACGATCACCGCGCCGATGATGACCAGGACCTGGTCGGTGCGGACGACGGCGTTGCCGACCGGGAACAGCGTGTCGCGGTCGACGAACCGCGGCGCGTTCTGCGGGACGCGGCCCGACTTGCCGAAGACGTTGGGGATGATCACCAGCGCGAAGAGCTCCTGCAGGAAGATCGACGCGCCGATCGCGGAGATCAGGGCCGCGAGCTTCGACGAGCCGCGCTTGCGCAGCGGCCGGTAGGCGACCTGCTCCAGCACCACCGCGGAACCGCCGGACAGGACCGCGGAGGCGAGCATGAGTGCGAGCAGGAGCAGGATCATCGCGCCCAGGCCCACCACGATGTGGCCGGAGGTGGCGATGCTGGCCAGGATGAACAGGGACGTCATCGTCCCGATCATGAAGATTTCGGAGTGGGCGAAGTTGATCAGCCGCAGGACGCCGTAGACCATTGTGTAGCCGAGGGCGACGAGGGCGTAGATGGAGCCGAGAACCAGTCCGCCGATGGTGCTGCCGAGGAACTGGTCTTGCAGGGTCTGCAACATGACGTGAGCGCCTTACGAGACAAGGGCTAGGACAGGGATATGGGCCGGGAGCGGGGGTGCTGTGGTCACCACAGCGCCCCCGCTCCCGTCACAAGTTGCTATTCCTGTTTCGTCAGCCGGTGATCTTGGCTTCGGTCGACGCGCCGAGGTTCTTGATGACGCCGCCGACGACCTGGTACACGTTGATCGCGGCGGTCTCGGGCTCACCGTTCGCCTTGAACTTGATCTGCTTCGACGCGCCCTTGAAGTCTTCCGTCTTCAGGAACTCGTTGATCTTCTCGCCGGTGGTGTTGCCGGCCTTGATCGCGTTGATGAGGGCGGTCGCCGCGTCGTAGCCCTCGGACGCGTAGATCGCCGGGGCGACGTTGAACTTCGCCTTGTACTTGGTGGCGAACTCGTTCGTGGCGCCCGCGTCCGGGATGTTGCACGGGCAGCCGATGACCGCGCCTTCGGCGGCCGCGGCGCCCGCACCCGAGACCAGCTGCGGGTCGAGCGAACCGTCACCGGTGGCGAAGATGGCCTTCACGCCGCCGTCACGCAGCTGCTTGAGCAGCGGGCCGCCCTGCGCGTAGTAGCCACCGAAGGTGATGATGTCCGGGTTGGCCGCCTTGACCTTCTGCACGGTCGAGGAGTAGTCCGGCGCGTCCTTCGGGAACTTGTCGGTCTGAACCGCGACGCCCTTGTCCTTGAAGGTCTTCACGAACGCGTCCGCGAGGCCGACGCTGTACTCCTGGTCGTCCGAGATGACGAACGCCGACTTCGGCGACTTCGCCGTGATCAGGAAGTTCGCGATCGCGGGGCCCTGGTCGTCGTCGTTCGCGACGACGCGGTGCCAGTACGACCAGTTGTTCTTCGCCAGGCCCGGGTTGGTCGCCGACGGCGAGACACTCGGGATCTTGTTCTGCTCGAGCTGGCCGCCGATGGCCTTCGACTCGCCGGAGAAGGCCGGGCCGATCAGCGCGGTGATCTTGTCCGAGCCGATCGCCGTGGTGATCAGCGAGGTCGCCTGGTCGGCCTTGCCCTGGCTGTCGTAGGGCTTCAGCTCGATCTTGGTCTTCGGGTTGGTGGCGTTGTACTCCTCGATGGCGAGCTGCGCGCCGTTGCGGGGCGGGATCACGATCCCGGAGTTCTCCCCGGTCAGGTCGCCCATGAACCCGATCTTCAGCGTGCTGCCGTCACCACTGTTGCTCGACGAGCCGCCACCGGCGCAGCCCGCCAGCGCGAGCGACGTCGCCGCTGCGAGGGCGAGAACCCGTCCAAAACGCACTCCTGACACCGACTACCTCCCATGACCAACCACCGCCGGTAGGCGCTGCCCCCGACACAGGGGCTTGGTTAGGGCAGGAAGATATCCCTCTCGCCCGTCTTGTGCACAGGCGGCCTCACTACTCTGTGTCCACATCGTGACGATCGCAACCGACGCGAATTGCACGAAAAGGCGAGCGGCGTTTCATCTGGCGCTCGCCCTGGTCACGCAGCGATGCTAAGCATCGGCGCCGGCAATGCGAATGGGTGACAGCGGTGTTTCCCCCGTATGTCATCATCCATTTCCCTCGCCGGTCCGTGACCGGTTTCCCGGTGACCCGCTGTTCACCCTGACGTGCTCCCGGGCGGCGGGGCACCGCCGTAGGGATGCACCTTACGTCCGGTTCCCCGGCCCGGACGGACCGCCCCCGGCCCATGCCCGCTCGGCTGCCCCAAGGGGAGTCTCGGCGACAACCGATGGTTGTCGCCGACGTCGGAAAGGCTGTTGGACCCGGCCCACCCGGCGGCGGTTCGATGAGGGGGAACCGAGAACCGAAGGAGACCGGGATGCCGGAGATGATCGAGGGTTTCGCGGCGGGGGTGCCGTTCGTGGCGGTACCGCCGGTGGATCAGGACGCGCCGGCGGCGCTGGTGGCGGGCTGGCACCTGATGGACGCGCCGGCCAGCGAGCAGGCGATGGCCGACGCCGTCCCGATGGCGGGCCTCCGGGCGTGGCGCGTGTACTTCGGGCTCCCGCTCTGCGGGGCGCGGCTGCCCGAAGGCGGGCACGACGAGGTCTTCCGGCGGGCGAGCGAGGACGCCGTCCTGAACGTGTTCGAGCCGGTGACCGAGCAGGCGGCGGGGGAGTTCCCGGCGGCGCTGGCCGAGCTGCGCGACCGGCTGCCCGGCGCGCACGGGCCGCTCGGGGTGTTCGGCGGTTCGGCCGGGGCGATCGTGGCACTGGAGGTGCTGGCGCGCGGGGACGTCGAGATCGCGGCCGGCGCGGTGGCCAGCCCGGTCGTGCAGCTCGCGCCGATGATCGCCGCCAACGAGCGGCGCTTCGGGGTGACCTACTCGTGGACCGAGCGCTCCCGCGCGGTCGCGGCGCGCTACGACTACGTGAACCGGGCCGCCGAGCTGACCGCGCCGCTGCTGCTGGTCGCCGGGGCGGACGACGACGTCGCCGTGCGCGAGCCGGCGCAGGCGCTGCGCGAGAAGCTGGGAGCCGAGCTGGTGACGGTCGACGGGATGGCGCACGAGTTCCCGCCGGGCACACCGGGAGCGGCCCGCGTCGACGCCGCCTTCACCGAGTGGTTCGCGCGGCGGCTACGAGGCTGAGGTCTTCGTCCGGCAGCCAGGCGCGGTCCGGGTCGTAGGCGCACCAGTCCTCTTCGCGGCCGGCGCGCCCGGCCAGCGCCAGCAGCCGCCGCAGCGCCGGGCTCGCCTTCCCCCGCCGCCAGACCAGCGACCAGGGGAACAGCGGCGACGGCTCGAACGGCAGCACCTTCAGGTTGAGGTCGGGCGCGAGTTCCATGTCCGCGCCGGCGAGGGTGACGCGCCGCTTGCCGTACCGCGTCTGCTCGAGGGTGTGCCGCAGGTCGTAGCTGACGCCGGAGTCGTCGATCGGCACGTCGAACCGGGCGCACAGCTCCCGCAGGTACGACAGCCACTCCGCCGGGCCGCGGAGGGAGGGCAGCCAGATGCCGTCGGCGTGCAGCTCGTCGAGCCGCAGCACGTCCTGCACCGCCAGCGGGTGCTCCGGGGCGAGCAGCGCGACCAGCGGTTCGAGCCGGACCGGCCGGTGCTCCAGTTCGTCCGGCAGCGGCCGCCCGAAGCCGGTCACCCGGCCGAAGGCGGCGTCGAGCTCCCCGGACAGCAGCGGCCCGACCGCGTTGGCGAACCCGCCGCCGGCGACCCGGTCGATCTGCAGCGCCGGCTCCCGCGCGGCGAGCCGGCGCAGCAGGAAGATCGGCGAGAGCCGGTAGTCGAGGACGTCGAGGCGCAGCGGCCGGTCGTCGGCGCCCATGGCGGCCACCGCGCCGTCGGCCACCCGGAGCAGCTCGCGCGCGTGCGGGAGGAACCGCTCGCCGTCGGCGGTCAGCTCGACCGAACGGGGCGTGCGCAGGAACAACGGCGTCGCCAGGGCGTCTTCGAGCTTGCGGATGCGCTTCGACAGCGCCTGCTGGGTGAGGAACAGCGACTGCGCGGCCCGCCCGAAGTGCCGGTGCTCCGCGGTCACCACGAACGCCCGCACCTGGGCGACGTCGAGGTCCACCGGCTCAGGCGCCCGGCGGGCGGTCCCGGACGACGCAGGTGAGCCGGGCGGTGCAGGTGCGGCGGCCCTCGTCGTCGGTCAGCACGATCTCCGCGGTGATCGTGCCGCGGCCGACGTGCAGCGGGGTCGCCACGCCGGTGACCTTGCCCGAGCGGACCGCCCGGTGGTGGGTGCAGGACAGCTCCAGCCCCATCGCCGCCCGGCCCGGACCCGCGTTCAGCGCGGCGACCGTGGATCCGAGCGCCTCGGCGAGCACGGCGTTCGCGCCGCCGTGCAGGAGCCCGTACGGCTGGAGGTTGCCCTCGACCGGGATCGTGCCGACCACGCGTTCGGGCGTCACCTCGATCAGCTGCATCCCGACCTTGTCGTTCAGCTGCTGGTCGGCCGCCGCCGGGTCGATGCCCGCATACTGGTCCATGTCGATGTGGGCGGCACCTTCGGTCACGCAACGCTCCTCTTCCTATGCGACACGTAAGAGTGTCGGACCCTCAGCCTAGACTCGGCTCCGTGAGCCCGAGTGAGAAGACGACCGTTGCCAACGCCACAGGAACCACCGACGGCGGAACCGCCGCGGAGCGGCCGAAGCTGCTGCTGATCGACGGCCATTCGATGGCCTACCGTGCGTTCTTCGCGCTGCCCGCCGAGAACTTCAGGACCAAGACCGGGCAGGTCACGAACGCGGTCTTCGGGTTCACGTCGATGCTCATCAACCTGTTGCGCGACGAGGCGCCGACCCACCTGGCGGTGGCGTTCGACCTCTCGCGCAAGACGTTCCGCTCGGAGACGTTCGCCGAGTACAAGGCGAACCGCAGCACGACGCCGGACGAGTTCCGCGGCCAGGTGGACCTGGTCAGGGAAGTCCTCGACGTGCTCGGCATCCCGTCGCTGGTGAAGGAGAACTACGAAGCCGACGACATCATCGCCACGCTCACGACGCAGGCGACGGCCGACGGCTTCGACGTCCTCATCTGTACCGGTGACCGCGACGCGCTGCAGCTGGTCACCGAGCAGGTCACCGTGCTGTACCCGAAGCGGGGCGTCTCCGAGATGACCCGGTTCACCCCGGACGCCGTCGAGGAGAAGTACGGGCTCACCCCGCGGCAGTACCCGGACTTCGCGGCGCTGCGCGGCGACCCGTCGGACAACCTGCCGAGCATCCCCGGCGTCGGCGAGAAGACCGCGGCCAAGTGGATCCGCCAGTTCGGCTCGCTGAACGACCTGATCGACCGGGTGGACGAAGTAAAAGGCAAGGTCGGGGACGCGCTGCGGGCGCACCTGAGCGCCGTCACCCTGAACCGGCAGCTCACCGAGCTGATCCGGGACGTCGAGCTGGAGATCGCCCCGGCCGGGCTGGAACTGCGCCCGTGGGACCGCGAGGCGGTGCACGCGCTGTTCGACGAGCTGGAGTTCCGCGTGCTGCGGGACAGGCTGTTCGCGACGCTGCAGAGCGCCGAACCGGAGGCCGACGAGGGCTTCGAGGTCTCGGGTTCCGCGCTCGCGCCCGGCGCGCTGGCCGCCTGGCTCGCCGCGCACGCGGGCGAGGGCGAGCCGGTGGCGCTGGCGTTCCGCACGACGGGCGCGTCGGTCCGGTCCGACCTGCGCGCGGTCGCCTTCGCGGCGGCGGACGGCGAAGGCGCGTACATCGACGTGACGGCGATGGACCAGGCCGACGACACGGCGCTCGCCGCCTGGTTCGCCGACCCGAAGATCCGCAAGACCGGCCACGACCTCAAGGTCCCGCTGCACGCGATCCGCTCACGCGGCTGGGTGCTGGGCGGGCTCGCCATGGACACCGCGCTGGCCGCCTACCTGGTGCGGCCCGGGCAACGCACGTTCGAGCTGGACGACCTCGCGCTGCGCTACCTGCACCGCGAGCTGCGCTCGGAGACCGACAGCGGCGACGGGCAGCTGTCCCTGCTCGACGGCGGTGCCGAAGGCCTGGAGCAGAAGGAGATCCAGGAGGAGCTGGTCAAGGCCCGCGCCGTCTTCGAGCTGGCCGGCGCGCTCGACAAGGAACTCGAGCAGATCGGCGGCGCGAAGCTGCTCGACGAGCTGGAGCTGCCGCTGCTGGAGGTCATCACCGAGCTGGAGATCGCCGGCGTCGCCGTCGACCTCGAGCAGCTGACTTCGCTCGAAGCGCACTACCTCTCGCGCGTCACGCAGGCGGCGGACGAGGCATACGCGGTGATCGGCAAGCAGATCAACCTCGGCTCGCCCAAGCAGCTGCAGGTCGTGCTGTTCGACGAGCTCGGCATGCCGAAGACCAAGAAGACGAAGACCGGCTACACGACCGACGCCGAGGCACTGCAGGGCCTGTTCGAGAAGACCGAGCACCCGTTCCTGCAGCACATGCTGGAACACCGCGACGCGACCAAGCTGCGCACCACGGTCGAGGGACTGATCAAGTCCGTCGCCGACGACGGGCGCATCCACACGACGCTGCTGCAGACCATCGCGGCCACCGGCCGGCTGTCCTCGACCGAGCCGAACCTGCAGAACATCCCGGTCCGCACCGAGGAAGGCCGCCGCATCCGGGACGCGTTCGTCGTCGGCGAGGGCTACACCGAGCTGATGACCGCGGACTACAGCCAGATCGAAATGCGGATCATGGCCCACCTTTCCCAGGACGAGGGCCTCATCGAGGCGTTCAACAGCGGCGAGGACCTGCACACGTTCGTGGCGTCCCGCGCGTTTTCGCTGCCGCCGGAGGAGATCACGCCGGAACTGCGCTACCGCGTCAAGGCGATGTCGTACGGCCTCGCGTACGGGTTGTCGGCGTACGGCCTCTCGCAGCAGCTGCGGATCTCCACCGAGGACGCCAAGTCCCAGATGGAGGCGTACTTCGACCGCTTCGGCGGCGTGCGCGACTACCTCCACTCGGTGGTCGGCGTGGCTGCGAAGAACGGGTACACGGAGACGGTCTTCGGCCGCCGCCGCTACCTGCCGGACCTCAACAGCGACAACCGCCAGCGCCGCGAGATGGCCGAGCGGATGGCGCTGAACGCCCCGATCCAGGGCAGCGCGGCCGACATCATCAAGGTCGCGATGCTCAACGTCCACCGGGCGCTGGTCGAGGCGAAGCTGCGGAGCCGGATCCTCCTCCAGGTCCACGACGAGCTGGTGCTGGAAGTCGCGGACGGCGAGCGCGACGAGCTGGAGAAGCTGGTGCGCCAGGGCATGGGCTCGGCCTACGAGCTTGCGGTACCGCTGGAGGTCTCGGTCGGCTACGGGCGGTCCTGGAACGAAGCCGCGCACTGACCCGGCGGCGTCCGCCCGGGTGCCTACCGAGCGTCGCGGCCCGGATCACCGGGTCGTGGCGTGGGTGTACTCGGGCGGACGGCGCCGCGTTCCCGGCGGCGGGACCAAGCTGGGTGGCCCGAGCCGGAAGGACCACGACATGGCCAGCGAGTTCCAGCGGCGCAAGATTTCCGGCGTCTTCGGCGCCATGGACACCGACCGCGACGGCTGTCTCACCGAGTCCGACTTCCGGGCCCTTACGGCGAGATGGCTCGACCTCCGCGGCACGGACGCCGGCACGCCCGAAGGGCAGCAGCTCGCCGCGATCATGATGGGCTGGTGGGGCACCCTCCTCGACGCCGACCGCGACGGCGACGGCAAGGTCACCCTGGACGAAGTGCTCGACGTCGTCGACGAGCTTCCGAAGATGCCGGGCGCGGTCACCGGCACCGCCGCCGCCATGTTCGAAGCCGTCGACGAGAACGGCGACGGCGCCATCTCCGCCGCCGAGTACCACCGGCTGATCGAAGCCTGGAGCGGTGCCGACACCCCCACCGACGACGTCTTCGCGCACCTCGACCTCGACGGTGACGGCCGCCTTTCCCGCGACGAGTTCGCCGGGCACTGGCTCGAGTTCTGGGCCGGCGACGACCCGGCCGCTCCCGGCAGCTGGGTGTTCGGCCGCATTTGAACACCCGATGCGACGAACGGACGAGTCCGTTCGGGTGAGCGATTACCGCTGGGTAGGGAGGTCGGCGCCAACGCGCGGCGATCACGGCGTAGGGTCCGCCGAATGGGGTTCGAGCGTGAGCGACGACGCTGGCGGGTCCGGCTGCACGACGAACTCGGCCGGGTGTGCGGCGCGGGCACGGTACTCGACGAGTACCACGTGCTCACCAGCGCGCACGTCGTCGAGACCGCCGGCGGTCCACGGTCCGCGCTCAGCGTCGACTTCGTCGGACTGGCCGAGGCCATGCCCGGCACCGCGACCGTCGTCGAAGGCTGCTGGGTGCCCTCCGACGGCGGTGGCCGCGGCGATCTCGCCCTGCTGCGCCTGGATCGCCCCGAATCCCGCGTGTTCCGCGCCCCGCTGCACCGCATGCCCCTCGGTGAGCACCAGCTGGTCCGCGCCTTCGGCTTCCCGCCCGGTTCGGTCGGCCGCTGGACCCACGCCCGGCTCGGCGGCCCCGAACACCCCGGCGGCCCCGGCGGCGAGTGGGTCCGTCTCTTCCGTACCGCCGAAGCCGAATCGCTCGGCCCGGGCTTCGGCGGCACGGCCGTGCTCGACGAGGCGACCGGCCACGTCGTCGGCATGGTCGTCGGGAAGGACACCGGCACCTGGATGGTGCCCGTCGAGACGATGCTCGGCCACCTGCCCCAGCTCAGCATCTGGGCTTCGGGCAGCCCGGCGGTCGACGCCAGCTTCTCCCGCCCGGTCGGCGAAGCCGTCGACGTCGCCTTCGTGCAGCGCGTCGCCGACTGGTTCGCCAAGGCCGAGCCCGGCACCGTCTGGGTCGTCGACACCGGCCAGGCCGGTTCGCCGCTCGCCGCGGCGCTGCGGTTCGGCATCGTCCTCGCCGACCGTGAACGCTCGCTCGGCGTGCCCGGCCTGCCGCCCGCGCTCGGCCCGATGCCGCCGACGGGCAGCGTCGACCTCGCCGTCGACGCCACCGGCCGCACCGCCGACGCCGTCCGCCACCGGATCGCCGACCGGCTGACCACCGGGGTCGCCGGCCGCACCCTCGTCGTGGACGCGATCGACGACTCCGCCGAACCCGACCGGCTCGTCGGCGAGGTGCTGGCGCCGCTCGCCGGCCGCGCGGCCGAGCTCGGCATCCGCCTGCTGCTCGGTTTCCGGGACGAGTCCTCGCCCGGCGCCGCGGCCGTGCGCGTCAGCACCGCCGGGGACCGGCCGGCCCCGGAGGATCTGGCCGGCCGGCTCGACGTGCTCACCCGGTCCGTGGAGGAGCTCGCCGAGATCGAGGCCTACCAGCTGCGCGTGGCGACGCGCTTCACCGGCGTCGCGATGCTGCCGGCGCGGGCCCACCGCCTGCGCGGCGCGCTCAAGCAGCTCCGCTCGGCCGAGGTCGACGGCGACGCCGAGTGGGTCGAGCGCCACATCGGCAGCCACGAGCACGCGGTCGCCCCGGCGGTCGAGGACGGCCGCCGCCAGCGCGCGGTGCTCGACGGCCTGATGGCCCGCCGCGAGGAACTGCGCGCCCGCCTGGCCGGCGACCACGAACTGGCCCGCGAACAGGGCCTGTCCGGCGACCCGGAGCTGGAACAGGCGTACGTCCCGGCGAAGCGGCTCCTGATCGACGGCCCCTGCGAGCTGACGGCGGCGGCCACGGCGGTCGACACCTACGCGGCGGCGGTCCGGGCCAGGATCGAAGACCGCGGCTGACCCTGCCGCAAGTGCCGTGAAGGGCACCTTGAGCGACTTGGAGTCCCTCAAGGTGCCCTTCGCGGCTTTCCGGCGCCGGAACTGTCGGTGCCGGGCGGTAGCGTGGAAAACGGGGGGCGCCCCCGCGAGCGGCAGTGGGGTAGGCGGCTAGCGGCGGCCGAGGCCGCGGATCAGCACCATCACCGCGTCCCGGACTTCCGCTCGCGTCCGCTGTGGCCCGAACACCTGCCAGTCCAGCGCCACCACCAGCATCGTGCCGAACAGGCCCGCCGCCGCGGTCGGGATCTCCACCCCGTCCGGCAGCCGTCCCGCCTCGTCGAGGCGCTGCAACTGCCGCTTCACGATCGAGATGATCTCCTCGCGCAGCAGGGAAAGCGTGCCGTGCCACTGGCCCGGCGTCCGCCACAGCTCGCTCACCAGGATCTGCGAGAACCCCGGGTAGCGGGCGATGAACTCCAGCGTGGTGTCGACCTGTGCCTCGATCACGTCCAGCGGGTCGGCGTCGGACACCGCCGAGCGCAGCCGTTCCGCGAGCATGTCGACGCCGTACCGCAGCAGCGCGTCGACCAGCCCGTCCTTGGACCCGAAGTTGTAGTAGACGGTGCCCTTGGCGACGCCGGCCGCGGCGGCGATGTCGTCGACCGTCAGCCCCACGAGGCCCCGGCTCTTCGAGAGCTCCAGGGTGGCCTCGAAGAGCTTCTGCTTCGTCGCGCCGCTCACAGGCTCAGCTCGGGCTTGAGCGCGGACACCGTCCAAACGCGACGTTTCCGCGCGGCCAGGGTGGACACCAGGATCCCGCCTGCCAGATAGGCCAGCAGCACCCCGATGTCGCCGAGGATCTGGATCGTCGCCCCGCTGTAGAACAGGTGGCGGAAGCCGTCGATCGCGTAGCCCATCGGCAGCACCACGTGCAGCGGGT
>Ga0070668_100002691_pt1 | contig 13071 bp, 9 predicted proteins | sample KBSS43metaG_FD_64661 | JGI IMG/M metagenome (GOLD analysis project Ga0070668, IMG submission 64661) | Switchgrass rhizosphere microbial communities from Kellogg Biological Station, Michigan, USA - KBS S4-3 metaG | ecosystem: Host-associated > Plants > Roots > Rhizosphere > Soil ... | reverse complement strand
GGAAAGGTCAGCAGCAGCGCCAGATAGTAACGGTCCGTGAACGGCGCGACCAGAATGACCCCGGCGGCGAGGAGGAGCAGGGTGTTCTCAAGGCCGGTTCGTTTTGGCGGCTGGATCACGGCCGGCGTCGCCAGCATCAGAAGCGTGGGCAGCACCAGGCTGAGGCCGAGGAAGGTGGCCATGAACGAGTGCAGCAATTCGCTCGGCTCGAAGGATCGGCCGAGACCGAAATAGAGGAAGGCGGCTGTGAGCACGGCGCTGACCAAGGCGACGGGGGTCGCCACGAAGCAGAGCAGCTTGACGACCTGTTGAACGTTCCGCAGGCGCGGTCGACGCAAGACCCTGATCAGCAGCCATGCGCCGATCACACTGGTGAGGGCGGCGCTCACGCCGGACGTCAGGGCATAAAGGAAGGCGCCTGTACGCCCATAGGAGAAAAGGACCAGGGCGGCGAAACAACCGGCGAGGCAGGCGATGCGCCATCGGCCGGAAAGCAGGACCAAACCGGAAATCAGAAAGGCGTTGGACGTCCAAAGCGCGGGTCGCCCGTCGGGACCGGTGATATATTCCGCGTTGTACAAGGCCGTGGCGGCATAGGCCGCTACAATGGCCAACGCTGCCCATTGGCCTCCCCGGATACGCAAGAAGTTCTGCAGCGACACTCTGGGTCTCCCCCCGACCATTGCGCTCATTGTGGGATGAGACGACATAAAGGGGAGTTAATCGGACGAAGGGGTCGCTTATTCTAGATCAAGCACTTGAGCGTTTTCTGGTCGTCAAACGGGAGTCGTTTTTGGCGCAAAACGCTCTAGCGACCCGGCGAAAGCACGGGGCCGTCCTCCGACGGCGGGGTCCCTGCGACGTTCATGGCCATGGCCAGCAGGGTGTAGTAGCCGCAGATGCCGGCCAGATCGAGGACGCCCTTTTTGCCGAAGGCCTCCAGCGCCGCAGCATAGGCGGCGTCGCCGACCTTTCGGTGGCGATGCAGTTCGGTGCAGAAATCGTAGAGGGCCTGCTCGTCCGGCGCCAGGCCGGAGGGAGGCAGGCCGGCGGCGAGCGCCTCGATCGTCGCCCGCGAAACCCCGGCCTCGAGCGCGATCGGATGGTGGATCTGCCATTCCACCGCCTGGTCCCAGACGCGGGCGGTGATCATAATGGCCAATTCACTGAGCCGAGGCGGCAACTGCGTGCGGTACCGCAGGTATTCGCCCAGTGCGCTGGCCCGCAGCATCAGCTCGGGACTGTGCAGCATCGTCGAGAACGGGCCGAACGGCGGACAGCCGCGCGCTAGGCCAAACACCTTTATCGCGGTTTCCTGATCGGGCGTCAGGGCGTCGTTGTCGGGCGGCGGCAAGCGTTCGGTCATTGAGCACGTCCTTTGAGCCTTGATACTGGCGCAGGTGTCGGAGTTTGCAAAGGGCGGCGCGCTTGGGGACCGCTGCACGGGAGCTCGGACGCTAGGTCTCCACTTTGACCCGGTGTTAAGTTGCGGCCGTTAGGCTGCGCGGCGATGAAAAAGATCGCGATCAAGACCCCGACACCGCTCGCGGCCCTCAGCCACGAGTTCCGCACGCCCCTGAACGGCGTTCTCGGCATGGCCCGTCTCTTGGAGGGCACGCGGCTGACGGCGGAGCAAAAGTCCTATGTCGCGGCGCTGAAGGAATGCGGCGATCACCTTCTGACCCTCGTCAACGACGTCCTCGATCTCGCCAAGCTCGACGCCGGCGCCCTGACCCTCAATCTCGCCTCCCTGCGCATGGAAACCCTGCTGGAATCGGTCGCCGAGCTCTTGAGCCCGCGCGCCCACGCCAAGGGGTTGGAGATCGCCTGGACGGCTCCCGTCGACCTGCCCTCGGTGTTCGCCGACCAGGGGCGTCTGAAACAGGTGCTGTTCAACCTGGCGGGCAACGCCATCAAGTTCACCGACCAGGGTGGGGTCATCCTTGGCGTCGAATGGGCGGGCGCGCCGGGCGGCAAGACCGCGCGCCTGCGCCTGACGGTGCGCGACACCGGCCCCGGCGTCGCTAAGGACCGCCAGCAGAAGATCTTCGAGGCCTTCACCCACGCCGACGCGCGTGACGGCGCGCGCGACGACGGCGCGGGCCTCGGGCTCGCCATCGTCTCGCGGCTGGCCGAGGCGCACGGCGGCGCGGTCGGGGTCGATTCGACGCCGGGCCAGGGCGCCACCTTCTGGTTCGAGGCGGAGTTCGACGTGCAGCGGCCGCCGCAAGGCCGCCTGCCGTTGATGGACCTTTGCGTCGTCATCGCCTCGCCCTCCTTGATCGTCCGCGAAGCGGCGGCCTCGCAGGTGCGGTCCTGCGGCGGCCAAGCGATCACCTTTGAGAGCCTGGAGGAGGCTGCTCGCCAGTCCCCGCGCGGCGCGGTGGTGCTGATCGACCAGGCCTTCGCCAATCCCGGCCGGCGGGTGCGCCCCGTGCCGGGCCGGCCGAGCCTGATCCTCTTGCCGCCCGAAGCCCGCGGCCACATCCCACGCATCCGCGGCGCCGGGTTCGCCGGCTATCTGATCAAGCCCTTGCGCACCGTGTCGCTGGCCGACCGGGTGCTCGCGGCCCTCGGCCGCCATCCGTCCGGCGCGCCGTCCCGGGCCGACGAACGGGCCGAGCATGAGGCCGCCAAAGGCGCCCGCGTGCTCGTGGTGGAGGACAACCCGATCAACGCCCTCCTGGCCCGCAAGCTTCTCGAGCGCGAAGGCTGCGACGTCGATCAGGCCGCCACCGGCCAGGCGGCGATCGACGCAGCGGCCATGCAGCTCTACGACCTTATCCTGATGGACCGCCGCCTGCCCGACATCGACGGCCTGACCGCGACGCGGTTCATCCGCGCGGCGGGCAGCACGACGCCGATCGTCGCCCTGACCGCCGACGCCTTCGAGGACGACCGCCGCGCCTGTCTCGAAGCCGGCATGAACGACTTTCTGACCAAGCCGCTCGATCCCGGCGCCCTGCGCACCGTGCTCGCCCGCGCCCAGGACGGCCGCCTCGCGGGCGGCTGGACGAAACCCGCCGGGACCGCCAAGCTCGCCTCCTGATTTGGAGGGACAATGGCAGGCAACAAAGACGCGGCGGACCCCGCGCCAAAGCGCAGCACCGCCGCGGCGTTCGCCGCCTTTTTCGAGCGCCGATCGCTTGTCATGCTCGGGCTTGGCTTCGCGGCCGGCCTGCCGAACCTTCTGATCTTCGACACCCTTTCGGCCTGGCTGCGCGAGTCCGGCCTTTCCCTGTCGGTCATTTCCTTCTTCGCCCTGGCCACGCTCAGCTATTCGCTGAAGTTCGTCTGGGCGCCGCTGATCGACCGCACGGCCGTGCCGGGGTTGACCAAGGTCCTCGGGCACCGGCGCTCGTGGATGCTGGTGACCCAGATCGTCATCATCATCGGCTTGTGGCTTATCGCCGGAACCGATCCAGCCACCGATCTTTGGCGGATCGCCATCTTTGCGGTGATCGTCGGCTTTTCCGGCGCGACCCAGGACATCGTCATCGACGCCTGGCGGATTGAGGCGGCCCCGGGAGACCGGCAAGGGCCGATGGCGACGGCCTACCAGTGGGGCTATCGGGTGGCGGTCATCGTCGCAGGCGCCGTCCCGCTGGTGCTCGCCGAGCTCTATAACTGGAATCTCTCCTACGCGGTCATGGCGGCGTTGATGCTGGTCGGCATCGGCGCGGTCCTTCTGGCGCCGCGTGAAGTGCAACATCAGATCCGGCCGATCCCCGTCGCCGGCATTCCGTCACGGCCGGCGGTCGAGGTCGGCGAGTGGATCGCGCGGCTGGCGCTGATCGCCGTCGCCGCCCTGATCATCGGTTCTGGCCTGACCGGCGCGCCCGAGCTCCTGGCCGGCGTCGTCGGCGGCCTTGGACTGCCGACCCTGGCGGCCGACTTGGCGGCGCTTTGGACGGCCAAGCCTGAGGGGACCTACGCTCAGGTGGCGGCGGTGGTTATCGGCCTGGGACTTCTGGTGATCGCCTGCCGGCCCATTCCGGGCGTCAAGACGCGGCCCGGCGCCTATCTCGGCAGCGCGTTCGGCGAGCCTCTGGCGGACTTCTTCAAACGCTTCGGCCCACTGGCCGGGCTGATCCTGGCGCTGATCTGCTTCTACCGGCTGGCCGACTTCGTGCTCAACATCATGAACCCGTTCTATCTCGACCTCGGCTTCAGCAAGATCGAGATCGCCGAGGTGCGGAAGGTCTTCGGCGTCGCCGCCTCTATGTTTGGCGTGTTCATCGGCGGGCTGTCGGTGGTGCGGCTCGGGATCATCCGCACCATGGTCATCGGCGCCTTCGCCAGCCCTCTGTCCAACCTGGTCTTCGCCTGGCTGGCTGTACAGGGGCCAGACGTCGGCGCCCTCTATGTCGCCATTGTCATCGACAACATCGCCACCGGCTACGCCGGCACCGCCCTGATCGCCTACATGTCCAGCCTGACCAGCGTCGGATTCACCGCCACCCAATACGCCCTGTTCTCATCGCTCTACGCCTTGCCCGGCAAGCTAATCGCCTCGCAGTCCGGACGCCTGGTGGAAGGGTGGGCGCGTTCGGCGGAAGCGGGGGGCGTCTTGAGCGGATTGAAGTCGCTGTTTTCCGGCTTGCCGCCGCAATCCTTCGTCAGCGGCGCACAGACCGCGGGCGTCACGCCGGCCGCCTTGGGGGCGGGTTATGTGACCTTCTTCCTCTATTCGGCGGTGATCGGGGTCTTCGCGATTGTCCTGGCCTTCGTCGTCGCCAAGCGCCACGCCGCCTTGATCGAGGCGAACGCGATGACGCCGGCTACAGCCTGAATTTCCTCCCTCCCCTTCATGGGGAGGGCCAAGACGATGCGCAGCATCGGCGACGGGTGGGGAAGCCTCCGGACTCCCCCACCCGGCCCTTCGGGCACCCTCCCCATGAAGGGGAGGGCGACGTCCGAAAACCGCGAGACTCATCGGCCTCGCGGGTCGATGATCAGCCCATGGTCGATCTCGATACAGACGCCTGCTATCGCGCCCTCGTCGCCAGGGACCGCCGGTTCGACGGCCGCATCTTCGTCGGTGTGAGGACCACCGGCGTCTATTGCCGGCCGGTCTGTCCGGCGCGCACGCCCAACCGCGAGAACGTCAGCTTCTATTCGACGGCCGCCGCCGCCGCCCAGGCGGGCTTTCGCGCCTGCCTGCGCTGCCGCCCGGAAACCTCGCCCGAGGTCGGCGCCTGGAGGGGCGCGTCCAACACCGTCTCGCGCGCCCTTTCCATGATCGAGGCCGGCGCCCTCGACGCTGGCGGGGTCGAGGATCTGGCGGGCCGGCTCGGCGTCGGCGGCCGGCAACTGCGGCGGCTGTTCGACCAGCACCTTGGGGTCTCGCCGCTGGACGTCGCCCAGACCCGCCGCGTGCACCTCGCCAAGCAATTGCTGCATGAGACGACCTTGCCGATGGCCCAGGTCGCCTTCGCCGCCGGGTTCGGCAGCGTCCGCCGTTTCAACGAGACCTTCCATGACCTCTATCACCGGCCGCCGGCGGACCTTCGCCGGATCGGCGCGGTCCCGGCGGGACGCGCGGACGGCGTCACCCTGACCCTCGGCTACCGGCCGCCCTACGACTGGGACGCGATGCTGGGCTTCCTGGCGGCGCGGGCCATCCCCGGCGTCGAGACCGTCTCCAAGGGCGTCTACCGGCGCGCCATCGCCATCGGCGACGATATCGGAACCCTGGCTGTCAGCCGCGCCTCGGGCGACCGGCTGAAGGTCCATATCCGCTTTCCACGCCTGTCGGCCCTGCCTGAAATCCTGGCGCGGACGCGGCGGGTGTTCGACCTCGCCGCGCACCCCGCCGCCATCGCCGAGCACCTGGCCCGCGATCCCGCCCTCGCGCCCCTCGTCGCCGCCCGGCCGGGACTTCGCGTGCCCGGCGCCTGGGACGGGTTCGAGCTCGCCGTGCGGGCCATCCTCGGCCAGCAGATCAGCGTCGCCGCGGCGGTGAAGCTCGCCGGGCGCATCGTCGCCGAACACGGCGAGCCCCTGCCGCAGGCCTTCCAGGCGCCGGGTCTTTCGCGGACCTTTCCATCGCCGGAACGCCTGGCCGCCGCCGACCTTTCCGGCCTGCCCATGCCCGGCGCCCGCATCCGCGCCCTATCGTCCATCGCCGCCGCGTCGGCGGCCGATCCAGCCCTCTTTGGCCCCCGCGCCCGCCTTGAGGACGCCATCGCCGCCTTGCGCGCCTTGCCGGGGATCGGCGAGTGGACGGCGCAGTACATCGCCATGCGGCAGTTGCGTGAGCCGGACGCCTTTCCCGCCGCGGACGTCGGCCTGATGCGGGCGCTGGCCGGCCCTGACGGCGTGCGGCCCACCGCCGCCGACCTTCTCGCCCGCGCCGAGGCCTGGCGGCCCTGGCGCGCCTATGCGGCCCTGCACCTTTGGGCGGCCGACACCGCAACCCTGGAGAAATCCGATGCCCGACATGCCGCCTGAACATCTCTATCTCGACCGCTACGCCTCGCCGATCGGCGAGATCCTGCTGGTCACTGACGAGGCGGGACACTTGCGCGCCCTCGATTTCCACGACCATGAGCCACGCATGCTGCGTTTGCTGCGCCTGCACTATGGTCCAAGAACGCTGAAGCCCGGCGCCGCGCCCGCGCCGATCCGCCAGGCGTTGGACGCCTATTTCGCCGGCGACCGCAAAGCCCTGCAATCGATCGCCTGGCGCACGGGCGGCACCGCCTTCCAGCGCGCCGTCTGGGCCGGCCTCGCCGCCATTCCGGCCGGGGAGACCTTAAGCTACGGCCAACTCGCCGCCCGCCTCGGCAACCCCAAGGCCGTCCGCGCCGTCGGCCTCGCGAACGGCGCCAACCCCGTCGGCCTCGTCGTCCCCTGCCACCGCGTCATCGGCGCGAACGGGTCGATGACCGGCTACGCCGGCGGCGTGGAGCGCAAGCGCTGGCTCCTGGAGCATGAGCGGGGGCGTTAGGGGATCTGCGACCAACTAGTTGTTGATCGCGGCAAACTTGGGCTCGTTTTCTGATATGCTCCTTGAGATGCTTGGAAAATTTGTGCGGCGTTATTGGTTGGTGGCGGCGGGAACGTGTGTGCTCGCGACAGTCGGCGTTCCAGCTCAGGCGTGTGTAGCGCCGGTTCCTCTTGCTGTGCGTCATGTCCGGGATGCAGACGTTGTTGTGGTGGGGTGGGTCGTCAGCTACCGAATTTTCCGTGATCCATTGGAAAAACAGCGTCGAAAGAAGCTACTCGACGGCACTTCGGGTGAACTGCGAAAAATCTTGGAGAAGTCTGCAGGTCAGGGTGGGCCTGCTCGCTTCGACATAATCGTTGACGAGGTGCTCGTAGGAAGGGCCCCGAAGAGAATTCGATCGGTGATATGGACTAACTCGACATTCGAGCTGCCAAAGAGAATGCCACCGGGCCCATTTTTGATCGCATTAAACTATCCGCGCTCCCAGACGCACCCGCGTCCCGAGCAAAGGACAACCTTACATCCCGATCCCCGTTCAGGCGCCATGACGGTCCTGCAGGCAGCCTGTTCGGCCCCGTTTATGTTCAGGAAGACGAGTGGCGAAGCCGCCGCCGTTCGCGAGATACTCAAACCGGGAGCCGCGCGCTCGGCACCGGCACGCGCTAACGGTTAGGGGACCGCTTGTTGTTCCTCCCCTACGGCTGCACTTCGGCCGCATAGGCCGCGAAGGTGGCCATGTTGAGGATGGTCGAGACCGAGGCCGACAGGGGGGCGATCTGCACCGGCTTCGAGAGGCCGAGCAGCAGCGGGCCGATGACCGTGGCTTCGCCGAGGGCCTGGACCAGCTTGGTGGCGATCGAGGCCGAGTGGATGGCCGGCATGATCAGGACGTTGGCGGGCCCGGTGAGGCGCATGAACGGGAAGTTGCCGCGCAGCTCCGGCTGCAAGGCCAGTTCCGGCGGCATCTCGCCCTCGTATTCGAAGTCGATGTCCATGGCGTCGAGCTGGGCCACGGCCTCGCGGACCTTTTCCGACCGGTCGCCTTGCGGGTTGCCGAAGGTCGAATAGGACAGGAAGGCGAGCCGGGGGGTGACGCCGAGGGTCTTGACCGCGTTCGCCGCCTCGATGGCGATCTCGACCAGTTCGTCGCCCGTCGGCAGTTCGGTGATGTTGGTGTCGGCGACGAACAGGGTGTGGCCCTTGGCCAGGACCACCGACATGCCGATGACGCGGCCGGCCGGTGAGGGATCGATCGCCCGCATCACCTCTTCCAGGCTGACGTCGAAAGACCGCGTCACGCCGGTGACCATGCCGTCGGCGTGACCAAGCGCGACCATGGTGGCGGCAAAGGCGTTGCGGTCCTGGTTGATCAGCCGCAGGCAGTCGCGGCGCAGATAGCCGTCGCGCTGCAGGCGGCCGTAGAGATAGTCGGTGAAGGCGGCGTTCCACGGCGACAGCCGGGCGTTGGCGATCTCCATGCCGGCGGCCTCGGGGTCGATGCCGGCCAGCACCATGTTGCGGCGAACGATCTCCTCGCGCCCGACCAGGACGGCCTTGCCGAGGCCTTGGGTCTCGAAGGCGTAGGCGGCGCGGATAACGCTGGGCTCCTCGCCCTCGGCGAAGACGATGCGCTTGTGCGGCGCGCGCTGCACCGCGCCGGTGATCGACTGCAGGAAGGCGGCGGTCGGGTCGAGGCGCTGGGCGAGGCTGGAGCGGTAGGCGTCCATGTCCTCGATCGGCTTGCGGGCGACGCCCGTGTCCTGGGCCGCCTGGGCGACGAAGGGCGGGATGTACCAGATCAGGCGCGGATCGAAGGGCGAGGGGATGATGTATTCGGGGCCGAACTTCAGCTGCTGGCCCTGGTAGGCGGCGGCGACTTCGTCGGGGACGTCCTCGCGCGCCAGCTGGGCCAGCGCGTTGGCGCAGGCGATCTTCATCTCCAGGTTCACCCGCCGGGCGCGCACGTCCAGGGCGCCGCGGAAGATGTAGGGGAAGCCCAGCACGTTGTTGACCTGGTTCGGATAGTCCGAGCGGCCGGTGGCGATGATCGCGTCCTTGCGCACCGCCAGGATCTCTTCGGGCGTGATCTCCGGGTCGGGGTTGGCCATGGCGAAGATGATCGGCGACTTGGCCATGGCGGCGACCATCTCTTGGGTCACCGCGCCCTTGACCGACAGGCCGACGAAGACGTCGGCGCCGGTCATGGCTTCCAGCAAGGTGCGCTTGTCGGTCTCGACCGCCAGGGCGGACTTCTGCTGCGTCATGCTCTCGGTGCGGCCGCGATAAATCACGCCCTTGGTGTCGACGGCGACGCAGTTCTCGGCGCGCACGCCCATGGCCTTGAAGAGCTCGATCGAGGCGATGCCCGCGGCGCCCGCGCCGTTCAGCACCACCTTGATGTCGGCCAGCTTGCGGCCGGTGATGTGGCAGGCGTTGATCAGGCCGGCGGCGGAGATGATCGCCGTGCCGTGCTGGTCGTCGTGGAACACCGGAATGTCCAGGAGCTCCTGCAGCTCGGTCTCGATGCGGAAGCACTCAGGGGACTTGATGTCCTCCAGGTTGATGCCGCCGAAGGTGATGCCGATGTTCTTGACGACGGTAATGATCTCGTCCGGGTCCTTGGACGAGATTTCGATGTCGATGGAATCGACGTCGGCGAAGCGCTTGAAGAGCACCGACTTGCCCTCCATGACCGGCTTCGACGCCAGGGCTCCGAGGTCACCCAAGCCCAGGATCGCCGTGCCGTTGGTGATCACCGCCACGAGATTGCCCTTGGACGTATAGTCGTAGGCGGTGTCAGGATCGGCGGCGATGGCCAGCACCGGCACCGCGACGCCCGGCGAATAGGCGAGCGACAGGTCCCGCTGCGTCGCCATCGGTTTGGTCGGAACGATCGCGATCTTCCCCGGCGTGGGATATTTGTGGAAGGCGAGGGCTTCTTCGTCGGTGAAGGTGCGCTTTTCGGAATCGCTCATGTACTGGGACTTTGCGGGCAAGGTGGCGGAGCGGCGAACCTAGCGGCGCCCGCCCCGCATCACAACCTTGTCAACACGCGCCGCGATCTGATCTATGCCCTATCGTCAAAGTAGGAGCGTCGACCGTGACCCAAGCCATCAAGATCGGGATCGCCGGCGCCTTCGGGCGCATGGGCCGCGCGGTCACCGCTGCGGTCGAACAGCGCGACGGCGTCGAGATCGGCGCCCTCTATGACGCCCCCGGTTCGGAAGGCCAGATCGCGACCCACGACGGCGGCCGCGGCCGGGTGCTGGTCTCGCGCGAAGAAGCTCTGACGGCCTGCGACGCGGTGATCGACTTCACCGTGCCCGAAGCCTCGATCAAGCTGGCGGGCCTCGCCGCCGAGCGCGGCGGGCCGGCGCTGATCATCGGCTCGACGGGGCTGACGGCCGAGCAGGAGGGCAAGATCACCCGGGCTTCCGGCAAGGTCGCCGTGGTGCGGTCGCTGAACTTCTCGCTTGGGGTCAACACCCTCATGGGCCTAGTTCGCCAGGCAGCCGAACGGCTCGGCCCCGAGGCCTGGGATATCGAGATCTTCGAGGCGCACCACTGGCGCAAGGTCGACGCCCCGTCGGGCACGGCCCTGATGCTGGGCCAAGCGGCGGCGGCGGGGCGGGGTGTCGATCTCGACAAGGTCTCCGACCGCGCGCGCGACGGCATTACCGGGCCAAGGACCGAAGGCGATATCGGCTTTTCGGTGATGCGCGGCGGCGGCATCGTCGGCGACCACAGCGTGGTCTTCGCCGCCGAGGACGAAATCCTCACCCTGTCCCATTCGGCCCGCGACCGCAGCCTGTTCGCCCGCGGCGCCGTCGAGGCGGCGGTCTGGGCGGCGGGCCGCAAGCCGGGCCTCTACGACATGATGGACGTCCTGGGGTTCAAGGGCTGACTGGGGGCGCGCTCAGCCCCTTACGCGCCCTCCTCGCGCTTGCCGTCGTGGCGGTGTGGGGCACGAACTTCGTCGTCATCCGCCTCGGCCTCGACGACCTGCCGCCGCTGTTCTTCGCCACGCTGCGATTCTTCTTCGTCGTCTTTCCGCTGGCGTTCTTCCTCAAGCGGCCGCCCGTCCCCTGGCGACATCTGGCGGCCTATGGCGTCCTGATCGGGGCAGGCCAGTTCGGCGTCCTCTACTACGCCATGACCTCGCATATCTCCCCAGGCCTGGCGTCGCTGGTGGTCCAAAGTCAGGTGTTCTTCACCGTCGGCCTGTCGATGTGGCTGATGCGCGAACGGGTGCGCGGCTATCAGGTCATCGCCCTTCTTCTCGCCATCGCCGGTATCGGCGTGATCATCGCCCATACCGACGGCGCGACCACGCCGCTCGGACTGGGGCTGGTGCTCATCGCCGCGCTCTGCTGGGCCTGCGGGAATGTCATCGCCAAGTCCAGCGGCGAGGTCGACATCCTGGCCTATGTCGTCTGGGGCAGCCTCTTTTCCGTCCCGCCCTTGCTGGCCGCTTCCCTGATCTTCGAGGGGCCGCAAGCGATCGCCGCCGGCCTCGCCCGCTCCGACGGACAGACCCTGGCGGTGGTGTTGTGGCAGTCGGTGGGCAACACCCTGTTCGGCTACGGCGCCTGGGGCTGGCTTCTCGCCAGGCATCCGGCGGCGGTGGTCGCGCCGATGGCGCTTTTGGTGCCGGTGTTCGGCATGGGCGCCTCGGCCCTGTTGCTCGGCGAGCCGATGCAAGGCTGGAAGCTCGCCGCCGCCGCCCTGGTGATCGGCGGCCTGGCGCTGAACCTGGTTTGGCCGCTGGTCCGGCGGCGGGCCTAACCAAGCGGGCCCGAAGGATAATTCCCTTCTCCGCTCGGCGGAGAAGGTGGCCCCGAAGGGGTCGGATGAGGTGGCCCCCCGCTTTTCGAGCGTTGCCTGAGCTAGGTGGCTCCTGCTTTTGCACCGCCGGCGCGCCACCTCACCCCGCTTCGGTCGCTTACGCGCCCTCGCGACCCTCTCCGCCGAGCGGAGAGGGTAATCCTTGCCGAACACCACGGTCGTCAGCATAGACGACAACCCCTATATCCTAGCCCTGACCGGTCGAGCCGAAGCCGCCCTCGCCGCGGTGGGTTTCGTCGAGATCGGCGACCTCTTCCCATGCGCCTTGGGTCACCGGGGCGATGACGATCTGGGCGATGCGGTCGCCGCGGCGGATGGTGAAATCTTCCTCGCCGAGGTTGATCAGGATCACCTTCACTTCGCCGCGATAGTCTGAGTCGATGGTGCCGGGCGTATTGAGGCAGGTGACCCCGGCCTTGGCCGCCAGCCCCGAGCGTGGCCGCACCTGCGCCTCAAAGCCTTCTGGCAAGGCGAAGGAGAGGCCCGTGGGGACCATGTCGCGGGCGCCGGGTTTCAGCACTAACGGCTCGCCGTCGGGCACGGCGGCGCGGATGTCCATGCCGGCGGACCCCGGGGTCTCGTAGGCGGGAAGGGCGATGCCGGCGGCATGCGGCAGGCGCTTGATCGGAATGGTGGGGGTCATGCGAGCGCTTGGGCGACCTTTTCGGCGATCTTCATCGAGACCACGTCCTTGTCCGCCCGCTCGATTCGATCAACCGATTTGGCGGTGATCAGCAGGACGGCGTTTTGCGCGCCGCCCATGACGCCCGGCTCGGTGACGTCGTTGGCGATGATCCAGTCGCAGCCCTTGCGCGAAAGCTTGGCCTTGGCGAAGGCTTCGACGTCGTTGGTCTCGGCGGCGAAACCGACGACCAGTTTCGGCCGCCGGCCCCTGGCCGCCGCGACGGTGGCGAGGATGTCGGCGTTCTCGACCAGGGTGATGGTCGGCGGGCCGGCGTGGGTTTTCTTAAGCTTGACGCCGAAGGCCTCGTCGGGGCGCCAGTCGGCTACGGCGGCGACGAAGATGCCGGCGTCGAGCGGCGCGCCGGCGTTCACCACCTTGAGGGTCGCGGCGAGCATCTGGTCGGCGGTCTCGACATCGACGCGGGTGACGCCGTGCGGGGTGGGCAGGATCGTCGGGCCGGAGACCAGGGTCACCTCCGCCCCCAGCTTGGCCAGGGCGCCGGCGATGCCATAGCCCTGGCGGCCGGAGGAGCGGTTGGTCAGGACCCGCACCGGATCGATCGGCTCGGCGGTCGGGCCGGCGGTGACGA
>Ga0070668_100002687_pt1 | contig 13079 bp, 7 predicted proteins | sample KBSS43metaG_FD_64661 | JGI IMG/M metagenome (GOLD analysis project Ga0070668, IMG submission 64661) | Switchgrass rhizosphere microbial communities from Kellogg Biological Station, Michigan, USA - KBS S4-3 metaG | ecosystem: Host-associated > Plants > Roots > Rhizosphere > Soil ... | reverse complement strand
TCCTACGCCAACGCCGGCCAGGCGCTGGCGCAGGCGCCGCTGGCGCCGCACACGGGAAGCGCACTCGACGTCGACCTGTCGAAACTCGAAAACGCCGACAGCGCGACGCTAGCGGTGCTGATCGCGTGGAGTGCGCAGGCGCTGCGGCGAGGTTCGTCGTTGCGCTACCTGCGTGCGCCGCAGGGCCTGCGCAACCTGGCGCGGCTGTGCGACGTGGATGCGCTGCTCGGCCTGGCCTGACGCCACGCCTGGACTTGCAGGCTGTAGTTATTCCTTCGTCGTGCCGACGCAGCGTTGCAGATCGAACGCGGCGTAGAGCAGCGCCTTCTCCTGTGCATTCGTGTTCGTGGAAAGGCAGCCGCTCGGGAAGCCCCCAAGACTGCCTGCGACTGAATCGTCGCCCGACGCCGCATGCATGTCGGTGAACAGGAGCCGCCCAATTTGTGCATCCGCCGCCGATTCGACCGGAGTGGCAAACGTGAAGTACTGGATCGTCGGCGCATTGTTCGACGTCGTCGCGGCCGAGATCCAGGTGCGCGTGGTAACCGGATCGACTGCTATTGCTGTCTGCCGCGAATCCTGTATCGACAGGATTCCGGCCGGGGACGTGGCGCCCCGATGATCGAGCCAGCTGCGCAATGTCGCGCCCTGGGCGAACGAGTTGCTCACTGTTGCGACGAGCGGATTTGTGGGGTTGTTGAGGGTCGTGTTCCAGGTCGCGACGCCCTGCCACGACAGTGCATTGGCGAGGATCCAGTAGTTTTCCCAGTGTGCGAGATAGACGCGGCCGCCGGCATCGACGTATGCCTTCATCGCGTCGAGCGACGGTTGCGGCTTTGTCTCAGTGTGCTGGGCGCCTTCGCAGCCGACCATGACCTGGTCGTATCCCGACATAGCCGGCAGGCTCGACCACAGCGTAGTTGCGTTGGCAAATACCGCACCGCCATGCGCTGCGTCGAGCTGGCTTGCACCGTTGCCGGCGTATAGGTGCACGCGTCCGCTGCCCGAGCTGCTCGTGAATTCCGCATCATCGATACCGGCTTTGCGCACTACGCATTCAATCGAATCGGCATTGCCGGTCACGATCGCCAGATGGGGCACATGGCCCTCGAAATGGTTGCGCGGCAGGCGCGTGTCGTCCGCCGCGAGCGGCGTGTTCGTGCACTGAGGCACGTTGCCGATCGTGATCTGGCGACGCCACTTGCCCGCCAGCATCACGAGCTGCACGTTGCTCGTCGCCGGCATGTTCGTCAGCGTGAAGTTGCCGTCCGCGTCGGTGAGCGCCGCGGCAATCGCATGTCCGCTCGGGGCGACGCCACAGCGGTCGTAACCCGGACCATCGGCCAGCGCGTCGACCGACGTGCTCGGCACGTAGACTTCCACGTTCGGCAGCGGCAGCAAACCGCTCGGCATGTATACGGTGCCACTGACCGAAGTCGTCTGCCCGTTCGGGCATTTCACCTGGAAGCATTGCACGCCGACGCATGACTCGAACGTGCTGAAGAACACCGTATCCGGGAAAGCGTCGGCGAACGACTGCGCGCTGCAGGCGATCGACAGGCAAAAAACGAAGGCGCGAAACGCAGGAGCCGCGTTGCGGATCCTGCGGGTCATGTCGGATAGCAAAACATCGCGCATCTATATTTCTCCGCAGAAGGAAAAATTGGCGCGATGCATTGCATGCAGGCGGACGGCTCAGCGTCGACTCACAGCTTACAGCACGAATTTGAGCGCGAAAACATTGCGGTTGCGGCGTCGCGAATCCGGTCGGCCGTCGTTCAGGATGCGGGCAGAAATTTTCAGCCTCGATCGGGCTTCTTCGTGTCCGGCTTGTTGCGCTTTTCGTAGTCCTGCTGTTCCTTGAGCAGTGCATCGACATCGATATCGTCTTCACCCTGCAGCGCCTGGATCGCTTCCATCGGCGGAGTGCCGCGGTAGATCTTGTACAGGCGGCGCTGGCGGTACGCATCACGATAAAACACGTACGGGTCGAACGCGCCCTCGACGAGGCTTTCCGCATCCATCGCGCGCGAGCGCAAGGTGACGAGATAGGCCATGTTCGGCAGGTACTGCGCGTTGTACTGGAAGTCGTGGCTGGCCGCATACCAGGAAAGCGGGTCGAACAGGTAGCTGTCGACCGGAAACGAGACGAAATCGCGCAGAGTCGTCGATCCGACCAACGGCATGACGAGATAGGGGCCTTCCGGAACACCCCATTTGGCCAGCGTGACGCCGAAATCGGTCGCGCTCGCGTCGATGCTCATCTCGCTGGCGGGATCGAACAGGCCGAACAGGCCGACCGTCGAGTTGATCGCGAAGCGGCTGGTCGCCTTGAACGCTTCCTTCGGATTCGCCTGCAGCAGGTCGTTGGCGATCGTGATCGGCGACTTGATGTTGGCGAAGAAGTTGCTGATCATGCGGCGCGACGTCTCGTTCGTGACGCGGCGATAGCCGAGCGCGACCGGCCGGATCACGGCCCGATCTGCGAAATCGTTGAACTTGTATACCTTGCGGTTGAAGCTTTCGTACGGATCGTCCCGGCGCGGCATCGGCGTCGCGCAGCCGGCAATGGCGACGAACAGCAAGACGACAGCGGCCCGGATGGCGGACTGCAAGAACGGTTTGGACATGATCTTGGTTGGCATCGATGCGTCATTCCCGGCGCGCGCGGCCGAGGCTGGGGCGGTCGCGATGCGGCACTGCGTCACAAATAGTTGGATCGGTGTAGGGTAAAGCAAGTCGATCGGTTTTTCCCCTTGCATTCTACCGGGCAGCCACGACCTGTTCATCTTGGTTGCCAGACGCGCGCAGGTGCATTGTCCTGGCTCCATGGCCGCGTCGCAGGGTCATATGGGCGCTCCGCCAGCGTTGCAAGGGGCTCCGCGAGCCCGTACGTGGCTTTCTGCGTCGATTCCTGTTTGCACTGCACCATTGGGTACGGCTACAATGAAGTCGTATAAATTCGTGAATTCACGCAGATTTTGAGGGTTTTATGGCACGCATCACCGTGGAAGATTGCCTGGAAGTCGTCGACAACCGTTTCGAGCTCGTTCTGATGGCGACGAAGCGTGCGCGCCAGCTCGCCAAGGGCGCCGACGCGCTCGTGGAGTCCAGCAACGACAAGCCGACCGTGCTCGCGCTGCGCGAGATCGCCGGCCGCAAGGTCAACCAGGAGCTGATCGCCGAAATCGACAAGCAGGAACGCGAGAAAGCCGAGCGCGAGGCGCTCGAGTGGGCCGCGGCCGAAGTCGATGAGGATCTGTCCAAGGGTGGCGACGACTTGTGATGTACCGCGCGCCCGCCGGACTCCGCCGCAGCGGTGGATGGCCGGTGTCGGCGCCGCGCGTCCGTCCAACGCGGACGCACTGACCTCTCGCGCGAGGTGACCCGTGAGCACGGCGATGCAGGAAGTTGTCCCTGCGGACGTGCAAGCGTTGGAACAGAGGCTCGCCTATCTTCCGCCCGAGCAACTCGCCCGCGTCCGCAAGGCCTACCTGCTCGGGGCGCATGCCCATGCGGGCCAGACGCGCAAGAGCGGTGAACCGTACATAACCCACCCGGTCGCCGTCGCCGGCATCCTCGCCGACCTCGGCATGGACGTCGAGACGATTGTCGCGGCGATCCTGCACGACACGCTGGAAGATACGCCGTTGTCGCGTGCCGAACTCGAATCGCAGTTCGGCCCGATCGTGACCGAGCTCGTCGATGGCGTCACGAAACTCGACAAGGTGCGCTTTCCGAACCAGCAGGAAGCGGCGGCCGAGAGTTTCCGCAAGATGCTGCTGGCGATGGCGCGTGATCTGCGCGTGATCCTGATCAAGCTCGCCGACCGGCTGCACAACATGCGCACGATGGGCGCGATGGCGCCGGACTCGCGCCGCCGCATCGCGCGTGAAACGCTCGACATCTACGCGCCGATCGCCCAGCGCCTGGGCATGAACAAGTTCAAGTCGGAACTGCAGGAACTGGGCTTCCGCATCCTGCATCCTCTGCGCTACCGCGTGATCGCCGCGCGCATCCGCAGCGTGCTCGGCAACCGGCGCGAGTCGATGGGGAAGATCGAAGCGGCGCTGTCGTCGCGCCTGCACGCGGAACGCGTCGCCCACCGCATCATCAGCCGGATCAAGTCGCCGTACAGCATCTACACGAAGATGCTCGACGAGCACAAGAGCTTCACCCAGGTCATGGACGTCTACGGTTTCCGCGTCGTCGTGCACAGCACGATGCAGTGCTACCACGCGCTCGGGGCCGTGCATTCCCTGTACAAGCCGCTCGAAGCGCGTTTCCGCGACTTCGTCGCGATTCCGAAGGCGAACGGTTACCAGTCGCTGCATACGGTCCTGTTCGGCCCGTTCGGCGCGCCGATCGAGATCCAGATCCGCACCGAGGACATGGACCAGGTGGCCGAACGCGGCGTCGCCGCGCACTGGGTCTACAAGACGAGCGAACCGGGCAATGCGGCGCAATCGCGAGCGCGCGAGTGGGTCGCCGGCCTGGTCGAGACGCAGACGCGCGAGGCGTCCTCGCTCGAATTCATCGAAAATGTAAAAGTGGATTTGTTCCCCGACGAGGTCTACCTGTTCTCGCCGAAGGGGCAGATCTACGCGCTGCCGCGCAACGCGACGGCGCTCGATTTCGCCTATTTCGTCCATACCGACGTCGGCAACCATGCCGTCGCCGCGCGCATCGACAAGAAACTGGTGCCCCTGCGCACGCGGCTCAATTCCGGCGAAACCGTCGAGGTCATCACTGCGCCGTCCGCGCACCCGCGGCCGCAGTGGCTCGAATGGGTCGTCACGGGCCGCGCGCGCATCGCGATCCGCAATCACCTGAAGCATCTGCAGCACGAAGACGCGGTCGAGTTCGGTCACCGCATGCTCGACCGCGCGCTCGAGATGCGCGGGGTTCCGCTCGAATCGATTCCGCCGAAGGTGCTCGACCGCTATCTTGCCGACGCGAAGTACAAGCGCCTCGAGGAATTGCTGGCGGACATAGCACTGGGCAACCGCATGCCCGACCAGGTTGCCGCGCAGCTGGCCCAGTCGCGCGGCGAAGGCGGCGACGCCGCGCGCGGCAGCAGCGAGAAGATCCTGATCAGCGGCAGCGAGCGCGGCGTGCTGAGTTTCGGCAACTGCTGCCATCCGGTGCCCGGCGACGACATCGTCGGTTACCTGTCGGCCGGCAAGGGCATCGTCGTGCATCGCTCGGACTGTCCGAACGTCAGCGAATACCGCAAGACACCCGAACGCATGATCGCGATCGACTGGGACCGCGAAGTCATCGGTGACTACCGCGTGCAGCTCCGAATCGTGGTCGACAACAAGCCCGGCGTGCTCGCGACCGTCGCCGCATCGATCGCCGAGGGCGACTCTAACATCGAGAACGTCGAATACCAGGAACGCGACCAGCAGACCTCGACGTTGCTGTTCACGATCGAAGTCGGCAATCGCAAGCATCTGGCCGACGTCATGCGCCGCGTCCGCCGCGCGAACGTCGTGCACGGGGTGTATCGGTATCCGGTTTGATGCCGGGATTCGAGATTCGAGATTCGAGATTCGGGAATCGGCATGGGTTCAGTTTTACGGTGCCGTCGACGCGCCGCTTTCGTCATAGTGACGAAGCTCTTATGCTTAGCCGAATCTCGAATCTCGAATCTCGAATCTCGAATCCCGAATCCCGAATCTCGAATCCCGGAGTGCCCATGCCCCGCCAAACCATCCGCAGCGATAGCGCGCCGAAAGCCATCGGCCCGTACTCACAAGCTGTCCGCACGGGCAACACGCTGTATTTCTCCGGCCAGACGCCGATCGATCCGGCGACCGGCACGCTCGTGACCGGCGATATCGCGGCGCAGGCGCGGCGCGTGTTCGAAAATCTCAGGGCCGTCTGCGCGGCGGCGGGCGGGACGTTCGATCAGGTCGTTCGAGTCGGCATCTATCTGACCGACCTGTCGAACTTCGCCGCGGTCAACGGCGTCATGAAGGAGTATTTCCAGGAGCCGTTTCCGGCGCGGTCGACGATCGGCGTCGCCTCATTGCCCCTGAACGCGCAGGTCGAAGTCGACATGATCCTGGCGTTCGACTGACCGGGCGGCCGGTCCAGATCAGGGGGCGGAGTCGTTTTTCGAGCGGAGTCGTCGGCTCGCAACCGCCACCGCCGAAAAATGACTCTGACCCCATTTCCGTCAACCGCCGCCGCGGACAAATGCCTCCGACCCCTTCCCTGCCAGCCGGTGCCGCCTCTGCCGCCAGCCTGACAGGCGTCGGCCCCGCTCTCGCCACGACGCTCGAGCGTCTCGGCCTGCGCACGCTGCAGGACCTCTGGTTCCACCTGCCGTTGCGCTACGAGGATCGCACCCGCCTGACGCCGATCCGCGACCTGCGCGCCGGCGACAGCGCGCAGGTCGAGGGGCGCATCGAGGCGATCGAACGCGGCTTCCGCTACCGGCCGCAATTGCGCATCGCGATCACCGACGACTCGCAATGCACGCTCGTGCTGCGGTTCTTCCACTTCAACAACGCCCAGGTCAACCAGCTCGCCGTCGGCACGCGACTGCGCTGTTTCGGCGAAGCGCGCCATGGCAACCAGGGACTGGAGATGGTGCATCCGCAGTACCAGCGCGTCGCCGCCGATGCGACGGCGGCGGTAGAGGAGCGCCTGACGCCGGTGTATCCGACGACCGAAGGCCTTGGCCAGAAGCGGCTCGCGGGTGTGATCCGCAGCGCGCTGCAACAACTGCCGCCCGATGACGCGCTGGAATTGATCCCCGAGGCATTGCGCGTGGCGAACAACCTGTCGTCCCTGCGCGAAGCGCTGCTGTACGTGCACACGCCGCCACCCGACGCGGACCTGGACGCACTCGCAGTCGGCGCACACCCGGCGCAGCGACGCCTGGCGTTCGAGGAGCTGCTGACCCAGCACCTGAGCCTGAAGCGACTGCGTGCGCAGCTGCGCACGCACCCGGCCATCGCACTGAGCGGCGACGGCGCGCAGCGCAAACGGTTTCTTGCCGCGCTCGGATTCGCGCCGACCCGCGCGCAGCGCCGCGTCGCCGCCGAAATAGCGCGCGACCTGGCGAAACCGCTGCCGATGCTGCGCCTGGTACAGGGCGACGTCGGTTCGGGCAAGACGATTGTCGCGGCGCAGGCAGCGTTGATTGCGATCGAGTCCGGCCATCAGGCGGCTCTGATGGCGCCGACCGAACTGCTCGCCGAGCAGCATTTTATCAATTTCCACAAGTGGCTCACGCCGCTCGGCATCGACGTCGTCTGGCTGGCCGGCAAACTCAAGGGCAAGGCTCGCGCGAGCGCGCTCGCGGCGATCGGCGGTTCCGGCCAGGTCGTCGTCGGCACGCACGCGTTGATGCAGGAAGGCGTCGCGTTTCGCGATCTCGCCGTCGTCATCATCGACGAGCAGCACCGCTTCGGCGTTCACCAGCGCCTGGCCCTGCGCGACAAGGGTCGAGCGCCGCAACAGGCGCCGGGGCGGGAGATGGGTGGCGAGCAACACGCGATGGACAGTCCCAACCCGAACCGCGTGCCGCATCAACTCGTACTGACGGCCACGCCGATTCCGCGCACGCTGGCGATGGCGGCCTACGCCGATCTGGACGTGTCGGTCATCGACGAATTGCCGCCCGGCCGCACGCCGGTCGCGACGGTCGCGCTGGCGAACTCGCGGCGCGCCGAAGTGATCGAGCGCATCCGTGCCGCTTGCGCGGAGGGCCGGCAGGTCTACTGGGTCTGCACGCTGATCGAGGAATCCGAGGTCCTGCAGGCGCAGGCAGCCGAAGTGACCTTCGCCGAATTGGGCGGCGCGCTCGCGGGCGCTCGCGTCGCGATGATCCACGGCCGCATGAAGGCGGCCGAGAAACAGGCGGCGATGCTGGCGTTCAAGAGCGGCGACGTCGCGCTGCTCGTCGCCACGACCGTCATCGAAGTCGGCGTCGACGTGCCGAACGCAAGCCTCATGGTCATCGAGAATGCCGAGCGCCTCGGACTGGCGCAGTTGCACCAGTTGCGCGGGCGCGTCGGTCGCGGCAGCGCGAAATCCAGTTGCGTGCTGCTGTATCAGTCGCCGCTTTCGGCCGCCGCGCGGCAACGCCTCGACGTCATGCGCGAAACGAACGACGGATTTCGCATCGCCGAAAAGGATCTCGAGCTGCGCGGTCCCGGTGAAGTGCTCGGCACGCGCCAGACCGGCCAGCTCGCGCTGCGCATCGCCGACCTGGCGCGCGACGCGGCGCTGTTGCCTGCGGTGCAGCGTGCCGGCGCGATCCTGTTGCGCGATCATCCCGACAGTGTCGAGAGGTTGATCGAGCGCTGGATCGGCGCCAGCGCGCGCTATGCGGGAGCTTGAGGACGTGAGACGAGAGACGAGAGACGGGAGACGAGAGACGTGAGACGAGAGACGAGAGACGGGAGAGGGGAGACGTGAGGCGTGAGACGTGAGACGGCTGCTTTGCTTCAGGTTTAACGTCTCTCGTCTCTCGTCTCACAACAAGATCGACAACAATCAATCAAACTGATCCCATGGACAAACACAAACTCCTGATCGACACCGATCCCGGCGTCGACGACGCGCTCGCGATCCTGATGGCGCACGCGCACGCCGACGTCGTGGGCCTGACGATCGCCGCGGGCAACGTGGGATTGACGCACACGGTTGCCAATGCGCTGAAGCTCGTCGAAGTGTTGGGCGCGTCGACCCGGGTATTCGCCGGATGCCCGGATCCTCTCGTGCACCTGCATTCGATCGAAGATGCCGCGTTTGTGCACGGCCTCGACGGATTCGGCGACACCGGATACGAGCGCAGCACGCGCGCTGCGGAAAGCGAGCAAGCGGCGTTGGCGATCCTGCGCCTTTCGCATGAGCACGCCGGCACGCTCGTGCTGGTCGCGCTCGCGCCGCTGACGAATCTTGCGGTCGCATTGAAGCTCGATCCGACGCTGCCGCAGCGGGTGGCGAAACTCGTGATCATGGGCGGCGCCGTGACCGGGCACGGCAACACGCAGCGGATGGCCGCGGAGTTCAACGTCGGCTTCGATCCCGAAGCGGCGCACGTCGTGTTTTCCTCCTGGCCGCATTTCACGCTGGTCGACTGGGAAGCGACGATGCGTCATGGCATCGAGTTCGAGCGCATGCAGGGCTGGCTCGATTCCGGTCACGCGCATGCGCAGTTCTTCGCGGCAATCTCGCGCACGACGCGTGAATGGACGCGCGCGCGCAGCCGTCCTCGCTGGCTCGTGGCCGATGCGTTGGCGATGGCGGTCGCGTTGCAGCCCGACATCGTCCTGCGCGCCGAGCAACGTCACGTCGCGATCGAACTCGCGGGAACGCACACGCGCGGCGCGACGATCGTCGACTGGGAGCAACGCTTCGGCCATGCGCCGAACGCGACGATCGTGCTCGATGTCGACCAGCAGCGTTTCGAAACCCTTGTCGCCTCAGCGCTCGGCTTCGCCTGACGACGGCGGCTTCGCTTCCGCGCGATCCGCTGCCGCACGCGGTCGTTTTGCCGGCCGTTCGAGCTGGACCGGGTTGCGCAACCACAAGTCCATCTGCGGGAACGCGATCTCGATATCGTTCTCGCGGAACAGTTCGCTGATGCGCATCTGCAGGTCGGTGCGTACCGGATTGCGCTGGCCGATCTCGGCGACATAGACGCGCAGTTCGAAATCCTGCGTGTTGTCGCCGAAGCCGGTCATCCAGCACGACGGCGCCGGCTCGGCCAGCACCTGCGGATGGGCCAGCGCAATTTCGAGCAGCAGTCGTTGCGCCTGGCGCGGGTCGTTGCGATAGGCGATGCCGACCTTGATCACGATGCGCGTCGTGGAGTCGCTGAGCGTCCAGTTGACGAGGCGATCGGTGATGAAGCTCTTGTTCGGGACGATGACCTCGCGGTTGTCCCAGTCGACGATCGTCGTGGCGCGCGTGCGGATGCGCGACACGGTGCCTTCGACCGTGCCGATCGTGATGATGTCGCCGACGCGGAACGGTCGTTCGAACAGCACCATCAGCCCGGAGATGAAGTTCGCGAAGATTTCCTGCATGCCGAAGCCGAGGCCGACCGAGAAACCTGCGGCGAGCCACTGCAGATTGTTCCAGCGCAGTCCGAGCAGCGACAGCCCGACGATCGTGCCGGCGAAGATGATCACGTAGCGCGTGACGCTCGTCACCGCGTAGCGCGTCGGCGCGTCGATATGGATGCGGCGCAGCAAGCCGACTTCGAGCAGCCCCGGCAGGTTGCGCGTCGCGATCCAGGTCAGCGTCAACACGACCAACGCCTCGATCACGCCGAGCAGGCTGACGTGCTGATCCTTCCACACCGGAATCTCGTCGAGCATCGTGACGGCGGGCGTCACGCCGGACCAGATCCACAGCAGCGCCGAGATCAGACCGAATACCGTGAGCGCGCGCAGCAGCCTGCGCGTCTGCAGGCTGACGCTGGCCAGGGTGATCTCCTCGGGTTCCGGCTCCGGCAAGGTCTCGCTTTCGCTCTCGCCCTCGGCTCGTTCGCGCTGTTCCTGGTCCGAATCCCGTTTCTCCTGCATGCGTTTCAACGCGAGCCGGCGTTCGCCGAGGACGAGCCAGCGCACGGCCAGCCCCTGCGCGATCGCGACGACCAGCAGCACGCCTAGCGAGAGGACCAGGTTTCCCGCGAGCGCGGCGACGGTGACGAAGTAGCCGCGCAACACCCATACCGCCAGTAGCAGATTGCCTCCGGTCGCGATGACGCGAGCGATCTGGCGCAGGCGCAGCGGCTCGACGAGTTTCGTGTCGCGGCTGGTCCATACGCGTCCCGGCGCGAACAGGTGCCAGGACACCGCCGCGCAACCGACAACCGACAGCGCCAGGACTGTCCTGCCGACCGTGTCGATCTGCGCGGCATCGCCTCGCAACAGCAGCAGGCTCAGCACGAATTGCGCCGGCAACACGCACAACGCGATCCATGGCACGGCCGCACGCAGGCTTTCGCGGCGCGGGCGTGGCCAGCGGAAGTGGAATTGCGCCACGCCGTTTTCCGCACACAGGCTGCGCAACAGGGCCAGGCCGGCCGTCGGCATGACGAGCGTGCCGATCGCGTAGCCGGTTTCCTCGGTGAGGTTGCCGCTGCCGCTCGGCACCTGGCGGCACACGTAACCGAGCAGCCACAGCATCAGTGGCGCCGGCAGGGCGGCAAGGATGGTCCAGGCCATTGCGTTGCCGGTCAGCCGGTAGCGGTCCGTGCGGATCCGGCGCATCGGCGCGGCGAGCTGTTCCAGTTTTCCTGCAATTCGCCGCCGCGCCACGAGCAACGTGCCGATCACGCCGAGCGCTGCGAGGACGAGCAGCGGAAAAGTCATGATCGAATGCACGGCATTCGACGCGACGCGCGACCAGCGCCGTGGCGCAAAAAACGTCGACGCATCGCCCGGCAGCCGCGCGAGCCAGTCGGCGTCGATCGGCTTCTGGCTCGGCGTCCACAACAACCGCGCGTCGAGCATCGCACCGAGCCGTTCGGTTGCGGCGACGAGTTCACGCAACGTCTGCTCCGCATCGCCGTCGGCGGCGGCCAGGCGAGTCTGCTGCTGGATCAGCACCGGCAGGATGTCGGCGCGCGTGCTGAGCAAGCGAAACATTCCCGTGCGCAGATCGTTCAGGCGCTCGCGCGACGGTTCCGGCAGGCGCGCCAGAGCCTGGGTCACGGCGCCGCCGAGATCGGCAAGGTTGTCCTGCTGCTCGCGCAGCTCGATCAGCCCGATCCGCGTGCGGGCAAGATCGGTTTGCAGCCGGGCGAGTGCGCGCTTGAGCAGCGGCAGCGGTTTGAGCCGGGCCTTTTCAGCCAGCAGGATAAGGCCGACCGCCTCGCTGATGCCGCCGACGCGGATGCGTTCCTCCGTATTCTTCAGCGCCTGCGCCGTTTCGCGCTGCCAATCGGTCCAGTCCTTGTTCTGTGTCCGCAACTCGCTCAGGCCATTCACGGTACCGGCCAGCTGATCGACCAGCGCGAGGTTCGCATTGGCCGGATCGGCGAGCAGGCGAAACTGCGCTATCGCCTGATCGCGTTCGCGCGTCACGCGCGCACGCAGTTCCGCAACCACGGCGCCGGTGCGGTCAAGCACGAGCGCTTCCAGCGCCGCCACGTGCTGCGCGGTTTCTCCGGCCAGGCGCTGGCGGTCGCGAAGCTGCGCGGAGAGCAGGCGCATGCGCGACTCGTAACTGCGATTTTCCAGGTTCAACAACGCGATCTGGACCGTCGCTCGGCGGGCGGCGGCCTGATTGCGCAAACTGTGCGCCTGGGTCAATGCGTTGCTGCTGCCGCCGGGAGCCGCTTCGCGACTGCCGTCCAGAGTGGCCTGCGCCGCCGTGATTTCAGCGCGCAACTGGGTCGGACGCAGCGTTTGCCGGTCCAGCTCGGTCTGCAGTGCCGCAGCGGCCGATTTCGCCGCGCCGAGATCGTCGCGCTCGTGCGCGAGCAGCGTCTCGAGCTGGTCGACGCTGGCACGCTCGGGCAGCGATGCGCGCCACTCGAGCAGCGCATTCGTGTCGCTGGTGGCCAGCGCGTCCTCGATCTTCTGCGCTTCGGCGTCGGCTCCCGCAGCGGTCTGATTGAGTGATTGCCATTGCGCGACGAGCTGGTCGGCCGCGGCTTCGTCCTCACTTGCCTGCTGCAACAGGTCGTCGACGGCTTTGCGGGCGTCGCTGCCGACCTCGTGCGATTTCGCAGCGGCGCGGCGTGCCTCGTCGACCGCGGATGCGTGCGATGGCGGCAGCGATGGTAATGCCGAAGCGTTTGCTGCGGCTGGTGCGGAGGTGCCTTTCAGCCAGCGTTCGCGCAGCGCTTTTTCGTCCTCGACGCTGACGCTCTGAAGCGCCGCGTCGACAATCTCGCGCAACTCGGGCCAGTCGCCACGCATCGCGAAGCTCAGCGGCGCAACGATGCCGAGCTGGCCGGACAGCACGATGTTTTTTTCCTGTTTCAGGCGCGCGAGCGCGTCGGCAGTCGTGAACGGATCTCCGACGTAGGCATCGATCGACTTGTCGCGCAGCGCCTGCAGTGCCGCTGCCATGTCGCGAAACTTTTCGATCTTGTACGA
>Ga0070668_100002683_pt1 | contig 13084 bp, 12 predicted proteins | sample KBSS43metaG_FD_64661 | JGI IMG/M metagenome (GOLD analysis project Ga0070668, IMG submission 64661) | Switchgrass rhizosphere microbial communities from Kellogg Biological Station, Michigan, USA - KBS S4-3 metaG | ecosystem: Host-associated > Plants > Roots > Rhizosphere > Soil ... | reverse complement strand
GGGGCGGGAGTGACCAAGTCCGATATCACGCCTGACAATCGAGCTTGGGCACTCCCGCCCCAAATCCGTCAACCGCAAGCAAACAACCCGCCCAGAGCCGCACCCAGCCGACCTAGGCGCTCAGAGCGTGACCTCAGCGCTCAGAGCGTGACCTCAGCGCTCAGAGCGTGACCTAGGCGCTCAGAGCGTGACCCAGTACCGACGCACCCGCCCGATCTCGGTATCCCGGACATCCTCCAGCACCCCGCCAGCGTTCTCGATCGTCCGGGCCGACCCCACGTTGGAAACGTTGCACGTGATCAGGACCCGGTCCAGCCCCAGCTTCGCCGCCGCCCGCAGGGTCTCCGCCAACGCCCACGTGGCCAGCCCACGCCGCCGGGCCGACGGCCGGACCCCGTAGCCGATGTGCCCACCCGCCTGCAGCAGGAATTCGTTGAGCTCGTGCCGCAGCGAGATCGCGCCGAGCACCCGATCGTCCTCGACGATCCACCGATACGTGCAGTGCACCCAGTCCGCCGCGACGGGTTTGGCCGGATCTTCCTCGTCGTTCAGCCGCCCGACCCAAGCCGCGAAGCCCGCCGGCGAGTCGACCTCGTCGGCCGGCCGCAGCCCCGAGCCGTCCTGGTGGACGCCGCGCCCCCACTCGTCGCGGGAGTCGAGCCAGGCGCGGTGCAATCGGACGGTGGGCGGGATCAACTCAGGCATGCCGCGACGATAGCGCCGGGCTCCGGCCACGCTTCCCCGGAGCCCGGGCAACTCTAGATGCGTTCCCAGAGGGCCGGCACGTTAGGCGGTTCCCAGCCGGCCAGCGCCGTGTGCGCCTGCCGGCAACGGTACGACCCACCGCCGTAGGTCACCACGCTTCCCACCTGGTACGCCGTGCCCGCCGCCCACGTCCCACCCGCGGGCGGCGGCGTCGTCGGCTGGGTGGTCGGCGGGTTGGTCGGCGGCGTGGTCGGCGGCGGATCGGTTGGCCCGCCACCGATGTTGAGATCGACGCAGGAGTAGAAGGCGTTGACTGTGTCCGCGATGTTCCACCGGGCCAGCACCCGCTGCCTGCCGGTGAAGCCGCGCATGCTCACCGTGTGTGATTTGGTGGCGCCGGGTTGAGCGCCGCCGTCGTTGAACGACGCCAGCAGCGTGTTACCGATGAAGTATTCCCATGTGGACGTTGCGTGCCGGGCGGTGAGCACCCAATTGAACGTTACGGTCTGCCCGACCGCGGTGGCCGGCCAGTTCCTGCTGTCGTCGTTGAGCACGGCGAACCGGCTGCCGCCGCCGTTGCACTGCATCGAGCCCTTGGGCGCCTCGACGCTCTGCGGCTCGTAGATGATGTCGCCGCAGCCGGACACCGCGCCGCGGGCGCAGTTGGCCTGCCGGCTGGGCGGCGACGAGACGTAGCCGTGCGCGGCGGCCGGGGCCACCGCGACGAGGAGGGAGGCGAGGACGGCGGCGACGGTCAGGGCGGGAAGGATGAATCCGCGTCTCATGAAGGCTCCTCCGCTTCATGGGGGGATGGACGGGATGCGCTCCAACATAAGTTAAAGAGTGTTAACAGTAAATAGACCTAACGAAATTTGTCGATGCGTTATTGGGATGAGCGATCCGCCCCGGTCCGTTACCTTCGCCCCCATGCAACCGCTCACCGAGGCCGAGATCCGCGCCTCCTTCGTGAACTGCAGCAAGGGCGAGGCCGGCCGGATCCGGATGCCCGCCGACCTGCCCGACACCCGCTGGGACGACCTCGACTTCCTCGGCTGGACCGATCCCGGCGCCCCGCAGCGCGCCCTGCTCGTGATCCCGGACGGCGAGCGCGGCCCGACCGGCATCGTGCTGCGCCGCCCCGAGTCGCGCCGCGGCAACACCGCGATGCGCTCCAGCCAATGTCGGGTCTGCCACACCGGGCACACCGCCGACGGCGTCACCCTCTTTGTGGCCCCGCTCGCCGGCCCGGCCGGCCGGCAGGGCAACACGGTCGGCGAGTATCTCTGCTCCGACCTGGCCTGCTCGCTCTACCTACGCGGCAAGCGGCAGCCGCGCGGCCGCCTGGTGCGCCACGAGGAGTCGCTCACCGTGGCCGAGCGGATCGAGCGGGCCATGGCCCACCTGTCCGCCTTCGCCGGCCGGGTGGCCGCGGGCTGATCACGAGCGCCGCTCCAGGAACTGGTAGACGTCCTGCGCGTCGACCCCGGGGAAGGTGCCCGGCGGCAGCGCCGCCAGCAGGTGCGAGTGCACCCGGGCGCTGGGCCAGGCATTGCCGGACCAGCGTTGCACCAGGTCGGCGGGCGGGCGGCGGCAGCAGTCCGGGTCGGGGCAGCGGGACACCGTACGCCGGGTGGTGTCCCCGCCCCGGAACCAGCGAGCGTGCTCGTACGGCGTGCCGACGGTGACCGAGAACTCGCCGGACCGGGTCGACTCGATGTGCACGGTGCACCAGTATGTCCCCGCCGACGTGTCGGTGAACTGGTAGAACGACGAGTATGGGTCCTCCGCCTGGAAGATCGTCCGGGAGGCCCACCGGCGGCAGATCGGCTGCCCCTCGATCGCGCCGGTGACGTCGGACGGGAAGCGGACGCCGTCATTCTCGTACGCCTTGTAGACGATGCCGTTCTCGTGCACCCGGGTGAAGTGCACCGGGATGCCGAAGTGGTGGGTGGCCAGGTTGGTGAACCGGTGCGCCGCCGTCTCGTAGGACACCCCGAACGCGTCCCGGAAGTCGTCGATCGCCAGGGCCCGGTCGGCCTTGGCCGCGCGCAGGAAGTCGACCGCGAACTTCTCCGGCATCAGCAGCGCCGCCGCGAAATAGTTGGCCTCGACCCGCTGCCGCAGGAAGTCGCCGTAGTCGCTGGGGTCGTTGTGGCCGAGCACGAAATGGCCGAGCGTCTGCAGCACCACCGCGCGCGGGTCGTGTCCCTTGCCGCTGGCCACCTGGGGCAGATAGATCCGCCGGTTTTTCAGGTCGGTCACCGACCGGGTGGAGCCGGGCAGGTCGTTGACGTGGTGCAGGCTGAAGCCGAGCGTCGCGGCGATGTCGAGGATGCCGCGCTGGGCGAGCGGCCCGGTGGTGTGCCGCACCGACCGCAGCACCTTGGCCGCCGCCTCCTCGATCTCGGCGAAGTAGTTGTTCCGCTCGCGCATGTTGACCCGCAGCTGCGCGTTCGCCCGGCGGGCCACCTCGGGCGTGGCGCTCTGCTCGGTGAGCACCCGGTTGAGCTCGCGATGCAGGCCCACGAGCGCCTCCAGCGCGTCGGCCGGCAACCGCCGGCCGCCCTTGACGGCCGGCAGGCCGAGCGCCGCATACGTCCCCGAGCGCTGGAAGTGGGCCAGGTCGATCTCCAGCCCGGCGCGCCGGCTCGGCGCCTCGGCCCGCAACAGGTCCTGCATCGGTACGCCGAGGGCGGCGGCGATCGACTGGAGCACCGAGAGCTTGGGCTCGCGCTTGCCGTTCTCGATCATCGACAGCTGCGAGGGCGCCCGGCCGACGGCTGCGCTGAGCTGTTCGAGGGTCATGTTTTTCGTCCGGCGCAGGTGCCGCAGGCGCTGACCCAGCGTGACCAGGTCTACCGCAGGCTCTGAAGAAGGTGAAGCGGTCACGCCTTTGACGCTAGCAGAAATTTTGCAAATCTTCTCCTCACAAACGCCTCCCACACCCCTGGCATCGTGGGCAACAGTCGAGTTCTTCCACCGGGAAGCAATGCGACAGGGCAGGGAAAGGGAAATTCCGATGACTGATCAGCTGACCACCAGGGGCGGTACCGCAGCGGACCTCACTCAGGCGTGGGCCGGCGATCCCCGTTGGACGGGCATCAAGCGCACCTACACCGCCGAGGACGTCGTCAAGCTCCGCGGCACGGTCCAGGAACGGCACACGCTCGCCGAGCGCGGCGCGCAGCGGCTCTGGGACCTGCTGCACAGCGAGGACTACATCAACGCGCTGGGCGCGTTGACCGGCGGCCAGGCGGTGCAGCAGGTGCGCGCCGGGCTCAAGGCCATCTACCTGTCCGGCTGGCAGGTCGCCGCGGACGCGAACCTGGCCGGCGCCACCTACCCCGACCAGTCCCTCTACCCCGCCAACTCGGTGCCCGCGGTGGTCCGCCGGATCAACAACGCGCTGATGCGCGCCGACCAGATCGACACCGCTGCCGGCCGGTACGAGCGGGACTGGTTCGCCCCGATCGTCGCCGACGCGGAGGCCGGCTTCGGCGGCCCGCTCAACGCGTTCGAGCTGATGAAGGCCATGATCGCCGCCGGTGCCGCGGGCGTGCACTGGGAGGACCAGCTGGCCAGCGAGAAGAAGTGCGGCCACCTGGGCGGCAAGGTGCTGATCCCGACCGGGCAGCACATCCGCACGCTGAACGCGGCCCGGCTCGCCGCCGATGTGCTCGGCGTCCCCAGCCTGGTCATCGCGCGCACCGACGCCCTCGCCGCCGACCTGCTCACCACCGACGTGGACGAGCGGGACCGCCCGTTCCTCACCGGCGACCGTACCGCCGAGGGCTTCTTCCGGGTGCACAGCGGCCCGGAGCCCGCGATCGCCCGCGGTGTCGCCTACGCCGACTACGCCGACCTGCTCTGGGTCGAGACCGGCAAGCCCGACCTCGAGTTTGCCCGGTCGTTCGCTGAGGCGGTGCACAAGGAGCACCCGGGCAAGATGCTGGCGTACAACTGCTCGCCGTCGTTCAACTGGAAGAAGAACCTGGACGACGACGACATCGCGCGGTTCCAGAAGGAGCTCGGCGCGATGGGCTACAAGTTCCAGTTCGTCACGCTGGCCGGCTTCCACGCCCTCAACCACTCGATGTTCGAGCTGGCCCGCGGCTACGCCGAGACCGGCATGACCGCGTACGTGAAGTTGCAGGAGGCCGAGTTCGCGGCCGAGGCCGACGGCTACACCGCGACCAAGCACCAGGCCGAGGTCGGCACCGGCTACTTCGACGCGGTCTCCACCGCGCTCAACCCGGAGAGCTCCACCACCGCCCTGAAGGGCTCGACCGAAGCGGAGCAGTTCTGATGAACGGCGAAGAGATCACCATCACCGGTACGACCGAGGGTCCGTACGCCGAGATCCTCACCCCCGAGGCCATCGACTTCGTCGTCGCGCTCGACCGCGAGTTCGGCGCCCGCCGGGTGCAGCTGCTGGAGCGTCGCCGGCGCCGCCGGACCACCCGCACCACCGAGCTCGACTTCCTTCCGTCTACCGCTTCCATCCGCGCTGACGCGTCCTGGCAGGTCGCCCCGGCGGCCCCGGACCTCACCGACCGGCGGGTGGAGATCACCGGCCCGCCGGACCGGAAGATGACCGTCAACGCGCTCAACTCCGGCGCCAAGGTGTGGATGGCCGACTTCGAGGATGCCACGTCGCCCACCTGGGAGAACGTGGTGCTCGGCCAGCTCTGGCTGCGGCACGCGCTGGACGGCACGCTCGACTTCACCGCCGCCGACGGCAAGGAGTACAAGGTCGGCGAGACCATGCCGACGATCATGGTGCGGCCGCGCGGCTGGCACCTGCCGGAGTGCCACCTGCGGATCGGCGGCCGGGCGGTCTCGGCGTCGCTGTTCGACTTCGGGCTCTACCTGTTCCACTGCGCGCAGCGGCAGCTCGACCGGGGCAGCGGACCGTACTTCTACCTGCCGAAGCTGGAGTCGCATCTGGAGGCCCGGCTGTGGAACGAGGTGTTCGTCTTCGCCCAGGAATACCTCGGCATCCCGCGCGGCACCATCCGGGCCACCGTGCTGATCGAGACGATCACCGCGGCGTTCGAGATGGACGAGATCCTGTACGAGCTGCGCGAGCACTCGGCCGGGTTGAACGCGGGCCGCTGGGACTACCTGTTCAGCATGATCAAGAACCGGCCGGACGTGGTGCTGCCCGAGCGGTCCCAGGTCACCATGACCGCGCCGTTCATGCGGGCGTACACCGAGTTGCTGGTCCGCACCTGCCACCGGCGCGGCGCACACGCCATCGGCGGGATGGCCGCGGTGGTGCCGAGCCGCGACCCGGTCGCCGCCAAGCGCGCCCTCAACCAGGTGCGCCAGGACAAGCGGCGTGAGGTCGGCGACGGCTTCGACGGCTCCTGGGTGGCGCACCCGGGCCTGGTCGAGACCTGCCGCGAGGTGTTCGACCAGTGGCTCGGCGACGAGCCGCACCAGATCGTGCGCAAGCGCGAGGACGTGCAGGTGACGGCGACCGACCTGCTCGACGTGAAGGCGGTCGGGGTGCAGGTCAGCGAGGTGGCGCTGCGCAACAACGTCAGCGTGGCGCTGCGGTACATCGCGGCCTGGCTGGGCGGGCGCGGCGCGGTAGCGCTCGGCGGCCTGATGGAGGACGCCGCCACCGCGGAGATCTGCCGGGCCCAGCTCTGGCAGTGGATCAACGCGAGCACGCCGACCGACTACGGGGTGCCGGTCTCGGCCGCCCTGGTCACCCGGATGCTGCGCGAGGAACTCGACGTGCTCAGCGAGACCGGCGCGCTCGACGAGGAGAGCGCGCGGCGGTTCGGGCAGGCCCGGACGCTGCTGACCGTGCTGCTCACCGAGCGGACGTGTCCGGAGTTCCTCACCCTGCCGGCCTACCTGCGGCACATGTCCGGCGGGTCCGGGGCACCGGCGGCCCAGCAGGCGGCCATTGCCGCCTGATCGGCACGAAGGAACGGCGCGGCCCGGTTCGGGCCGCGCCGTTTTTTCGTGTCCACACCAGCATGTCCGGAACAGTGTGTACGGCCGGTTCGCCCGCCTCGTCCGTTCAGTTCTCCCGGCGGCGGCCGGACGGTGTGGAACGTCTTTCGGACGACCACCGATGCGTGATACCGCAACGAACCGGGGCCAATTACCGTCGTTTCCAGGAAAACCGCATATGTCCATGCACCACTGAAACGATCAAGGAAAGTCCATGGCCGCCGGAACTCACACCCGGCTCCCCGGCCAGCGCATTCCCGGCCAGCAAACCCGCCGGGTCGTCCCCGGGGAGCACCGGCTGCGGATCGCCGCGGTCGTACCCGCGTACAACGAAGGTGACGCCATCGCCGCGACCATAGCGTCGCTGCACCGGCAGACCCGCCGGCCAGATCTGGTCGTGGTCGTGCCGAACAATTGCACCGACCACACCGCGGAGGCCGCTCGCCAGGCCGGGGCGTACGTCATTTCGTATCCCGGCCACAATCCGGACAAGAAGGCCGGCGCGATCAACTTCGCGCTCGACCGGATCGAGCCCTACCTCGGTGATCCGTGGAACTGGGCAGTTCTGATCATGGATGCCGACACGACCCTGTCGCCGGGCTTCCTGCAGACCGCCGCGGCGAACCTGACCTCCGGGGTCGGCGGGGTCGGCGGCACCTTCGCCGGGCGGGACTGCCACAGCGTGCTCGGCTACCTGCAGCGGATGGAATACCACCGCTACGGGCAGGTCGCGAAACGACTCGGGCACCGGGCGTTCGTGCTCACCGGCACCGGAACCCTGTTCTCCTACGGCGCTTTGCTCGACGTGCGGCGGCAGCGTCGCGAGGGCACCCTGCTGCCGCACGGCCGGTCGTTCTACGACACGCACTCGCTGACCGAGGACAACGAGCTGACGTTCGCCCTGCAGGCCTGCGGTTACCGGGTGCTGTCCCCGGCCGGGATGTGGGCGACCACGGACGTGATGGAGACGGTCCCGAAGCTCGTCGGGCAGCGGGAGCGCTGGTACCTCGGGGCGCTGCGCAACATCGCCCAGTACGGCCGGCTGATGCCGTTCCACATGCGCTGGACGTATTGGCGGCAGCAGGCCGGCCTGTTCCTCTCGGCCGTCGTCGCCGCCGTCTACCTGATCGCCCTGGCCGCGTCGCTGGCGGTGTACGGCGCGGTCGACCTCCGCTGGTACTGGGCGGTCCCGTCGCTGCTGCTGCTCGCCGAGCGGGTGGTGTCGGTGTGGCCGATGGGCTGGCGGGCCCGCGTCTATGCCGCGCTGTTCCTGCCGGAGCAGCTCTACACGCTGCTGCTGACCTTTATCTATGCGAAAGCCTTCGCCAAGTTCGTGCGGGGCGACAAGGGTGCCTGGGTCGCGACCTGACCGGCCCGGCCGCTACGGAAGGACGTACCGACCATGTATCAGGGAATGCTGCCGAAAACGGGTATCGGCCTGGCCGCCGGGGGGATGACGTTGAGCCTCCTGAACCTGGTGTGGATCGGGATCGCGATCGCGGTTGTCGGCGGTGCATTGATCACACTGTCGAAGTTCGGTCCGCGGATCGCGGTCGAGCCGGTGCCGATAGGGGTGTCCGGGAGCCGGTTCCGGCTCACCGTCAACGGCGAGCAGCTGTCGCTGCGACGGGGCCAGCACCGTCGCTGACCTGTCGCCGGGGCGGGCCGCGCACAGCGCGGGTGTTCTTCCGTGAGCAATGCAATGCTGTGGGTTACCTCGCTCCGCCCCGGGAAGGTAACCGACATGCTGCCCCTCACCCCCGAGAACCTGAGCTCGTTACCCGACGGCCTCGCCCGGCCGGCCTACGACCGGGCCGCGCTGCGGACCGGGATCGTGCACTTCGGCGTCGGCGGCTTCCACCGCGCGCACGAGGCGATGTATCTCGACCGGCTGATGACCGGGGGCGAGGCCCTGGACTGGGCGATCTGCGGCGTGGGCGTGATGCCGGCGGACCGGCGGATGCAGCAGGTGCTGGACGCCCAGGGCGGCCTCTACACGCTGGTGGTCAAGGCCCCGGACGGCAGCCTCGACGCGCGGGTGATCGGCTCGATCCGGGAGTACCTGTTCGCGCCCGACGGCCCGGCTGCGGTGATCGAAAAGATGACCGACCCGGCGGTACGGATCGTCTCGCTCACCGTCACCGAGGGCGGCTACAACTTCAACGCGGTCACCGGCGAATTCATGGCCGACCAGCCGGACGTACGGCATGATCTCGAACCCGGCGCGGCGCCGCGTACCACCTTCGGGTTGATCACCGCGGCGATCGAACGCCGCCGGGAGCGCGGGGTGCCCGCCTTCACGATCATGAGTTGCGACAACATCCAGGGCAACGGGGAAGCGGCGCGGCGCAGCTTCGTGGCGTTCGCCCGGCTGCGCGACCCGGCCCTGGCCGAGCACGTCGAGGCGAACGTCCGCTTCCCGAACAGCATGGTCGACCGGATCACCCCGGTCACCACCGACGACGACCGGGCCGAGGTCCGCAAGCACTTCGGCGTCGACGACGGCTGGCCGGTGATGTGCGAACCGTTCACGCAGTGGGCCCTGGAAGACAGCTTCGGCGCCGGCCGGCCCCCGTTCGAGAACGCCGGCGTGCAGATGGTGGCGGACGTCGAGCCGTACGAGCTGATGAAGTTGCGCCTGCTCAATGCGTCCCACCAGGCCCTGTGCTACTTCGGCTACCTGGTCGGCTACCGGCTCGTGCACGAGGTGGCGCAGGACCCGCTGTTCGCCCGGTTCCTGCTGGCCTACATGCGGCGCGAGGCCACCCCGACGCTCGCCCCGGTGCCCGGCGTCGACCTGCGCGAATACCAGCACCAGCTGATCGACCGGTTCTCCAACGCCCAGGTACGCGACACGGTGGCCCGGCTCTGCGCGGAGAGCTCGGACCGGATCCCCAAGTGGCTCGTCCCGGTGATCCGGCACAACCTGCGTACCGGCGGCGACATCCTGCTGTCCGCCGCGGTGGTGGCATCCTGGGCCCGGTACGCCGAGGGCGTCGACGAGCACGGCCAACCGATCGAGGTGGTCGACCGGCTGCGCGACGACGTCATGTCAGCCGCCCGGCGGCAGCCGCACGACCCGCTCGCGTTCCTGCGCAACCGGGATCTGTTCGGCGACCTCATCGACGATGAGCGCTTCGTCTCGGCGTACCGGTCGGTGTTGTCGTCGCTGCACCACAAGGGAGCGCGAGCGACCCTCGAAGAGCTCGTCGCGCCGGCCTGACGGGTCAGCCGCCGGTGTACTCCTCGGCGATCCGGGCGCGCGGGCCGTCCAGCCAATAGGCGGTGATCACCGACGAGTGCGACGGGCCGTCCAGCCGGATCACGATGACGGTGTCGCTGCGCCGGGTGTAGCTTGCGCGGTAGCCCGCGATCGGGTCGGCGTCCACGGGGTCGACCCGGGCGGACGAGTACGCCACGACCGCCGTGCCGCCGTCCGCCGCGATCCGGTACTCGGTCTGCTCCGGCGCCGACTCCTGCGACGCGGACACGCTGGGCCGCGCCGACGGCGTCGCCGTCGCCTTCGGCGTGGGGCGCTTGGTGGTGGCCGGCCGCCGCGTGGCGGCCGCGGTCGGCGACGGCTTCGGCCGGCTCGACGTGCGCGGTGCCCTCGGCGACGGCGCCACCTCGGCGAGACCGAGGCGCACCTCGGTGTACCGCCGGTTGACGTCGATCGCCACCGGGGACTCGGAGGTGAGAGCCGGCGCCAGGCCGACCCGCACGCCGAGCCAGGAGACCGAGACGGCGACCACCGCCACAGCCATCCAGGCGGCGAAATATTTGCAGCTCCGCAGCATGATCACAGTCTCCCTCGGTTGTATCTTCGTAGCCATGCCGCAGGTACTGGTGATCGAGGACGATCAGGATGTACGGGAGGCGGTCGGGCGGCTGCTCGTGGCGAGCGGTCATGACGTGCGGCTGTGCGGCACGGCGCTCGACGGGCTGCACGAGGTGGCGGCCTGGCAGCCGCACGTCGTGGTGCTCGATCTCGGGCTGCCCGACCTGGACGGCACCGCGGTGCTCCGCCGGATCCGGGCCACGTCGCAGCTGCCGGTCCTGGTCGCCACCGCCCGCGAGCAGGAGAGCGAGATGATCCGGCTGCTCCGGGCCGGCGCGGACGACTACGTGGTCAAGCCGTACTCGGCCGAGCAGATCGAGGCGCGCATCGCGGCCCTGCTGCGCCGCGGTGCCGGCCCGGTGAGCGCCGAGATCGTCGTCGGCGGCCTGGTCGTCAACCCGATGGCCCGCACGGCGAGCCTCGACGGCGCGGCGCTGAACCTGTCGCGGCGGGAGTTCGACCTGCTCGCCCACCTCGCGCGGCACACCGGCACGGTGGTCACCCGCCGGCAGCTGCTGAAGGAGGTGTGGCCGTCGGAGAGCCACTCGGCCGAGACGGTGGACGTGCACCTCACCTGGCTGCGCCGCAAACTCGGGGAGCGCGCCGCGGCACCACGCTACCTGCACACCGTGCGCGGGGTGGGGATCCGGCTCTCGCCGCCGGAGGAGCCCGGCGGCTGAGACGTCAGAGCCGGGCATGGGAGCCGCCCAGCCGCTTCCAGAACCGCTTTCGGGGCGCCGGCGACGCCGGCTCCGCCGCCGGCCCGAGCGTCAGCACCACCCGGGCGCCGCCCAGCTCGCTCCGGCCGATGTCGAGACGGCCACCGGTCTCCTCGGCGAGCCGGCGGGCGATGTCGAGGCCGAGTCCGGTGGAATCGGCGTCGCTGGCGCCGCGGCGCAGGGCCGCCTCCGGATCGGCGAAACCCGGGCCGGCGTCCTCGACGACGACCGCGGCCGACTGCGGACCCACCTCGACCGAGACCCGGCAGGCCGCCGACTCCGCGGTGTGGTGGAAGACGTTGCCGAGCAGGACGTCGATGGCCTCCGTCACGAGCGACACCGCGGCCGGGACCATGACCGGCTCGGCCGGCATCTCGCCGACCTGCCAGGGCCGCTCCTGGTCCTCCGCGAGCGCGCCCCAGAACGCGGCCCGGTCGGCGACCACCTCGCCCAGGTCGCAGCGCAGCTTCGGCCGGGCCGCCAGCGGCCGGGCGGCCTCCACGATCACCGCGTTGATCTCCTGCTCCAGGCGGCCGACCACGTGCAACTGGCGATCCCGGTCGACGCCCGGCGGCAGCGCCTCGGCGTTCAACCGGACGGCGGTCAGCGGCACCCGGAGCCGGTGCGACAGGTTCGCCGCCAGGGCCCGCTCGGCCGCCAGGAACTCGATGAACTGGTCGGCGAGGCCGTTGAGCGCGGCACCCACCTCCTCGATCTCGGGCGGCCCGCTCGGCTGGGCCCGGGCGTGCAGCAGACCCGAGCTGAGGCTCGCCGCGGTGCGGGCCAGATCGCGGGTGGAGCGGACCACCCGGGCGGCGAGCCGGTCGGCGAGAAAGGTGCACAGCAGGACCAGGACCACGGCCTCGCCGATGAGCACCAGCCAGGCCGTGCCCACGCCGGCTCGCTGGGCGGCCGTCGGCACGTACACCTCGATGACCGCGACCTGGCCCTCCGGCAGCGCCACCGGGCGCAGATAGACGAGCCCGCCGTCGACGTCCACCCGGGTGGCGCTCTGCCCGTGCCGGACCCGGTCGATGTCCGCGGCCGGCGCCTTCGAGGTGCCGACCGTGCCGAGGGCCGGCAGGTGCGCGGCCAGCCGCCCGTCCTGCCCCGCCCGGGTACTCATGATCGAGTTTTGGACGAGCTCCCGGTCGGTCGCCACCACGACGACCGCGGACAGGCCCAGCGCCTGCCGTTCCGCCTCGCGCAGCGCGCGGTCCTCGGCGGCGGTGCCGACCAGCAGGCCGAGCGGGATGACGAAGGCCAGCGCCACCAGGGTCGTCACCGCCAAGGCGACCAGAACATAACTACGTCTCACGCGGTGGAACCCATCGGTCGGATGATCGAGCGCTCGACCCTAGTGGCCGGGCCGGTGCGGGTAAAGCGGCCGGCGATGCCGCCCCGGCTCCCACGGGACGGCACCGCCGGCCTGGTCAGGCGGCTCAGAACGTCAGGCGCTCAGAAAGTCAGTGCCCAGGACTTCAGCACGCCGTCGTCCCCCGCGTAGCGGTCGCGGACCCGCAGCTTCCAGGTCCCGGCGGCCGGCTCCGCGGCGGCGTCCACCGTGAAGGCGGCCGTCACGTCGTCGGCCGAGTCCAGCCGGTTCGACGACTTGAGGCGATAGGCCGAGCCGTCCGGGGCGACCAGGTCGATCTGCAGGTCGCCGCGGAAGCTGTGGGCGATGTCGACGTCGACCTTCAGCGTCCTCGGCGCGGAGCCGGCCAGCCGCGCGGTGATCGGGGACTCGACGATCGCACTGTCCGTGACGGCGAAGTCGGCCGTGTTCTCCAGCCGGGTCCCGCCGGGCGCCGGTGTCGTCGGGGCGGGGGTCGTGGGTGCCGGCGTGGTTGCC
>Ga0070668_100002682_pt1 | contig 13086 bp, 8 predicted proteins | sample KBSS43metaG_FD_64661 | JGI IMG/M metagenome (GOLD analysis project Ga0070668, IMG submission 64661) | Switchgrass rhizosphere microbial communities from Kellogg Biological Station, Michigan, USA - KBS S4-3 metaG | ecosystem: Host-associated > Plants > Roots > Rhizosphere > Soil ... | reverse complement strand
GGGCATGCCTGTCTCCCGGCCTGAAATGGTGCTGCCCGAATCGGGAGATTCGACGGCGACTCGCGGCAGCCCCGGCCAAAAGGCATCGCCGCACGACCTTCATCCAGCCTCCCCGGAAATAGCCGGCTCTGATGACCGGAATTGGCGGCTAAACTCGCCTTAAGTCAGGCGGTGCACCATCCGGAACTATACTTATAAGTTTCGTATTCTGTCCATCAACGCTGTCTTGACCGACAGACTTCGCAGTGCCGTGGGTCCTCCCGAGCGGCCCCGATGCCCGGCCATCTGCGGCATCCCCTCTCGCGAAGTTATGTCTGGGGTACCCGAGACCGGCCGCAACCATCAGAACTGCGTTGAAAAGGCTCCATCGCAACCTGCTGATCCGGCTCCGCGCTACGCCCCAGGGATCAGCAGGGGTGATTCTCATCTTGGATGAAGAAGCGCTCTCATGCTGATTGTCACGCGGCAATCGGCGATCGGTGGCTGAGCGCTACAGGCTGCTTGCGATCCCGAGTAGCGCCCGCGCGGTTTGGTGCTGACCGCGACGCGGCCGCCTTCCAGCATCAGTCGGCGCCAGCGGTACAGCAGATTGGGCACAACGCCGTCGCACCTGGGCGACGACGGAAATGCTGTCGCGACCGTCGAGCGTCTCCTTGACGATCCTAAGATTCTCGGCGGCACCGCCAAGTGGCGGCGACGTCCGCCGCCGGTGATGATCTCGGACACGGACGGCCTAGCTCAGGGGACCGCCCCAAGCCTCCTTCTTGGGCCTAAATCCGTCCGGTCGAAATGGGGGCCAGTTCACTGCGGAAATGTGCGTTGCTGTTCATTCAGGAAGCTTCGCTAAAATAATGGCCGTGATCGCTATAATCAGACCGGCAGTTAATCCGTACAGGAAGATGATATCGATAGACTGACGAACTTTGTCCAAGGTGCGCATGGGGTTCTCCTTCGGCGGTGAGATGAGGTATCTCGCAGCCGCGCTGATGGGCGTATCGGTAATCTTACTGAAGAGGCGGTCACCGTTTGCCTGCTCGGCCATCGTCCCGGCGCGTTTGTGGAACTCGTCCTCGACAGCCTGCCAGCCTATAGGATCACCGGCCTTCGTAAGGCCCTCATCGCCGCCGGTGCCAGCAACCTGTAGAGGCCGCCCGGTGTGTCACCACGACGCCCGATCCGAAAGTGAGAGAATGGCCCGGGTCGTCTCGACTGCAGCTCGGCAGCGCTCGCGAAGCGAAGCCGAACAGGCGCCGGAAGCCCTGGGGGCGGGCCTTGCCCTGCTGGAGGACGATGTACAGGAACTGCGCGACCGGGTGAGAGCCCTTGTCGCCACCTTGCTTGGGCAGGGGACCGACAACATTCGTCTTTCCCTCGGATTTTGGTGGTGGGGTAGCCTAGACGGATCAGAAAGGGGTTTCCTAGCCCCGCGACCGGACGGGCCGGTCGGCCGGCACATCGGCCTTCCGAAGGCCAGGCACTATTTTGGCGAGAATGTCGAGCGTCTGTTCCAGATATTCGGTTTTCGCCCTCGACGTGTCAGGCATATCCTTGCGGACGAGTATACGCTGACGTGGTATCATCACCAACGCATCGAAGATGAGCGACACAAGAAAATCGAATTCCGCACTGTCGCCCATGTCCGGGCCCGTCGCTTTGCGCAGCAGCGCATGGATCATGGAAGTCCATGGATTGACGAGCAGATCAGCGGCGTCGAAACACTCGATGTCCTGGTCCCGAAGCCAGAAAACCAAATCTTCGAGGCCGATGATGTCGGGCTTGAGAGACAAGTCGAGCATCTTTCGCGCCGTTTGCATCAGGCGCTCGCGCGGACTTCCGGAGGCCGATGCCGCGACAATGGGCTTCCACCGATTGTCATGGCTACGCTTTAACGCTTCTATGAGTAAACCCAGCTTCGAGCCGTAGCGGGAATAAAGGGTGCGTTTGGAAACACGCGCGGCCGCGGCGATTGCATCCATGCTGGCCCCTTCAGCGCCTCGCTCAACGAACTGCTCGAGCGCGATGTCCAGGATATGCTCGCCCAACCGGGCGGCGACATCCTGCGTCGGCCTTCCTCCCCTGGGATCACGTGGCGGCAAAGCCTGCCTGCCTGGCTTTGATCGTGCTGTTGTCACGATATCGTCATTGCCTCATTTCGGGCCTTTGTTGAAGATCGCACTTGATCGCGCCGCAATTACCCGCGATAACAACACTCATAAGTATACATACGCGTTGTCCGGAGAGGCGCCTCGGCGAATAGGTCGTGGTGCAACCTGAAAGAACGGAACCGGATGATCATGACCCAGACCGCTTTGGTAACAGGTGGAACACGCGGGATCGGCGCGGCGATCGCCCAGGCGCTCAAGGGCGCAGGATGGACTGTCGGCAGCGTCTATCACGGCAACGACGAGGCGGCCCAGCTGTTCCGGGCGAAATCCGGCATTCCCGTGTTCAAATGGGACGTCTCGGACGAGGGGGCATGCCGGGAAGGCGTCGCAGGCGTCGAGGCGGAACTCGGCCCCATTTCGGTTCTCGTCAATAATGCGGGCATCACACGAGACGGCACTTTCCATCGCATGCATTGGACACAATGGCGCGAGGTGCTGTCGACCAACCTCGACTCGATGTTCACCATGACCCGAGCGGTGATCGAGGGCATGCGCGAGCGACGGTTCGGGCGCATCGTCAATATCTCCTCGATCAACGGCCAGAAGGGGCAGGTGGGCCAGGTCAACTATTCCGCGGCCAAGGCCGGGGTGATCGGTTTCACCAAGGCGCTGGCCCAGGAGAACGCCGCTCGCGGCATCACGGTCAATGCCGTCTGCCCCGGCTATGTCGATACCGAGATGGTGGCAGCGGTCAAGGAAGAGGTCCGGGCCGAAATCATCGCGGCTATCCCGGTCGGTCGACTTGGCACGCCCGAGGAGGTCGCCGACGCCGTCTCCTGGCTCGCGTCGCCCAAAGCGGCCTTCTGCACCGGCTCTGTCCTGACGATCAATGGCGGCCAATACATCGCCAACGGGTGAGATGACGAGCGGCTGCCCGATCTACGGGATATTCCCCATACCCCTTCGTGAAATGACAGACGAAACTGCCCCCCCCGGTTCCGATATAGAGGAATGAAATCATGACCTATCCGTTTGATCAGATCGGCGCGCTCGGCAAAGCCAATGCGCAATTCGCTGCGGAGCTCGCCCAAATCCTTCGGGAAGGCGGTGAGCGCTATCTTCAGGCCAGCGGCGCGGCGAGGGCGGCGGCCTTCGATCAGTTCCGCGAGGTGAAGCCGGGGACCGTTCCCGCGTTCAAGGCGGACGCGCTCACGGCCTTCTTTGGTGAAATCGAAGAATGCCGAAAGGATTCGACGGCGAAACTCCAATCGGCTTTCGACGCATGGCAGGGCTGCTGCAAGGACGCGCTTTCGAAGGCGGCCGGTAGTCAGCAGAACTTCGCTGGAAGTCTGACAGGATGGCTGCAGCCATCCGTCGGCGGGGCAGACGTCAAAGCAGATCTCAAATCTGCCATGGGTTCCTGAGGGTCGCAACTCATGGACTTGGCTCCCGCCCTTCGGGACGGGGCCAATAATGCCCGGCCCAGCAAGGACAGTAGATCAGCCCGTGCCCAAATCAGACATGACACTTGCCCTAATACGGCGTCAGTCGGTACTCAGCCTGTATATCTGGGGTCCGTTCCTTCTGGCCGGCTGTTCCTTTGCGCCGTCCCATGTGCGGCCGCCGCAGCCGGTGCCGCCGAACTTTGCGGTTGTCGACGGGACCGACGCGCCCTCCGTCGCGCGAATCGGCTGGTACGATTTCTTCCGGGAAGAGCATCTCCGCCAGCTTATCACCGCCGCGATCGAGAACAATCGCGACATCCGCATTGCAGCAGCCCGTGTGGCGCAGGCGCGTGCGGCCTGGCGGATCGAAGGTGCAGCGCTCTATCCCGAACTCGACGCGGTCGGCGCGGGCACGCGCGGGCGCTCGGTGGTCAGCTTTCCGGGCCTCGGAACCCAAGCCTATGACATCAAGCAGGTGACCGCTCAACTGAGCGCCGGGTGGGAAATCGACTTCTGGGGCCGGCTGCGCAACCTGAAGGAAGCGGCGCGCAATGACTATTTGGCGACCGAAGAAGCGCGGCGCGCCGTCGCCACCGATCTCATCGCTCAGATCGCCAATGGTTATCTGCTCGAGCGCGAATATGAGGAGCGCGAGGCGCTTGCTCGTCAGACGATTGCGACGCGCGCGGATTCACTGCGGATCTTGCGGCGACGCTATGAGGTCGGTTCCGGCTCGAAGCTGGAGATGACGCAGGCGCAGATGCTGCTCGCCCAAGCCGAGACGGCGCTGCACGCGCTCGATCAGGATCGCGAGGTGAACCGCAATGCACTGGATCTCCTGGTCGGCCGGCCGGTGGAGATCGCGCCGGGCCATTTGGGGCTGGCGCAAACGGCGCCCGAGGTCATGCTTCCGCCGGGCCTGCCGTCCGAACTGCTGGTCAACCGGCCGGACGTTGTGGCCGCTGAATATCGGTTGCGCGCTGCGGATGCGAATATCGGCGCCGCGCGTGCTGCTTTCTTGCCCAACATCAATCTCACCGGCTCGTTCGGGACCGGCAGCAGCGACCTCGACGGCTTGTTCAAGGACGGCAGCCGGATCTGGAGTTTCGCGCCGACGATCGTCATGCCGCTGTTCAACGCCGGCCGGCTCAAGGGCAACCTCGATCTTGCCAAGGCGCGGCAGGTCGAAGCGGTGGCCGATTATGAGCACACGGTGCAGATGGCCTTCCGCGATGTCTCCGACGCCCTCGTCCGGCGGCGGCAGATCGGCCTCCAGATCGGCACGACGCGCGCGATGCTCGATGCGCTGCGCGAGCGCGCGCGTCTCGCGCAGCTTCGCTTCGACAATGGCCGCTCGGCCTATCTCGAGGTGCTCGATGCCCAGCGCGACCTGTTCGAGACCGAGCAGGCGCTGGTGCAGCTGCGCCGGGCGCATCTGGCAAGCGGCGTGGCGCTCTATGCCGCGCTTGGCGGCGGCTTCGTCAACACAGCATTCGATACCTATGCAGCACAAACCGGGGGACAGGCACGATGAAGATGCCCCAGCAGAATTGGATCATCAGGGGCGGCATCGCGCTGGCCGTGGTCGCCGTGGCTTTGCTGCTGTGGCAGTTGCTCAAGCCCGACGGTCTTCCCGACGGCATCGTCGGCGGCAATGGCCGGATCGAGGCGGTCGAGATCGATGTCTCGGCGAAATCGCCGGGGCGCATTCGCGAGATTCTCGTGGATGAAGGTGCATTCGTGAAGGCCGGACAGGTGGTCGCGCACATGGATACCGACACGCTCGTGGCCCAAAAGGCCGAAGCGCAAGCCCAGCTGGCGCAGGCACAGAACGCGATCCAGATCGCGCAAAGCCAGGTCGCGCAGCAGCAGAGCAATCGCGCCGCTGCCCTCGCGGGGGTGCGGCAACGCGAGGCGGAACTGAATGCCGCGCGCAAGCGGCTCACCCGTTCCGCCACGCTGGCGAACGAGGGCGCGACCGCTGTGCAGGAACGCGACGACGATCAGGCGCAGGTCGAAGGCGCTGCCGCTGCCGTCGAGGCCGCACGGGCCCAGCTCGCAGCCGTGGACTCCGCGATCACGAGCGCGCGCAACCAGGTGATCGGCGCCAGGTCGCAAGTCGACGCGGTGCGCGCGACGATCCAGCGCATCGAGGCCGATATTCGCGACAGCGATCTCAAGGCGCCGACGGCGGGCCGCGTCCAGTATCGCGTCGCTCAGCCCGGCGAGGTCGTCGCCGGCGGCGGGCGCGTGCTCAATCTCGTCAATCTGGGCGATGTCTATATGACGTTCTTCCTGCCCGAGACGGTGGCGGGCAAGGTCGCGCTGGGCAGCGAGGTCCGGCTCGTACTCGATGCCGCGCCCGATCGCGTCATCCCCGCGAAAGTCAGCTTCGTCGCCGATGTCGCCCAGTTCACGCCCAAGACCGTCGAGACGGAGAGCGAGCGGCAGAAGCTCATGTTCCGGGTGAAGGCGCAGATCGACCGCCAGCTGCTCGAACGCTATATTACCCAGGTCAAGACAGGCGTGCCGGGCATGGCCTATGTCCGCGTCGACGCCGGCGCGCAATGGCCTGCAAAGCTGGCCGTTGACGTGTCGCAATGACCAAGGCGGCCGCAACCGCCCCGGTGGCACGTCTGTCGGGTGTCAGTCTCCACTATGGCAAGGTTCCGGCGCTCGAGGGCGTCGACCTCGACATACCCGCCGGCGGCATGGTGGCGATGATCGGGCCGGACGGCGTCGGGAAGTCCAGCCTGTTCTCTCTGCTCGCCGGCGCGCGCGTCATCCAGCAGGGCAAGGTCGAAGTGTTGGGTGGCGATATGGGCGACCGCGCGCACCGCGAAGCCGTGTGTCCGCGCGTCGCCTATATGCCTCAGGGTCTGGGCAAGAACCTTTATCCCACGCTGTCGATCGACGAGAATCTGGAATTTTTCGGGCGTCTGTTCGGACAGGACGCCGCAGAGCGCGAGCGGCGCATCGCCGATCTTACCGACAGCACCGGCCTCGCTCCGTTCCGCAAGCGGCCCGCGGGCAAACTGTCCGGTGGCATGAAGCAGAAGCTGGGCTTGTGCTGCGCCCTCATCCACGATCCCGACTTTCTGCTGCTCGACGAGCCGACCACGGGCGTCGACCCGCTGTCGCGCGCGCAGTTCTGGGACCTGATCGACCGCATCCGCGCCGACCGCCCGCATATGAGTGTCCTCGTCGCCACCGCCTATATGGAGGAGGCGGAGCGGTTCGACTGGCTCATCGCGATGGACGCGGGCAAGGTGCTGGCCACCGGCACGGCCGCGGATTTCTACGAGCGGACCGGCGAGAAGACGCTGGAGCAGGCGTTCATCGCGCTGCTCCCGGAGGAGCGGCGCCGCGACCACAAACCCGTCGTCATTCCCCCGCGCAGCGACGGCGGCGAGGCGGAGATCGCGATCGAGGCGAAGGGCCTCACCATGCGCTTCGGCGACTTCACCGCGGTCGACCACGTCGATTTCCGGATCGAGCGCGGTGAGATCTTCGGTTTCCTGGGCTCCAACGGCTGCGGCAAGTCGACGACGATGAAGATGCTGACGGGCCTGCTCAAGGCGACCGAGGGGCAGGCGTGGCTGTTCGGCCGCGAGATCGAGAATGACGACATGGCGACGCGCCGCCGGGTCGGTTACATGTCGCAGGCCTTCTCGCTCTATTCGGAACTGTCGGTCCGGCAGAATCTGGAACTCCACGCCCGGCTTTTCCATGTGCCGGCCGAAGAGATCGCGGGGCGCGTGGGCGAGATGGCCGAGCGCTTCGGCCTAAGCGGGATCATGGACGCGCTGCCCGACGCGCTGCCGCTGGGGCAGCGCCAGCGGCTCAGTCTCGCCGTCGCGATGATCCACAAGCCGGAAATGTTGATCCTGGACGAGCCGACCTCGGGCGTGGACCCGATCGCGCGCGACCAGTTCTGGCAGATGATGATGGACCTGTCCCGCAATGACAAGGTGACGATCTTCATCTCGACCCATTTCATGAACGAGGCCGAGCGGTGCGACCGCATCTCGCTGATGCATGCGGGCAGGGTGCTGGTCAGCGATACGCCGCGCGCCATCGTGGAAAAGCGCGGCAGCGCGGGTCTAGAAGAGGCGTTCATCGCCTATCTGCAGGAAGCGAGCGGCGAAAAGGGGAACCCCGCACCCTTTGCGGCCACGCCCGAGGCCGAAGGGAAGGACCAGGAGCGGGCGCCAGCCTTCCCGGGTCGCGCCCGCGGCTTCAGCCCGCAGCGGATGATGAGCTACGCCCGGCGCGAGGCGCTGGAACTGCGGCGCGACCCCATCCGCGCGACGTTGGCATTGTTGGGCAGCGTGATCCTGATGTTCATCATGGGCTATGGCATCAGCATGGATGTCGAGAACCTGCCCTTCGCGGTGCTCGACCGCGATGGCACGACCACCAGCGAGAATTATATCCTCAATCTCGCCGGCTCGCGCTATTTCACCGAGCGGCCGCAGATCAGCGACTATGCCCAGCTCGACCGGCGGATGCGCTCCGGCGAGCTCAGCGTCGCCATCGAGATCCCAACAAATTTCGCGCGCGACCTGCGCCGGGGCGTGCCGGCGCAGATCGGCGTGTGGATGGACGGCGCGATGCCCCAGCGTGCAGAGACGGTGCAGGGCTATGTCCAGGCCATGCACGCGCAGTGGCTGGCCGACATGGCGGCGCAGGAACTGGGCATCCGGCCTGCCGCCGGCCTCGTCAATATCGAGGTCCGCTACCGCTACAATCCCGACGTCAAGAGCCTGGTTGCCATCGCCCCGGCGGTCATCCCGATCCTGCTGCTGCTGTTCCCCGCCATCCTGACTGCGCTCAGCGTGGTGCGGGAAAAGGAGCTGGGCTCGATCATCAATTTCTACGTGACGCCGATCAACCGCATCGAGTTCCTGCTCGGCAAGCAGCTGCCCTATGTCCTGCTCGCCATGGCCAACTATGTGCTGCTGGTGCTGGTCGCGCTGATCATCTTCCGCGTTCCGATCACCGGCGACCTATTGGCGATGACGGCGGGCGCGTTCCTCTACGCCTTCTCGGCGACCGCGATCGGCCTTCTTTTCTCGATCTTCATGCGCAGCCAGATCGCCGCGCTGTTCGCCACCGCCATGGGGACGATATTGCCCTCGGTCCAGTTCTCCGGCCTCATCAATCCGGTGTCGTCGCTGGAGGGGGCGGGCAGGCTGGTCGGCATGGTGTTCCCGGCGACCCCCTTCGTCACCATCTGCCGGGGCGTCTTCTCGAAGGGTCTGGGCTTCGCCGACCTGTGGCGGGAGCTGCTGTCGCTGACGCTCACCTATCCAGTCATTCTGGGCGTGTGTGTGCTGTTGCTGCGCAAGCAGGAGAACTGAGCGATGCGGTATGTCCAGAACATCTATCGCCTGGGCGTCAAGGAATTGCAGAGCCTGTGGCGCGACCCGACCATGCTGCTGCTGATCGTCTATGCCTTTTCGCTGGGCATCTATGTCGCGGCGACCGGCATTCCCGAGACGCTGCACAAGGCGCCCATCGCCATCGTGGACGAGGACCAGTCGCCGCTGTCGACCCGGATCAGCGGCGCCTTCTACCCGCCCCATTTCAACCGGCCCGCGCTGGTGGGCTTGCACGACATCGACAAGGGCATGGATGCCGGCTCCTATACCTTCGCGCTCGATATCCCGCCGGATTTCCAGCGCGACGTGCTGGCGCGGCGGCAGCCGACCGTCCAGCTCAACATCGACGCGACCCGGATGAGCCAGGCGTTCAGCGGCGGTGGCTATATCCAGCAGATCGTGCAGGGTCAGGTGGCCGAGTTCATGACCGAAACCCGGGCCAGCGCGCCCCTGCCGGCCGATCTGGCGCTGCGCGCCCGGTTCAACCCCAACCTCACGCAAAGCTGGTTCGCCTCGCTGATGGAGATCATCAACAACGTGACGATGCTCTCCATCGTGCTGACCGGCGCCGCCCTCATCCGCGAGCGCGAGCATGGCACCATCGAGCATCTGCTGGTCATGCCGGTGACGCCGTTCGAGATCATGGCGAGCAAAGTCTGGGCCATGGGCCTGGTCGTGCTAGCGGCTTGCGCCTTCTCGCTGATCGTCGTGGTGCAGGGCGTGTTGCAGGTGCCGATTGAGGGTTCGATCCTGCTGTTCGTCGCAGGGGCGGGCCTGCATCTGTTCGCGACCACGTCCATGGGCATCTTCCTCGGCACCATTGCGCGGTCCATGCCGCAATTCGGTCTCTTGCTGATGTTGGTGCTCATGCCGCTGCAGATGCTGTCTGGGGGACTGACCCCGCGCGAGAGCATGCCGGAGATCGTTCAGACGATCATGCTCGTCGCTCCGACCACCCATTTCGTGCGGATGGCGCAGGCGATCCTCTATCGCGGCGCCGGCTTCGATGTCGTCTGGCCGCAATTTCTCGCCATCGTGGCAATCGGAGTCATCTTCTTCGCCATTGCCCTTGCGCGTTTCCGCAAGACGATCGGAGCGATGGCATAATGACCGCGATCCCCATCTTTCCAGGAGAACAGGAATGAACCAGGAACCACCCCCGGGGACCGGCATTTTTCCGGCAGATTTCTGGAGCGGCTTGGGCTGGATGAGCCAGGCTGCCGACTATGCCACCGACGCGGCGCAGCGCGCGCTACTCTTCGCAGACGTGAAGCGCCAGCGCGGGGACCAGTATAAGGCCCATATCGCCGAAAAGATGCCCAATGTCCTGAATTTCCCCGGCGAACTCGTCATGTCGGGTTGGGATTTACCGCAGCCCGTCAATTATGCGCTGGCGAGGATCGTTCCTCCGGAAGGATATAGGATCGATCCGGCCAAGCGGCCTTTTGTCATTGTCGATCCGCGCGCGGGCCACGGCCCCGGGATCGGCGGCTTCAAGCCCGATAGTGAGATCGGCGCGGCGCTCAAGGAAGGTCATCCCTGCTATTTTGTGGGGTTCTTGCCTGACCCGGTGCCGGGACAGACAGTGGAGGATGTAATGCGTGCTGAAGCCGCCTTCATCCGCCGCGTCGGCGAGCTTCACCCGGGGGATGCGGGCAAGCCCGTGGTCATCGGCAATTGCCAGGCGGGTTGGCAGATCCTCATGACCGCTGCCGTCTGGCCCGAATTGTTCGGCCCGATCATCGTGGCAGGCGCGCCGCTGTCCTATTGGGCGGGCGACAACCCCATGCGTTATGCAGGCGGCCTGATGGGCGGAAGCTGGTTGACCGCTTTCACCGGCGATATCGGAGCCGGCCGGTTCGATGGCGCCTGGCTGGTCCAGAATTTTGAGAATCTCGATCCCGCCAATACGCTCTGGAAGAAGGATTATGACCTCTATTCCAAAGTCGATACCGAAGCAGCGCGCTATCTCGACTTCGAGAAATACTGGGGCGGCTATGTCTTTCTGAACGATGTCGAGATGCAGTACATCGTCGATAACCTCTTTATCGGCAACAGGCTGGCCACCGCGCAGCTTCTCACCTCCGACGGGGTTCGCATCGATCTGCGTAACATCCGCTCGCCGATCCTGGTCTTCTGTTCTTATGGCGACAATATCACGCCCCCGCCGCAGGCGCTGGGCTGGATCACCGATCTGTACCGCACCGACGACGAGGTCATCGGCCACGACCAGACCATCGTCTATGCCACGCACGACAGCATCGGCCACCTCGGCATCTTCGTCTCGTCCAGCGTCGGGCGAAAGGAGCATCGTGAGTTTGCAAGTGCGATCGACCTGATCGATCTGCTGCCGGCAGGCATCTACCAGGCGACCGTCGAGGACGATCCCGAGCCGGCGGGCGGCGATGATGACAGGCATCATCTCGCGATCCATCGCCGCGGCCTCGGCGATATCCGCCAGATCGTTCAGCCCGATCCTGCAGCCGAGCGCCGCTTCGCCGCCGTCGAACGCGTGTCGCAGACCAATTTGGCGCTTTACCGGCGGTTCATGCAGCCGTTGGTCCGCGCCTGCGCCAGCGCACAGTCGGCAAGTTGGCTCGCGCGACTGCATCCCATGAGGCTTTCACATCAATGGTCGACCGAGCATCCATTTGCGGCGCAGGTGGAGGCCTTGGCGGACGTGATTAAAGACCGTCGCTCTCCCGTTCCCGCAGACAATCCGTTTCTGGTGGCCCAGGGCCTCCTGTCCGATGCGGTCGTGCGGGCGTTCGACGTGTATCGGGATGCGCGTGACCGTGCCTATGCAACTACGTTCGACCTGATCTATGGATCGCCGCTGGTTCAGGCTCTTGCCGGCCTGCAAGGGAATGATGGCGCCTCGCCGCGCCGACATCCCGGCGATACGGCCGAGCACCGCGCATTCGTCGCCCGCGAACTGGAACAGATGCACGTGGATGTGCGGGCGGGCGGGCTGGTCGAGGCAAGTCTGCGCGCCATCTTCTATGTCCTGCGTCAGCGAGGCAGCGCAGACGGGCGCAAATTCGAGAGCGCGCGACAGCTCTTCAAAGACCGGGTGCCCAGCGATCTCACGATGGCCCGATTCCGGGCCATTGCGCGCGAACAGGCCCGGCTGATGCACCATGGTCTGGAAGGGGCGATCAAGGCCATCCCGGACTTGCTTGCGCGCGCGGACCCAGATCTTGTTCGCGAAGCCGCCGAAAGCATCGAGGGCCTCCTGCGCGACGAGGTCGAACTCACGCCCGTGGAAGAAACCAGCCTCAAAGACATGAAGGAGTTGTTCTTGGCTGCTGCTCAACGTGTGACTTTGGAACCGCCCGCCACGATGGCTCTGCCGGCTCCTTCCGAAGAAAAGGCCGAAACCTCCGGCCGGTTGCCGGCTCCGGCTTCGACAGCAATCGGGCGCGATAGACGCCCTCGAAACCCTGCGAGATGAATTGAACTCCGAGAGCGACTTGTCGGCTATAAGGCTGTTCCATGGCAGGCGCTGCATGGGCCGTCATTCGCTAGACGCGCATCTGAACCGCGAGATCGATGGACAGGAGCGATTGTTGGCGTCGCAGGGAGCAGTAGACCGCAAGCGGCGTTGCAGCCCGTCCTGTGGCGCTTTACCGCAGCGCGGCTTGCTTGGACCGGGTGCTGGCAGTCGATCCCGCGATCGAAGCTTCCAACATGACTGATTACAAGGCTCAAAGATCTCGATTCGTGGGGGTTTGTCAGCGGTCGTACGTCCTAATTCAACGTGGCAAACGGATGAAGTTTGCCATGCCGATCGTGCTACGCACCGATTTCGACGTCGCATACTCCGGCTCGCCTATCATATAGGTGGCGTGCAAACCCTGGCTTCGGCCGATCTCATGATCCGACCCGGCCGCCTCCCAAAAGGCGACCAGCCATTGGTCGGAATAGCGGCCGCGCAGCACCCAGAGCGCGAGCGCGACGCCGCGCGTCTGTACCTTGCCCTTGATAGCCGTGGCCTCGCGCGGGACGTTGACCGCGCGTTCGATGGTCCCGGTGTAAGCGTCCAGTGAGGGTGTCGCGTTAGGCCGGTTGGTAGTTCCAGGGCAGGAGTTCGGCGACGCGGCGGGCGGGATGGTCGGCGATGCGGCTGATGGTGTTGGTCAGCCAAGCCTC
>Ga0070668_100002678_pt1 | contig 13092 bp, 12 predicted proteins | sample KBSS43metaG_FD_64661 | JGI IMG/M metagenome (GOLD analysis project Ga0070668, IMG submission 64661) | Switchgrass rhizosphere microbial communities from Kellogg Biological Station, Michigan, USA - KBS S4-3 metaG | ecosystem: Host-associated > Plants > Roots > Rhizosphere > Soil ... | reverse complement strand
GGGCCGGCACGACGCTGGCTCACGGGACGGGCGCCCGGGCCGGCACGACGCTGGCTCACGGGACGGGCGCCCGGGCCGGCACGACGCTGGCTCACGGGACGGGGGCCAGGGCCGGCACGGCGGCGAGAAACTCGCGTGCCAGCGCCGCGTCGCCCCGGACCGCGACGGTGATCTGCCGCGGATCGCGGCGGTCGGCGGCCAGCCGGCAGAACTCGACGACGTCGAGGGTGACCACCGCGGCCGGCCGGACCGCGACCGGGGCCATCGCGGCCGGGTCGAGCGGCACGGTCCAGGTGCCACCGCCGTCGCCGGTGAGGTCCAACCGCAGGAACCGGTCGTGCGGCGGCGTGATGCGCTGGGTCACGACGCCGGGCAGCACCCGCGTGGCGAAGTCGGTCATGACGTGCACATGCTCGGGCAGCGGCGGGACGGTCGGACGCCCGGTCACCGCCGCGATGTCCTCACCGTGGATCCATGTCTCGAAGGCGCGGGCCAGCAGCGCGTCCGCCAGCGGGAACGGCCGGCCCAGGGTCACCGTCGCGATGGCCGGCGCCGGGGGCCCGAGCAGCGCGCGGCACACCGCGTCGGCCTGCTCCCGCCAGGACCGCCGGGTCTGCTCGGCGGTCCGCCCTCGTTCCAGGCGCAGCGCGGCCGCGGTACGCGCGGCCAGCCTCTCCCCCGGCGTCACCGGCGGCTGGACGGGCAGGCCGAGCGCCGCGGCGACCAGGCTGTCGGTGGCGGCCAGGTGCGCGAGCAGCTCACGCACGGTCAGCTCGCTGTGCGCGGCGGTCCGCTGCCAGTCCGCGGGGGCGAGGTCGGACAGCAGCAGGTCGAGCGCCGTGACCTGGGCGGCGTACGGTGCCGCGTACGGCGCGGTCGGGGTCGCCGGTCGCCGCCGGGCCCGCGCGGCCCCGCGCAGCCGGTCGAGCGAGCCGGCCGGCGGCCGCATGTGGGCACCGCCGAGGCCGGCCGCCGCCTCGCGCAGCTCGCGCCCCTCCCGGGCGCAGGCCGGGCAGGTCGCCAGGTGGGCCTCGACCAGCTCCTCCTCGGCGGCGGAACACGCGTCCAGCGCCCACGCCCCGATGAGCTCGGCGACCGTCTCATGGCTGTCCGTGCCGGTCACTTCGCCTCCTCGCCGGGCGCGCCGCTCAGCGCGGCGGCCAGCCGGCGCAGCCCCTCGCGCAGCCGGGATTTCGCGGTGCCCTCGGGCACGCCCAGCTCGACCGCGACCTCGCGGTAGGTGCGGCCCTCGAAGTAGGCCAGGCTGATCGCCCGGCTCAGGTGCTCGGGCAGGGCCTGCAACGCGGTGCCGAGCCGCTGCGCCGCGTCGGCGTCCGAGACCTGGTCGCCGACCGGGTCGCCGCGGTCGATCGCCCCGGCGGGCAGCTGCCCGTCCACGGATCTGCGGCGGTGCGCCTCCTCGCGGCGCACCAGGTCGACCGCGCGGCGGTGGGCCATCATCGCCAGCCAGGCCCGCAGGCTGCCGCGGGCCGGGTCGAAGGCGAGCGGCCGCTGCCAGATGGCCAGGAACACCTCCTGGGTGACATCCTCCGCGGCCCGGCCGTCGCGGGTGACCCGGACGGCGATCGTGTGGACCAGGGCGCTGAACCGGTCATACAGGTCGATGAACGCGGCCTCGTCGCCGAACACGAGCCGATCGCGCAGCCTCGCGTCGTCGTCGGCCGCGCCGGTGGCCCGCGATGGAAACAAGAATGGTCACCCCCACCTCGGCCTCACTCTAGGCGCGGCCGGCGGGCGGTGTCACGGGCTGCCGCGGTCGGCCGGGCGACACCTCCCCGGCGGCGCGCCACCAGCGGCGCGAAGCCAGCCCGGCGAGCACCGCGCCGGCGGCGTTGACCAGCACGTCGTCCACCGAGGACACCCGGTCCAGCCGCAGCACGTACTGGGCGATCTCGACCACGGCCGAGCAGCCCGCCCCGAGCGCCAAGATCCGCGGCAGGGACGCCAGCGCCGCGTACCGCATCGGCGCGAAGAACCCCAGCGCCGCGAAGACCAGCAGGTTGCCGCCGATCCCGAGCGACCCCATCGAGACCAGGTCCCGCAGCGGGACCAGACTCACCCGTCCGGGTACGACGCCCGCCCCCGGCCCCGGCATCATGGTCAACCAGACGAACGGCACCGTCCCGTAGACCAGGCCCACCTCCGCCAGCGACAGCCGCCACGGCGAGGTGCCGCCGGCCGAGCGCCGGCCGAGCGCCAGGACCGACACCAGCAAGGCGGCGAGCGGCAGCCCGGCCAGCATCATGAGCAGCACCCCGTTCTCGGTGTCGAGGCAGCCGTGCCACCGCCCGGCCAGGCACCTCGGCGCGGCCATCAGCAGCGGCCGCCGCATCGCGAACACCGCGCCGGCCAGGCCCGCGATCGCCAGGCCGAAGAACACGATCCGGCCCGTTCCCAGCTGTCTCATGCCCCCATTGGAGCGGGCGGGCGGTTGCGGCGGCGTATGCGTTTTCTGATACGTCCGCGATACACGCGGCGGCGTGGCGGCGGTCGATGTCACCCGTGCCGGTGATGGGCCGGGGCCGGGCCGGCCGACTAGCCTTTGGCATGGGCCCAGTGACCGGTCGGCGACAGGTCAGGCGGCGCGGGCGGCGAAGAGGTTGGCGTCGATGGTGCTGCACGATCGGCGGCTCGCGAGCCGTACCGCGGAACCCGCCGTGCTGCGGATGTCGCGGCTCGGCGTGCGATTCGGCGCCGACGTCGTGCTCGACGGCGTCGACCTGGCGGTCGGCGTGGCCGAGCCGGTCGGGTTGATCGGCGCGTCCGGCTCGGGCAAGACCACGACCGCGCTGGCCGCGCTCGGCCTGCTGCCGCCCGGGGCGCGCACGAGTGGTCAGGTGACCGTCCGCGGGGTCCCGGTCCTCGGCGCCGGCCTGCGGACACTGCGGACGCTGTGGGGGTCCGAGGTCGCCTACGCCGGCCAGGACGCGCTCACCGCCTTGAATCCATTGGCGACGGTCGGCCGGCAGATCCGGATTCCGCTGCGGCGCCGGGGCCGGACCGGCCGGGCCCTCGCCGCGGCGGCGGCCGACGCGATGGAGCAGGTCGGGTTGCCCGCCGGCACGCTGGCCGCGTACCCGGCGCAGTTGTCCGGCGGGCAGCGGCAGCGCGTCGCGATCGCCCTGGCGACGGCCTGCCGGCCGGCTTTGCTGATCGCCGACGAGCCGACCAGTTCGCTGGACGTGGTCACCCAGGCGGGCATCCTCGCGTTGCTGAGCGGCCTGCCGCGGCGCGGCACGGCGCTGCTGCTGATCAGCCACGACATCGCCGTGGTGGCGCGGGTGTGCGCCCGGCTCGCGGTGCTCGACAACGGAAGAATCGTCGAGCACGGACCCACGTACGAGGTCCTGGCCGCGCCGGCGCATCCCCGCACCGCCGAGCTGGTGTCCGCCGCCGGCCGGATGATGGCGGCGCCGTGAGCGACCAGCTGCTCGCCGGTTCCGGGCTGACGCGCCGGTATCGCCTGCCGCGCCGGCACCCGCTGGCCCGCCGGGCGGTGCGCACCGCGCTGCACGGCGTTGACCTGCGCGTGGCGGCCGGTGAGCGGGTCGGCATCGTCGGCCGATCCGGCGCGGGCAAGTCGACGCTGCTGCGGCTGCTGCTCGCCCTGGAGGTGCCGGACGAGGGAGAGGTGCGGTTGCGCGGGCGGCTCGTGCAGCCGCGGCGGGCCGGGCGGATGCGCTGGTTCCGCCGCGAGGTGCAGTACGTGTCGCAGGACGTCTACGGCGCCCTGAGCCCCCGGATGAGCATCGCCGACATCGTCCGGGAGCCGCTGCGCTGCCTGGCGATCCCGGGTGACCACGACCGGCGGGTGGACGAGCTGCTGATCGCCGTCCGGCTCGATCCGGCCCTGCGGCACCGGCGCCCCGGCGCCCTGTCCGGCGGCCAGCGGCAACGGGTCGCGCTGGCCCGGGCACTTGCTCCGGCCCCGGCCGTGCTCCTCGCCGACGAACCGGTCAGCGCGCTCGACATCCCGGTCCGGGTGGCGATCCTCGACCTGCTCCGCGACGTCAGCACGGCGACCGGCGCCGCGTTGGTGCTGGTCGCGCACGACCTGCCGGCGGTGCGCCGCACCTGCGACCGGGTCGTCGTGCTGCACGACGGCCGGGTGGCCGAGGCCGGCCCGGTACGGCAGATCTTCGACGACCCGCGGGCACCGGCGACGCGCGCGCTCCTGGACGCCGTCCCGGGCCTGCCCACGGAGGTGCACCGGTGAGACGAGCAGTGACCGCGGCGGTCCTGGCGGTGCTGACGGCGGCCACCGCGGGATGCTTCGCCGAGCCCGCACCGACCGGTGCCGGGCCGGAGCGTCGCCTGCGGGTGGGCCTGGCGTTCGTGCCCAGAGGGCAGATGTCGCCCTACACCGACGACGCCGGGCTGATCATGCAGCTCGGGGCTTCCGAGACGCTGGTCAACGTCGACCGCGCCGGCACACCGACGCCGGCCCTGGCGGAAAGCTGGTCCACGGTGGATCCGTCGACCGTCCGGCTGAGGATGCGGTCCGGCGTGACGTTCCACGACGGGACCCGGCTGACCGCCGCGGTGGCCGCGGACGCCCTCAGCCGCGCCGCCGCCGCCAAGCCGGTGCCCCGCGCGCTCGCCACCGTCCAGCTGACCAGCACCGTCGTCGACACCATGACGCTGGAACTGCACACCGCGAAACCGGACCCCATACTGCTGCTCCGGCTGGGTGCCCCGCAGCTGGCGATCCTGGCCCCGCGGGCGTACGCGGGCAACCCGGCCATCCCGGACCCGGCCGGCGCGGGCACCGGCCCGTACCGCCTGGTGAGCGTGCAGGGCACCTCGGCCGCCACCCTGGACCGCTTCGACGCCTACTGGGGCGGGCGCCCCGGCCTGGCCGGGATCGACGTGCGGTTCCTGCCCGACGGGGCGGCCCGCGCCGGCGCGTTACGCGCCGGCGCGGTGGACGTCGCGATCGTGCTGCCCGTCGGCCAGGTCGCCAACCTCGGCGGCGGCCGCCTGCTCGAGATCCCGCTGCCGCGAACCGTCGGGCTGTACCTGGTCGGCACCGCCGGCCGGCCGTTCGCCGAGCCGGCCGTTCGCGCGGTGGCGCGCGCCGCCGTGGATCCGGCGGCCATCGCCGGCAGCGTGTACGAGGGCCACGCCGACGCCGGCACCGGGCTGTTCGGTCCCGCCTCACCGTGGGCCACCGGGCACAGCGCGGCGGCCGGCCGGGCCGCGCCGGCAGCCGCCCCGCCCGGCACGAGGATCACCTTGGCCACCTATCCCGAGCGGCCCGAGCTGCCCGAGGTCGCGTCCGCGGTGGCCGCCGCGCTCACCGCCCGGGGGTTCGCGGTCACCACCGTGGTGCGCGAGTACCCGCTTCTCGAGCCGGACCTGCTCGCCGGACGATTCGACGCGGTCCTGCTGTCCCGCTCCTATCTGCTCGACGCCGGCGACCCGATCGGCTTCTTCCGGACCGACTTCGGCTGCGCGGGCAGCTACAACCTGGCCCGGTTCTGCGACCCCGGCTTCGACGCCCGGGTCGCCGCCGCCGCGGGCCGGACCGAGCCGGCGGCCCGCCACGCGTCCGCGCTCGCGCTGGAGGCGGACCTGCTCGACCGCGCCGTGATCGTGCCGATCGTGCACGAACGGGCCCGGGTCGGCTGCGTTCCCGGCGTCACCGGCCTCGCCACGGACCCGTACGAACGCACGCTCGTCACCGCCCGCACCGCCCTGCGATGAGCGGCCACCTGCGCCGGCTCGGCCGCGCCGGGGCCCTGGCCGGCGCCGTCCTGGGCCTCGCCGTGCTGGTCGCCGCGCTGCCCTGGTTGCGCGGCGACGATCCCGCCCGGTCGGTGCTGCGGAGCCGGTTGACCGAACGGGAACCGGACCCGGCCGCACTCGCCGCCGTCCGCTCCGAACTGCACCTGGCCACCAACCCGGTCGCCGGGGCAGTCGACTGGCTGACCGGCGCCGCCACCGGCGACCTCGGACAATCCTGGGTGGACGGCACCTCGGTGGCCGACTCGGTGGCCGGCGCCGCGGCGGTCTCGGCCGGCCTGGCCGCCTCCACCTGCGCGGTGGCCGTGGTCGTCGCCCTGCTGCTGGTCGCGCCGATGGCCTGGCGGGCCACGGACCCGCGGCGCGAGCCGTCCACCGCCCTGCGCGCGGCCGCCGCCGGCATCGCCGGCCTGCCCGACTTCGTGCTGGCCACCGTGCTGCTGACGCTGTTCGCCGTACGCTGGCGGCTCGCCCCGATCGCGGGCTGGTTCGGCCCGTCGTACCTGGTGCTGCCCGTCCTGGCGCTCGGCGTACCCACCGCGGGACGGCTGGCCCGGCTCGCCGCCACCGGGATCGACGCGACCGCCGCGGAGCCGTGGGTCCGCACCTGGCTGACCGCGGGGTCCGGCCGTGCCGGTCTGGCGCTGGCGATCGCCCGCCGCGCCGGCACGGCCACGGTTCCCCAGGTCACCGTCCTGTTCGCCGGGCTGCTCGGCGGCGCCGTCGTCGTCGAACAGCTGTTCGCCATCCCCGGGATCGGCCGCCTGGCGCTGCGGGCGGCCCTCGCCCAGGATCTCCCCGTGCTGCAGGGCTGCGTGCTGGTGCTGCTCCTGGCCGGCGCCGCCGCCGGGGCCCTCGGCATCGCGGCACACCGCGCCCTGCTCGGCCCGGCCGGCACCGGGGGCCTCACCCCGCAGCCAGGTGCCCGGCGCGAGCCCCGCGGCGGGGCACCGCTCGCCATCGGTGCCGTGCTCGCCGCGATCGTGGCGGCCGGGCTGCTGCGCGACCCGGATCGCATCCGCCTCGACCGGCGGCTGGCCGGGCCGTCCTGGGCCCACCCGCTGGGCAACGACCCGGTCGGGCGGGACGTGCTCGCCCGGTTCGGCCACGGCGCCCTGCTCACCGTCGGGACCGCGACCGCCGTGGCCGCCGTCGCGCTCGGCGTCGGGCTCGCGGCCGGGCTGATCGGCACCCGGGCTCGGGTCGGCGTCGCGGACCTGCTGAATCCGCTTCCGCCGATCCTCGGCGGCCTCGTCCTGGCGGCCGTGCTGGGGCCGGGACTCCCGGCCGCTGCCACCGCCGCGGCGCTGGTCGGCTGGGTGCCGCTGGCCGTGCACGCCCGTAACCTGGCCGACGAGGTCCGGGCCAGCGGGTACTACCAGGCGGCCGTGCTGGCCGGCGCCGGACCGGGCCGGCTGGTGCGCCACCACCTTCTTCCGGCGGTCGCCGGGCCGGTCACCCGGCACGCGCTCATCCGGATCCCGAAGAACGCCCTTGCCGTCGCCGCGCTCGGTTTCCTCGGTCTCGGTGCCGGTCATGACACGGCGGAGTGGGGCGCGCACCTCGCCGCCGCCGTGCCGTATCTCGAGCGTGCGCCGGCCGCCGTGGCCGCACCCGCCCTGGGGCTCGCCCTGCTCGGCCTGCTCGCCGGGTACGCACCGGACGGGCCGCGCGAAGGTCCGTCAGCCGGCGTCCTCGGCGGCACCCTGGTGGCGGGTGGCGGCCCAGGCTGCGACCTGGGTGCGACTGGTGAAGCCGAGTTTCGCCAGGATGCTCTCGACGTGTGATTCGGCGGTGCGCCGCGAGACCAGCAGCGCGGCGGCGATCTCCCGGTTGGACCGGCCCTGGGCGAGCAGCTCGGCCACCTGCCGCTCCCGGGGGCTCAGCGGGGCGTACGCGTCCCGCCGGAGGGCGGGCCCGGACCGCGCCGGATCATCGAGCGCGTAGCCGAGAGCCTCCTGGTAGGTCATCGCCTGGCCGGCTCGGAAACTGCCGGTGAACGCGGCTTCGCCGAGCGCCGAACGAAGGTGCCGGGCACAGGCGTCGTGGTGGCCGACATAGTGGCCGAACGCCGCGATGGAGGTGCCTACGTCGGACCACAGCGCGCCGGCGGCGCCGAGGAGGGTGGCCGCCCGCCGGTGGTGACCCTGGTCGGCGGTGATCCAGGCAAGCGTCTCCAGGCACTGGGCGGTGCCGTACCGGTCGTCCGATTCCCGGGCGCGCCGCAACTGAAGGCACTGCAACTCCTGCGTGTACGCCCGGTGCAGGTCGCCCTTGAGCCAGGCGAGGAGCCCGCCGATCGACAGCGACAGCGCCCGGTGGATGCCGTCGCCCTGCGGTTCGATGAACGCCGCGGTCTCCGCCCAGGCGGCGCTCGCCCGGTCCAGGTCGCCGGCCAGCCCGGCCGCCGTGGCAAGGGCGAGCAGCACGTGCGGGTACAGGTCCGGGTCCGGATGCGGCGTCCCGGCCAGGATCGCGCGGGCCCGTTCGAGGCTGTCGACCGCCGAGGGCAGGTCGCCGGCGAACGTCGCGCCCGCCCCGCGCAGGTAGACGGCGTGTGCCAGCTCGGCGCCGGTGCCGATCCGGCGGGCCAGTTCCTCGCCCTCGGCCAGCAGCCGCTGCGCCGCCGCGGCGTCGCCCTGCCAGAACGCCAGCTGGCTGTTCGCCAGCAGCGCCCGGACGCGCACCGCCGTCGGCGCCGGGGCCCGGGCGAGCGCGAGGTCCAGCCAGCGCCGCCCCTCGCCGAACAGGCCCCGGCCCCGCCAGTACGACCACGGCAGCGACGCGGCCAGGTCCAGCACGACCTCGGCCCCGCCCGGCTCGGTCAGGCAGAACTCCACGACCGCCCGCAGGTTGGCGTGCTCGCGACGCAGCCGGGCCAGGCCGGACACCTGCCGGTCGCCGGCCGAGTCGGTACGGGCCCGCCGCGCCAGCTCCCGGTACCAGTCGCGGTGCCGGCGCCGCAGCGCTGCCTCCTCGCCCGCCTCGGCGAGCCGGCCCTGGCCGTAGTCCCGGATGGTCTCCAGCATCCGGTAGCGCGCCCGCCGGCCGGGGCCGTCGCCGGCGTCCTGGCGGACCAGGATCGACTTGTCCAGCAGCTCCGTCACCAGGTCGAGCACGTCGGCCCGGGGCAGGTCACCGTCGCAGCACACCTGCTCCACCGCGTCCAGCTCGAACCCGCCGGCGAACACCGACAGCCGCGCCCACAACATCCGCTCCGGCCGGGCACACAGGTCGAACGACCAGTCGGCGCACGCCCGCAACGTCTGCTGCCGCTCCGGCGCGGTGCGCGACCCGCGAGTGAGCAGGGCGAACCGGTTGTTCAGCCGGTCCAGGAGCTGTTCCGGTGCCAGCACCCGCAGCCACGCGGCGGCCAGCTCGATCGCCAGCGGCAGCCCGTCCAGCCGCCGGCACAGCTCGCCCACCGCGGGCAGGTTCCGCTCGGTCAGGGCGAAATCCGGCACCACCGCCCCGGCCCGGGCGGCGAACAGCGCCACCGACTCGTACTCGCCCGCCGCGGAAAGGCTGAGCCGCTCCCCCTTCTCCGGCGCCCGTAGCGACGGCACCGTGCAGAGCACCTCCCCGGCGACCAGCAACGGTTCCCGGCTCGTGGCCAGGATCCGCACCGCCTCGCAGCCCCGCAGCAAGGCGCCGGCCAGGGCGGCGCACGCCGGCATCAGATGCTCGCAGTTGTCCAGCACGAGCAGCGCCTGCCGCTCGCGCAGGCCGGCCACCAGCTGGTGGGTCGGCGGCGTGCCGTCCCCGGACTCGCGCAGCCCGAGGGCGGTCATCACCACATACGTCAACCCGTCCGGGTCCGGCTCGTCCGGCCGGACCGGCTTCGGTGCCCGGATCGACGTCAGGTCGGCGAACCACACCCCGTCCGGGAACGCCCTGCGGAGCTGGCCCGCGGCCCGTACCGCCAACCTGGTCTTGCCGGTCCCGCCCATCCCGGTCAGCGTCACCAACCGCGACCGGGCCAGCAGCCGCTTGACCTCGCCCAGTTCCCGGTGCCGGCCGACGAAGCTGGTCGGCTCCACCGGCAGGTTGCCGGCGGACGTGAGATCGGTACGCGGCATGTGCTCATCCTTCGGCCCCTCGCGTATCGCATCCCACCCTCGCGGTGCGACCCCACCGTTCGGGGGACGTTTGAGGGTCTCGCCCCGCTGTCCTCGCAAGACTGCTCAGAAGTCTCAACCGTCTTTTCAGCGATACCGTGGACGGGGTGGCTGATGAGAATCCGGCGGTCGAACTCGGCCTGGCCGAACTGCGCGAGATCGCGGGATACGCCGTGGCCTGCGCGCTGCCCGCATTGGTGATCTTCGAACGTGATCGGCTCGGCGACCGGCGGCCGCGGGCCGCGATCGAGGCCGCCCGGGCGTTCGCGGAGGGCGCCCGGCGGACCAAGGCGATCCGGGACAGCGCGTGGGCGGCCCACCGGGCGTACCAGGAGACCCGCGACGCGGGGCAGGCCGCGGCCGCGGAGGCCGCACGCGCGGCCGTTGCGGCGGCCGGTTCGGCGTTCCTGCACCCGCTCGCCAAGGCCACCCAGGTCCCGCACATCCTGGGGGCGGCCGCCCACGCCGCCCGCGCCATCGAACTCGACGCCGGAGACGACCGTGCCGCCGGCGCCCGGCACCTCGAACGGGCCCGGGAACTGGCCGGCCCCGTCGTGGTGGACGTCCTGGCGCGGTATCCGGGCGCCCCGGGCGGCCGAGGCCGGGTCGGCGAGCTGCTGCGGGGACTGGACGACTCGTTGCGACGGCCGGCGGTTGGGCGGGCACCCCGGAAGCACCCATCCGGGCCATAACCGGACGGACGGCGGGTGAACTCGGGGTCGGCGCGAGCAACCGCGCACCGCGTCCACCGCGACGTGTCTACGCTGACCGGGTGCACACGATCGTCGAGGTGGGCAGCCGGCTCGATCCAGACGTCAGCTGGCCCGAGGGCGCCGCGCTGACCATGTTCACCGGCGAGCCGGTGCAACTGATGATCTTCCTGAGCCACCCGCATGAGCTGGAAGTGCAGGCCGTCACGACGGCGCCGACGCAGTTCGCGTGGGTCGACAGCGAACACGCCGCGGTGCTCCTCTACCGGCTCGGGCCGATCCTGTCCTGGTCGCAGGTGATCTACAGCCCGCACCACTTCGGCCCCGAGGAGGGGCAGCCGGGCGTGGACGCCGACCCGCTCGTGCAGATCGTGCTCGTCGACCGGGACACCAACGTCGTCAAGGCCCTGCACACGGTCCGGTGGCCGGACGAGTTCGCCGCGGCGGTCCGCGCGTCGGTGGACCGGATGCGCGACACGCCGTACAGCCGGTTCGCGCACGAACACGCCCTCGCCGCCCTGCACCGCCGCTATTCGACACCCGAGGACCTGGTCATCGACCGCGCCGACGCCCACTGCACCGCCACCCCGCACACGTCCGAGTCGTGACCGACCCTATGCAGAACTAGATATAGCTATATAGGGTACGGTCATGCCCCAGCTGCGGATGACCACCCCGCGCCTGCTCGTGCTGCAGGCGATGCTCGCCGAGCCGGAACGCGAGCGGTACGGCCTCGAACTGGCCGGCACCGCCGGCCTCGAACCCGGCACCATCTACCCGATCCTGGTCGCCTTCGAGGGCGCCGGCTGGGTCACCAGCCGCGCCGAGGAGATCGACGTGCACGCCGAGGGCCGCCCGCGGCGCCGCTACTACCGGCTCACCCTGCCCGGCATCGCGGTCGCCGAGGCCGCCGCGGCCAAGGCCGCCCAGCGGCGCCCGCGCCGCCCCGCCGCCGGCTGGGCCGCCGGATGGGTGACGCGGTGACCCGGCTCGCGCCCGCCCGCCGGGGCGACCTGGCCGTCACGGCCCTGCTCGCCGCCGCCCTGCCGACCGGTTTCCGCGACCGCCAGCGCGGCGAGTGGCTCAGCGACCTGGGCGAACTCCGCCGCGGCGAACGGCTGCGCTACCTCGCCGGTGCCGCCTGGAGCCTGCCCGGCCTGCGCCGGTCCGCGATGCGGCACGGCGCGACGTCCGGGCTGGCCGGCGTTCCGGTCACCGGCGCGGGCACCGCGGCCAGGGTGCTGCTGGCCGGCCTGATCTGGCCGGTGCTGTCCTGGATCCTGTTCGTGCCGGTCCGCTACTACGCCCTGGACGTGCCGGGCCGCCTGGCCGGGGGCGACGCGGAGTTCGACCCGAAGTCGCTGTGGCCGTTCGCCGAGACTCCGGAGTGGCTGACGCCGCTCTGGGTGGTGTTGCACTTCGGCGCCTGGGCGGCGATGCTCGGCGGCCCCTTCCTGATCCCCGCGGTGACGCTGGTCGGTGTCCTCGCCCTGACCCGGCGCCGCCGCGGCGGGCGTGCCATCGGCGTCGCCGTCGTCGCCGCCGCCCTGCTCATGGGCGCGATGGCGAGCCTCTCCCTCGGCCTGGAGATGACCAGCGGCGCGATCGCCGAAAAGTTGAACGGCATCTGGGCGGTGGGCCTGCTCGGCGCGCTGGCCGTCGTCTGCGCCATCCGGGTCGGTGACCTGACCCGCCGGGCGCGGGCCGGTCTCGTGGCGATCGGAGTGGCGGCCATGGCCATCACCGCCTGGTCGTACACGACACCCGGTCAGTCCATGATCGTGTGGTTCATGGACTGACCGGGTGTCTATCGGCTGGCCGGTGTCAGCGGACCTGGATGCGTACGGCGTCGATGGCCGGCGTCTGGTTGGCGCGCTCCATCATCGGGATGCGGTGCGAGCCGTCACCGGCCCACGAGGCGCACTGGAACGTGCCGGCCTGCGGCAGCCCCGGCACCTGGATGGCGACGGTGTCCGGGGCGCGGCCGCCCCGCTTGTCCTCGGTGGCCACGAAGAACGCGGGCACCGGGTCCGGCGCCGGCGCCTGGTTGGTGTTCTGCAGGATCCGGCAGGCGGTGTGGAAGTGGCCGCGCACGATGCCGCCCTGCAGCACCGAGCTCTCCACGTAGTAGCCGCCCTGGCCCGCGGCGAGGAACCGGTCGCGGATCAGGTTGCGGGTGCTGACCTGCAGCGTGAACGGCTGGTTGACGCGGACCTGCCGGGGCGCCCCGACGATCAGCAGCGACGGGTTGTTGGCGGCGTTGCCGACCTCACCGAACTCGGTGGAGACGCAGCGGTTGCCCTTCTGGAAGCCGTCGTGCGCCGGCAGCCGGCTGGTGTCGCAGCTGTTGGTCAGCACGCCGAGGCCGGCGCCGGGGGCGTTGCCTCCCTGCCCGTTGCCTTGGCCGTTGCCGCCCTGCCCGTTGCCGGCCTGGCCGTTGCCTTGGCCGTTGCCGGCCTGGGTCTGGTTGCCGCCGCCCTTCTCGTTCAGGGCACAGG
>Ga0070668_100002675_pt1 | contig 13102 bp, 11 predicted proteins | sample KBSS43metaG_FD_64661 | JGI IMG/M metagenome (GOLD analysis project Ga0070668, IMG submission 64661) | Switchgrass rhizosphere microbial communities from Kellogg Biological Station, Michigan, USA - KBS S4-3 metaG | ecosystem: Host-associated > Plants > Roots > Rhizosphere > Soil ... | reverse complement strand
ATCCGCTTCAGCGGGCTGCCGTTCCCGCCCGGGATCAGCGGCTTCCTGTTCGGCGTGCCGCAGGGGCTGCCGGCGGACCCGTCGCCCTGGTACATCCCCACCCGGCTCGACCTGCTCGCCAACCTGGGCATGGTCCAGGAGTGGGGCTGGCGGTTCGAGACGTTCTACTACCTGGACGGCTCCTACTGGACGCTCCCGGTGCAGCTGATGGCCTTCGCCGCCGCCGCGCTGCTGTGGCCACGGGCCTGGCGCACGCACCGGGTGACCGTCGGCCTGCTGTGGGCGCTGATCGTGGTGCCGCTGGTCCTGCGGTTCGCGCTCTTCCCGCCGTCGTTCGAGCTCAGCACGCACCAGAAGGTCGTCGACTCGGTCTTCTACGGCCTCGGCCTGCAGCGCACCCACGTCTTCGCCATCGGCGTCGCGATCTGGCTGTGGTCCCGGAACCGCCTCAAGACCTGGCACGCCGCGCTGTTCGTGGTCGCCGCCGTGGCCGCGCAGGACCTGCAGGTGTTCCCCTTCCACCGGGCGCTGCCGCAGGACGCCGAGCGGTGGCCGTCCACGATCGGGTTCGCCGTGCTGCTCCTGCTGGTCTGCCTGGCCGCCCGCGGCCCGGACTGGCGGTTCCCCGGGCTGGCCCGGATCGCCCCGGCCGTCACCTGGCTCGCGGGCATCTCGTATGGTCTTTATCTGGTGCACCAGGAACTGGGTTACATCCTGGCCCGCGCGCTCCTGAACATCGGCGTCCCCGGCTGGCTGCGGCTCCCCGCGGTGCTGGCCGCCGCCGTCCTGGGGGGCTGGGCGATCACCGCGGGAGTGGAACGGCCGGTCCACCGGTGGCTCACCGCTCGCCGGGACCGGCGCCGAAAGCCAGAAGAACCGCAGGTCACAGACGCGGAGCCAGTTTCTGTCGGTGGTGGCTCGTAGCATGGACGCGGCCGCCCGTGCAGCCTCAAACCCGGGTCGGCGACCGCAGCTGAGAATGACATTGAAGGGACCCTGGCGTGGCTGATCGCCTCGTTGTTCGCGGCGCCCGCGAGCACAACCTCCGCGGCGTGGATCTCGACCTGCCCCGCGACAGCCTGATCGTGTTCACCGGCCTGTCCGGGTCGGGGAAGTCGAGCCTCGCCTTCGACACCATCTTCGCCGAAGGGCAGCGCCGGTACGTCGAGTCGCTGTCGGCGTACGCCCGCCAGTTCCTCGGGCAGATGGACAAGCCGGACGTCGACTTCATCGAGGGCCTCTCGCCCGCGGTGTCGATCGACCAGAAGTCGACCTCGCGCAACCCGCGCTCGACCGTGGGCACGATCACCGAGGTCTACGACTACCTGCGCCTGCTCTACGCCCGCGCCGGCAAGGCGCACTGCCCGAAGTGCGGCGAGGCGATCAGCAAGCAGACCCCGCAGCAGATCGTCGACCAGGTGCTGGAGATGGACGAAGGCGTCCGCTTCCAGGTGCTCGCGCCGGTGGTGCGCGGGCGCAAGGGCGAATACGTCGACCTGTTCGAGAACCTGCAGCAGCAGGGGTACGCGCGCGTGGTCGTCGACGGCACGGTGCACGCGCTCACCGACCCGCCGAAGCTGAAGAAGCAGGAAAAGCACCAGATCGGCGTGGTCATCGACCGGCTGAGCGTGAAGTCGAGCTCCCGGCAGCGGCTCACCGACTCGGTCGAGACGGCGCTGCGGCTGGCCGACGGCCTGATCGAGCTCGAGTTCGTCGACCTGCCGGACAACGACCCGCACCGGATCCGCGGCTTCTCCGAAAACCTGGCCTGCCCGAACGGCCACCCGCTGGCCATCGAGGACCTCGAGCCCCGCTCCTTCTCCTTCAACTCGCCCTACGGCGCCTGCCCCGACTGCACCGGCATCGGCATCCGCAAGGAGGTCGACCCGGAGCTGGTGGTGCCGGACGACGAACTGTCGCTGGCCGAGGGTGCGATCGCGCCGTGGTCGGGCGGGCAGAGCGCCGACTACTTCGTCCGGCTGCTGGAGTCGCTGTCGGAGACCATCGGCTTCCGGATGGACACGCCGTGGCGGCGGCTGCCCGCGCGCGCCCAGAAGGCGGTCCTGCACGGCGTCGACGAGCAGGTGCACGTCCGCTACAAGAACCGCTACGGCCGCCAGCGGTCGTACTACGCGGCCTTCGAGGGCGTCATCCCGTTCCTCGAGCGGCGCCAGGAGCAGACCGAGTCCGAGTACATGCGTGAGCGGTACGAGGGCTACATGCGCGAGGTGCCGTGCCCGGCCTGCCAGGGCACCCGGCTCAAGCCGGAGATCCTCGCCGTCACGCTGGCGCACAAGACCCGCGGTGACATGTCGATCGCCGAGGTCTGCGCGCTGTCCATCGCGGAGGCGTCGCAGTTCCTCGACGAGCTGGAGCTGGGGCAGCGCGAGTCGATGATCGCCGGCGCGGTGCTCAAGGAGATCCAGGCGCGGCTGCGCTTCCTGCTCGACGTCGGCCTCACGTACCTCTCGCTCGACCGGGCGTCGGCGACGCTGTCGGGCGGCGAGGCGCAGCGGATCCGGCTGGCCACCCAGATCGGCTCCGGCCTGGTCGGCGTGCTGTACGTGCTCGACGAGCCGTCGATCGGGCTGCACCAGCGCGACAACCACCGGCTGATCGAGACGCTGACCCGGCTGCGGAACCTGGGCAACACGCTGATCGTCGTCGAACACGACGAGGACACCATCCGCTCCAGCGACTGGGTGGTCGACATCGGCCCCGGCGCGGGCGAGCACGGTGGCCACATCGTCCACAGTGGACCGTACAAGAAGCTGCTGAAGAGCAAGGACTCGATCACCGGCGCCTACCTGTCGGGCCGCCGGAAGATCGAGATCCCGGCGATCCGGCGGCCGATCGACAAGAAGCGGCAGCTGACCGTGGTCGGCGCGCGCGAGCACAACCTGCGCGGGCTCGACGTCTCGTTCCCGCTGGGTGCGCTGGTCTCGGTCACCGGCGTCTCCGGCTCGGGCAAGTCGACGCTGGTGAACGACATCCTCGCGACCGTGCTGGCGAACAAGCTCAACGGCGCCCGCCAGGTGCCGGGCCGCCACACCCGCGTCAACGGCCTGGCCCAGGTCGACAAGCTGGTGCGCGTCGACCAGTCGCCGATCGGGCGGACCCCGCGGTCCAACCCGGCCACCTACACCGGCGTCTGGGACCACGTGCGGAAGCTGTTCGCGGCGACCACCGAAGCGAAGGTGCGCGGCTACCAGCAGGGCCGGTTCTCGTTCAACGTCAAGGGCGGCCGCTGCGAGGCGTGCGCCGGCGACGGCACGATCAAGATCGAGATGAACTTCCTGCCGGACGTCTACGTCCCGTGCGAGGTCTGCAAGGGCGCGCGGTACAACCGGGAAACCCTCGAGGTGCACTACAAGGGCAAGACCGTCTCCGACGTGCTCGACATGCCCATCGAAGAGGCGGCGGAGTTCTTCGAGCCGATCAAGGCGATCCACCGGCACCTGGCCACGCTGGTCGACGTCGGCCTCGGCTACGTCCGGCTCGGCCAGCCCGCGCCGACGCTGTCCGGCGGCGAGGCGCAGCGGGTCAAGCTGGCGAGCGAGCTGCAGAAGCGCTCCACCGGCAAGACGGTGTACATCCTCGACGAGCCGACCACCGGCCTGCACTTCGAGGACATCAGCAAGCTGATCGGCGTGATCAACGGCCTGGTCGACAAGGGCAACACGGTGATCGTGATCGAGCACAACCTCGACGTGATCAAGACGTCCGACTGGATCATCGACATGGGCCCCGAGGGCGGCTCGGGCGGCGGCACGATCGTCGCCGAGGGCACGCCCGAGCACGTGGCGGGCGTCGAGGAGAGCTACACGGGCGAGTTCCTGCGGACGGTCCTCACGGCCGAGTAGCGGTCACGGCTCCTTGCCGGTGGTCTGGTGGACCACCGGCGAGAGCGGGCCATAGTGGAGCGCCCGCAGCCGGTAGGCCGCGCCCTGTTCGCCCGGGAGGGTGGCCAGGACGCACGTCGTCGCGTCCGGATCGGTGACCTCGACCGGCTCGAACCCGGGCGCGCCCTGGCGCCGGATCTCCAGGAGGAACCCGGCTTCGTCCGTCGAGCGGTCGGCCCACGTGAACGTCACCGTGTCGCCGGAAGCCACCGCATGCAGCTGGGGCCCGTCCGGCGCCCCCGGGGTCGTCTCGGCCGACACCGGGCCGGAGAACGGCTGTTCGCGGTAGTAGAACGGCGTCTCCGGGATCAGGTCCGGGTGGTGGTAGCTCGTCACGTGCGGCGGCAGGAACCCGAGCGTCGTCCACGGCCCGGCGGGGTCGTTCGCGTACTCGACGCGATGCCCGGCGGCGTCGTCGTCCGGCCAGGTCAGCACGATGTCCGTGGGCGAGGTCAGGGTCGCCGTGAACGGTGCGGCCGGCGCCGCGGTACAGCCCGCGGCCAGCAGTGCCACGCCGAGGAAGGGTCTGACGCGCACAGCGGCCTCCCGTGGGCTTTCCGGGCGGCGGCGGAACGGTGACCAGCTTAGGAACCCGCCCGTCCGGCGACAAGATCGTGCCGATCACCGGGGCACACCAATCCGGCCGCCACCCGGCACCGAATGGCCGGAATTCCCGCTGAACCGTTCCGGGCGGGCGTCCGTGTCTCAGGTGTCGAGGTCCACCGGACGGTGGAGCCGCCCTCACCGAGGAGAGAACGTCATGAACCGTATCCGGCCGGTCGTCGTCAGCGCTCTCGCGCTCGTCGCCGTCGCCACGTTGTCGGCCTGCAGCGAGATGGCCTCCGGGGCGCAGGGGCCGGAGCACGGGCAGCCGGGACACAAGATGCTGGCCGCCGCCTCGGTCACCGGGCTCGGCGCGGTGGTCACCGACGCCGACGGCAAGACGCTCTACCGGTTCGACAAGGACCTCTCCCAGCCGCCGACGTCCAACTGCGAAGGCGAATGCGCATCGGCCTGGCCGCCGGTGCTCGCCGGGGTGGCCACGCCGATGCTCAAGGGCATCCAGGACACCCAGGTCGGCACGACGACCCGCAAGGACGGCAGCAAGCAGCTCACGCTCAACGGCTGGCCGCTGTACGAGTTCGCGGGCGACAAGTCGGCGGGCGACGCGAGCGGCCAAGGGGTCAACGGCACCTGGTTCGCCGTCGCCCCGGACGGGAGCAAGATCACCGCGGGCGGCCAGGCCCAGCCCGCGGCCGGTGGCTCCGGGTACTGACGACCGACGGTTTTCCGGGCAGAACGAGGAAGGACGGCAGCCGATGAACACCATGGTCGCGCTGCGCTCGACGCACGCACCGCCGGTGGCACTGAGGGTTGCACTACTGTCCTCGACGACTCAGAACACCGTCGGGAGGACGAGGGTGGCGATCGGTGGCAGGCGGCCTAAGAAGGCCAAAGGCGAAGACCTGATTCGGCAGCTGTACGCCGAACACGGGCGGAGCCTGCTCGCTTACGCGACGAGGCTGACCGGCGATCGGGCGGCAGCCGAGGACGTGGTCCAGGAAACGCTGGTCCGTGCGTGGAAACACGCCGACGACCTGCAGAACGACGGGAAGGGCTCGGTGCGCGGCTGGTTGCTGACCGTCGCGCGCAATCTGGTGACCGACCGGGCACGTGCCCGGGCGGCACGGCCACAGGAGGTGGCCGAACCGGCCGACGGCGCGCCGACCCCGGCCGTCGAGCGCGATCACGCCCAGGGCGTGGTCGACTCGATGACCGTGCTCGGCGCGATGGACGGCCTTTCGAACGAACATCGAGAGGTCCTGGTGGAGATCTACTACCGGGGACGGACGGTGGCCGAAGCGGCGAGAACACTGGGCGTCGCACCGGGTACCGTGAAATCAAGGTCGTACTACGCACTCAGGGCTCTCCGAGCCCAGATGATCTCGAGCGGAACGGAGGTGGCGCGATGAACTCGGTCGACGAGAGTCACACGCAGCTCGGCGCGTACGCCCTCGGGGCGCTCGACCCGGGCGAGGCGGCCGACTTCGAACGGCGGCATCTGCAGACCTGCGCGCAGTGCCGGTTCGACCTGAACGAACTCGTGGCGTTGCGCGAGTCGCTCGACGAGGTACCGCCCGAGGCGTTCCTCGACGGGCCGCCCGAGGGCGGGGACCTGCTGCTGCAGAAGACGCTGCGGCGGGTCCGCGACGAAGAGGAGACGCTGGCGCCGGCCCGCTCGACGTCACGCCGGGGCCTGGCCCTGGTCGCGGCGGCGGTGCTGGTCGTGGCCGCGCTCGGTGGCGGGATCCTGGTGGGACGGCAGACGAGCTCCTCGGACGTCGCGGTCCCGCTCCCCTCGACGGCGCCGCCGGACGCGCCGCCGGGCACGAAGAACATCGAGGGGCGCGATCCGACGACCGGCGTGCAGCTGGCCGCTTCGGTGAGCCCGTTCCAGGGCTGGGTCCGGGTGAACGTCGCGGTGAAGGGCGTGCACGCTGGGGAGAAGTGCCTCCTGCAAGTCACGACCAAGGGCGGCCAGTCGGTGACCGCCGGCAGCTGGCAGGTGTCCGAGAAGTGGGAGAGCCAGGGCTTCTCGCTCGACGGGTCCGCGCTGGTCGCGCCCGACGACGTGAAGTCGGTCGACATCGTCACGGTGGACGGCCGGAAGCTGGTCTCGGCGACGGTGTGACGTGGTGAAGGGCGCGCGCTACCGGTTCCGCAGCTCCTGGCTGCTGCCCGGAACCGCGCCCGACCGGGTGTTCGGCGTGGTCACCGACCTCGCCGGCTACCCGCGGTGGTGGTCGGACGTCCGCGCGGTGCGCCGGGTGGACGACGACACCGCCGAGCTGGTCTGCCGGTCCCGGCTGCCGTTCCGGCTCGTCGTCCGGATGCACCGGGACCACCAGGACGAGCGCACGGGCCTGATGCGGGTCAGGCTCAGCGGCGATCTCGACGGGACACTGGCCGGAGCGGTCCGCGCGGCGGGCGCGGGCACGCTGCTGGAAATCACCCAGGACGTCCAGGCCCGGAAAGAGGTGCTGCGGCGCTTCGACGCGGTGGCCCGGCCGCTCTTCCGCGCGAACCACGCGCTGATGATGCGGCGGGGCCACCGCGGGCTTTCCGCCTATCTGGCGTGATCGAAACGCCAACACTCGTGATTGAAGCGACGACTCGCGTGATTGAAGGGTCGACACGGGCGAGGAAGCCGTGTCGACCCTTCAATCACGAGTGTCGACTCTCTGATCACGAGTGTCGACCTTCCGATCACACCTGGCCGGCGACGCAGGCCTCCAGATCGGCTGTGGGAGCCACGGTGACCCGGCGGGTGCGGCGGGCCAGGACCAGCCCGCCCAGCGCCACCGCGGCGACCAGGAAGCCCGCGCTGAGGCCGTACGCCAGCCGGAACCCGGCCGCCAGTGCCTCGCGGTGGTCCACCGACCCGAGTCCTGCCGTGCGGGCGGCGGCGGCCGCGGCCAGCACCGCCGTGCCGATCGCCGCGCCGACCTGCTGGGTCGTGTTGATCAGGCCCGAAGCGACGCCGGCGTCCTCCTCGGCGACGTCCGACATCGCCAGCCCCATCAGGGCCGGGATGGCCACGCCCGCGCCGAGGCCCATCAGCACCAGCGGGGGCAGGACGTCGGCGAAGTAGGAGCCCGAAACGCGGGTGAGCAGCAGCAGGCCCACGATCACCAGGCCCAGGCCGGACAGCAGCACCGCCCGCGGCCCGAACCGCGCGGCGAGCTTGTCCGCGAAGCCCAGCGACGCCACCGCGATCACCACCGGCACCGGCAGGAACGCGACGCCGGTGCCCAGCGCGTCCAGGCCCAGCACCTGCTGCAGGTACAACGCCGTGACGAACTGGAAGCCGAGCATCCCGGCGACCATCAGCACCATCACCAGGTTGGCGCCGGTGACCGCGCGGATCCGGAACAGCCGCAGCGGCAGCAGCGGCGTGCGGGCCTTCGCCTGCCGCACCACGAACGCGGCCAGCAGGACGGCGGCCGCGGCCAGCGCGCCCCAGGCGGCGGACGAGATCGCGTACACGCCGAGCATCACGGCGGCGGTGACCAGGACCGCGCCGAGCACGTCCAGGCCCGCCCGCAGGCCGGTGCCGCGGTCCGCCTCGATCACCCGGACGGCCAGCAGCAGCGCGACCACGCCGATCGGCAGGTTGACGTAGAACGTCCAGTGCCAGTTCAGCGCCTGGGTGAGCGCGCCGCCCGCGATGAGCCCGATGGACGCGCCCGCGGCCTGCGTGAAGCTGTACACGCCGATCGCCTTCGCCCGGGCCCTCGGCTCGGGGTACATGGTGACGATCATGCCGAGCACCACGGCCGACGCGAGCGCGCCGCCGACGCCCTGCACGAACCGGGACACGACCAGGACACCCGCGTCTTCGGCCAGGCCCGCGGCCAGGGAAGCAAGAGTGAACAGGCCGAGCCCGCCGAGGAAGACGCGGCGGCGGCCGAGCAGGTCGCCCAGCCGGCCGGAGATCAGGAGCAGGCCGCCGAAGGCGACCAGGTAGGCGGTCACGACCCAGGCGAGACCGGCGGGTGTGAAGCCGAGGTCGGTCTGGATGGCCGGCAGCGCCACCGCGACGATGCTGCTGTCGAGCACGACCATCAGCGAGGCGGCGCAGAGCACCGCCAACGCGAGGCCGCGGGAGCGGATGGGGTGGTTCTCGGCCATGTCAGGCCCCTCCAGTCGAGAGTTCCCCTGGTCGTTGCCAGGGCACTTCTTGTAACAGTGCCCATCATGTGTGACCATGGGTGCGCCGTGAAGGAGGCACTTTCATGTCCCAGGGGAACATCGATGTACCTGTCCAGGTCACCGAGATCGACCCGGAAAAACTCGACGTCTGCACGGTGCTCGAGGTCATCAACCGGATCAGCGGGAAGTGGGCGATCGGCATCCTCCTGGAGGCCACGCGGGGGCCGGTGCGGTTCACCGAGCTGGAGCGCTCGGTCGAGGGCATCAGCCGCCGGATGCTGACGCTGACCCTGCGCAACCTCGAGCGGGACGGCCTGCTGGTCCGCACGATCTACCCGACCGTCCCGCCGCGCGTGGAGTACGAGGCCACCGCGATGGCGAAGGAGCTGTACCAGTCGTTGAACGGCCTGCTCGGCTGGGCGGAGCGGCACCGCGAGGAGATCGCGACCGCGCGCGTCGTCTACGACGGCGCCGCTGCCCGCTGAACGCCGAAGGCGGCACTTTCACGTGAAAGTGCCGCCTTCGCGGAGTGGAACGGGCCGCGGTGCGAGGTCGGGGAACACTCGCACCGCGGCCCGCGGTGGCTCGTGCTCAGCGGGGGCATGAGCACGAACGTCAGGGGTCAGACGGGGACTTTTTCGCCCTCCGACTGGGGACTCGCCGGCTCGTGCTCGTCGAGCATCGTGGCTTCGTCGAACGGCTCGTGCCCGGCGAAGACCCGGTTTGCCTGCTCGCGGTCGAACTCCTTCGTCCAGTTTCCGATGAGGACGGTCGCGACGGCGTTGCCGGCGAAGTTCGTCAGCGCGCGGGCCTCCGACATGAACCGGTCGATGCCGAGGATGAAGCCGACGCCGCCGACCAGGTCGGGCCGGTGCGACTGCAGGCCGCTGGCGAGCACCGCGATGCCCGAGCCGCTCACGCCGGCCGCGCCCTTCGAAGCGATGATCATGAACAGCAGCAGGACGATCTGCTCACCGACCGCCAGCGGCGCGTCCTGGGCGGAGGCGATGAACAGCGTCGCCATGGTCAGGTAGATCGCGGTGCCGTCCAGGTTGAACGAGTACCCGGTCGGCACGGTGATGCCGACGACCGACTTGCCGACCCCGAGGTGCTCCATCTTCGCGATCAGCCGCGGCAGCGCCGACTCCGACGACGACGTCGACAGGATCAGCAGGAACTCGCGGCGCAGGTAGTTGAGCAGCTTCAGGATGTTCACCCGCGCACCGGCCCACAGCACGAGGCCGAGGATGCCGAAGACGAACACCAGGCAGGTCAGGTAGAAGCCGATCATGATCACCGCGAGGCTCTTCAGCGCGTTGACCCCGGTCGCGCCGACCACCGCGGCGATGGCGCCGAACGCGCCGATCGGGGCGGCCCACATGATCATCGCCAGGATCCGGAACACCAGCCGCTGGATGTGCTCGATGCCGCGCAGGATCGGCGCGCCCTTCGGGCCGAGCTTCTGCAGCGCGAAGCCGACGAGCAGCGCGACGAGCAGCGTCTGCAGCACCTGGCCTTCGGTGAACGCCGAGACGAGCGTCTTCGGGATGATGCTCAACGCGAACTCGACCGGGCCGGCGGCACCGGTGGCCGAGTCGTGCGCCTTCTTCACGTCGCCCGGGTTCAGGTGCAGCCCGGTGCCGGGGTGCAGCAGGTTGCCCACGATCAGGCCGATCGCCAGCGCGAACGTCGACATGGCGATGAAGTAGCCCAGCGCCATCAGGCCGATCTTGCCGACCTTCGCCGCCTTGGCGACGGAGCCGACGCCGATCACGATGGTGCAGAAGATGATCGGCGAGATCATCATCTTGATGAGGTTGACGAAACCGTCGCCCAGTGGCTTCAGGCCCTTGGCGAAGCCGGGGAAGAGAAAGCCGACCGCGATACCCAGGGCGACCGCGACGATCACGGCCAGGTAGAGGTATCGGGTCTTGTCGCGGCGCGGTGTGGCAGTGGCCACGTCGGGGGTCGGTGTCGGCACCGTTGCCTCCAGCTCGGGGGTGTTCCAGGTTGCGGCACACTGTAGGCGCAGTTCGGTGACCCGGCTCACTTGTGTTCATTGAGTTCGTGTGACGATCGCACCGTCCCCTTCGGACACCCCGGGGAGCGCGTGTGCTGGTATGAGGAGGTGCCCCCGACGGTGCGGTCCCACTGGAGCCTGGCCCGCCAGCTGCTCGTCCTGCAGCTGGTGGTGCTCTGCGTGCTGGCCGGCGCCGGGATCACCTTCGCCTACCTCGACGCGCGGCGGGCGGTCGACGAGAACGCCGCCGACCAGGTCCGCGCGGTCGCCGCGACGGTGGCCGACGCGCCCAACGTCGTCGCCGCGGTGACCACGCCGAACCCGAGCGCGACGCTGCAGCCGTTCGCGTTGCGCGTCCAGGCCGACACCCACGTCGACTTCATCACGATCATGAGCCCGGCCGGGATCCGGTACACGCACCCGAACCCGGCGCTGATCGGCAAGCCCTACATCGGGACCATCGACCGGGCGCAGCGCGGCGAGCGGTTCACCGAGACCTACACCGGCTCGCTCGGCCCGTCGCAGCGCACGGTCGTGCCGGTGTTCGACGCCGGCCACCGGGTGGTCGCGCTGGTCGCGGTCGGGATCACGGTTGCGGCGATCTCGGCCGAGCTGCGCGAACGGCTGTGGCCGCTGTTCGGCGTCGCCGGCGCGGTGCTCCTGGTCGGGGCGCTGGGCGGCTGGCTGATCAGCGCCCGGCTGCGGCGCCAGACCCGCGGGTTCGCGCCGGACGAGCTGAGCAACCTCTTCGAATACCACGAGGCCGTGCTGCATTCGGTCCGCGAAGGCGTGCTGCTCGTCGGCCGGGACGGGCGGATCGGGCTCTGCAACGACGGCGCCCGGACCCTCCTCGGCCTCGACGCCGACCCGGTCGGGCGCGAGCTGGCATCGCTGGGCCTGCCGGAGGGCCTGGCCGAGGCGTTCACTTCGGCCGAGAACCGCGCGGAGGAACTGCACCTGACGGACGCCCGCGTCCTGCTGGTCAGCACGAGCGCCGTCCGCTCGGGCGGCCGCGCGCAGGGCACCGTCGTCGTCCTGCGCGACCACACGGAACTGCAGACGCTGACCGGGGAGCTCACCACCGCCCGCGGTCTCGCGGAGGCGCTGCGATCCCAGGCGCACGAGGCGGCGAACCGGCTGCACACCGTCGTTTCCCTCGTCGAGATCGGCAAACCCGAGCAGGCCGTCGAGTTCGCGACCGCCGAGCTCGCGCTCGCCCAGGAGCTGACCGACCGCGTCGTCGGCGCCGTCGCCGAGCCGGTGCTCGCCGCGCTGCTGCTGGGCAAGGCCGCCGAGGCGAGCGAGCGCGGGGTCGAGCTGACGGTCACCCCGGACACCGTGATCGACGACGTCTCGCCGGGGATCCAGGCGAGGGACCTGGTGACCATCCTCGGCAACCTGATCGACAACGGCCTCGACGCCGCCGTGCGCGGCCGCGGCAAGCCGGCGGTCGTCGTCACCGCCCGCTCCGACGACGGCGGGCTGCTGCTGCGCGTCGCCGACACCGGGCCCGGCGTCCCCGAGGACGCGGACGTGTTCCGCCGCGGCTGGTCGACGAAGGCCGAGGACGGCCACGGGCTCGGGCTGGCGCTCGTCGGCCAGGCGGTGCGCCGCTACGGCGGTACGGTCGACGTCGGACGGGACGGCGGCGCGGTGTTCACCGTCCGGCTGCCGCGGCAGGAGGCGAACCGGTGATCCGGGTGCTGGTGGTGGAGGACGAGCCGGTGGCCGCCGAGGCGCACCGCGTCTACGTCGAACGGCTCCCGGGTTTCTCGGTGGCCGGGGTGGTCCACTCCGGCGGGGACGCCCTGCGGTTCTGCGAACGCGAGCCGGTCGACCTGGTGCTGCTGGACTTCTACCTGCCCGACACGCACGGCCTCGCGGTCTGCCGCTCGCTGCGCGCGGCCGGGCTGCCGATCGACGTCATCGCCGTGACGTCGGCGCGCGACCTCGGCCTGGTGAAGGCGGCGGTGTCGGTCGGCGTGGTGCAGTACCTGCTCAAGCCGTTCACCTTCGCCACCCTGCGCGAAAAGCTCGAGCGCTACGCCGAATTCCGCGACGCGTCCGGCGAGGTCACCGGCCAGGCCGAGATCGACCGCGCCCTCGGCGCGCTGCGCACCACCGACCAGCCACCGTTGCCGAAGGGGATGAGCGTCGAGACGCTCGAAGCGGTCACCGACGCGCTTTCCGGCGCCGCGGAAGGCCTGTCGGCGGGCGCGGCGGCGAGCGCGATCGGCGCGTCCCGCGTCACGGCGCGCCGGTACCTGGAGTACCTGGCGGACAACGGGATGGCCCACCGCGAGCCGCACTACGGCCAGGTGGGGCGCCCCGAGGTCTGGTACCGGCTGACTCGCGTATAACGCCCTACACTTCGCGGCTCCGACTTCCGGCGGGTTCCCGTAGCGAAACCGGTGCGGTAAACCGGAAAGATCGCCGACGAGGGGAGTGCCGCCATGCGGACCTGGGC
>Ga0070668_100002674_pt1 | contig 13102 bp, 12 predicted proteins | sample KBSS43metaG_FD_64661 | JGI IMG/M metagenome (GOLD analysis project Ga0070668, IMG submission 64661) | Switchgrass rhizosphere microbial communities from Kellogg Biological Station, Michigan, USA - KBS S4-3 metaG | ecosystem: Host-associated > Plants > Roots > Rhizosphere > Soil ... | reverse complement strand
CATCTTCAGGTGGGAGCACGTCGGCAAGTCTAGCAAGCACATTACATTCGACTGGACGGGCCCCGACCCATCCTGATCCCATCGGCAGCCTGATAGAGCGGACCTTCACTCTTGAGCGGAGAGTTATGACGTCGCAGGGTGCAAGACGGAAGCTGCCGGGAGCATTTTTTGGTGTGGTGCCCTGCCAACTTCCAGAGAACGTCTGGGGCCGGCAGAGCCTCGGTCGCTCAAAGTACCGAGGCGCACAATGACTGCGATCCTGGCGCGTCAGCGCGGCGCCATCCTGACGAGCCTCATCGCAATTACTGTCCTTGCCTGGATATGGGTCGCCCGTCAGGCTGACGGCGGGATGCCGATGAGGATGTATGGGCTCGGCCTGACCATGGGCATGGGGGCGTGGGCCTTCATGGCGATGTGGATCGTCATGATGGTCGGGATGATGTTGCCGGCCTCGGCTCCCATGATCTTGACCTTCGCGGCAATTCAGGAGCGCCGGCGCCTTGCGCAGCGTCCCTACGTGCCCGTGTGTGTGTTCACCGCATCCTACATGACTGTCTGGGTGGCCGTCGGTTTCGGATCGCTGGGCTTTGCCGCGGGAATGGACGCCCTCGCCGCGCGGTCCGACTGGCTCATGTCGAACTGGCATCGGATCGCTGGTGGACTACTCGTCGCAGCCGGCATGTACCAATTGACGCCGCTCAAGAACACGTGCCTGGGGAAGTGCCGAACACCCGCAGGCTTCCTGCTGGAGTACTGGCGGGATGGGTGGTCAGGCGCCTTCGCCATGGGCCTTCGCCACGGGCTCTACTGTGCAGGCTGCTGTTGGCTGCTTTTCGTGATTCTCATTCCACTCGGCATCATGAACTTGATCGCGATGGGCGCCGTAACGGCTCTGGTCTTCGCTGAAAAAACGTTTCCTCATGGTGAATGGATCGGCCGCGTTGCCGGGGTCGCTCTCATGGCGTATGGGGCGCTCGTGCTCGTTCGTCCCGGATCGCTCCCAGGCACGATGTGACTTGGAGCCCGTGGCGCCTCGTGAGGCTGGGGGCGTGACGTGATCCCAACCATGTTCCTCAACCTCCGCAGGCGCTGGCGACCAGACTAAGCCCCGCCTGCCAGGGCCGTCCGCTGAACACCGACATGTTCATCAACGTCCGCTTCGGCTGGCGACCCAAGGCAGACAATAAGGGCGGCTGCTGGCCGGCACAGCAAGTCTCCGGGAGCGTTCCGGCGCGGCGCGGGGGCTTGGGGCCGGGTCGAAGAGGCCGCCGCACCACGTGGGCGCGTCTTCCTGCTCGTCATGGTCAGGGTCGGCGCGGTTCGTCTGCAAAGCTCAAAGCGCGGACACCGAGGCCGCTCGGACGGGGTCGTGGGTAACCCAGTTCCATCATCCGATCGACCGCCCACCTATCTGAATCGTCTTCGCTGACGCTGATTTCGGCGACGGATTTCGGCCGCCGTACTGTTCAGCGCCGTTGGAGTGTTCAATGATGCGGAGTACATTCCGCATGCGTTATTCAACGCTCTTGTATTGTTGCTCTGGGCCGGGATCGGGGCGCTGGTGCGCAACGAGGTCGCGAAGGTGATGTGAGGGGGGACGGGCATCATGTCCCGGATCCCTATTTCGGCCTATCCATGCTCCCGATCTAGCCGGCGGCCTCGGGGACCCGGACCTGGCACGTCGCTGCAATCTGCTGCGCGACGTCCCGCATTCGGACGGGGCCCTCGTCCAATAGACTGGGTTTGATCCCGCCTCTTGGGATCAGGCGGATATCCACATCCTTGCCGAGCTCGCGCAGCGCTCCCACCGTGCACTGCTCGCGCGGCAAGTGCTTGAACGGATCGAAGTTGAACGCTTCCATGGCGTTGAGATGGGTGATCTGGTCGATCTCCTGGTCTGAGACGCCCTGCAACCCCTCCCACAGGATTTCCGGACTTTCAGGCCAGACACTGTCGGAATGCGGGTAATCGCACTCCCAGCAGACGCGACTCATGTCCAAGACCTCGCGGTTTCGGATCGCCGTCTTGTCATCAATGAAGCAGACATAGCAGTGTTCGTTGAAGACCTGGCTTGGCGTCTTTCCACCGAAGTCCTGGCGGGTCCACTTATGGTGCCGGTGGACGAAGTCCATGCGTTCGAGGAAATAGGGAACCCAGCCCGCACCGCCCTCTGCAAGGCAGATCTTAAGGTTCGCGAAGGTCCTCAACACCGGAGAAAATACGAGATCCGAAGCGTTCGCGTATAGGCTCACCGGCATGTTGGTGAAGAAGGAGTCCACCGTCGTGTCGAGTGAAGGTGCGCATCCGGAAGGATCGGAAATGTGCATCGACACCGTGACGCTCAGTTCGTCGCAGGCGGCCCACATCGGATTCCATGCGGGGTCATGGAGGGTGGCCATGCCAATCTGTGACGGGTTCGGTGGGAAGGAGATGGCGTTGCAGCCCTTCTCCTTCACCCGGCGGACCTCCGTGGCGGCTAGCTCGCCGTCCCAGAGCGGCACGAGCGCGCAAGGGATGAACCGGCCAGGATGCGCCCCGCACCACTGGTCGATATGCCAGTCGTTGTAGGCCTGGATCGTCGCCAGGGCGACGTCCTTGTCATCCAGCTTCGAGAAGACGGCGCCGAACACCCCCGGGAAGCTTGGGAAATTCAACCCCGCGAGTTGGCCGTTGACGTTCATGTCGTCGAGGCGGGCTTCCACGTCGTAAGTGCCGCGGCGGAGCTGACTGTGGGACGTGGGCTCCATCCCGTACTCCTCCTTGGGACGCCCGACGACCGCGTTGCAGGCGACGTTGGGGACCATAAGATCCCCGACCTGCCAGACATCCGTCCCATCGGCGAGGGCGACGAACTTCGGCATCTTCTCCCGAAGCGCGGCGGGGACGTCCTTGAATACATCCGGCGGCTCGACGAGGTGGTCGTCGACGCTGATCATAATCATGTCTTCCATGCGCAAGGCTGAATCCTCCTGGCTCGTCCTGGTCTTAAAGTCGGCCGGCCTCTGGGGGCGCCCACGGGGGCGCGCGCTTGTCCAGGAAGGCCTGCATGCCCTGATGGCTTTCCGGGTTGCGCAGGGATTCGAGGAAGAGACCGACAGGCACGGCGCCGAGCGCCTCGTAGATCATTTTCTTGTAGTAGCTCCGGGCGACCGGCGCCGTCAGCTTGATCCGATTGACGAGTTCCTCGAGCCCCTTGTCGAGCTCACCCGTGGGATAGACCTTGGCGACCAGCCCGGCTGCTTCGGCTTCCCGGGCGCTCATCTCGCCTGCCGTGAAGATCATCCAGCGGGCGCGCGCCAATCCCACATACAGGTGAAGCCGGGTCGGGATGAACGGGTCGGTGAGGCCACGAAGGAGTTCCGGAACCCGGAAGGTGGCGTGCTCAGAACAGATCGTGATGTCGGACACTAGGCTGATGATCAGGCCGGCGGCCTGAGTCAGTCCATTGATCGACGATATGACCAGTTTCGAGCAGCGTTCGAAACTGTGATACGGCAAACCATTCCTGCTGGGCGACAGCAGGTCGATTGTTTGATCCTCGTCCCACTCCAGCGCCATGCCCAAGTCGCCGCCAGAACAGAAAGCCTTGTCGCCGGCCGCACTGATCACGGTCATCTGGACCTCGTCATCAAGCTCAGACTTGACGATATAGTATTCCAAAAGACCGTACATCTTCTCATTGAGAGAGTTACGCTTCTCCGGTCTATTCAAAATCAGATAGGCGACACCGTCCTTCACCTCATATATAAGTTCGTCGATCCGCCTCATATTGCTTCACTTCCCTGGATTTATTGAGGTGATCTAATCAGCGTCGCCGTCAAAAACTATGCAACCGTTCAAGACCGCTGCGACCACGTAAGCGGCGGCGTCTTTCAAGCTCTCGGCCTTGACGCCCTTCTGCAGCATCTGTGGAGGTAATGACGCTGTGGCTCCGAGCCGTTCCATGAGTGATATCAACAGCCCCGCGACCGAATGCGCATGCAATCCAGTGGGGATCCGACCTTCGCTCTGCATTTCAATAATGCGTTCGGCGAAGATATTCTGTATGGCAGATACTGAATGCAGCCTGGAAGACAGGAATCTTTCATCTCCACTGTCAGCTGCAAGATTTCTCGCGAGAAATAGCCCGCGGTGATTCTGGTAATACTCGGAATAGGCGTCGATCATCGCGCGGGCATGTTGGACAGCCTGATCCTTGGATCCCCTGCGATCGGCCGACCTCAATAGGCGCGGCGTGCTTTGAGAGAGATCTTCAAGCACCGCCAGCGCCGCTTCTTCCAGATCTTCGAAGTACACATAGAACGTCGCCTGGGAGACCCCCGCTTCCCGGGCGACGTCGGCGACTCGCAGCCGGTTCATCCCGCGCTCCTCGACGAGTCTGGCGGTGGCTTCGATCAACTGGCGCCGCGTGTTCGCGCCCTTGGCGCCAATCCTCTGGGCGGTCGGCGTGCGGTTGCGGCCAAGCCGCGGCGCCTCCCGTGGGCGCAATGACGCTGTCGCTCTCGCCATAAATCGGCTCGCCTTTCATCGCCGCGCAGCGCGCCCGCCCGCCTGACCTCAGGATTTTGCGGGGTCACGATCCAAAAAAGTTGGTATTTTGTCAATTATTATTTGGCGCTTTTTGCCCACATGAAATTCTGCGTTCTCCGTCCTGATCCCCTAGGTGACGTAGGATGTCGTGCGTACGACGCCGGGCGAAGGACGCTGGAATGTCGATTTATTTGACTTTTTCTCAACTAAAAAAAGACACCTGAGCTGTGGCTAGCTGGTCGCTGGCATGAATGGGGAGCGTCAACGACGGTCATTTTCCTGGTGAAGCGCGCGGGATCGGGCTCGCGATCTCCAAGCAGTTCTCCGCGTTCGGAAACCCGAGGAGGGTCCGCATCGGAACGCTCGACGCCTAGGCTTCGCGCGCCGACTGTCCCAGACTGCGCCCCATGCCCAGCTTCACCACCCGCGACGGCTGCACCCTGCACTACGAGATCGCCGGCGAAGGTGTGCCGGTGGCGCTCACCCCCGGCGGGCGGGAGCGGAAGGAGGCGCTGGCGCCGCTGGTCGCCGAGCTGGCCAAGGGCTGCCGCGTCCTGACTTGGGACCGCCGCAACACCGGCGCTAGCGACCTCTTTTTCGGCGGGGAGGGCTCCGAGCAGGAGATCTGGGCCGACGACCTGGCCGAGCTGTTGCGTGGGATCGGGTTCGCGCCCGCCGTGCTGGCGGGCGGCTCGGCCGGCTGCCGGGTGGCCCTGCTGGCCGCCGTGCGCCATCCCGGACTGGCGCGGGCCCTGGTCCTGTGGTCGGCCTCGGGCGGCCCTTACGGCAGCCAGGTGCTCGGCTACAACTACCACGTCCCTTACATCCTGGCCGCCCAGCGCGGCGGCATGGCGGCGGTCGCCGAGACGCCGTTCTTCGCCGAGCGCCTGCGCGCCAACCCCGCCAACGAAGCGCGGCTCTTTGCCCTCGACCCCGAAGCGTTCGTCGCGACCCTGAAGCGCTGGAACGGCTTCTTCCAATATCGCGAGGATACGCCGCTGGTGGGCCTGACCGAGGCGGACCTGCGCGCGCTCGCGGTTCCCACCCTGGTGTTCGAGGGCAACGACGACATCCATCCGCCGCAAGTGGCGGAGGCCATCGCCCGCCTGGTCCCCGGCGCGGTCCTGGCGCCTTCGCCCTGGACGCGCGAGGCCTGGATGGACCGGTTCACCGGCCGGTCCGCCGGCTCGGTTTTCGACCTCTATCCGCAACTCGCCCCCCGCATCCTGGCGTTCTTGAAGGGTCTCTAGGCCGGCGGAAGGAGCCCTCGCCATGAAGATCACCCACGTCTGCCACCTCACCCTCGACGGCGTCATGCAGGCGCCGGGCGGCGTCGACGAGGACCTGCGCGACGGCTTCCCCTATGGCGGCTGGTCGGTTCCCTACGGCGACAAGGTGATGGGCGAGGTCATGGCCAAGGGCATGGCCGAGGGCCGCGCGAAGAAGGGCGCCCTGCTGTTCGGCCGGCGCACGTTCGAGCACTTCGCCAAGGTGTGGCCGGGACGCACGGACAATCCGTTCAGCGAGGTGCTGGACAACTCCCAGAAGTACGTGGCCTCGCGCACCCTCAAGGCGCCGCCGTCCTGGAAGAACTCCACCCTGCTGGCCGGCGACGCCGTCGAGGCGGTGGCGAAGATGAAGGCCGAGGGCGGGCCCGACCTGACCATCCTCGGCAGCGGCGTGCTGGCCCAGGCCCTGATGCGCCGCACCCTGATCGACGAGTTCCTGCTGACCATCCACCCGCTGACGCTGGGAACCGGCCGGCGGCTGTTCGAGCCGGGCGGCCCGCACCAGCGCCTGAAGCTGGAGAGCGTCACGCCCAGCACGGCGGGCGTGCTGATCGCGACCTACCGGCCGGTTTAGGCTCAGACGTCCGGATCGGGCCTTACGGTCAGGGTCTCGATCCTGGCCTGGCGCAGCACCTTCACCTCGGCGTCGCGGCCGGCCGCGTCGTCGGTCAAGAGGCGATGCAGGTCATCGACGGTGAACACCGGACGGCCGTCGAACTCCAGGATCAGGTCGCCCTGGGCGAGGCCGCCGCGTTCGGCCGCGCCGCCCTTGGCCTCCATCACCAGCACGGCCGTTTCGCCCACCCGGCCGAGGCGGCGCGCCAGGCGCTGGTCGAGCTGGGTGGTCTGGCCGGCGAGGCCCAGGCGCGCGCGCCTGACACGGCCGTCGCGCATCAGGCGCGAGGTCACGTCGACCGCCGTGTCGATGCCGATGGCGAAGCAGAGGCCCTGGGCGCGGCCGATCATGGCGGTGTTGACGCCCACCACCTCGCCGCGCCCGTCGACCAGCGGCCCGCCGGAATTGCCCGGGTTGAGCGGGGCGTCGGTCTGGATGACGCTCTCGATCAGGCGGCCGTTCGGCGCGCGCAGGGTGCGGCCGAGCGCGCTGACGATGCCGGCGGTCACCGTGGCCTGGAAGCCCAGCGGATTGCCGATGGCGACCACCAGCTGGCCCACGCGCAGGCGGGCCGAGGCGCCGAAGCGCGCGTGCGGCAGGCCGCTGGCCGCCAGGCGTAGCACGGCGAGGTCCGTCGCCGGATCGTCGCCAATCACCTGGGCGGCGAAGCGGCGCCCGTCCGTCAGGCTGGCGCTGACCGCCTGGGCGCCGGCGACCACGTGGCTGTTGGTGAGCAGGTAGCCGTCGGGCGCGAAGATGACGCCGGAACCCGTGCCGGCGCGGCCGTCCTTGCCCTGGGCCTGGATGTGGACGACCGCCGGACCGACCGTTTCGAACGCGTGGGTGACCCTGGCGGAATAGGGATCGAGCGCGTCGTCCGCGCGCTCCACGAAATCAAATGCCATGCGCGTCAGATGGGCGGCGGGACGAAGCGCCGCAAGCGGCCTACTGGCCGTTCAGCTCCCGCCAGCGCTGCAGCGCCTGGGTCGGGCCGGCGTAGGCTTCCTGGGTCGTGGGGTTCCAGTAGCGCAGGGACTCCAGCGGGATCTTCAGGCCGGAGACCGCGCAGACCACGTAGCGCCCAGGCTTCAGCACGGAGAATTCCCCGTCGCCATAGTGCAGGACGGCGAGGTCGGAGCCGCCGGGCAGCTTGCGGTCGTGCGCGTTCATGCCCGCCTATGTAGCGCGTCGTCTTGAATCAGAACAGGTCGCCCTGCGCCGCAGGCGTCGTTTTCGCCGCGGGCCGCGCCGGTTTCGGCGCCGGACGGGCCGGAGCCTCGGCGCCGTCCACCACCGCCTGGCGCGTCACCTTGTCGGCGAAGGTCAGGTCGAGGACCTCGCCGGCCGTGAGCGAGGCGCCGTTGCGGACCAGCGACCTGTCGGGCCGCCGCACCAGGGCGAAACCGCGCTCCAGTGGCGCCTGGGGGTTCACCGCCAGGTGCAGCTTCGACAGGCTCTCCAGGCGCTCGGCGATCCGCGCCAGGCCGCGGTCCGCGCAGGGCTTCAGCCGCGCCGCCACGCCGGCCAGCCGCTCGGCCTGCAGCCGCTGCGGCCGCTGCAGCAGGAGCGGCGTGAACCGGCCGGCCACCCGCACCAGGTCGCGCTCGTGCGCCGAGGCGTTCTTCTCCAGCCCCGCCGCCAGGCGGCTGGCGGCCAGGCCGAAGCGCTGGCGGGCCATCTCGACCGTGTCGGGAACCCGCGCCAGGCTGCGGGCGGCGGTCTGCACCCGGCCGCGGCGATCCTCCACCACCCGTCCGCCGCAGCGAGCCAGCCGCGCGTGCAGGTCAGCGACGCCCGCGCGCAGGTCGGCGATCACCGGCGTCGCCCGCTCGGCGGCCGCGGTGGGCGTCGGGGCGCGATGGTCGGAGACGAAGTCGATCAGGGTCGTGTCGGTCTCGTGGCCCACCGCGCTGATCAGCGGGATGGCGCAGGCGGAGACCGCGCGGGCCAGCGCCTCGTCGTTGAACGGCCACAGGTCCTCCACCGAGCCGCCGCCGCGCGCCACGATCAGCACGTCCGGGCGGGGGATCGCGCCGCCGGCCTCCAGCGCCTCGAAGCCGCGGATCGCCGCGGCCACCTGGGCTGCGGCCTGGTCCCCCTGGACCACCACCGGCCAGACCACCACGCGGCACGGCCAGCGCTCGCGGATGCGGTGCAGGATGTCGCGGATCACCGCGCCCGTGGGGCTGGTGATCACCCCCACCACGGCCGGCATCGACGGGATGGGCCGCTTGCGGGCCGCCTCGAACAGGCCTTCGGCCGCCAGCCGCGCCTTCAGCCGCTCGAGCTGGGCGAGCAGGGCGCCGACCCCCGCGGCCTCCATGGTCTCGATGACGATCTGGTAGCGCGAGCCGGCCGGGTAGGCGGTGATCTTGCCGGTGACGATCACCTCCAGCCCGTGCTCGGGCCGGACGGCCAGGCCGCGGACCTGGCCCTTCCACACCACCCCGTCGATGGCCGCGCGCTCGTCCTTCAGCGTCAGGTAGACGTGGCCGTTGGAGTGGTGGGTGACCTTGGAGATCTCGCCGCGCAGGCGCACGAAGCCGTAGGCGTCCTCCAGCGTGCGCTTCAGCGCGAACGCCAGTTCCGAGACCGAATAGGGCTTGGTGTTGGACTCGGGGTCGGCGGCGCTGGTCATCGGCGAAACATAGGCGTGATCCGCCCGGTCGACCAACGCCGCCTCTCCCCAACGGAGGCTATGCGTCCCTCAGGACTGGGCCTGGGAGACGGACCTCGAGCGTGCGGCGGATCGAGGAAGCGGCGGAGGAGGGCGGCGCGTCTTTCGGCGCCGCGCCTCCTCCGTGGCGCCCAGGGGCGCGCCGCCTCCCCTCCTAGATGTAGCGGCGCAGGGAGCGGGCCAGTTCGCTGGCCCCGCTGCGCTTCTTGGTCTGCGCCGGCTGGTAGGCGATCGCGGCGTGGTCGCCGCAATAGGGCCCCTCGCTGACGCGGCGGCCGCAGAAGGTGAAGTTCTCGGAGGCCGGATCGCCGATCGGCCACTTGCACATATGCGCGCCCAGGGTCAGCACCGTGGCCGACCCCGGCGCCTCGGGCTCGTAGCGCACCGGACGCGGGGCCGGGGTGGCGGCCACCGGCTCGGCGATGCGCCGCGGCGCCGACGGGGCGACCGCGGCCGGACGCGCCGGGCGAGGGGCCTTGAAGACCGGCCTTGCGGGCTTCGACGGAGTCGCCCGTCCCGAAAGGCCCAGGCGGTGCACCTTGCCGATGACCGCATTGCGCGTGACCCCGCCCAGTTGCTTGGCGATCTGGCTGGCGGAGAGGCCTTCCAGCCACAACCGCTTCAGCATCTCCACCCGCTCGTCCGTCCAACCCATTTCCGCCTCCCGGAAGGTTCAGTCCGTTCCCCGATCCGTCTGCCTGCGCATTCGAATCTACATCTTGTGGCGCCGGTACATGTCGCCCCCCAGCAACCACTAGATATCGTAAACCGATCCTTACCAGCCACAATAGGCGCCCCTGGTTTCGTCCACAGGAACTAGATATAGCGTCAGCGAGTCGCACCCCTTGCACCCGTGCGGTCGGGCGTGCACATCAGGCGGCATGACGGACATGGCCGCAGACACCCTGCGCCCGCCGGCGCCGCGCGATTATCACGGGGTCAATTGGGCGGGATTTCGGACCCTCTACCTGCGCGAGGTGCGCCGCTTCTGGAAGGTGGGCACGCAGACGCTGCTGGCGCCGGTGGTCACCGCGCTGCTCTACATGATGGTGTTCGTCGTCGCCGTACAGGGCGCGCGCCCGGCGGTGCACGGGACGGCGTTCTCCACGTTCGTTGCGCCTGGCCTGATCATGATGTCGATCCTCAACAACGCCTTCGCCAACTCGTCCTCCAGCCTGCTGCAGGCCAAGATGAACGGCCTGATGGGCGATTTCTTGACGCCGCCGCTGACCCCCGTGGAGCACGTGGCCGCCTTCGCCCTCGGTGCGGCCACCCGCGGCATGGTGGTGGGGCTGGTGACCTGGGCGGCGGTGCTGCCCTTCGCCAGCCTGCCGATCGCCCACCTCTGGGCGGTGCTGTACTTCGGCCTGGGCGCGGCCATGATCCTCGGACTGCTGGGCATCGCCGCCGGCCTCTGGGCGGAGAAGTTCGACCACATGGCCGCCGTCACCAACTTCGTGGTGATGCCGATGACCTTCCTGTCGGGCACCTTCTACCTGATCGAGCGCCTGCCCGAGCCGTTCCGCACGGCCAGCGCCTACAACCCGTTCTTCTACATGATCGACGGCTTCCGCTACGGCTTCATCGGCCACGCCGAGGGCTCGGTCCTGGCGGGCGTCGCCATCGTCGCGGGGCTGGTCCTCAGCCTGTCGTGCGTCTGCCTGTGGATGTTCGAGACCGGCTACAAGATCAAGACGTGAGGCCGCGCCTGCTCCTCCCCCGTCCCGAAGAGGACGGGGGAGGGGGACCGCCCCCCGGGTCCGGCCAAAGGCCGGCCCGAGGATAAACTCCGCCGGTGGAGGGGGCGCACGGCCGCATACTCCGCATCTGAAGCTTTGCGCCCCCTCCGTCGCGTCTCGCGTGCCGCGAGCCGCGCCACCTCCCCCGAAGTGTTCCCTTCGGGGGAGGAGCTTACGGCGTTGACACAGCCCCGGTCGAAGACGAAAAGGTCGAGCCTTCCAGTCCCCGTCGCTTAGCGCCGGGGACATTTGCCTTTTGGAGGGCTGTTCCGTGACCACGTCGTCCGCGTCCGCGCCTGTTCCCAGCGATCACCTCATGGGCGTCTTTTCGCGCGCCCCGCTGGCGTTCGAGCGAGGCGAGGGCGTGCGCCTGTACACCACGGACGGCGAGGCCTACCTCGATTGCCTGGCCGGCATCGCGGTGAACGCCCTGGGCCACGGTCATCCCAAGCTGGTGGCCGCGGTGAAGGACCAGGCCGAGAAGCTCTGGCACGTCTCCAACATCTTCACGATCCCCGGCCAGGCGGCGCTGGCCGGAAAGCTCACCGAGGCCACCTTCGCCGACGTGGTGTTCTTCACCAATTCGGGGACCGAGGCGGTGGAGTGCGCCATCAAGACGGCGCGCAAATACCACTGGTCGAAGGGCGCGCCGGAGCGGATCGACATCATCGGCTTCGACGGCTCGTTCCACGGCCGCAGCATCGCGGCGATCAACGCCTCGGGCAACGAGAGCTATCTCGAGGGCTTCGGTCCGCGCCTGCCCGGCTATCTGCAGGCCCCGTTCGACGACCTGGCGGCGCTGAAAGCGCTCGTCGGCCCGACCACCGCGGCGATCATCGTCGAGCCCGTGCAGGGGGAGGGCGGGGCCCGCTCGCTCCCGGAATCCAGCCTGCAGGCCCTGCGCCGGCTCTGCGACGAGACCGGGACCCTGTTGATCTACGACGAGATCCAGTGCGGCCTGTCGCGCACCGGCCGGCTCTTCGCCCACGAGTGGGCCGAGAACGCCGCCCCGGACATCATGTGCGTCGCCAAGGCCCTGGGCGGCGGCTTCCCGGTAGGCGCCTGCCTGGCCACCGCCGAGGCGGCGTCGGGCATGACCGTGGGCTCGCACGGCTCGACCTACGGCGGCAATCCGCTGGCCATGGCCGTGGGTCTCGCCGCCCTGGAGGAACTGGTGAAGCCCGAGCTGCAGGCCCACGTGCGCGAGGTGGCCGGCTACTTCAACCAGCAGCTCGCCGGCCTGAAGGACCGCTATCCGGACATTGTCCTCGACGTCCGCGGCAAGGGCCTCTTGATCGGCGTAAAGCTCGCCACCAGCAACCGCGACTTCATGCAGCACGCCCGCGACGAAAAGCTGCTGCTGGCCGGCGGCGGCGACAACTGCGTGCGCCTGCTGCCTCCGCTGACCATCACCCTCGAAGAGGCGCGCGAAGCCATCGGCATGCTCGAGCGCGCCTGCCAGGCGGCTCGCGACAAGGCCAAGGCCGCCGCTTGAGGTCCCTCTAGATCCCGCGCCCGTCGGCGCCCCGGCCGTTCAGGCCCGGGGGCCGACGGGGCGTTTGGAACCCCCCATGAGCCCACCCAGACACTTCATCGATCTCTGGAAGATCGAAGCCTCCGACATCCGGGCCATCCTGGACGACGCCAAGGCCCGCAAGGCCGCCCGCCGCGGCTGGCCGCAGGGCCGCGTCGACGCCGACGCGCCCGCCAGGGACCGCACCCTGGCGATGATCTTCGAGAAGAACTCCACGCGCACCCGCTTCTCGTTCGACGCGGCCATGCGCCAGCTCGGCGGCGACGTGATCATCTCCACCGCCACCGACATGCAGCTCGGCCGCGGCGAGACCATCGAGGACACCGCCAAGGTGCTCTCGCGCATGGTCGACGCGGTGATGATCCGCGCCAATCGCCACGAGGACATCGAGCGCCTGGCCTTCGCCTCGCAGATCCCGATCCTCAACGGGCTCAGCGACCGCGGCCATCCCTGCCAGATCATCGCCGATCTGATGACCTACGAGGAACATCGCGGCCCCGTCACCGGCAAGACGATCGCCTGGGTCGGCGACGGCAACAACGTCTGCTCCAGCTTCATCCACGCCGCGCCGAAGCTGGGCTTCAAGCTGCACATCGCCTGCCCGGCGATCTACCATCCCGACCTGGTGGACCTCGCCCGCGCCGCCGAGTTGCAGGGCAGCGTGGAGATGACCGACGATCCCCGCGAGGCGGTGCGCGGCGCCGACTGCGTGGTCAC
>Ga0070668_100002668_pt1 | contig 13121 bp, 11 predicted proteins | sample KBSS43metaG_FD_64661 | JGI IMG/M metagenome (GOLD analysis project Ga0070668, IMG submission 64661) | Switchgrass rhizosphere microbial communities from Kellogg Biological Station, Michigan, USA - KBS S4-3 metaG | ecosystem: Host-associated > Plants > Roots > Rhizosphere > Soil ... | reverse complement strand
GTGTGCGGAAGGCAGGGAGGTGCCTGTGTTGATGACTGTCCGGGCCCTTTCGCGCCCTCACCCACCCGCCCCCCGAGGCTGATCACGCGCCCGGTGGGGCATCCCTGACCAAGGAGAAACCCACCAGTGCGCCAGCACGACTTCGAAGACTTCGACCTGTCCGACGAACGCTCTATTCGCCGCGGCACACGGACCGGCGGCGAAGCAGGCCCACGGCCCTCGCGCCGAACGCGGCTCGAGGACGAAGAAGACCCCCGAGCCTCACGCCGCCGCGCGGCGCGGTTCGACGACGAGCCCGAACCCACCCGCCGCGGCCGGCTGACCGAAGGCGAACGCGTCCGCCTCGCGAAACTCCGCGACGACGCCTACACCGAAAACGCGCTGCCCGACGGCGCCGACCGCTGGTCCACCTGGGACGACGCCGAGCACGGCCCGCTGCCCCGGCCGGACTGGGTCGTCACCGAGCTCGCCGCCGTCGACACCGACCTCGGCGTCCTCAAGACCGGCAAGGAGGCCGACGTCCACCTGCTCCGGCGCGGCCTGCCCGGCACCCCGGGCACGCTGCTCGCCGCGAAGCGCTACCGCAGCGACGAACACAAGCTGTTCCACCGCGACGCCGGCTACCTCGAAGGGCGGCGGATGCGCCGGTCCCGCGAAACGCGGGCGATGGCGCAGCGCACCGCGTTCGGCCGCAACCTCATCGCCGAACAGTGGGCGGTCGCGGAGTTCGCCGCGTTGAGTCGCTTGTGGACGCTCGGCGCGCCCGTCCCCTACCCGGTGCAGCGGAACGGGACCGAACTGCTGCTCGAGTTCCTCGGCGAGGACGACGGGACGGCGGCACCCCGCCTCGCCCAGGTCCGCCCGGAGCCGGACGCACTGGCCGACCTGTGGTTCCAGGCCACCGCGGCGCTCGAGCTGCTCGCCTCCGAGGGACTCGCGCACGGCGACCTCTCGGCGTACAACCTGCTGGTCCACCGGGGCAGGCTGGTGGTGATCGACCTGCCGCAGGTGGTCGACGTCATCGCCAACCCCGGCGGCGTCGAGTTCCTGGCACGGGACGTGCGCAACCTCGCCGGCTGGTTCCACGGCCGCGGCCTCGGCGAACACGTCACGAAGACCGATGAACTGCTGGCGGAGCTCGTTTCCGCGGCCGGGATCGGGTGATCGCGTGGGCGGCGTCGCGGCTGTGGCGTGGAACACGTCTGCGACGCCGCCCACAACGGGTGACCTCGATGAGTAGTCCCGGCCCCACCTCAGGTACAGTATGTACAGACCGCAACCGGCGGCGTGGATGAGTTGGTGTCCGTCGCCTCCAGAGCCACCGATTGGCTCGCGGTGATCCGTAACCCCAAGCGGCGCGCAGTGTCGGCAAGCGAAGACACGGTGTGCCGGGTCCGTCCCTGTGAACGCCCACCGCACACCATCTTGCCCTGCCTGCGCGCGGGCAGCCCGGGCCTCCCTTGTGACGAACCGCGTCCGAGAGGCATTTGTGACAGTCACGTTCAATTCCGGCCACTCCTCGACGTCCGCACGCGCGGACCGTCCCGACCGCAAGCCGCGGCAGCGCCCGGCGGGCGGGGACATGCTGCGCGACGACGCGGTCGAGACCGTGGCCACCAAGACGTTCGCCCAGCTGGGCCTGCCGGAGCCGCTGCTCCGCGCACTCAGCGAAGCGGGCATCAACAGCCCCTTCCCGATCCAGTCCGCGACCATCCCGGACGCGCTGGCGGGCCGGGACGTGCTGGGTCGCGCCCAGACCGGCTCCGGCAAGACCCTCGCCTTCGGCCTGGCCATGCTGGCCCGGCTCGCCGACGGCAAGGCCCGCCCGAAGCGCCCCCGCGCGCTGGTCCTGGTCCCGACCCGCGAGCTGGCCATGCAGGTCGCCGACTCGCTGACCCCGCTGGCCAAGTCCCTCGGCCTGTGGTGCCGCACCGCCGTCGGCGGCATGGCCTTCACCCGGCAGGCGGACGCGCTGTCCCGCGGCGTCGACCTGCTGATCGCCACGCCGGGCCGGCTGTCGGACCACGTCCGCCAGGGCACCGCGTCGCTGGGCGACTGCAACTTCATCGCCCTCGACGAGGCCGACCAGATGGCCGACATGGGCTTCATGCCGCAGGTTCGCGAGATCCTCGACCTCACCCCGCCGGGTGGGCAGCGGCTGCTGTTCTCGGCGACGCTCGACGGTGACGTCAACCGGCTGGTCAAGCAGTACCTGACCGACCCGGTCACGCACTCGGTCGCGCCGTCGACCGCCAGCGTGACCACGATGGACCACCACGTGCTCCAGGTCTCGCACCAGGACAAGCAGGACGTCATCACCCAGATCGGCGCCCGCGAGGGCCGCACGATCATGTTCGTGCGCACCAAGCACCACGTCGACCGCCTCGCCGAGCGGCTGCGCGAGCAGGGCGTGAACGCGGCGGCGCTCCACGGTGGGAAGACGCAGGGACAGCGCAACCGCGTCCTCGCCGACTTCAAGGAAGGCCACACCCCGGTGCTGGTCGCCACGGACGTCGCCGCGCGCGGCATCCACGTCGACGACATCTCGCTGGTGCTGCACGTCGACCCGGCGGCCGACCACAAGGACTACCTGCACCGCGCCGGCCGCACGGCGCGCGCCGGGGCGTCCGGGGTCGTCGTCACCGTGGTCACCAACGACCAGCGCCGGATGGTCCGCCGGCTGACCGACCGCGCCGGCGTGCGCGCCGAGTCGACGACGGTCCGCCCGGGCGACGCCGAGCTGTCCCGCATCACCGGCGCCCGCGAGCCCAGCGGCGAGCCGGTCGTCGAGCGGCGGCGCGAGACCCCGCGTCGTGGCGGCGGTGGCTTCCGCGGTGACCGCGGCTTCGGCGGCTCGAGCCGTGGTGGCGACCGTGGCGGCTACAACCGTGGTGGCGAAAGCCGCGGCGGCGAGCGCAGCTACGGCGACCGTGACCACGGCGGCGACCGTGGCAGCTACGGCGGCCAGGGCTCGCGCGAAGGCCGTCCCGGCGGTTTCGGCGGGCGCGCGCGTCAGCCCCGTGCGGGCGGCGGCGGTGGCTACGGCCGCCCGAGCCGTGGCCCGCGTCGCGGCTACGACAGCTGATTGACCCCGGAAGCCCCGGGCCGGCACCCGCCGGTCCGGGGCTTCCGGCGTTTCCGGGCCCGCCGCGGGGCCGCGCGGGGTCCGGATGGGAGACTGCGGGACGTGACTACGCCGCCGACACCCCCGCCCGACCAGGTCTTCGACTGGCTCGACACCGAGGCGGAGAAGCGTGCGAACGCGGGACTCGTGCGGCAGCTGCGGCCGCGTCCCGCCCGGCCGGACGAGCTGGATCTGGCCGGGAACGACTACCTCGGGCTGGCCCGCGACAAGCGCGTCGCCGGGGCCGCCGCGGCCGCCGCGCTGCGCTGGGGCGCGGGCTCGACCGGCTCCCGGCTGGTCACCGGGTCGACCGAGCTGCACACCGAGCTGGAGCTGGAGCTCGCCCGGTTCTGCGGCGCGCAGGCGGCGCTGGTGTTCTCGTCCGGGTTCATGGCCAACCTCGGCGCGGTGACGGCGCTGTCGGGAGCCGAGGCCGCGATCGTCACCGACAAGTACATCCACGCGTCGCTGATCGAGGGTTGCCGGCTGTCGCGGGCCGACGTCGCCGCGGTCGCGCACTCGACGCCGTCGGCGATCAAGAACGCTCTGGCGACCCGGCGCAAGCCGCGGGCGCTGGTGGTGACCGACTCGGTGTTCTCCGTCGACGGCGACCTCGCCCCGCTCGGCGAGCTGGCCGGGATCTGCCGCGAGCACGGCGCCGCGCTGCTGGTCGACGACGCCCACGGCTTCGGCGTCCTCGGCGAGGGCGGCCGCGGCGCGGTCCACGCGGCCGGGCTCTCGGGCGCGCCCGACGTCGTCACGACGTTGACGCTGTCGAAGTCCCTCGGCGCCCAGGGCGGCGCGGTGGTGGGGCCACGTCGCGTGATCAAGCACCTGATCGACACCGCTCGCAGCTTCATCTTCGACACCGCGCTCGCGCCCGCCAGCGTCGCCGCCGCGCTCGCCGCGTTGCACGCGCTCAAGGAGGAGCCGGGACTGGCGGGGAAGGTGGTGGAGAACGCGGGCAACCTGGCGATGTCGTTGAAGGCGGCCGGGTTGAAGGCGAGCCTCCCGGACGCCGCCGTGATCTCGGTTCAGGCGCCGTCCGCGGAGACGGCGGTCGCGTGGGCGGCGGCGTGCGCCGAGCAGGGCATCCGCGTCGGCTGCTTCCGGCCGCCGTCGGTGCCGGACGGCATTTCCCGGCTGCGCCTGACGGCGCGGGCCGACCTCACGGAGTCCGATGTGGACCGTGCGGTGAAGGTGATCACCGCGACGGCACCGCCGGGCGCCATCGCCTGAGCCGTCCCCGACGGGTCGGTTCGCGTGATTGGAGGGTCAACTCGCGTGATCAGACAGTCGACACGCGTGATTGGGGAGTCGACACGACGGCGCGGGGTGGCTCTGCCGTGTCGTCCCTTCAATCACGCGTGTCGACCGTTCCATCACGCGAGTTGACCCTTCGGTCACGGAGGTCACTGCGGGAGGCGGCGCATGCGGATGTGGGGGATTCCGTCGTCGTCGGTGTACTCGGGGCCTTCCGGGGTGAAGCCGTAGCGCGCGTAGAAGCCTTGAACATAGGTCTGGGCGTCGAGGACGTACTCGCCCGGGACGAGGAGGGCCGCGTCCATCAGGCGCGCCGCCAGGCCCTGGCCGCGTGCCTGGGCCGCCGTCACCACCCGGCCGATGCGGCGGACGCCGTCCGGGTCGGCGAGCACGCGCAGGTAAGACGTCACCCCGCCGGAGTCCTCGAACCACAGGTGCCGGGTGTCCGGCAGCAGGTCGCGGCCGTCGAGCTCGGGGTACGCGGCTTTCTGCTCCACCACGAACACGTCCACGCGCAGGCGGAGGATGTCGTGCAGCTGGGCGGCGGTCAGCTCGGGGCCGGTCGCGTCGTGCAGGGTCGGCATACCCCTGCTTAGCACGCTCAGCCGAAGAGGCGGGGCTTGGCCTGGGCCTCGATGTCGTCCGTGTACGCCGAGACTCGCGTGTAGACCCCCGGCTTGCCCGCCTTGCCGCAGCCGTCGCCGAAGGACACGATCCCGATCAGCGTGTCGCCCACGACGAGCGGGCCGCCGGAGTCGCCCTGGCAGGCGTCGATGCCGCCTTCGTCGTACCCGGCGCAGACCATGGTCCGCTGGTCGTAGACGGTGTAGTCGGACCGGCAGGCGCTGTCCGAGACCACCGGCACCCGGGCGCTGCGCAGGTAGTCGGACCGGTCGCCGCCGTCGGCGACGCGGCCCCAGCCGAGCACCGTCGCGTTGGCTCCTTCGCGGTACGAAGCCGTGTCACTGCTCGCCGGCAGCTTCGCGGGCCGGTAGTCGAGCTGGCCGCGGACGGTCAGCACCGCGATGTCGTCGCCCCGGGTCGGGTCGCTGTAGCCCTTGCTGATCCAGACCTTCGAGACGCCCAGGACCTCCCCGTCGCCGGTGCGCTTGTCCTCCCGGCCGGCCACCACGCGGATGTCCTGCTTCGCCACCGCCTTGGCGCAGTGCGCCGCTGTCGCGACCGCCGTGGAGCTGACGATCACCGCGCCGCAGAACTGGTTGCCGCCCGCGTCGGTCAGGTACACCGCGTACGGGTGGTCCGCGAGCGAAGCCTTGTCACCGCCCACGATCCGCGGCTGGTTGGCGGACGCCGGGTCGGCCGAGGCCGTGCCCACCACGACCGGGACGACGACCGCGGCGGCCGCGAGGAGCGCGCCGCTCGCGAGCAGCAAGGATCGGCGGGACTTCACGGACATGGGTCGTTCCCCTCTTAGAACCAGCACAAGACATGAGCACTCGGCACCCGGACGACTCCGGTGCGTGAAGGAGTGGCGCTGAATACCCTAATCCGAGTGGGCCCGAAACGGTGTCACTGAAACGGGTGGACTCCGCGCTCACCGAGCGCTCTGCCAAGCTGGCCCGATGCGACGGAGAGCGACGGCGGTGGTCGGGGCGGTGCTGGCCGTCGCGCTGGCCGCGTGCACGCCGGAAGCGCCGTCGTCACCGCAACCTGCGCCTCCGCCACCGAAGTCGACCACGGCCCCGGCCCGCGTCACGACCACGCCGACCACGCCGACAGCGACAAAGACGGCGTCGAGCGCGCCCGCCGTCACCTGGCAGGTGGGTGCCCGTCCGCTCCCCCGCCGTCCCGACGGCTTCGGCGAGATCGAGCCGACGCCACCCGAACTGGTGAATCGGGCACTTCCGACAAAAGACCTCCTCCCGCCACCGGCCGGCGGCCGGTACGCCGCGACGATCGGCGCGGTGCCCGCCGACGTCCTCGCGCGCAGCACCTGGCAGCCCGCCTGCCCGGTCAAGGCCACCGACCTGCGCTACCTGACGATGTCCTTCTGGGGCTTCGACGGCCGCGCGCACACCGGCGAGATGCTGGTCAACGCCTCCGGCGCGGCCGGGATCACCAAGGTGTTCGGGCAGCTCTTCGCGGCGCGCTTCCCCCTGGAAGAGATGCGCGTGACCGGTCCCGCCGAGCTGACCGCGCCGCCGACCGGCGACGGCAACTCGACCAGCGCGTTCGTCTGCCGCCCGGCGCGCGGGCAGACGACCTGGTCGGCGCACGCGTACGGGCTCGCCGTCGACGTCAACCCGTTCTGCAACCCCTACACCCAGGGCGACCTCGTCCTGCCCGAGCTGGCCTCGGCCTACGTCGACCGGTCGCGCGTCCGGCCGGGCATGGTCCTGGCCGGCGACGCGACCGTGCGCGCGTTCGCGGCGATCGGGTGGAGCTGGGGCGGCTCGTGGCGGAGCCCGAAGGACCGCATGCACTTCACCGCGACCGGCCACTGAGCACGTAATACGACGTTAAGCACAGCCGGGAACACCCGCCTCGCGGAGACGGTTGGCTAGGGTGAACCGGCCGGACCGACCCCGCGGAGGATGCAGTGCCCCACTACGACCTGGTGATCGTCGGGACGGGATCGGGGAACTCGATCCTCGGCCCCGGGTTCGCCGACCGGAAGACGGCGATCGTGGAGAAGGGCACCTTCGGCGGCACCTGCCTGAACGTGGGCTGCATCCCGACGAAGATGTTCGTGTACGCCGCCGACGTCGCGTACACGCCTTCGCACAGCGCGAAGTACGGCGTCGACGAAGAGCTGAAGGGCGTGCGCTGGCGCGACATCCGCGACCGGATCTTCGGCCGGATCGACCCGATCGCCGCCGGCGGCGCGGAATACCGCCGCAGCCACGAGGACAACGCGAACGTCGACGTCTACGAGGGCACCGGCCGCTTCACCGGGCACAAGGAGCTGCGCGTCAGCTTCGCCGACGGGCGCCCCGACGAGGTACTGACCGCCGACCGGTTCGTGCTCGCCGCCGGCGGGCGCCCGGTCATCCCGGAGATCCCCGGCCTGGAAGCCGTCGACTACCACACCTCCGACACGGTGATGCGGCTCGACGAGCTGCCCGAGCGCATCGTCATCCTCGGCGGCGGGTACATCGCGGCCGAGTTCGCGCACGTCTTCGCGTCGTTCGGCGTGCAGGTCACGCTGGTCAACCGGTCCGGGCGGCTGCTGCGCTCGGAGGACGAGGACGTCAGCGCGCGCTTCACCGAGCTGGCTTCGGAACGCTTCGACGTCCGCCTGGACCGCAAGACCGTGCGGGCGCGCAAGACCGGCGGCGGCGTCGCGCTGGACCTCGAAGGCCCGCAGGGCGCCGAAACCGTCGAAGCCGACCTGCTGCTGATCGCCACCGGCCGGAAGCCGAATTCCGACCTGCTGGACGTCGCCGCCACCGGGGTGACCACCATGGACAGCGGACACGTCGTCGTCGACGACCACCAGGAGACCGCGGTCGAAGGCATCTACGCACTCGGCGACCTCTCGTCGCCCCACGAGCTGAAGCACGTCGCCAACCACGAAGCCCGTGTGGTGCAGCACAATCTCCTGCACCCGGACGAGCGGATCACCGCCGACCACCGGTTCGTGCCGCACGCGGTGTTCACCCACCCGCAGGTGGCGTCGGTCGGGCTGACCGAGCAGAAGGCGCGCGACCTCGGTGTGTCCTATGTGGTCTCGAAGCAGGACTACGCCGGGATCGCGTACGGCTGGGCGATGGAGGACACCACGGGCTTCGCGAAGCTCCTGGCCGACCCGGCGACCGGGCAGCTGCTCGGCGCGCACATCATCGGGCCGCAGGCGTCGTCGGTGATCCAGCCGCTCATCCAGGCGATGAGCTTCGGCCTGGACGCGCGGACGATGGCGCACGGGCAGTACTGGATCCACCCGGCGATGCCGGAGCTGATCGAGAACGCCCTGCTCAACCTGCCCCTGGATTGAGTCACCGCGGGCCGGGCGGGGTGACCGCCCGGCCCGCGGGAGTCATCAGAGGGTGATCGACCAGGTGTCGAGGGTGCCGGTGTCGCCGGGCCCGTAGTCGGTCACGCGCAGCTGCCACTTCCCCGCCGCGGGTGAGGCGGCAGCCGGGACGGTGAACGTGCGCGCGGCGCTCCACGGCGTGCACGCGCTGCCGCCGCTGTACTTGAGCGCGTACGCCTTGCCCTTCGGATCGAGCAGCGTGATGCCGAGGTCTTCGGCGCACGTGTGGCGGATGGTCAGCGAGACGCCGATCGTGGCGGCCGCGCTGCCGGTGAGCGTCGAGCCGATCGGGCTGAACACCTGCTGGTGGTCGCGGATCGCGTAGTCGGTGTCGTTGGTCAGCGTCCGGCCGTCACCGCCGGTGCCGGTCACCAGGGCGAGCTGCCACTTGTTCAGCGCCTCGATCACCGGCTGGAACAGGGAAAGGTCGCCGTCGGACGGATTCTGCACGCACTGCGACGGGCCGCCGTCGTGGAGGCCGGCGGCCTTGTCGCCGAGCAGCCAGCCGCCGCCGGAGTCGCCGCCGAGCGAGCACGCCGTCGTCCAGGTCAGGTCGTCGATGACCAGGCCGCCGCCGTAGTCCACGGACTTGTGGGTGTACTTCACCTCGCCGCACTGCCAGTGCGAGGTGTTGCCGGAGTGGCAGACGCGGTCGCCGACCATCGCCTCCGCCGCGCCGGACACCGTGATCGCGGGCTGACCCCAGGTGTTCACCGACGCCGAGAGGTTCCACCCGGCCTCCGTCACCGCGACGACGCCCATGTCGCCTTCGCGGGCGTTGACGCTGTGAGTGCCGCCGACGTTCGAGGTGCCGACCTTGTTCTGCCGGCCCGAAGCACCGTACGCCGCCTGGTCGCGGTCGTTCGTGCAGTGGCCGGCGGTCAGGAAGTGCTGGGCACCACCGGTATCCGTGACCGGGAAGCCGACCGAGCAGTTGCTTTCGCTGCCCGGCCACCACGGGTTGCCGGTCTGGATCGTGCCGGACTGCTGCCGCGGAGAGGAGCTCGTCTCGGTGATCCGGACGCCGAGAGCCTTGACGCGCGAAAGGAAGCTGCCGGTTTCCGCGGTCTTCTTCGTCCGGTCGACGTCGACGCCGACCTCGTTGCCGCGGACGTCGACGCCCCAGCCGTAGACGCCGGGTACGCCCTTCCCGACCAGCTCCCGGACGGCCGCGCCGGTGCGGTCCAGGTCGGCCTTGCTCCGGGCGACGACCTTCGCCGCCGCGCCGGCGGCACGGACCCGGTCGGCGGCTTCGGACGTGGTGACGGCGACGGTCAGCTTGCCGGTGGCCGCGTCGAACCACCGTCCGGCGCCTTCGGGCAGGGTCGCGGCCAGCCGGTGGGCGCGATCCTGGGCGTCGAGCTGGGCGCGGGCCTGGTCCGCGGTGAGCCCGAACGCCGCGGCCACGCCCGCCACCTCGGCGCCCGGGTGATCCGGTGCCGCTTCGGCGGGCGCGAAGCCCTGCCCCAGTGCGGCCAAGGCGGCCGCACCCACGATGGAAACAAATCTGCGCATTGATTTCTCCTCGCTCGACGAAGGAAGTGCGCAGACGGTAAGCCGCCGGAAAGCCGATTCTGAAGATCCGCGAGTCCTTAACAGTTAACTGGCGGGCCAGTCCCATGCGAAACCGTAGCGGCCGGGCCCGAAGTTGAGCGCGACCCCGTGCACCGCACCGGCTTCCGGGATGACGTCGGCGTGTTCGCCGGGCTCCGCGAACCGGCGGCACACCAGGGGAACCACTTCGGGGGAGAACCGGATTTCGAGCACGTATTCGCGGACGGGGAGCCGGAACTTGCGTTCGTAGTTCGTCGCGACCGGGTGCGGCGCGCGATTCACCAGCGCGTGCTCGGTGATCACCGTTTCGCCGCGCCGGAGCGGCCTGCCGAAGAGCAGTTCGACGACGAGGAGGCCGTCTCCCGGCCGGAGCACCCGACGGCCCGCTCGGCAGCCACGCAGCCCGCGCAGCTCCGGCAGCGGCCGGTCGTGCTCGTCGAGGTGCAGGATCGCCACCCACCGGTCCGGGCCGTCGGCCTCGGCGCGCAGCACCTGCCGCGACCGGATCTCCAGTTCCTCGCGGCCCGGCCCGACGAGGACCACGTCGTGCTGGCTCAACCGGGTCAGCCGCTCGTCCCATCGGGTGTCCACATCGGACACCGCGGCGTCGATGCGCGGCCCGTCCGGCCAGAACCGGCCGATCTCCGCGGGCGCGGACCGGCGCGTCCGCGGCGGGCCGAGCAGCGCGACGAGCGAGCCCGCCGGCACCTCGAGGACGGCCTCGAGCTGGCGCAGCCCGCGGACCGAATCCCGCCGTTCCGGCCGGCTGCGGCCGGACTGCCAGTAGCTCAACGTCGCCGTCGTGACCGAGACACCGCGGGCCCGCAGGTGCTCGCGCAGCCGGTCCAGGCTCAGCCCGCGGGCACGAATCGCCGCGCGCAGGGCCGCGTCGAACGGGCCCTCGCGCAGCAAGGCCCCGAGGTCCGGGGACGGCACGGCCACCCGGTGATCTTAAGCCGGCTCCGCGCGGCGAAGAGCGTTAACAGTTAAGACTCAGGACTCAGACGAACCGGTGGCGGCCGGCGAGCACGCCGAACACCAGCTGGATCAGGAGCAGGCCGAACAGCATCGCCAGCGGCACGGTCCAGCCGCCCGCGACATCGTGCAGGAAGCCGAACAGGAACGGCCCGAGCGCGGCGAAGAGGTAGCCGAAGCCCTGCGCCATCCCGGACAGCCGGGCGGTGTCCGCGCCGGTCCGCGCGCGCAGCGCGATCACGGTCAGCGCCAGCGAGAACACGCTCATCCCGAGGCCGACGAGGACGCTCCAGAGCAGCGGCGACCACGCCGGCGCGAGCATCAGCCCGGCGGTCCCGGCGAGGCCGAACACCCCGAGGATCACGATCCACGGGCCCTGCCCGTCGCGTCGTCGCGCCGCCATCGGCGCGACGACCAGGCTGATCGGCACCGCGATGAGCGAGACCAGGCCGAACAGCAACCCGGCGTCGCCGCGGGACACGCCGGCGTCCATCAGCACCTGCGGGAACCAGCCCATCGCCGCGTAGGCGTAGAACGCCTGCAGGCCGAAGAAAGCCGTGACGATCCAGGCCAGCCGGTTGCCCAGCAGCGACCGGCCGCCCTCGGCGGCGTCGGTGTGCCGCGGCGCCCGGCCGGTGCCGCGAGCGGCGAGGAGCCACGCGAGGAGCGCGACGACGGCCAGCGCCGCCCAGCTGCCCAGCGCCGGGCGCCAGCCGCCGAAGGCGTCGCCGAGCCGCGGGGTCACCGCCGACCCGAGTGCGCCGCCGCCCTGCAGAGCCGCGGTGTAGACGCCGGTCAGCAGGCCGATGCGGGCCGGGAACGAGCCCTTGATGACCACCGGGACGAGCACGTTGATCAGGGCGATCCCGGCGGTGGCGACGAGCGTCCCGCCGAGCACCACGACCGGGCCGTCGAGCACGCGCAGCACGAGCCCGGCCGCGAGCGCCCCCAGCGCGACCGCGATGGCGACGCCGATCCCGGCCCGGCGGGCGAGCAGCGGCGCGGCCAGCCCAGCGCCGGCGAAGCACAGCGTCGGCAACGTCGTGAGCACGCCCGCCCAGACCACCGAGGCGCCCAGGTCCTGGCGCATTTCGGCGAGCATGGGCCCGACGCCGGTGATGGCCGGGCGCAGGTTGAGGGCGGTGAGCACCACGGCGACCGCGAGCAGCGCCCCGGCGGTGATGACACCTGGCGTCCGAGTCTCCACAGCGCCGTCGAGTTCGGATTCAACGCGCATGCCCGCTACTCTCTCATACGTAGGATGATTGGATGAAGGGATAATCCTGTGCCTCTGGCCACCACGCGGCGGGCGGGCCTCGTCGACCAGGTCATCGAGCAGCTGCGGACCGCGGTCACCCAGGGCGAATGGCCGATCGGCGAACGCATCCCCACCGAGGTCGAGCTGGGCGAGCAGCTCGGCGTCGGGCGCAACACCGTCCGCGAAGCCGTGCGCGCGCTCGCGCACACCGGGTTGCTGGAGGTCCGGCAGGGCGACGGCACCTACGTGCGCGCCACCAGCGAGGTGTCCGGCGCGATCCGCCGGCTCTGCGGCTCGGAGCTGCGCGAGGTCCTGCAGGTCCGGCGCACGCTCGAGGTCGAAGGCGCCCGGCTCGCCGCCGCCGGGCGGACCAAGGACGAGGTCGCCGAACTGTGGTCGCTGCTCGCCCGCCGCGAGGTCGAACTGCGCGAGCGACGCTGGGAGGACTTCGCGCGCACGGACGCGGAGTTCCACTACGCGGTCGTCCGCGCCGGGCACAACCGGCTGCTCACCGAGCTCTACCGCGGCCTGACCGAGGTCATCACGGCCAGCGTCGCGGCGACGTCCAGCATCACGCCGGGCGCGAACCACGTGCCGGAAATCGGCCACGAAGGTCTCGCCGAAGCCATCGCCGACCGGGACCCGGAGCGCGCCGCCGCCGAGGCGTGCGGCTTCCTGGACGAGCTGCTGGAGCGCATCGAACGCGCCTGACCACCCATGCGCCCCAATGTGGCGTTCGGTGCGTCTGACGCACCGAACGCCACATTGGGTGCGTTGGACGCACCCAACGCCACATTGGGGCGCTTGCCTGGCACCAACGGTGACCTGTGGTTTTGCCGAAAATGGCACCACCGGTGTCCCCTAAGGGTGCCATTTCAGGGTTGCCGTGGTGCCACGATGGCGCCATAGTTGTGCCATGGACCTGACGCCCTTCGTGGACGAACTCCGGCGGG
>Ga0070668_100002662_pt1 | contig 13133 bp, 9 predicted proteins | sample KBSS43metaG_FD_64661 | JGI IMG/M metagenome (GOLD analysis project Ga0070668, IMG submission 64661) | Switchgrass rhizosphere microbial communities from Kellogg Biological Station, Michigan, USA - KBS S4-3 metaG | ecosystem: Host-associated > Plants > Roots > Rhizosphere > Soil ... | reverse complement strand
CCCGGTTGCGCAAGGCGCAGCTTCATCGCCGCAACGAGGCTCTGCCCACCGGCGAGCGCCTTGCCGCCGGTCTTGCCGAGCAGCGCAGCGGCGTCCGCGACCGATTTGGGCTGGTGCAGTTCGAATGTGTACATGGCGATGTCTCCGGTTAAGCCCGTGCCGTCTGCAGCGCCGCCCAGACGCGCTGCGGTGACGCCGGCATGTCGAGGTGCTTGACGCCGGACGACGCCAGCGCGTCCATCACGGCGTTCATCATCGCCGCCGGCGCGCCGATCGCGCCCGCTTCTCCGCAGCCCTTCGCGCCCAGCGGATTGTGCGTGCAGGGCGTAACGCGCGTGGAAACGTTGAACGAAGGCAGGTCGTCGGCGCGCGGCATCGCGTAGTCCATGTAGCTGCCGGTCAACAGCTGACCGCTGTCGGCGTCGTACACGCAATGCTCGAGCAGCGCCTGTCCGATGCCTTGTCCGACACCGCCGTGCACCTGGCCATCGACGATCATCGGATTGACGATGTTGCCGAAATCGTCGCAGGCGGTGAACCGGGCGACTTCGACCACGCCGGTGTCCGGATCGATCTCCACTTCGCAGATGTGCGTGCCGGCCGGATACGTGAAATTGGTCGGATCGTAGAACGCCGTTTCGTTCAGGCCGGGCTCGAGCTTGTCGAGCGGGAAGTTGTGCGGCACGTACGCGCACAGCGCGACTTCGCCGAACGTCTTGCTGCGGTCGGTTCCGGCGACGGTGAACTTGCCGTCCTTGAACTCGATGTCGGTCTCGGCCGCCTCCAGCAGATGCGCCGCGATCTTCTTGCCCTTGGCGACAATGCGGTCCAGCGCCTTGACGATCGCCGTGCCGCCAACGGACAGCGATCGCGACCCGTACGTGCCCATGCCGAACGGCACGCGGCCGGTGTCGCCGTGAACGACGTCGACGTTGTCGACCGGCAGGCCAAGCCGCGCGGCGACGATCTGCGCGAACGTCGTCTCATGGCCCTGGCCGTGGCTGTGCGATCCGGTGAACACCGTCACGCTGCCGGTCGGATGCACGCGGACCTCGCCGGCCTCGAACAGCCCCGCACGGGCGCCAAGCGCACCGGCGACATTCGACGGCGCCAGTCCGCAGGCCTCGATGTACGACGCGTAGCCGATGCCGCGGAGCTTGCCGCGCTTTGCCGACTCGGCCTTCCGCGCATCGAAGCCCTTGACGTCGGCGGTCTGCATCGCGCCGTCGAGCGTCGCATCGTAGTTGCCGATGTCGTAGCACAGCGCGACCGGCGTCTGGTACGGAAAGCTGCGGATGAAGTTGCGGCGGCGGAGGTCGTCCTGCGCAATGCCCATTTCCGCCGCGGCCTGGTGGACGATCCGCTCGACGACGTAGGTCGCCTCGGGCCGCCCGGCGCCGCGATAGGCGTCGACGGGCACCGTGTTGGTGAATGACGCGGTGACTTCGCAGTAGATCGCCGGCGTCGTGTACTGGCCGGCGAGCAGCGTCGCGTACAGGATCGTAGGGATGCACGACGCGAACGTCGACAGATAGGCACCCATGTTGGCCGTCGTGAGGACGCGCAGCGCCAGGAACTTGCCGTCCTTGTCGAGCGCCAGCTCGGCGTGCGTCACGTGGTCGCGTCCATGCGCATCGGTGATGAACGACTCGCTGCGCTCGGCCACCCACTTGATCGGGCGGTTGACCTTCTTCGACGCCCAGACCATTGCCGTTTCTTCGGCGTACAGGTAGATCTTGGAACCGAAGCCGCCACCGACGTCGGGCGCGATCACGCGTACCTTGTGTTCGGGCAGCCCTAGCACGAACGCCGTCATCAGGAGACGCTCGACGTGCGGATTCTGGCTGGTGACGTACAGCGTGTACGCGTCGTCACCGCGGCTGTATGACGCGACGGCCGCGCGCGGCTCGATCGCGTTCGGTATCAGCCGGTTGTTGACGATGTCGAGCTTCGTCACGTGCGCGGCCTTCGCAAATGCCGCATCGACGGCCGCCTTGTCGCCGAGCGCCCATGTGTAGCACTTGTTGCCGGGGGCCTGTTCGTGGATTTGCGGCGCGCCGGGCTTCAGCGCAGCGACGCAGTTCACGACGGCCGGCAGCACGTCGTAGTCGACGTCGATCAGCTCGGCCGCGTCCTTCGCCTGCGCCAGCGATTCGGCGACGACGAGCGCGACGGCGTCGCCAACGTAGCGCACCTTGCCCTGCGCGAGCACGGGGTGCGGCGGCTCGTTCATCGGCTTGCCGTCGGTGCCGGTGATCAGCCAGCCGCACGGCAGGCCGTTGACGCCGGTCAGGTCGGCGCCGGTGAACACGCCGACGACGCCGGACGCGGCCTTCGCCTTCGTCGTGTCGATCGCGCGGATGTTGGCGTGCGCGTGCGGCGAGCGCAGGAAATATGCATGCGTCTGCTGCGCCATCGTGACATCGTCGGTGTACTGGCCGGCACCGGTGAGGAAACGCAGGTCTTCCTTGCGGCGGACCGACTGTCCGACGACACTGGGTTCGTTCGCACCCATCGCTCAGCTCCTCGCTACTTGGCCATGGCCGCCGCGCCCTGCGCGACCGCCTTGACGATGTTGTGATAGCCGGTGCAGCGGCAGAGATTGCCTTCGAGCTCGGCACGGATCGTCGCCTCGTCGGCCTTCGGGTGCCGGTTCACCAGGTCGATGGCGCTCATCACCATCCCGGTCGTGCAGAAGCCGCACTGCAGCCCGTGGCATTCCTTGAAGGCCGCCTGCATCGGGTGCAGCGTGCCGTCCGCTGCGGCGAGCCCCTCTATCGTCAGCACCTTGGTGCCGTTCGCCTGCGCGGCGAGCACGTTGCAGGCCTTCACCGCACGCCCATCCATGTGCACCGTGCATGCGCCGCATTGTGCGGTGTCGCATCCGACGTGCGTACCCGTCAGTCCCAGGTGGTTGCGCAACAGATCGACAAGCAACGTCCGCGCCTCGACGCTCGCGGTGACGGGCTTGCCGTTGACGGTCAACGACAGCGTGACGGCCATGATTTTCCTTCGGAAGGTGGCACTGGGAAATGGGCGGCAGCGGCGTGCCGGCACCTGAACACATGATAGCGCCGGCTGCGGTCAGCGCGCACGTTGCGATGCACAAGGTCTTGTCCACCCCGCGCAAGGCGACCGCCGCTAGTTCAGGTTCGCGATGTAGTGGGCGAGGTCGTCGATGTCCTTGTCGGAAAGGGTGCCCGCGACGCTGGTCATGTTTCCGGCATCGTTGGTCCTGGTCTTGGCCTTGAAGTCCTTCAGTTGCTTGACGATGTAGGCGTAGTGCTGTCCGGCGACGCGCGGGATTTCGTTCTGACCGATGAATGCCCCCAGGTGGCACATCGGGCACAACACCTCGTCGGACTTCTTCATTCCGGCGGTCACCTTCGCTGAATCGGCCTTGAACCCGTTCGGCGTCGGCTTCTGCGCAGCGTAGAAGTTGCCGAGCTCGATCATCTCGTCACGCGTCAGGTCGGCAGCCATCGGCGACATCACCGGATCCTTGCGCCGGCCTTCCTTGAAATCCTTGAGCTCGATGTAGATGTAGCGCCACGTCTGTCCGGCGAGGATCGGGAACTGCGGGTCCTTCGAGTTTCCGTCCGGCCCGTGGCAGGTGCCGCACAGCGCCGCCTTGGCGGGTACTGGCGGCGGCGCCTGCGCCAGCGCCGGGCTTCCCAGCACGCCGGCCGCGACTGCGGCCAGCAGAATCGATTTCGTCATAGAGTCCTGGACAATAAAACGGCCACGCCGTGCGACGGCGTGGCCGCGACTGAAACGAGCACGCGGGGTTACGGCAATGCGAACACGACGACGCTGTTGCCCCGCTTGGCGTCGATCTGGTTGTTCCCGCCGGCGGCCACGGCCACGTACTGCTTGCCGCCAACCATGAACGATACCGCAGGCGCATTGACGCCCGCGCCGGCGTAGTACTTCCACAGCTCCTTGCCGGTCTTCGCGTCGAAGGCCTTGAACCAGCCGTTGGCCTCGCCGTTGAAGACGATGTCGCCCGCCGTCGCCAGCACGCCGCCGATCAGCGGCTGTGGCGTCTTCACCCCCCACGCCACCTTTCCGGTGTCGAGATTGACGGCAACCAGCCGGCCCCACTGCTCTTCGCCCGGGATCGTCTTGAACGCTCCGCCCAGCCAGAGCTTGCCGCCCGGATACGGCGACTCCTCGACGTGATAGGTCATCGGCTGATGCAGGTTCGCCGCATACGCGAGCCGCAGCTTCGGATTGACGGCCATCGGCGACCATTCGACACCGCCGTTGGCGCCGGGAAGCATCCGCGCACCCTGCTTCGTCGGCAGCACCCACATGTTCTCCTGCGGGATCATCGCCTCGGAGAAGCGGATCAGCTTGCCCGTGTTGCGTTCGTGCACGTAGACGTGGCCGGTCTTGCCCCCGTGTATCGCGACGTCGACCATCTTGCCGGAGGCGTCCTTGGCCTGCGTCAGGATGACCGGGCTCACCGCGTCCAGGTCCCAGACGTCGTGCGCGATGTACTGCGAATGCCACTTGTACGTGCCCTTGTCGAGGTCGACCGCCACCATCGAATTCGTGTACAGGTTGTCGCCCGGCCGGATTGCCCCGTACAGGTCCGGCGACGGATTGCCGACGACGAAGAACACGGTGCGCGTCTTCTTGTCGACCGCCGGCGTCATCCATACGCCGCCGCCGAGCGTCTGGTAGAACGACGCATCCTTGGCCAATGCCGCCTTTTCCGCGGCGATGTCGCGATGCATGTTGCGGCCGGTGGCATCGTTCTCGGCCCACACGCCCTCGTGGCCCTTTTCCGGAATCGAGTAGAACGTCCACAAGAGCTTGCCGTCGTTGGCGTCGAACGCCTTGAGGAACCCCCGCACACCGTACTCGCCGCCGTTGGTGCCGATCAGCACCTTGCCGTCGACCACCGCCGGCGCCATCGTTTCCGAATAGCCCTTTTCCGGATCGGCAATCTGGGTTTCCCACAGCAGCTTTCCGGTTTTCGCGTCCAGCGCGACCAGCTTGGCATCGAGCGTGCCCATGAACAGCCGGCCACCTTCGATCGCCACGCCGCGGTTGTTGGGTCCGCAGCAGAACGTCGTGATCGGCCCCATCTTGTGCTTGTAGTGCCAGAACTCCTCGCCGGTCGCCGCGTCGATCGCGTACACGTGATTGAACGACGTCGTCAGGAACATCACGCCGTTGATGACGATCGGCGCGGTTTCCATCGACTCGAGCACGGCGGTCTGGAACGTGTACACCGGGCGAAGCTTGCCGACGTTGCCGGCGTTGATCTGGTTGCCCGGGTAATAGCGCATCTGGTCGTAGCTGCCGTTCGAGTGCAGCCAGGCGTTGGCGTTGGTCGCCGCGCCGTCGAGCATCGCCTGCGACACCGGAGCCAGACTCGACGACATAGGCTTCGCGGTGGTCGTCGCACCGCCTGTGACTTCCTGTGCTGCCGCGATTCCCACACCGCCTGCGAACATCGCGGCGGATGCTGCAACTGCGAATCTGGTTCGGTAGCGCATGTTGCCTCCCTTGTTTGGCCAACGATCGGGTTCGGCATGGGATGCGACGCGACGGGGTACCGTGCGCACACACCGATCGATGCGTTATATTCCTTGCTCCCGGTCTTTGCAATCTACAACCGGCATGGTGCAATGCAAAAATCCGCGTTCACGCTGACCCGATATGCGGGCGGTCTCTTCAACCGCGGCAGCGACGGGCGCCGCGCACGGCTCGCCGTCCTGTTGACGTTGTCGGCGCTGCTCGCCGCCCCTGCGCCAACCGCCGCCCAGGACCTCGGTCCCAGCGCGCGGCTGCTGGTCAGCGCGCGCAACGCCGATGCCGCCGGCGTCGAGCGCGCGCTCAAGGATGGCGCGGCGGTCAATTCGCGCAATCGGCTGGGCGAGAGCGCGCTGATCGTCGCGCTGAAACGCAACCAGCCGGCGATCGCGCGGACGCTGATCGACGCCGGCGCCGACGTCAACCAGCCGGCGATCGACGGCGTGACGCCGCTGATGGCCGCGGCGTACGGCGGTCACGCGGCCATCGTGATCATCCTGCTCGACAAAGGCGCCCGGGTCGATCCGGTCGACCGGCTGAAGAAGAACGCGATGACGTACGCCGCCGGCGAAGGCCACACCGAGATCGTGCGCACGCTGCTGCAGCGCGGCGTCGATCCCAACGCCGTCTACAACAACGACCTGACGGCTCTGATGTGGGCCGCCGGGTTCGGCCGGACCGCGACCGCGAAGGCGCTGCTCGATGCCGGTGCGCGCGCGGACCTCAAGGACAACCGCGGCCAAAGCGCGCTCGACATCGCACGCGAGCAGAAGCACGACGAGACGGTGAAGCTGCTCGAAACCGCCGGCGCGCGCTAACGCGGCGGCGTCACGCGCCGGAAAGCCGGCGCAGGCTCATCCGGGCCACGAGGCCATCGCGATCGACGAGCGCGTGCTTGAGCGCGCCGGCGATATGCAGCGCGATCGCGCCGCCCAGGATCAGGCCGGTCACGAGGTGCACCTGGCTCATCAGGTCCTTCAGCGCCGGGGACTTGGCACCCCACGCCGGCAGCGTGATGCCGAAGAACTTCACCGGATACCCGCTCCACACCGAGCCCAGGTAACCGGACAGCGGCAGCACGAACAATGCGACGTAGACCAGCGCATGCGTCGTCCCGGCGAGCGCGCGTTGCCAGGTCGGCAACGGCGGCAGCGGTGGCGGCGGATGTCCCAGCCGCCAGCCGAGGCGCGCGACCATCAGCGCGAAAATGACCATCCCGCACGACTTGTGGAGATTGAACGCATCGGCGCGCGGGCCGGGCGGCTGCTTCGGGATCTCCTGCATCCACCAGCCCCATGCAATCTGCGCCAGCACCAGCACCGCGATAAGCCAGTGCAGCGCGATGGCGACCCGCGTGTACGACGTGTCAGAAACGAGCATTCGCGCTTGCGCCCACGTACCAGTTGCGCCCGGGGGACGGCTCGAAATAGCGTCCGTTCGCATCGCCGACGATCACCGAGCCGACGTAGTTGACGTCGGCCACGTTGTTGAGGCGCGCGAACGCGCGCAGCGTCCAATCGCCGCTCCGCTGCTCGACGCCGACGCGCAAATTCGCCACCGTGTACGCGGGCGCGGCGTCGGTGTTGCGGTCGTTGACGTAGACCTTGGACACGTACTGCACCTCGGCCGCGGCGTTGAACCAGGGCATCGTGGGCGGGTTCCAGGCGAGCTCCGCGTACGCCGTTTGTTCCGGCACACCGGGAAGCCGGTTGCCGGCAGGGACAAGCACCGCCGGCGTACCGGTCGTCGAGTCGTTGGCGAATTCCGCGCGCAGGTACGTGTACGCGACGTGTGCGCGCCAGCCATTGTCGAATTCTCCGTCGTAGCCGAGTTCCACACCCCGCCGCGTCGTCTTGCCCGCGTTCTTGTACGTCGTGCGGCCGCCGACGGCGGCATTGACGACGATCTCGTCGTCGGTGTCGACCGCGTAGACGGCGAGGTTGACCCGGTGCCGGCGGGCGACGAAGGCCTTGATGCCAACCTCGAGCGCCTGGCTGGTGGCCGCGTTGAGGCCGAAATTGAGCCCCTGAGCGCCCGGCTTGTACGCCAGTTCCGCGAACGTCGGCGTTTCGAAGCCCTCGCCATACGACGCGTAGACGTTGACGCTGTCGGTGACGTGCCAGAGCAAGCCCGCGACGGGCGCGGTCTTCCGGTACTTCGCACTGCCGCTGTCGTCCGGGTTCTGCGGCGTGATCAGGTGGTCGGCCGACTCGAACCGCACCTCCGTTCCGCGCACGCCGGCGGTCAGCTGGAAGCCGGGGTAGAACGCCCACACCAGCTGCGCGTACGCAGCCGACGACGTCACGCTGTCGTCCTCATCGCGTCGCAGCTCCCCGAGCTGGCCGTTGTTGTTGACGAATCCCTGCCGCACCTCCTTCTGCGATTCGTATTCGAGGCCGGCGGCCAGCGTGATCGCGCCGGCGCCGGTGTCGAACCGTCGCGCCACGCGCGCCGACAGCCCGCCGAAATCGCGGTCGAGGTCGGTGACCCCGCCGGACGACGTCGCCGGTGTCGCGCCGGAGAAAGCGAGGTACTGCCGGATCAGCCGCCGCCCGGCGTAGCCGGTGACTTTCAACGTGGTCGCATTGTCGAATCCGTAGTCGACAGTGGCGCCGCCCTGCTCCTGATGGATCGTCTTTCGCGTGTCGTATTGATACGCGACCGGATCGGCCTGCCGCGGGTTGGCCTCCCACTGCGCGCGGGTAAGCCCGAGCGGGTCCAGCGATTCGGGCTGCGACTGGGTCGTCGCCAGCAGCGTCACGCGTGACTGCTCGTTCGGCGTGAACGTCAGCTTGACGACGCCGAGGTCGCGCTGCGCCGCGCTGTGATCGCGATAGCCGTCGGTCTCGAAGTGCGTGGCGGCGACGACGTAGCCGACACCACGCGCAATACCGGTCGCCTTGCCGCCGAGCGTCCAGGTGCCGTAGCTGCCGCCGCCGGCCGTGGCGGTGAATTCTGGTACCACCGTCCCCGACTCGGTGAACGCGGTGATGACCCCACCCGACGCGTTGCCATACAGCGTCGAGAACGGTCCCCGCAGCACCTCCAGCCGTTGCGTGGCGAGCAGCATGAAGCTCCCGGTCTGGCCCTGCCCATCCGGCATCGTCTGCGGAATGTCGTCCTGGTATAGCCGTATGCCGCGCACGCCGAACGTCGCGCGGGCGCCGAAGCCGCGCGAACTGATCTGCAGGTCCTGCGCGTAGTTCTGGCGATTGTTGGCAACGATGCCGGGCACTCGCGACAGCGTCTCCGACAGATTGACCATCGGCTGCCCCTGCTGGATCTCGCGCGCACCGATGATGTCGACCGACGCCGGGACGTCGAAGCTGCGCTCGGCCTGGCGCGTCGCGGTCACGACGACCGGATCGAGCGTCGCATCCGGCGGCGGTGCCTGCGCTGCGGCACCGGCGGCGAGCGCTACGGAAGAGGCGACCGCCGCAGATCGCAGCAACGCGCGGCACGACGCTGGCGGGCAATTTCTCGGAACGCGCATGGCCACGAATCGTAAGCCGAAGTCGGGTAGGATAAAAGAAGATACGCGAAAGCGACGCGGCCAGCGCTACCGTCGTCTGCGCGTCCCTGTTGCATTCCTCGGCGGAGACAGGCTCGATGATCCGTTTCTTGCGCATTGCCTTGTTGCTCGGCCTCGCCGCCGAGATCGCCGCCGCGGCACCGCTGGCCTATGTTCCGAACGAGGGCTCGGCGACGATCTCGGTCATCGATACGGCGACCGACAAGATCACGGCGACGCTCAACGTCGGCCGCAAGCCGCGCGGGATCGCCCTGTCGTCCGACGGCTCGCGGCTTTACGTCAGCGACCAGGCGGCAAACGCGCTCGTCGTCTTCGACACCGCGGGCGGGAAAACGCTGAAGACCCTTCCGCTGGGCGATTCGCCGGAGGCGATTTATCTGTCGCCGGACGGCAAGTTTTTGGCGGCGGCGATCGAGGAGAACGACGCCGTCGTGCTGGTCGACACGGCGAACCTGGAGATCGTCAAGCGGCTCAAGATGAATGGAAAGAACCCCGAGCACGCCGTGTGGAGCCCTGACGGCCGCTGGCTGTACGTGAGCGCCGAGGAAGCCGACAGCGTCGATATCGTCGACGTGGCGAAAGGGACCGTCGTGAAATCGGTGACCGTCGGCGACCGGCCGCGCGGCATCGGCTTTCTGCCGGACGGATCCCGCGCCTATGTCGCGGCCGAGAACGCCGACACCGTCAACGTGTTCGACGTGGCCAGGCACGAGGTGATCGCCCGAATCAAGGCTGGATCGCGATCGAACGGCGTGCTCGTCCACCCCGATGGCAAGCGCGTGTTCGTCACGTCGGGCGGCGACGGCACCGTGCAGGTGATCGACACGGCGACCAATGCCATCGTCGCCAACGTCCCGGTCGGCCGCCGGCCGTGGAACATGGCGCTGACACCCGACGGCAAGAAGCTGTACATCGCGTGCGGGCGGTCGAATGCGGTCGCCGTCGTCGATACGACGACGTATACGAAGGTGGGCGAAATCAAGGTCGGCGAACTGCCCTGGGGCGTCGTCATCCGATGAGACGACGCGCGGTCGTCACCGCTGCGTTCGCGCTATTTCCCGGCCTTTCAGCATTCGCACAGCGTAGCGTCGATCTTCCGCCCGTCGAGGTCGTCGGCATCACGCCGCTGCCGGGAATCGGCAATCCGCTGCCGCAGGTGCCGTCGAACGTGCAGACGTTCGGCGAACGCGAAATTGCCCGCCAGCGCCTGCCGGGCATCGCCGGATTCCTGGAGCAGAACGCCGGCAGCGTCAGTGCCAGCGCGCCGTCCGGCAATCCGTACCAGCCGGACCTGAGTTTCCGCGGTTTCACCGCATCGCCGCTGCTCGGAACGCCGCAGGGCCTGTCGGTGTTTCTCGACGGCGTGCGCGAAAACGATCCGTTCGGCGACGCCGTGCATTGGGACACGATTCCGCTCAATGCACTCGCCACCGTGCAGGTCGTGCCCGGCAGCAACGCGCTGTACGGCCTCAATACGCTCGGCGGCGCGTTGGTCATGACGACCAAGTCCGGCGCGCGATATCCGGGTGCGGTGGTCGACGTCAACGGCGGTTCCTTCGGCCGGTTCCAGGTCGAGGCCGAGGCCGGCGGCGCGCATGGCCCTGTCGACGGCTACGTCGCCGCCAACGTATTCGACGATGACGGATGGCGCGACCATTCGTCGACGCGGATCCGCCAGCTGTTCGCCAAGGGAGGCTGGGGCGACGGCGGCACGGACCTCAATGTATCCGTCAATCTGGCCGACAACAGGATCAACGGTACGCAGGCGCTTCCACTGCCGATGCTCGACGACCCGAAGCAGGCCTACACGTGGCCCGATTCGACGCACAACCGCCTCGAGTCGCTGTCGGCACGGTTCAATCACGCGTTCTCCGCCAATACGCAGATCGTTGCCGCCGCGTACGCACGCCGATACCGCAGCGACAGCGTCAACAGCAACGTCAACGCCGACCTGGACGAACCCGACGCTCCGCCCGCGTTCAACGTGGCGTCGAATGTGGATACCCGCTCGTCCGGCGCCGCCGCCCAGTTCGCGTGGCGGGTTGCCGGAGCGTGGGGCAAGCATCAGCTGGTCGCCGGGGCGAGCTACGACAGGAGCCGCACCGGCTTCACGCAATCGGAGCAGCCGGCGACGTTCACCGACGATCGCGACACGGTCGGCACGGGCCCCTATGCGCTGCAGACCGACGTCGTAACGACGACCAGCACGTCGGCGGCGTGGCTTGCCGACACTGCCGAAGTCGCGCCCGGCCTCGCGCTGTCCGGGTCGATTCGCTACAACGTCGCGCGCGTGTCGATTGCCGACCAGACCGGATTGCAACCCGAGCTCGATGGCGCGCACCGGTACAGCAAGTGGTTGCCCGCCGCCGGGATTGCGTGGTCACCCTCGCCCGCCTGGACACTGTTTGGCAACCTGTCGCAGGGGATGCGCGTGCCGACGCCGATGGAGCTGACCTGCGCCGATCCCGAGGCACCCTGCACGCTTCCGAACATCTTCGTCGCCGACCCGCCGCTCGCTGCCGTCATCGCGACGACGGGCGAGATCGGCGCGCGCGGCCGCTTCGATGCCGGCGCGTGGCGCGACGTGACGTGGAGCACCGCGTTGTTCCGCACCGATACCAGCGACGACATCCAGTTCATCGGCGCCGGCAGCGGGGCGGTCAACGCCGGCTACTTTCGCAACGTCGGGAAGACCCGCCGCCAGGGATTCGAGCTGTTCGGCGGCGCACGCATCGACACCTTCACGTTCGCGGCGCGTTACACACTGCTCGACGCAACGTTCCAGACCGGCTTCGTCGAGTCCAGCCCGAACAATTCGACCGCCGACGCCGACGGCGACATCGACGTGAGCGCAGGCAATCGGCTCCCGGGGGTCCCACGCCATACGCTGAAATTCCGCGTCGACTGGAACCCCCAGGCCGCCTTTTCGATCGGGGCGAGCGTTGTCGCGCAGAGCGCGCAGTACGCACGCGGCGACGAGAACAATGCCGACGTGCACGGGACCGTGCCGGGTTTTGCAGTCGTGAATCTCGATGCGCGCTGGCGCTTCGCGCCCGGCTGGGAGCTGTACGGCCGCATCGAGAACGTCTTCAACCGCCGCTACCAGAACTTCGGCATTCTCGGCAGCAACTATTTCGCCGGCCCCGACAACAGCTATGACCCCGCTGCCGCAGCACCCGACCAGTTCCGCGGTCCGGGCGCGCCGATCGGCGCCTGGCTCGGCGTGCGCTGGACGCTGGATCGGACGGGCGCGTGAATGACGTCGACCGGGGACGGTGAAGCGGGTTTGCTAGCATCCGTACGATGAGTTCTTTCCGCATCTCCCGCCGCCGCGTCCTGCGCACGTTCGCCGCTGCCGCGGCGGCGACGGCAGTGTCGCGCGCGACCGGTGACCACGCACAACCGAAATCAGACGTCTGCGCCAACGGCTCGTTGTTCGAGCAGCCATTGGCGCTGCCGGGCCGCGATGGGTGGATGGGCTACTGCGATGCGAGTGCGCCACTGACGCTGCGTGCCACGATGCAATCTGGCGGACGCGCGCCGCTCGCCTTCGTCGCCACCCGGGATGGACGCACGTGGCGCAACCCCACGCTCACGGCCGACGCCGGCGCCGGCGTCCGGATCGCGCTCGCCAACGCCATCGACGAGCCGACGATCATTCATTGGCACGGCCTGGCCGTCGATACGCGCAACGACGGCAACGGGGAGACCGTCGCTGCGCCCGGGCGGAGCTACGACTATGCGTTTACGGTGCGCAATCGCGCGGCCATGTATTGGTATCACCCCCATCCGCATGGCATGACTGCGGGACAGGCGCAGCGCGGGTTGTTCGGGCTGTGGTTCATCAACGACGACGATGAGCGCGAGCTGGCCCGGGCACTCGACGCGGTACCTGGTGCGACGGAGCTGCCGCTGGTGCTGCATGACCGTCGCGCTGCCGCGCGCGACCGTTATGCGCCCTCGCCCGCCGATCTCGTCCACGGCTACTTCGGCGACGAGATGCTCGTCAACGGCACGTTCCGCCCGTATCACGATGCGGCCGCCCGCGGCTACC